>JAEEGK010000109.1_pt1 | contig 190439 bp, 132 predicted proteins | sample 8958771 | NCBI WGS metagenome assembly JAEEGK01 (sample SAMN16246547, study PRJNA631951) | gut metagenome | biome: gut microbiome; feature: rumen; material: SC-attached | host: Bos | place: Iran: Karaj | collected 2018-10 | reverse complement strand
AGTCATCATCATGACTGACGATGGAAGCTACGGACAAAAGGGGGTGGTAACCGTTGGTATTGAGCAAGTGATTCAGCGCGAGAAGGTGGACAAGTGCTTTGCCATTGGTCCTGCCATCATGATGAAGTTCTGCTGTCTATTGACAAAGAAATATAATGTATCTACAGATGTTTCCCTCAACACCATCATGGTTGATGGAACGGGTATGTGCGGTGCCTGCCGTATCACAGTGGGTGGAAAGACACGTTTCGTGTGTGTGGATCGTCCTGAATTTGATGGACACGAAGTAGATTTCGATGAGATGTTCAAGCGCATGGGAGCTTTCAAACCTATTGAGATTGAGGAAATGAAGAAGCTCGAGAACCATGTGGAAAGTGTACTCGTGGATAGTGAAATCAAGATAGACCCAGTGAAGGCAGCCGATGCTGAAAAGATGACTACGGACACTCCACTTGAGCAACTTCTTGACCGCAAGGCTGATTGGCGCGTGGAATTGCAGAAGAGCATGAAACCAAAAGAGCGCACAAGCATTGAGCGTTGCAAGATGGGTGAACTCGACCCTGTGTATCGTGCCACTACTCGTTTGGAGGAAGTGAACATCGGCCTTACCAAAGAGCAGGCACTCACTGAAGCAAAGCGTTGTCTCGACTGTGCAAAGCCTTCATGTATGGAGGGCTGCCCTGTGAATATCAATATCCCTTCTTTCATCAAGAACATTGAGCGTGGACAATTCCTCGAAGCAGCAAAGGTGCTGAAAGCCACTTCCGCTCTGCCTGCTGTCTGCGGACGTGTGTGTCCTCAGGAGAAGCAGTGCGAAAGCGTTTGTATCCACGTGAAGATGAATGAGCCAGCAGTTGCCATTGGTAACTTGGAACGCTTTGCTGCCGACTTTGAGCGTGAAAGCGGAAAAATGACTCTCCCAGAGGTGGCTCCAGACAATGGAATCAAGGTGGCTATCGTGGGTTCAGGTCCTGCAGGTCTTTCATGTGCGGGCGACATGGCGAAGCTGGGCTACGAAGTGACAGTGTTCGAAGCACTCCACGAAATTGGCGGTGTACTCAAGTATGGTATTCCTGAGTTCCGTCTTCCAAATGCCATCGTTGACGTGGAAATCAATAATCTCCGCAAGATGGGTGTCAACTTCATCAAGGATTGCATCATCGGTAAGACCATCACGATTAAAGACCTTGAGGAACAGGGCTACAAAGCAATTTTCGTGGCATCGGGTGCAGGTCTTCCAAACTTCATGAATATCCCTGGTGAAAACAGCATCAACATCATGTCATCCAACGAGTACCTCACTCGTGTGAACCTCATGGATGCTTCCAACCCAGATTCCGACACACCTATCAACTTTGCAAAGAGCGTAATGGTAGTAGGTGGTGGTAACACTGCTATGGACTCTTGCCGCACGGCAAAGCGTTTGGGTGCAGAGCACGTATTCATCGCATATCGTCGTTCCGAGGCTGAAATGCCAGCACGTTTGGAAGAAGTGAAACATGCCAAGGAGGAAGGAATCGAATTCCTCACGCTCCACAATCCTATTGAATATATTGCAGATGAAAAGGGTGCCGTGTGCCAGGTGAAGCTTCAGAAAATGGAACTCGGAGAGCCTGATGCCAGTGGACGCCGTAGTCCTGTGCCAATTCCTGGTGCAATCGAAACTCGCGACATCGACATGGCAATCGTTGCAGTAGGTGTATCTCCTAACCCACTCGTTCCAAAGTCGGTTGAAGGTTTGGAATTGGGAAGAAAGAACACCATCGCTGTGAACGACGACATGCAGTCGAGCATCCCAACCATCTTCGCAGGTGGCGACATCGTTCGTGGTGGTGCTACAGTGATTCTTGCTATGGGCGACGGTCGTCGTGCTGCTGCCCACATGCATGAGATGCTGAGCAAATAAACTGTAATTGAAAATGAGAAAATGAGAGATTATGCCATTCTGATGGAAATTTCTCATTTTCTTTTTTTCATACTCTCTTTTTCTAAATAAACAAACTTTAAAATATAATACTTATACTATGGAACAAATACAGAAAAAGAATGGCAACATCATTGCCATCATCACCATGATTTTCCTTTTCGCCATGATTTCCTTCGTCACCAACCTCGCGGCGCCGATTGGTGTGATTTGGAAGAGTCAGCCAGAGATTGGTGGATCGAACGTACTTGGCATCATGGGTAACTTCATGAATTTCTTAGCTTACCTCTTCATGGGCATTCCTTCTGGAAAATTGCTTGTAAAAGTGGGATACAAGCGAACGGCTATGATAGGTATTGCAGTGGGATTCATTGGCGTATTGATTCAATATCTTTCAGGCTTATCATCGGGCATTTCAGGCTTTTGCATCTATCTGCTCGGTGCCTTTGTGTCGGGATTCGCAGTATGTATCCTCAACACAGTGGTGAATCCTATGCTCAACCTATTAGGTGGTGGAGGAAAGCGAGGCAATCAGTTGAATCTGATTGGAGGAACACTGTATGCTCTTACAGGTACACTCACTCCAATGCTCGTAGGTGCACTCATCGGTACTGTTACTGCCTCAACTCGTATGGCTGACGTAAACCTTGTGCTCTTCATAGCAATGACCGTGTTTGCCGTAGCATTTGTGGTACTGTCCTTTATCCCTATCCAAGACCCAGAGATGGGAAGGGTGACGGCAAAAACCAAGTTCGAGCATTCCCCTTTGTCCTTTCGTCATTTTCAGTTGGGTATCATCGCCATTTTCCTCTATGTAGGTGTGGAAGTAGGTATTCCTGGCGGCATGAATTTCTATCTTTCTGATACCACGTCGGCTGGTGCATGGGTGAATCCCGAGTCTGTTGTCAATGCGGCAACAATAGGTGGAGCCGTTGCTGCCATGTACTGGTTGCTGATGCTCGTAGGGCGTTTCTTTGCGGGATTCATAGCAGGAAAAGTCTCTTCCCGCACACTCATGCTTTGTACCACTTCTCTCGGTATGTTGCTCATTCTCGTGGCAATGCTTTGTCCAAAGACGAACACCGTAACAATGCCTCTTTTCAACATCATGCAGCTTGAATTCTCCTTCGTGGTAGTTCCTATCAGCATTCTGCTTTTGGTGCTTTGCGGATTGTGCACGTCGGTGTTGTGGTCCTGCATTTTCAACCTTGCAACAGAAGGCTTAGGCAAATACACGGCACAGGCTTCAGGCGTTTTCATGATGATGGTTGTTGGTGGCGGTGTGCTTCCTGTGTTCCAGAATTTCTTTGCCGACCGAATCGGCTACATGCCAAGCTATTTTGTCTATTTCCTCGGTATGGCATACATGTTCTTCTATGCCCTCAAGGGTAGCAAGAATGTCAATACAGATATACCTGTAGAATAAGCCCCCTCTCAGCCATCCGAAGCCCCCTCTCAGCCATCCGAAGCCCCCTCCCGACCTCCCCGAGGGGAGGAGAGCTTCTCACTACTCATTCCTCACTTCTCACTCCTCACTTTTCACACCTCTTTTCTCCTTCCTCACTAATTTAACGGCAAATGGTAGGCAAAGCACCGTTGCATAAAGCAAACTATAGAGGAACGAAGAAAGAGGTGCCGACACGTATTGGCAAGCGAACTGATGAAACGCTTCATTGATGCCAATGATATTGACGATAGAGCACAGCATTTCGCTTAATATATATGCCGCCAGCGCATGAAGTCCTATGTTTTGGAAAGGATGCAAGAGTTTCAGTAGTGGTTTGATATTGAGCAAAACAAGTAGAACTGCTCCGAAACCGCAAGTAACCATAGCATAGGATGGTGTCCACATTCGCTTATTGAAAGGAATCCAATTCTTCAACAAATAAGCGACGATAATCAACGTGACTCCAAACCAAAAGATGCTGATAAGCCTTAAATTCATCGACACGTCTTTTTTCACCAAGCACCCCACCGACGCTCCTATCAGTACATGAGCAACGGAAGGAAGTGTGCCTAACAATCCCTCTGGATCTATCGGACTCTTCTGATAGAGATGTGCTCTTCCAAAAATAGCGTCGTCGATGATAGCATGGATATTTGTTGAACTGCATTCATAACCATTACCCAAAGCCAATATCAGGGCATAGAGTACAAATATCACGAGCGCAAAGAAAAAGAGCCAACGAAACCGATGAGTGTGAAGCAGGATGATGGATACGATACCATAGCACAATGCGATGCGTTGCAATACGCCCCAAATGCGAAGTGTACCGAATAATTCTGCAGGGCGTAGTAGCAGAGACGGGTCGTACACACAAGTGTCCCAAGCATGAAGGGCAACACCAATGAGAAACAGCCCAACAGTGCGGGTTGCAATCTTTTTATAGGTCTCGGTATTGCGACTAAAACCCTTCTTACTCAGTGCCAAGTATGCCGACACGCCGACAATAAAGAGAAAAAACGGAAAGACAAGGTCGCAGACCGTCAGTCCGTTCCATTTGCTATGTTGCATCTGCACAAACTGCTCGTGCCCCACTCCATTATTCACCATAATCATCAGAAATACGGTCAAACCACGGAGGATGTCGAGAGAATCTAAACGTTTATTCATAGTTGATAGTTTTAAAATCCAAAAATTCTTTTTGCCACATCAATGGGTTCACCCTCTGCTTCCGATGGGTAGTAGTTATGCTGAAGCGTCCAAGGTTCTTCCATCGCATACCAATCCACGGTGAGGGCAGGATTATCGGGAGTTTTCCAAGATGAATTACCCGTAGGAAGCACAGGCAATTTCCCATTCAGTTCATCTTCCAAAATGCTGAGATAGTGCTTCCAACGAGGGGCATAGAAATCTCGCAACAAGCCATTCCATTCTTTATGCGCATAGTCGCGCAATCCTCCCGTGTCAGCACAATATCGATTGCCCCAAGTCGTGATTTGTACACGGGCATTCCATTCATAAAGATGCTTCACTTCCGTTGTCGTACCCCGCTGAAGTGCCTGTTGAATCCATCTGCCTACACGGAACTCTGAACGAGTGGCAAGCAACGAATCCTGCTTCAGTAGCAAACCCAAGAACACATCCTTGTGCTGCTTAAATGCTTCCCTATCGAAAGAATTGAAATCTGCCACCAAGCAATGATACACCATTCGTCCTCGGTCTGCGAGCGCCTGTCTGCAAATGTCCACCAAGTCGTATTCAAAATTGTTGTTTCCTCGCCAAGCATCTGCTACGGATAGCATCAAGCATGCTGCCTTGTATGTCGTATTCGGGTCATAGTAATTCGTCATTTTCGACCACGATGAAGCCTGAAAACTATTCAGCGAAGGACGCGAGCAAAAGATACTCTCGTGAGGTCCCTGCTGATTATTTCCATCGGGACAATTATAGATGCCATCCGCCAAAATCTTCCATGCTTGATATAGTTTTTCCGCATTTTTCAAACGTTCTGCCGCAACTTGATTTCCGTTCAATCCATAGCGTGCGTTCACATATTGCTTCACCCATTTCTCCTTGTCTATCTGTTGCGAACGCCAAGGCAATTCACTCATCAATTCATACATCACAGGGTTGGTCTCGATGCCTTCCATCGTCAATCCCCATCCCTTCATGTGGGCACCAAATTGCTCCCGTGCAACGTAGAAGTTATGGATGAGTTGGTCCATTCTTCCATGCAAACCTATATTGGCTCCGAAGTTCTCCAACAAACAGAAGAGCCAATCGTGCGCACCATAGCCCTCAGGTCGATACCACACAGAATTCTTGGCTCCATATTGCGGACGACATTCACTGAACAAATCGAGAACCAACACATCTCCCTCAGGCAGAGCTGCCAACATCTCGGGACGTGGATTCTCGCTCCATCCTTGAACCACCCACTTGCTATATTCATTGCCATATTCCTTCATGGCACGCAATATTTCCTTCCCAGCCTCGCCGATATTCAAATCCTTTGGCAAATTAGACGCTTCATGGAAGGGGTCGATGGAATAATAGTCAGCAGTGCCATACAACTTCCGCGTTTCCTCATAGAACAGCTTTGCATATTGGTCGAATTTCTGATCGCTCGGCATCAACACTCCAGGACGCATAAAACCATTCCATCGCTGAAGACTCGATTGATTACTTTCGCCCGAAGTCCCTACTCCATTCTTGTTTTCATCGGGAGAATTACCACTTCCCTCGTCGTTTCCCTTTTGCTTAATGTCTGCGTTGAGGCTTTCAAATGAAGGACACATTCCACTATATCCCGGCAATACAGGATGCATGCCCAATTCCTTCATTCTTCGCAGTATCCGCTTTTGCAACTTCTCTTGCTGTTCGTACCAACTATCAGGGTTCGGTCCTCCCCATCCCTCCAAGTTATTCATCTCCCACCACGCAAGGAAGGCAGGACCAGGAATGAATCGATTGATTTCCTCCCTACTATACCCCAACCTTGTCAGCATGTTTCGCCACACACATTCGTGCCCCATAGCAGCCAACGGCATATTGATGCCATGCAGCGCCATCCAGTCTATTTCCTCTTGCCAACGCTCCCAATCCCAAAACGCCATCGAATAAGAGAAGGTACAATAATTGAAATCATAGCACAAAGCAAGGTCCGTTTCATGCCGTTCCGTTTGCTTGATGGCTGGCAGATGCTTTGGCAATTGCGTATGCATCTGATTCCAAGTCAAATGAATGCCTGCATGATATTTCAAATACCAATTGATACCCACAGCAATGTTCACGTACGTGTTGCCCTTCACCACTACCTTGTTGCCCTTTTGGCTCAACTCGAAAAAGTCTTTCTCACCTTTCACTAATTCCGTTTGAAATTTCTTCGAAGCCCCTCGGTCAATTCGTTCCAACAAAGCATCAATAGGCGAAGCATGACAAACCACACATAGCGCTATGCTCAACCCCAACAAAACTATGGCTCTCTTTCTATTTTTCATTCCTTTATTCTTTATTCTTCATTCTCAGTAAGCTTCGGTTCCGCCGAAGCCATCCTTCATTCTCACTCAATCGTTTTCGCATCCAAGGTACTGATTTTCAAATTTTTCACACCTGTCACATCCTTAAACTTGGTGCCTTTCACATCCTTCAGATACACTTTCGGACGCTCATCAGTTTTCAAAATCTCAATCTCGATATTCTTCAATTTCACACCACTTCCATGCGAAATGGAGAAGCACGAAGCGGGTTGGATGCCATGCGCAGATGGTTCAGGATAGCCTTGCATTCGAGGATTATTCAGGAAGAAAGGATTACTGCCTCGTTGCTGAGCCACGTCCTCAAGTGTGATACCTCCACGATACTGCAAACGAATATCACTAATCGTCACATCCTGAATGGATACCATCGTTGTTCCTTCAATAATAGAAGCATATCTGCTATCAGCATCTTCGACCACGACCCTTGCAATGTGCACACCTCGAATAGATGAAGGTTTCAATCCCTCTGGTCCACGATTTCGGCTCCCTGCACGGATATAAAAAGGAGCATTGTTGATGTCGTGCATCACAATATCCTCCACCCTAATATTCCGCATCTGCGAACCATCCACCGTTTCTAAAGCCAGTCCTCGGCAGTGTTTGAATTTGCAATTTCGAATGATGATGTCACGAAAATCCCCATTGCTCTCCGTTCCCAATTTGATGCGTCCCGTAGGTCCATCTTGGTCAGGAGCCAATTTCACGTTAGTAGTGTAGGTTCCGTCAAGCATAGAACCCACAACATAACCCGAAACCTCGCAGCGTTCCACCACCACGTCCTTTGTGGATTTCAATCGATTCAATCCATAGGAAGTTTTCAGTACAATGGCATCATCGTTGAGCGTATTCACCATGCAATCACTCACACGCACATGCTCACAACAATCTATGTCGATGCCATCGCGATTGGTATCAATTTTCAAGCCTTCAATCGTGAGATGATCCACCCCCGTGAGCAACAAAGCGAAATGTCCACATTGCAGCATCTTCAAATCTCGCAATTGCACGTGTTGGCAATCCCGCAACGCAATAGCCTTGTTAGCCACGGGCAAGCCATTGAGTGTGGAACGTCCTCTCGAAAGTACATCAGTTCCGTCAATCAATCCCTTTCCTTCGATACATACATCATGCAGACCCATACCCCAAATCAGCGAGTTCTGCCAATGGCTATGTCCGAAATCCTGATACGCCGATGGATTATCCTCAGGCAAATCGTAGGTTTCCGTTTCAGTAGGCATTGCCGCTTTCACCACTGCATCGCTATCAATCCTCAACGTGATATTGCTTTTCAATCGAATGGAATAGCAGAGATACGTTCCCTTCGGAATGCTTACCACACCTCCACCTTGCTCCGCAGCAGCATTGATGGCAGCGTTGATGGCTCGGCTGTCAATCTGCACACCATCACCCTTCGCCCCATAGTCTTTCACATTATATATATATTGGGCAGAAACGGGAACAGAATGGAAAGTCAAAAGAAGCACCAACAAACATCCCCACAGATGCATGAAGTTTCTGTGCTGATTGAGTAAAAGAATATGCAAGAGTGGGTTATTTTTCATCATATTGTTGGTTAAATGTATTGATTTTGCAAATATACATATAATAATGACAAAGTCAATCATCGCCTATCAAAAAGTTAAAAGAAAAGACACTGCGGACTCATCAAAACTTCATTGGGGATTCACTTCATCGCTATTGGGGATTCACTTTCTCTTTATTGGGGATTGACGACAACGATAATGGGGAACAACTTTCAACGTGTCCCAATCACGCTGAAGTCATTCCCCATTGCCAATAAAAATGTTATCCTATTCGTTAGTTGTTTGAATTATTTGTTCTTCAAGAAAGGACGCACGGTCTTGTCGGGACCCAAGTAAAAACCTGTCTGCGTAGGTTGATTGTATGCGGTGTTCTGATATGCCACACTGAGTCGATAAGGAATGTCTTCCTCAAGACAATCAATGCGATAATCGGTAGGAATGGTGGAAACATACAGACGCAATTCTGTGCTTTCACGGTTGCGAGTCAGCACTTCCTCGCGCCAGTCTCCGATGATGTCGGCACAGAGACATGGATTAGATTTCGTGCCATTATTGAATTGCGTACCTTCGAAATGCTGCACATTCTTCATCCTGCCCGTTGTCCAGTCATATTTGCTCACCGTTTCATGGTCGAGCATTTCGCGCAACAAATCTCCATCCCACCAAACGCCGAAATTGGTTGGAATGCGAGCACCACGCACACGGAGGGCATTTTCATCACCTTCATCCTCGAATGCTCCAGCAGGATTTTTAGGAGTGACTATCTCGCCTTTGATATTGCGAATTCCTCCACTCTCACTGCTCCACATCTCCACACCAGGATGAGTAGGGTCGATGTCGGCAGCCATGCAGCGTCCCACATCTTCACGACTCTTGATTTGGAAAATCACCTCTCCCGTCAATGCATCACGGAAATCACTTCCGTCGCGTCGGTTTTCATGGCAATCCCACACTTGCAAACGCTCGGTTGAAGGGTCGAAAGCCGTGAGATGCATGGCATCACCATGCCCCATCCCCGTGTTATAGAGTCCACGTCCGTCGTTGTCCAAAGCCATGGAACCATAGGTGATTTCGTCACATCCATCACCATCCACGTCAGCTACGCGCAGGTTGTGGTTTCCTTGACCAGCATAACTTGCTAATTCAGGATTTTTCGTGTCGAAAGTCCAACGGTTCTTCAGTTCTTTGCCATCCCAGTCCCAGGCAGCAATCACCGTGCGCGTGTAGTAACCACGGCAGAAAATACCACTGGCATGCTTGCCATCGAGATAGGCAACAGCAGCAAGATAGCGGTCTGAACGGTTCGCATGGTCGTCGCCCCAGTCAGTCATGATGCCACGCTCAGGTATATAATCCTTCGTATCCATCACGGCACCCGTGAGTCCGTTGAAGACGCTTAGATATTCTGGTCCCGACATGATGCGACCCAACTTGTAGTTGCCTTGTGTTTCGGAATTGACATAACGGCGACGCAGATTATTTCTCTCAGTTCGACTCATGTTGGCAGGCAAAGTCTTTTCCTTTTCTGCCCATTCCTGCCAGCGTTTCTGTTCCTCCTCGCGCTCCTTCTGCAATTTTAGCTGATAAGCCTCGGGGTCGGCAAGGATGGCTGCCATACCTTCGCGCCAATCTGCCTTAGGGTCTCCAATCATCTTGCCTTGTCCATCCACGGTGCCATCAGCAGTTTTCACCATCAATTCTGCCTTGCCATCACCATCGAAGTCATAGACCATGAATTGCTCATAATGCGCTCCACTACGGATATTCTTTCCCAAATCGATTCGCCACAATTTGGTGCCATCGAGACGATAGCAATCTATATAGGTGCTGCCCGTGAAACCCGCATGGGAATTATCGCGGGCATTGGTTGGGTCCCATTTCAAGAAAATCTCATACTGTCCATCACCATCCACATCACCCACGCTGGCATCGCTTGCGATGTAGTTGTATCTTTGTCCGTCGGGTGTAGTGCCGCCTTCGGGCTTGTCAATCTTGATGGGAATATATCCTACGGGTGCATGGGCAGTGAGTGTGTAGGTTCCATTCTGAGCTCCACCTCTCACCTCGTAGGTGGCATCGGTGTTCAAGGGATGCTCGTCCACGAAGAATGTGCCTCCTTCGGTCAGTTTCTTCGGACTTATTAGTTCCCCATTGCGATAAACGGAAAAGGCTTCACCCTTGGCGTCGGACGAAAGACAGCGCCAACTAATCACAACTTTTTCTCCATCACGCACGGCAACGACACCGCGGTTTAGGTGCTCAAGATTCATGTTTGCCTTGTTGTATCGAGGCTGTGCATAAGTAGTTGCAGACGTGAGCATCATGGCGAGTAAAAACGTATAACTCTTATTCATGTTCGCACAAATGATTGATAGTTAATATTATCGGTTACAAATTTACAGACTATTTCGGGCTTCTATATGGATTTTTGTGCAACAATATGAGAAAAAAGTACGAGATGAGAAATGAGGAAGGGAGAATGGATTCGGAAGAACCGAAGCATACAGAGAAACGAAGGGAGGAGGAAGACCTTCAGCGAAACTGAAGGGAACGGGGAAGGAGGAAGGGCTTAGGCAGAACCGAAGCTTACGGAGGAAGGGGGGATGGATTTTAGTTTGCTTATGGGAGAGTAATTTTTATTGTTCATTCTTAATTCTTTATTTTTCATTTCTCATTTAAAATATAATTTGTATATTTGCCTACCAATTGCAAACTTTGTTTTATACACATTCTAATCATCACTTAATCGTACAAGTTACTATGAAGAAAATCATCTTCAGTTTGTTGGCACTTGCAGCCATTATGGTGGGCTGTCAGCAACAAAAATCAGAGAATCCAGTCCTCAGCATCGAAGGAGGACAAGTGCAAGGCGTGGAAGCAGACATCGAAGGAGTGTATGTCTATCGTGGCATTCCTTATGCAGCACCTCCTATCCGTGAGTTGCGTTGGAAGGCTCCACAGCCTGTTGTGCCTTGGGAAGGCATCATGATTGCCGACAAGTTCGGACACCCTGGCTACCAGTCTGTTCACTATCCAGGCGGATATACTACAGAATGGGGCTACGGAGAGGAATCTCCTTACAGCGAAGACTGCCTCTACTTGAATGTCTGGACAAAAGCACCAGGACAGGTGGGTAAGAAACTCCCTGTTGCCTTGTGGATTCATGGTGGCGGTTATCGCGAAGGATGGGGTTCGGAACCTGAGTTCGACGGACAGGAATGGGCTGCCAAGGATGTGGTGCTCGTTTCCATCAACTATCGATTGGGCGTGTTCGGTTTCCTCACGCATCCTGAACTTACAGCTGAAAGCCCTGAACACGTGTCGGGCAACTATGGAATTCTCGACCAGATTGAATCTCTCAAATGGATTAAGAAAAACATTGAGCAGTTTGGCGGCGACCCAGACAATGTGACTATATTTGGACAGAGTGCAGGAGGTGGTAGTGTGCGCACGCTTTGCGAATCACCATTGGCTCGTGGACTTTTCCACAAGGCTGTTATCATGAGTGCTGGCGGTCTGCCTACAGCAACCCAGCCTTCTCGCCCTGCTCGTTTTGCACCGATGTCGTTGGAAGACGCAGGAAACTTGAACAAGAAAATCCTGGATTGGGCTGGTCTCAACTCACTGGAAAAGATGCGTGCAGCTTCAACAGAAACGCTCCACACCGTTGGAAATCTCTATGGTGCAGTGACAGGTGACCGTGTGTGGATGCCTATGTTCCCGCTCGTGGATGGTTATGTATCGAAGGAAAGTTTCGACGATGCAGCCATTCATAACACACTTGCCGACGTGCCTTATATGATTGGTTACACGCTCAACGACATGGGTGACATGGGTCCTGGCATTGCTGAGTTCTGCTTCAATCGCGATAGCATTGGTAACAAGGCTTGGGCTTATCAGTTTGCTCGTCCTCTCCCTACTGACGGACGCAAGAATGTGCTCGAAGGTGCATTCCACTCTTCCGACCTTTGGTTTGTATTCAAGTCGCTCAAGCATTGCTGGCGTCCTTGGGTACAGGGCGATTGGGATTTGTCGGAGAAGATGATTACTGCATGGACCAACTTCGCAAAATACAGCAATCCTAACGGTGCTGAGGATGGTGAATGGACTCCGTGCACACGCAAGAATCCAAAATTCATGGTCTTCAAACTCGATGATGCAGAGAAGGAGCATTCGGAAATGATGGCTCCACTCAAGCCATAGTATAAAAGAAGAATGAAGAATGGTGGCTTCGCTCCGAATGATGAATGATTATTCGTTATTCCATGAGCAAAGTGAAATCCATTCTTCATTCTTTATCCTTCCTTTTTTATTTCTATTTACTCAAAAAATTTATGAAACTTTTACTAATTACAACAGCCTTATTGACAAGCCTTTCGGTTAGTGCACAAAAACAGAAACAAATGAATCGCATCCCTACTGAGGATGAGATGGGTGCGTACGTGATGGTCTATCACAAAGACCAAGACCACAGCCTTCACATGGCATTGAGTTACGACAGTTATCATTGGACTGCACTTAATAACGACGAGGCAGTCATTTCGGGAGATTCCATTGCCGTGCAACATGGTATTCGCGACCCACACATCTTCCGTGGTCCAGATGGTGGATTCTATCTTGCCATGACAGACTTGCATCTTTTTTCGCAGAAAAACAATGAGAACAACAATCGTTTCTCCAAATTGTCTGCCTATCGTGATACACAATGGGAGCGTGATGCTTCCTACGGATGGGGCAACAACCGTGGATTGGTGATGATGAAATCTTTCGACCTCATCCATTGGACTCGCACCAATCTCGATTTCTCTTCCCTCACTTGTCCAACGGGAGTGACCGACCATCATGGCAACCCTATCCCTTGGAGCGAAGTGGGCTGCGTGTGGGCTCCTGAAACAGTGTATGATTATGAGAAGGGGCATTTGCTTGTTCATTTTACGACGCGTATGAAATCGGGAACTGAAATGATTTACTACATCTACATGAACGATGATTTTACACAAATGCTTTCCGAGCCTAAATTGCTGTTTGAGGCTCCGCATGACAAGAATGGAGTTCCTGCCTACACGGTGATTGACTCCGACATCTGCAAAGTGGGCGACACGTACCATCTCTTCTATGTAAGTCACGAACATACGGCTACCGTGAAGCATGCCACGAGCAAGAATATTACGGGTCCTTACGTGATGGATGACAAATACAACGATGGAGAAAAGCAAGGACATGAGGCTCCAAATTGCTGGAAGCGCATTGGCAAGGATTGCTGGGTGGTGATGTTCGACAACTACACTCGTCGTCCTCATAACTTCGGATTTGTGGAGACCACCGACTTCCAAACTTTCACGCCAATCGGGTATTTCGATGAAGAAAACTCGCCTATGAAGCGTGCCAATTTCTCTGAACAGAAGCATGCTGCCGTTGCTCCACTCACCGTGAAAGAAGCTAAAAAACTGGAGAAGTATTGGAAGAAGTTTGGCAAGAAATAATTGAGGTTTTTCAGTCGAAGGAATCGCTGGAATGGAAATACGCGCAACTCTATGCCATTCTCAATAGAGTTTGCATTCAGTTGGTGGCTCCTCTCCCAGCTTCTTACAACGGCTTGTTTTCTCGCTTGCAAGCACTCTGCCGCATCCATCAACATCCGCTTCATGCAGTGGATGTGATGCGGTGGCGTGCCCGACAAGTGAAACTCCATCAGCAAGAGCCCAATGAGGAGGCATTCCTCGTGGATGTGAAAGGAATGGCAGAAGCATTGGCATGTTTCACGCAAACCACTGTTCCTTTTATTTTGAAGAATCGTCTTCCTGATACTGTCAATCCTTCTGCATTACAACTCACTCGACAGCACAAAGGCAAGCGTTTGCGTCTTATCGCCGTTAGTAAGGATTTGAAATTCATTTATGCTCAGGATGCAGAATTTCCACAAGATGAACTCATCAAAGTGGATTTCACACTCAATGAGCACACGCGCGAATCGGCGAAATATCTGCAAGATGGAACACCCTTCAATGTCGTCTCTTACCATGTGGATAGAGAAGGCATTATCTTTCCTGAACTCATCATCATCGAGCCTGACTTTCTGCTCAATGTTAGTACTCTCACTTCATGCATAAAGCCTTACGGTTCAAGTGCTTTCAATTATTTATTAAAGAAATTCGATAAGACAAGTTCTACCCGCTACACCCTTCTTGGTGATGTGGCAAACCAATTTCTTGACGATAGTTTCAACTCTCCCAATATCGATTATAACACAAGCATCACCAAAGTCTTTCGAGACAAGATGCTTAGTTTTTGCACCACCGAAGGCATCGACCACGATTTCTTTGAGGAAACAAAGCGGCAGTTTCAGAACATTCAGCAAATCGTGAAGAATGTTTTAATGAAGAACGATGATAGCAACCAAAAGAACAGCGTCATCCTTGAGCCATCTTTCTTCTGCGAAACCTTAGGTCTGCAAGGACGTTTCGATATGTTGCGTGCTGATTATTCCATGCTTCTTGAGTTGAAATCGGGCAAGAAAGACGAATTCCGCCAAAAGAGCCAGTACGAGCACATCCTCCAAATGCTGCTTTACAAGGAAATCCTCTTTTATAATCTCGATGTGAAGCAGAAGAACGTGATTGGGTATCTTCTTTATTCCAAATATCCTGAACTCATCGAGCAACGCTCTACCATTCAAATGGTTCAAGAAGCCATCACGCTTCGCAACAAAATCGTCTGTATGGAGCATCAGCTTGTGGAGGGAAAGGCACGTGAATATATCCCTAAGCTAACGGCAGAAAAGCTGAAAACGAATCCAAGCGTTCCTTTCAAACTTTGGAACAACTACAACAAGCCCGACATCAATCGCATTCTCCTTCCTCTGCAAGCGATGGATCAATTGACTGCCGACTATTTCTACACGTTCTTCCAGTTCTGCGAACGGGAACACATGCAAGCGAAGATTGGTGATGGACGCATAGAATCCACTCGTGCCATGTCGAGTTTGTGGAATGCAGATTTGGACTTGAAGCGTGAAAATGGCGACATCATCACCGACTTGAAAATCCTTGAAATGAAGAAGTCTCCTGAGGACGATGCTGTGGAATCCATCTGTTTCCTCATGCCCAACGACCCTTCTCTTTTGCCGAATTTTCGTGCCAACGATACTGTGATTCTCTATGAGAGAAACAAGTCCGAGGATTGTGCCACGAATCATCAAGTCATTCGCTGCAATGTGGAGAAATATGAGGAGGACCGCATTTGGCTTCAGCTTCGTTATCGTCAGCGCAATGCCGACATCTTTCCACTTTGTTCCTCTTATGCCATTGAGCACGATCATTTGGAATCCACTTTCAATGCACTCTATTCAGGTCTCTTCTCCTTCGTCACCACAGCAGTTTCACGCCGTGAGTTGTTGCTTTGTCAGCGAGAACCTGATGCAGAAAAGGATTTCCAACTCATCGTGGGACCTCCAGGCACAGGCAAGACATCTGTCACCCTCAAGCGTCTCGTCACAAATTCTCGTGCTGAAGGAAAGCAAATCCTATTGATGGCATACACGCATCGTGCTGTGGATGAAATCTGCGAAATGCTCGAAACCACTTCCCTCTCCTATCTTCGCATGGGCAGGGAACTGTCGTGTGACCCTCGTTTCCACCACTGTTTGATGGACCGCTTGATGGAAGGAAAACGGAATCGCAATGAAATCATTTCAATGCTTTCCACTTATCACATCATCGTAAGTACGGTGGCATCCATCAGTTCGCATTTGGATTTGTTCCAGCTCATGCATTTCGACTTGGCAATCTTCGACGAAGCCTCGCAAATCCTTGAGCCTCAAATTCTTCCCGTTCTCAGTGCCTTATCGCCTGATGGAACTCCAGCAATTGAAAAGTTCATTATGATTGGCGACCACAAGCAACTCCCAGCCGTAGTTGTTCAGAACGAAGAAGAATCTTTGGTCACTTCCGAAGCTCTCCATAAGATTGGTCTCACCAATTGTCGTAACTCCCTCTTCGAGCGTCTTCATCATTGGATTCTATCCGCTTACCCAGAGCGTCAAGCAGAATTCATCACACTTCTCGACCATCAAGGTCGCATGCATCCCGACATTGCTCAGTTTGCCAGCAAAGAATTCTATGAAAACAAGCTCTTTCCTGTTCCTCTTGAACATCAAAAGGAAAGTTTGCCTTTCACGCAATGGGAAGAAGATGAAGCCTACATTGCCACGCATCGTGTAGCTTTCTTCAATGTCGATATTCCTCGCATGGAGGAACGTCAACCCAAGATGAACACAAAGGAGGCTGAAGTCATTGCCGACATCGTTTGCAAACTTCTCTCCCTTCATCATAAAAATAATATTCCTTTCTCCCTCTCCGATAACATTGGCATCATCGTTCCTTTCCGTCGTCAAATTGCCACTGTACGTCATGCATTGGAGAAGGCTGGCATTTCAGAAGCCAACTCCATTCTCATCGACACTGTTGAGCGCTATCAAGGCAGTCAGAAAGACATCATCATCTACGGCACCACCATCACCCGCACTTATGAATTGGACATTCTTTCCAATCTCGTGGAAGTTGAAGGCAAACTCATCGACCGCAAACTGAATGTTGCCATTACCCGTGCTCGCAAGCAACTCTTCATCATAGGCAATCAGACACTCCTTTCCCGCAATCCCCTCTATGCGAAATTGATAGGTTTCGCCAGCCCCCTTCCAACTCCCCCGAGAGGGAGAGAATAGCCATCCGGATGGCATCGCTTCACACTTCACTCTTCACGCTTCACACTTTATGTTCTTCCCCTCCCCCTCGGGGAGGACGGGAGGAGGCTTATGCATACGAGTGCATTCCTCCCAAGAAATAATTCACGCCGAAATAAGTCATCAGAATCGTCAAGAAAGCAAACACCATGAACACATGATAGTTGATAGGTTTTCCAAGTGCTGGAATTGTTTTTCTATGCAAAGCCACCGCATAAACCATCAGTGTGATGAGTGCCCAGGTTTCCTTAGGGTCCCAACTCCAATACGTTCCCCACGACACATTTGCCCAAATGGCTCCGATAAAGATGCCAAGTCCCATCGTCGTGATGGCAGGATAGAGGAAAAGTTGCGAAAGCAGTTGCAACGACTGCAATTGTTCCTTCAGTCTTTCCGCATGCTTACCCCTCACCACTCTCAGCAGAAGAGCCATCAGTCCACAAATAAACGTGAGCGAAAGCAGTGCATAGCTCATCATAATCACCGACACATGAATGCTCAGCAGAGGCGACGCCAGCACAGGCATCAAGTGAGAAATCTGTGGGTCCATCTGCGAAATGTGACTCACCAGCAAGAAGAATCCTGACATAAGGAAACCAAACGTGAGGATAATATGGAATCTTCTGTAAGCGATAAAAGTGAGCAGCATCACGCTCCAAGCCATGAAAAGCATCGTTTCATATCCGTTCGACATAGGCACCGTTCCACTGACAATCCATCGCAATGCAAGCGCAAAACTAAGTGCCAAGAACGAAATGCCCAGCACCACGAGTGCAAACCCATTCCACAATGCCACTGACTTTCGACCTTTAACCTTCGACCTTGTCAATTGATAAATGCTGATGAAAAGACAGAGAAAACCTAAGGTCAGGTTCACCATGAAGAGAATCGTGGCAAAAGGCACCTTGTTGTATATCCTTTCCGATTTGAATCGAGTAACAGAAGGTAATGAGGCAGCACCATATTTCAGCTGATACTTCTGCATCTTGCCAATCGTCTCATTCATCTCCTCATAGTTCCCGCTCAGTGCTTGTTCATAAAGTACCGAAAAGACGCCTTGAATAAACTGCTTCTGCCCTTCATCCATATCTTCAGGCAACGCATCCACAGGTCCATACCAGGTGATGTTTCCCTTGTCATCGTAAGGAAAAACACTCATGTACTTGCCTTGTTTCAATTCACTCACGAGGAAGATTTTCTCAATCACCTTCATTGCATCCTGATACAGCTTGTCGTTCGCCTCCCGATACTGCAACTGAGCCAATTTGTACCCCGCAGGAGAGTTGTCCAAATAGTGGTAGGTCGTGAATTTTGGCAAGGTAGTTGCCTGTCGCACATCCCCACTTTTCACCTTGATAATCGGTTCCCTACTCCATTCATCAAACCAGAAAATAAATCCCGTAAGCACTTGTTCTGCCGAATAATCCCCATAGTGCCGCTTCCCATACAACTTCTTCGTGAAGTCGATGGCATAGGTCTGAAGTGGACAAATACGTCCGTTGTAAAGGATATGCAACTTTCCAAATTCCTCAGCCGTTTCCTTTGGCAGTGAATTCAATGCAAGCACACCCTGTACCGAAAGCATCAGCACCAACGAAAGCACACCTTTTTTAATCAGTGGATGACGTAGCAACTGCCTATAGCTTCCCTTCGGGTCAATCAACATCCAAATGAGCGAAACAAACAGCAGTGCATATCCAGCGTAAGTCACAGGTATTCCGTATGGGTCGCTATTGATGGAAAGATAACTGCCCTGTGCATCCTCATCGTATGACGACTGATAAAGCCTGATGTTATGATGCGAATAAATCTGATTCATCGACACTTCCCCTTTCTCCTCATCCTCTCCATTCACAATCGTAAACTTGGAAATGTAGTCCGAAGCCGAATTCGTTCCCTCATGATAATCCACGTAGAAAGTATCGAGACGAATCTCAAACGGCAAGTCCTTCAACTTCATCCCCACCTTCTTGTCCTGATACAGATACTGCTTCGTCGATTCATTCACTCGCAGATGTATGATTCCCTGATACGAACTGAGATGCGTGAGCAAAGCACCCAGCAGAATCACCACAAAAGCAAGATGCAAACACACGGTGGAGAGTCTCCTCACTCGTTGCTTCAGAAAATAAGCGATTGCCACAGCAGTCCCGATGCCCCATAGCACACAAAACCAAGTGGAACCATAGACATAGGCAGAAACGAACTCCGAGCCTTGATACTTCTCGATGATAGTGGCAGCCGCCAAACAAAGGGTGATGAGAATGTAGAGAAAGAAAAGCAGTCTTTTCACGTGACTAAAATTTGGAATATAAAAACACAGAGAGGCACAAAGATACAAAGTTTTTTAGAAAAAAGCACTTCTTTAAGAGCGAAAACCAATACAATTCCTCGTATCTATGCTTCTCTGTGTTATGATAGACTAAATCGCACGCAAGAATTTCACCACGGCATCGCGGTCTGCCTTAGGCAGTTTGTAGAACTTCAGCGTACTCTGGTATGCATCCGACCTCTTGCTATAACCATGCCAGATGATGGCCTCGATTTCGTTTCTTGCACGACAGTCATGCAGACGGTCCTCAGCACCCGTGTTCACCTGTGAGAGTCCACGTCCCCACAAAGGAGTGGTACGACACCATGTGCCATGAATACCATTCTTCATGTATATTCTGTGCTGAATCATATCGGTGTAAGGCCATATCGTTTGGTTCTGATAGCGAGGCAATTGCAAGTTCTGGCTCGTGATGATGCTTGGATTCCAATAGTTGTCGTTGGTAGTTTTCCAAGAAGGACGGTGGCAAGTGGCACATCCTATCTCGTTGAATACCTGCTTACCGCGCTGCACCTCCTTGTCCTGCAAGTTACGAGCACGAGGAATAGCCAAACCACGGTGCCAAACCTGGAATGCCCAGAAGTTATTGTCCGACATCTCAGGAAGGAAATTGTGCCATTTGTTGTTGAACTGGTTCGTAGCAGGCGAAAGCAAGTTCTTCACAGCGTCTGCAATGCCTTCATCCGTTCCGTCTGCATAGTAAGGAGAAGAAGGGTCCGACTTAATCTTTGCAATCACGTCCTTGTTCTCTGACATAGCATCAGCCCAAGCCACTGTGGTATAGAGCTTTGGCCGGTCTGAACGGCTCACATTGGTGATGTTCCAAATGGCATTCGCACCAGCACCATCCTGCAACGAACCACGAGTCATGGCATAGGTGAATTTCTTCAGCCTGTTCACTTTCTCCGTTCCGCTCGATGCATTCACATACCAAGCCGTAGCAGCAAAGTCGTTGGCTTCCTTGTCCCAAAAAGCAGGGTTCAGTTCCACGTATGGTGCCTCCCGCTGATATTGCGCCTTGATGGAATCATCAGGAATGGCATCAAGCAAACCCGTTCCAGGAATACCGATGGTACTCTCCAAGCGGAATGCCACTGCACCGTTGCCCGTTTCCCAAGGTGTTGGTTTCGTGTTGAAGGCAGAGCGGTCTATACTCAGTTCTGGGTAAATCAGTTCGTACTTTTCACCGTCAGGGAATTGTGTAGCCGAAATCTCGCTACCCTCTTCCATGGCAGTCAACTTCAACCAATCCAAATGAATGCCCGACTCATCAATTGGAGGAAGGAATGGACTCACGGCACGTGTTTGAGGCATACCAGTCACCTCGCTCACGTATGGACCATCATCGCTATTCACTCCATCCGCAGGATGATAAACCACCAGCAGGTAGCCATTGCCCCACGAAGCAGTGTATTTATCCACACGCTTGCCATGTCCATAACCAGGATGGCAGTCAAGACACGACTTGCGCACGTAGGCAGGGCCAAGTCCATGGAAAGGAGCCTGAAACTCCGTCACATTCCTCTCGAAAAACTGCTCACCACGGTTGAATGCATCAGTCAGTCCCATCTGCGTCACAGCAGGTGTTTCATCCTCATAGCATCCCGCAGTTACATTCATGGTAGTACCCAGTAAGCCGCCCGCATACCATTCCTCAGCAGAGAAATTGCCGACTGCCTTACCAATATAATTCTCATCATCTGCCGACGTAGGTTCAGTTTCCCCTTTGTCGTCATCATCTGTACAAGATGCGAAGGAAAGCCCCATCACACCCGCCAGTATCAACAATCCAGTTTTCTTTAAGTAATCCATATTCGCTTCTTCATTCGTTAATTCTCAGTTCGCTTCAGTTCGGTTTTTCCGAAGGTCCTCCTCGTCACCGTTCCCTTCGGTTTAGCCGAAGGTCTTCCTTGCCCCCGTTCCTAACAGTTCCGTCGAAGGTCCTCCTTTCTTCAGTTCCGCCGAAGCCCTCTTTAGTTTCTCAGTAAGCTTCGGCTCAGCCGAAGCCCCTCTTTCTCAATTCGCAGCAATCCAGCTCGCAGCGCTATTCAGTGTCTCATCGAGCGCATTGATAGCGTCCATAGCAGCCTTTGCGTTAGTGCTATGAGGCTCAACCACGAATGGAGTGCCCTTCTTCGCAGTGTCCAAAGCCTTGAGCGCAGCATTCAGCTTCGAGCTCAGTTCATTAGCCATGCTGGAATTATACTTCTGCAAGTAAGCCATGATAGACTTGGCATTCACATCGTCGCTCTGCTGACCATAGAGGCTGTACTTGATGCTTAAGATATTGTCGTAGAAGTCATAGTAAGAACGCTGGCTGTATGGAGATTCAATATAGTCCTCGTCTTGTCCAAGATAAGCCTGACCAATCTTCTGACCTGCCACCTCTGCACAAATATTGCTGCATCCAGAAACAAGAATCGTACCCATCACACCGCGCCAACTCTTCATCGTGCTGCCGGCCTGCGTTGCATTGATCATGTTCTCGCCATAGTAAAGGTCACCACCAGCAACCGTTGTGTTGAACTCGCATTCCTCCACGCGGTCCTGATGTTCCTTTGGTGCTTTGCTGCCCATCCAGCTCACTTCAAGCTGATAACACTTATCGCGCAAGTCACCTGCCACGGCACAAGCAAAGACAAGTTCCTGCTCACCCGAGATATTTCTACCAGCAAATGCTTCGTCATCCTCAATTCCCTTCAGTGCAGCCAGTGTGCGGTTCTTACCATTGCGGAAGATGATGAATTCTATGCCGTGGAAACCAAGCTGCTGTTCTCCAACCAAGGCACGAGCATTGTCGATACCTCCTTCATCAAGGTCATCAAGTTCTTCCACGATTTCCGAACTGCTCAACTGTTTGGCAAGAGCCACGCGGTCCAATGGCCATGTGTCGATATGAGGGTCAATACCCCAGTCCGTAGCAGCACCATAGAGGAACGACTCACTCTGTTCCCATGCAGAACGAGCATTGATGAAAGTAGCACAAATCTTGTCAATATCACTCTGATTGAGTGAGCCTGCCCTGTACTTTTTCTTTGCATCAACCAACTGCTCATAGAGCACAGACGTCTGGTTAGCCAAAGAAGAGTAAATAGGGTAAATCACGTTGTTCACATACTGCTCCGTGAGTTCCTTCATGGCAGTTTGCTTTTCAGTAAGTTTACCTTCATTTTTGTCGTCATTATCACTACAAGCCAAAAAGCTTGTGCCCAATGCAATCACGCTTGCAAAGAGCATCGCATACTTAAGAATCTTTTTCATTTTGTGTTAATTTATAATAGGATTAATAGTAATTTTTTATCATGATTAGTAATGGCATTGCTGTTTCCAGCTCCTTCACTTTTCACTTTTCACTTCTCACTCTTACCTTCTCCTCCCCTCGGGGAGGCAGGGAGGGGGCTTTACTTACAAAAACCATCCCTCATAAGCAATCCCCACATTGATGCTTGGCTCGTTATTGTAAGGGCTCTTGAGGATTCTCTTGCTCCAGTCCGCCTTCACAGCAATCTGACGAATAGGATAATAATTCACACCCACCGCAATGCGATTCACATTCGTGTAGTCGAACTGCTCCTTGTTCTTCGCAGGGATATAGCTGTCATAGTATTCATACCTTCCAAAGACATACATCTTCTGCTGCTTCTGCCGCATCTTTTCCATCAGCGAGAACACATCATATCCTGCCTCAATGCCTATGCTCACAGCGTTCTTACCCACCATAGCACTCTTCACAGGTGAATTGCTCGCATGTGCCTTCGCGTCCTTGATGATATTGATTTTATCCACATCGCTCAAATTGCCATAGTCCGCCTGACCTCTCACAATCCAGTTCCAGCGGTTCAGCGTCATGTCGATAGAACCCACAACCACCGTTCCTTTCACCTTGTCGTATGGCTTTCCATCGCCCTGAATATCATTAGGAAAAGTATTATGCACCGAATTGCCCACATATCCGCTCAGTCCGAATCGCAAGCCTTTCATCGCATAGAAATCCACTCTCGCAGCTGCTCCCATCTGGTTGGCTGGCTTGAACTCGAAAGGAGAACCCGCACCATGATGAATCCATTTGTCACGATTAAAAAGCATGGCATTCAGACCTGCCACCACATCCACCTCATAGCGGAACTTTCCACTGCGTCCCCAGAAGGCGATACCTGTGTCGTGCCATGTAGAAGGCAGAATCGTGTTCTCTCCCTCAGGACGATACACCGTGAAATAGTTCAGCGGCTCATGGTAGGCATTATTCAAACCAACTGGCACGATGATGTGTCCTGCCTTCACATTGGCTGCCCTGCCGAAAGACTTCTGAATCCAGAACTGCTCCAGTTCCACTTCACCGCCCTTCTCCTGTTCATATTCCCATTCAGCAGCCTCGTCAGCTTCGTTCTCGATGGCACTACCCGTACCCGTATGCTCAAACTCAATCTCTGTGCCCATCGTCCAGCCCTTGCCGAAGTCATAGCCCAGATAAATCACTGCATGAGGAATGTCGAACTGCCCATGACTTGGGTCGTTCTTATAGTTGGAAGGCGTACTATATCGATTCACATGGTCGCTATAGAACATGCGAGAAAGTGCCACTTCTCCATATCCACCTAAACTCAGTCGGTTACCTTTCACGTGCTGCATCACACTATCCGCAGCCACCTCTTGTGCCTCTGCATCCGATGCCACTCCAGCACCCGCCAAGCACAACATAATTAATAAAATCGTCGTTCTATTCATTGTATAATAACAGAGTTATGCATCTTAAACTCGCTGCAAAGTTAGCACTTTTCGCACCCTCAGCGCAATACTCAAATCGGGGTAAATTTTCTTTTCCACCCCCCAAAACACGTGATTCGCACCCTCTCTTTTGAGTATTTGCCACACCTAAATCATCAGTTTATACACGAAAAATTCGTCGTATTCCATTATAAATTACTATCTTTGCACCTGATTTTGCAAAATAACAGCAAACTCAAAACACGTACAAAACAATTGTCGAACAAGTGATTACCAAAAATCTTCACATACCCGAACTTGCTGCACGCCTTCAACTGTCGGTTTTTTCGCTCGGAGAAGATGCCGTGGAAGAAGCACATGCTTTCATCTCCATCGATGCCAACAACGACACTTTCGAAGCACAAGTGCAGCGCATCTATGCTGCCGAAGACCAGCTTTTCCAGCTCCCTGAACTCCAAGGAGCCAGCACCATCTTCAAGCGCTATTTCCTCACCGATGCCACCAACCAAGTGCCGTTCCTTCGTCAGAACGAAAACTGCACCGTCTCCTACATTCAGCAACCTCCGCTCGATGGTTCCAAAGTAACACTCTGGCTCTATCTTCAAAAAGGTACGCGCGTGAGCATGCTCGATGGCACACTCATCAGTGAGCACAATGGCTATCGCCATCTCTGGACCATGGGACTCCAAAAGGCAGAAGGCAGCAGCTACGAGCAGACACTCAAGCTCCTCAACTCCTATGAGAACCTTCTCGACGACATGGATGCAACACTTGCCGACAACTGTATCCGCACATGGTTCTTTGTGCGCGATGTAGATACACAATACGCAGGAATGGTACGTGCACGCCGTGACAATTTCTTCGAACAGGGACTTACCCGCAACACCCACTACATTGCCTCCACTGGCATCGGTGGTACGCCAAGTCATCCCCTCTCCATCATTCAGTTGGGAGCATACGCACTCACTGGTTTCGACCCTCAACAGCAGCAATACCTCTACGCTCGCACCCACCTTAACCCAACCTACGAATATGGTGTGACCTTCGAGCGCGGAGTCTGCCTACACTACGGAGACCGAAACCACGTCTATATCTCGGGTACTGCCTCCATCAACAACAAGGGAGAAGTCATGTACGAAGGCGACATCGTCAAGCAGACACATCGCATGTGGGAGAACGTAGAAACACTCCTCGCAGAAGCAGAAGCCACCTACGACGACGTGATGCAAATCATTGTCTATCTCCGCGACCTTGCCGACGTAGCACTCGTGAAGACCCTCTTCCAGCAGAAATTCCCACACACACCATACATCATCACCCTTGCACCCGTTTGCCGACCTACATGGCTCATCGAAATGGAGTGCATCGCTGTGAAGAAAGCCAACAACCCGCAGTTCCGACCATTCTAAGACAATTCTTAGGATACACCAACAAAGAGGAAACAGACCAACCGATGATGGAACCTTGTGGCTAAGTGCATGATAGAACTATCTTGTACTACCCTAATTTGATTCGAAATATTCAACAACTAAAATCTTTATATCATGAAACATTATTTGTGTGCCGCCTTGGCGGTGATTTGTTTGTTCTTGTGTAGAAGCGCACGAGCAACAGACGTAGTATTTGACGTTACCTCAACCGATGCTAGTTCTTACACCAGCTATTGCGGACAGACCTGTAACGTAACCCTGCAAAACAAAACATTCTCAGCCTACGAGTGGGACGGAGCAGTCTTCCCCTTCACGGCTTCTCAAGAAGTACTTGACGCCACCTTTGGCGAAGGCAAATGGAACTTGCAAGAGTTTGACTCCTACGATGGCACCACCATCAAGATGAAGGCAGCAACATCCATCGTTGCCGGCACTCCATACGCCATTCGCATCAAGCAAACCGTTGAAAACCCAACCTTCAACAACGTCACCTTCGCCTCCAGCATCTCCACGAATTTCATCAAGGTTCAACTTGACAACAATCTCCAATTCTGGGGAACGTACTTCAAACTGGATTGGTACAAAATCGTTGATGGACAAGGCAATCCAACCACTGCATTGTCATTCAAAAGTGATGGCACAGGATTGAACAACTGGCGAATTTGGGGTACATTCAGAGCGCAAGACAAAAAAGGAGATGTCGACGATGGATACTACGTCACCTTCGCATGGTTTTTCCACCCTACTCTCGACTCAACCACCCCATCCCTCTCCCTCGACATCACCAATTCAGGTAGCGGAGAAGGTGGTGAAGGCGGTGAAGGCGGAGGCGGTGATGATCCTACCCCAACCTCTCTTGAAGGAAAAATAGCAGCTCGTGCCCAAATAACCAATGTACCTACCGTCTATATCGACCTCCCAGAGATTGGTAACCAAACTTTGAACGAATATCTTTACAAGATTCGAGGCGGCAGCTCAACTGCCGAAATAGCACCTTATCGTCCTGCCAAGATTCAGGTTGTGGCAACTTCCGACGTCACAAGCCCCGACTATCTTGAGTCGTTCATCGAGGAAGATACCAATCTGGAAATCAAAGTCAGAGGTAACTCCACAGCTGATGCTGAAAAACGACCATACCGCCTAAAATTTGCCAGCAAAAAGACCTCTACCGACGGACAGGCACACAAGCATGATCTCCTCGGCAAAGGCTACGCCAAGCGCAACTGGACTCTCCTTGCCAACGTAAACGACAGGTCCCTCCTCCGCAATGCACTCACTTACCACATTGCACAAGCTGTGGGCATGCCTTTCGCTGCTGGTTACAAGTTCGTGGACCTCGTCATCAACAACGAATACCGAGGCACTTATCAGGTTTCTGACCATTGCGAAGTGGATGCCGACCGCATCAACATCAATGCTGACACTGGCTGGTACGTTGAGTTCCAAGGCAGACAAGATATGTGCGACTATCCAATGTGCTTTGCTGATGGTATCATGATGAACATCAACAATCCTGAGCCAGACGATGAAAACGATGCCGCCCAGCGTGCTGCCATCATCAACCCAATGAAAGACTGGTTCCTCAACACTTGGAAGAAAGCATTCAGTTCTGGCTTTTCCAACCCTACAACGGGATGGCGCGCCTACAACGACGAGGAAACACTGCTGAAATTCTGGATTGCCACCGAATTCACAGGCGACTACGACGGATTGATGAGCGTGAAGGCATACCGCGAAGCCGATGGCAAACTCTGTTGGGGACCTCTGTGGGACAAGGATTTGGCATTCGGAAACTGGGAATCAATGGGTGCGCCTAATGGAAAACTTGTGGCCCACCTTGAACAAGCTTCCTGCGTCCAAGACTATTTCGATAATCTCACGAAAGACCCAGCATTCATGGCTCACGCAAAGGAAGTCCTGGACAATCTCATCAGCGGAGGCATCAAAGCCACTTTGCTCGCAAAAATCGACGAGATGGCTGAAGTGGTAAGAGAAACCCAAAAACTAAACCACGATAAGTGGGGCGACCATCCACAGGGAGCCTTCGGATGTGTTGACGGTCTTGCCGACTATCAAGCCTACGTTGACCAGCTGAAAGATTGGCTCAGTGCTCGCATCGACTATGTTCAGTTGCGATTCGCACAACTTGTGGAAGAGGCTAATACGGTTACTGGCAGTCTGACACTTGATGCCGCAAAGAACCAAACTGACAATGGCATAACAGTCGGACTTCTCGACAAATTATATGATATAACCCTCCTCAACAAGACCTTCGAGCAAGGCAAATGGACTGCCATTTCGCTGCCATTCTCAGCCAACGAGCAGACCCTGAAGAGCGTCTTCGGCGACCAATACGAACTGAAAGAACTGGCAGGCATCTACTCCGACGGCACTACCCTCTATTTCGCCACACCAGCCAACAATGCCATCAATCCAGGCATGCCTTATCTGATTAAGCCTTCGAAGGCAGTCGCTGCAAACCCAGTGTTCAACAGCGTCATGATGGCATATTGCCAGAACTGGGACAACAACCATAAGCCATACGGAGAAAGTGTCACATTCGGCGACTACACCTTCAGCGCAAACCTCTATCTCAACAATCTCAAAGTGGATGGCACCGACCTTCTCATCGCTGGTGATGCCGCATCATTCACCACTCCTCAAAAGCTTAATTCATGGGAAACAACAGGTCCCGTTTACGGTCTCAACGCCTACATCAGAAAAGCCAACGGAGCCGAGAATCCAACCATCAGCTTCGTGCCAGAAGGCGAGATTGAAGAACAGCGCACCCAAAAGAACGACGTGCCAACCATCTACATCGATACCGATGCAAACATCAATGCCGACAACTGGACAACAGCAACCATCGAGCTCTTCGACCAGAACAACAAGATTGGCGGCAACAAGACATGGGACAACACAGCAGTCAGCGTGAAATTTGTGGGCGACGGAAACGACATCAAGACATCCTACCGACTGAAGTTCGAGAAGAAATACGCACTCCTGGGAAGCAAGTCAGGCTCCTACAAGCAATGGGTACTCGAGTCCAACGACGACGACCCAACCATGCTCCGTAACGGACTCACAGAAGAACTCGGCGACCAGATAGGACTCAGCTTCACACCAGGCTGCCAGTATGCCGACCTCATCGTCAACGGCACCTACGTAGGCACCTACCAGATAACCGACCGCGTCAAGGTAGAAGGCGGAAGAGTATTAGTCAGCGACAAAAACAACGACTGGCTCCTCGAGATAGCATCAAACGGAGAAGTGGGAGCCAACGACCTCTATGTGGCAGGCGACGAAACCAATCCAAACATCATCATCAAGAACCCAGACAAGGACGAGCTCACACCAGAACAGCAAACCACCCTGCAAACCGCAGTCAGCACATACTTCAGCACCTTCTGGGCAGACATCGAAAACCAAGTTGACCCAACTTCATTCATCAACTGGTACGTAGCCAGTGAAATCCTCGGAGGCTACAAGCAACTCTCCGACATCTACGTCTATAAAGACAACGCCGAAGGAAAACTCTTCTTCGGACCACTCTGGAGCAACGACAAAGCCTATGGCAACAACCCAGCCCATCCAGTCGATATGAGCGACCTCAGCACAGCAGGCTCCTACAACGGCCTTCTCTTCAACCACGCCGACTACAAAGTCATGAGCGAAAAGATACGAGCACTCTGGCAAGAACAATGGTTCAAGGAAGCCGTCATCAACAAATGGAGCACCCTCTACGGCGACACCAAGACCACCGACCTCCTCACCACCCTCACCGCCAAGATAGACGCACTCGCAGAAGAGATAGCCCAAACCCAAGCCGACAACTACGCCCCACAATCCCAAGGCGGAGCAGGATGGGAACTCCAAGGCGACTACGCAACAGCCGTGCAAGCCATCAAGGACTACCTCACCCAGCGCTTCCAATATCTCGACACCAAGTTCAAGGAGCTCACCACCGAAGCAACCCACGAACAGGGCGACGCCAACAATGATGGCACCGTTAACATCACCGACGTAGTCATCCTTGTCAACCACATACTTGGCAGCACCGACCCTTCCATCCTCACCACTTGCGACCTCAATTCCGACGGCACCATCGACATCACCGACGTCGTAGCCCTCGTCAACAAAATCCTCGGAGGAACCCAGCAATAACCCTCCCTTCAAAGTCAAGGAATCCTTCTAAATCAAGGGAATCCTTCAGCCCCTTATAACAACCGCAAAGAGACGTAGAGCCCTCCGCCCTGCGTCTCTTCTTTTTTCCTCCCCCCCCTCCTTCGTTTCTCCGTAAGGTTCGGCTCTGCCGAAGCCCTCCCTTCAGCCACCGTCCCTCCTTCGTTTCTCCGTAAGGTTCGGTTCTGCCGAAGCCTCTCTTATTGGCTCACCAGCTCCGTGTTCTCCACCTCATCCTTGAGCTTCTCGGACGGATGGAAGAGCAGACGGCGACGATACACCTGCTTAGCACCCGCCTCATCCGACACCAGCGGAGCCTTCGCCGAGATAGACATCTTGAACGACCCAAGGTTCTTGATGAATATCGTGTGCCCATTCAGCACCATCTCCTCCACCTGCTTGATGATGGAGCGGATAGCACCCTCACACGCTGCCTCACTCATACCAGAGTCGGCTGCAACGTGCTTGACGAGCACATCGAAACCAATCTTCGAATAAGTGATGGACTTAGTGAAGTACATTTGCGATTCCCCTGGCTTGAAGAACTGCTGCTTGACTTTGATAAATACTTTTCCCATGACACATAGAATTAAGAGTTGAACGACTTAGGTTGATTCTCACTACATGCTTTAGACTACGAAGCTAACGGTCTGCAACTTCTGTCGCATGATTTTGCTGGCATCGAAACGGATGCGCTTCTGGGTGACGGCAGCACCTCCACCACCTTCAAGGTCAGCAGAGATTTTCGCATGGATGGCGAAGCGGAGAACGCCAAGGTCGCCAAGTTGCACCGAGTGACCGTTGCAAACCAACTCGCGCACCTGAACGAAGAGCGAACGATACACGGCTGCAATTTGCTCAATGCGGATTCCCGAGTCGTCTGAAGCGTACTTGATCAGCGTTTCGTCGTCAATCGGAGTGGCACGGTTGACCGTGGTGAAATAACGCTCCTTCTTATCCACAGCACAGACGTGCTTGCCGATTTTGATTCTTACTTTTGGCTTGTCCATAGGGATTGAAACGATTTTAATAGGTTAAACAAAAAGAAATTTCTAAGCTAAGGAGTAAAAAATACTTTTGTGAAAATTTGTGTGAATTCGTTGACTCATTGGGATTCAGTCGGAGCGCAAAAGCAGCAAAATCGATGCAGAAGTATTGTAAGAGTGCTGAAATGTTTGTGTCGTGGCGGTGTAGTGTTTGCGTCGTGTTGGAGCAGTGTTCATGTCAGACTGGACTTCCCTCTGAAAGCAATGCAAATATACGCATTTTCAGTGGAAAGTCCAAACAAAAATCATAATAAATTATGATTTTTTTTCAAAAAAAGCCCCCCACCTTCTCCCCCGAGGGGGAGGGAAGCCATCCAGAGGGCATCGCTTCACTCTTCACCCTTCACTCTTCACGTTCTCCTCCCCTCGGGGAGGACGGGAGGGGGCTTATGCTTGTCAGAATGGTTACTAACTGGCTTTTGAGAGTCAGAAAAAGTTAAAATCATTCTAAGAAGTTCTTGTTGTCTTTATGTTAATAAATATAAACATTTGGTTTTCAAAGAAAAGATAATGTTTTTGTGACAATTGTACATTTGTACATTTGTACATCAAGTTTTTCTATTAACTTATATTAACATAAGGGAAGGAAAAAATTCTCGGATTGAATTTTAATTTAAGTCTATATATTTATATATAGACTTAAATTAATTATATTTAACTATTAATACTCTTTTTATTAAAATCCTTAAAAAATGTATTTATTTTTAATAAGGTGTACAAATGTACAAATGTACAAATGTACAAAATTGACTTGTATCAAGAAAAAAAACGGATTAACTTCATTTAATGTTATTTATCTTTTGTTCACGCTTTTCTTCCCAAATTTGCACGTCGAGTTTGCAAACATGTTTCCTAACGGAGAGATTATAACCACGTACAGCAAAGATATTCGAAACTATTGGAATTAACATAATCTGGGTACATTGGGTACATGGGTACATCGATATTTTCCGTTAACTTCTTTTCACAATTAAATAATGGCGGCTGCGTCATGACATAGTAAGCAAGCTTTCTCTGTTCATTTGACTTGCACGTCATTTAAGAAATCCCATCCCGATGCGAACGGCTTCGACTTGAACCTTTAGCTGGGTGAAGTCAACCTTTAGCTCGACGAAGTCAAACTTTAGCTCGACGAAGTCAAACTTGAATGTTGGGGTTATTTTGTTGTATTTGAGAAAAATACTATTGTATAAATAGGAAAACAAGTATAAAGGAACAAAAAAAACGAAAGATTTTTGCTGTTTATCTACTTATTCGTATCTTTGCAGCGTTTTCAAATCTTGATGAAGTGCAAACTGTAAGGAAAAACCAAAAAAAATCAAAATAGAATTAACATGAAAAAGAAATCTGTCAAATGGTGTTTCATGCTTTGCATAGCGGTTGGAACTCTGACCTCATGCGGACTTGATATTCCTAAGGAAGTTCTTTCGTCGTTTGAGACGATGACGATTGAGAAAAAGGACGTAGAGGTACCTATGAAGTTCAGTGCAAAGCTCAAAGGACAATCCGACGTGACCATCACTCCTCAAGTGAGCGGACAGTTGATGAGAATCTGCATCACTGAGGGTCAGCAAGTGAAGAAGGGCCAGACGCTTTTCGTGATTGACTCCCGCAATGCTCAGCACGAAGTGGAAGCTGCTCAGGCAAACCTTCAGGCTGCCCAAGCTAATCTTACTGCTGCTCAAGCTCAAGCCAACAGTGCCAAACTGGAATTTGAGAGCAACAAGAACCTTTTCGACAAGAAGATTGTGAGCAGTTACATGTTGGAAAACTCAAGGAACAACTACAACCAAGCGCAAGCTGCAGTGAGTCAGGCGAAGGCTTCGGTCTCTCAGGCGCAAGCGGCTGTGAACCGCGCGAAGGTGAACCTTGGTTTCTGCACCATCAATGCTCCTGTGACGGGTATCATCGGCGAGATTCCTGTACGCTCTGGCGACCAAGTGTCTCCTGCTTCCAAACTCACTATCCTCAGTGGCAACACGACGATGGATGCTGAGTTCTCGGTGACTGAGGCTATCATCGAGGCATCGATTTCGTCTGGTCTCACCAAGGCCGACAGGGAGAAGTACATGTCGAATCTTCCTGAGGTGACTTTCATCATGAAGAATGGTACTGAATACCCTCATAAGGGACGCATCACCAGTATGACGGGTGTGGTGGATGCTGCCACTGGTTCGTTGGGTGCGAAGGCTTCCTTCCCTAACCCTGAAGGTCATCTGTTCTCTGGTATTCAGGGAACGGTGGTGATTCCGTTCCAGCAGAAAGGCGCGATGGTGATTCCACAGACTGCCGTAGTTCGCTTGCAGAACAAGTCGTTGGTTTATAAGGTGATGCCTGACAGCACGGCAATGGCTGTTGCTGTCACTACGACCGCTACTGGCAATGGCAAGGAGGTCATCGTCAACTCGGGTCTCAAAGTTGGTGACAAGATTGTGACCGAAGGCGCCAACAACGTTCAAGAGGGACAAAAGGTGCTGTATCCATCAGAGAGTAAAAAATAATCAGGGATATTTTCAAGTACAAAGAACTAAGGACAAAGAACAAGGCATCGCTTCACGCTATCTTGAATCTTGAATCCTGAGTTTTATCAGGGATTTAAGGGATTAAAAAGGATTTCTTGAACCTTCAGCTCGGCGTAACCAAACCTGATTTTTTTTATCAAGGATTTTAAGGATTTAAAGGATTTGGGGCGCTTCGCTTGAAATTGTATTTAGAATTATCGTTTAGAATTTTAAAAAAAATTTTACATTTCAATTTTAAATTTCATTTCGAGCCGAAGGCGACCAAAAAAGTGAAAAGTGAGTCAGGGATTTAAAGGATTTTTTGATACTTGAAACTTTGAACCTTCAGCTCGGCGTAGCCAAACTTGAGACTTGAAACGGCGCTTGCGCCTCTGAAACTTGAAACCAGCACGAAGTGCTTTGAAACTTGACAAAGTCAAACAAAATGAAGAACAACATATTCATTAATAAATATGTGATGGCATGTGCCATCTCTATCGTGATTGCACTGGTGGGCTATATCTGCATGAATACGCTGCCCATCGAGCAATACCCAAACATCGCGCCACCAACGGTGCGCATCAGCACGAACTACACGGGTGCCGATGCTAACACCATCATGAAGAGCGTGGTGCAGCCACTGGAAGAGAATATCAACGGTGTGCCTGACATGACCTACATGACGAGCTCCGCATCCTCATCGGGCGACGTGAGCATCGTGGTCTATTTCAAGCAGGGCACCGACCCGGACATCGCGGCTGTGAACGTGCAGAACCGTGTGACGCGTGCCACTGCTCTGCTGCCTGCGGAGGTGACGAAAGTGGGTGTGCAGGTGTTCAAGATGCAGAGCAACATCTTGCAGATTGGTGCCTTGAGAAGCGTGGATGGCAAGTATGACGATGACTTTGTGGCTAACTACATCGACATCAACCTGAAGCCACGCCTGATGCGTATCACGGGTGTGGGCGACGTGATGTCGCTTGGTAACACGTATGCGCTGCGCATCTGGATGAAGCCAGACGTGATGGCACAGTATGGCTTGGAGCCAAACGACGTGTTTGCTGCCATTAGTGGTCAGAGCTTCGTTGCTGCCACGGGTTCCCTGGGTGCTCAGTCGAACAACTCCTACCAATACACGATGGAGTACAAGGGTACGTTGAAGACCATTGAGGAGTTCAACGACATTGTGCTCAAGACGAACGACAGCGGCCATCTCCTCCATCTTAGCGATGTGGCTGAGGTGGAGATTGGTGCCATGAGCTACAACTTCATCTCGAACATCGGTGGCAAACCTGGTACGATCTTCATGGTGTTCCAAGCTCCTGGAGCCAATGCAACGGAGGTGAACGCCCGCATCGACCAGCTCTACGAGGAACTGAAGCCGATGATGCCAGCAGGAATGGAATTCGTGAAACTGGAAACATCCGACGACTTCCTCTATGCGGCTATCGGCAACGTGGTGGAGACGCTCATCATTGCCATCATCCTCGTGATTCTCGTGGTGTTCTTCTTCTTGCAGAACTTCAAGGCTACGATTATTCCGTCGATTTCGATTATCGTTTCCCTGCTGGGTACTTTCGCCATCGTTTCGCTGGCGGGATTCTCCCTCAACATCCTGACGCTGTTCGCACTGGTGTTGGCAATTGGTACGGTGGTGGATGACGCCATTGTGGTTGTCGAGGCGGTGATGGCGAAGATGGAAGGCGGCATCAGCGATGCCAAGCAAGCCACCCGCGAGGCGATGAGCGACGTGTCGGTGGCGGTGGTTTCGTGTACGCTCGTGTTCATGGCGGTGTTTATCCCTGTGGCATTCATGCCAGGCACGTCGGGTTCGTTCTTCACGCAGTTTGGTGTGACCATTGCCTCGGCTGTCGGTCTTTCGTGCGTGTCGGCGTTGACGCTCTGCCCTGCCCTCTGCGCCATCATGCTGAAGCTCAACGAGAACGAAAGCGAGCGAAAGAATCTGACCTACTATACCAAGAAAGCCTATACGACGAGCTATAACGCCATCTACAAGAAGTACTCCAAGAGTGTGCAGAAGTTCATCAAGCGCCCTGTGCTGGCATGGAGTCTGCTGGGCGTTGCTGCCTTGCTGCTCTTCTTCTTCATGAAGAACCTGCCTTCGGGCCTCGTTCCTCAGGAGGACCAGGGCGTTATCTTGGCTGAAGTCCGTGCTCCTGAAGGTACGACTCTTCTTGAGACGCGTGAGATAGTGAAAAGAGTGGAGGAAAAGGTGCAGGAGATTCCAGAGATGGAAAGCTTTGCCACTGCCTGCGGCTACGGCATGATGTCGGGCTCGGGTTCGAACTACGCCACGATGATTATCCGTCTGAAGCCATGGGAGGAGCGTGAGGGCTTCAACCACTACATCGACCTAGTCATCGGACGATTGTATTTTGCCTGCAAGGAAATCAAGAACGTGCAGGTGATGCCATTCCAGTTGCCTCAGGTGCCTGGCTATGGTTCGAACAACAGTGTCAACCTGGTGCTGCAGGACCTGAAGGATGGCGACTTGTCGGAATTTGCGAAGCTGGCAAACAACTTCCTCGCCAAACTGGGTGAGCGTCCTGAAATCAGTATGGCAATGACGTCCTACTCGGAGCGTTTTCCAAAGTATCAGGTAGAAGTGGATGCCACCCAGTGCGACCGTGCAGGCGTTTCTCCTGCTGCCGTGCTGAGGACATTGGGTGCTTACTGTGGTGGTTCCTACGTGGGCAACTTCAATCAGTTTGGTAAGGTGTATCGCATCATGGCGAGTGCTTCACCTGAATACCGACTCGACCCTTCTTCGCTGAACAACATCTTCGTGAGGGTTCACAGCGGAAAGATGGCTCCTATCTCGGAGTTTGTGACGCTGAAGGAGATTGTAGGTACGTCGAGCGTTGAGCACTTCAACCTCTTCCAGAGCATCACCTGCTTTGTTCAGGCTGCCAACGGATATACCGAGGGAGATGCCCATGAAGTGATTGCCGAGGTGTTCAAAGAGACGATGCCAAACGGCTACAGTTACGAATACAGCGGCATGTCGCGCGAACTGGAAGAGGCATCTGGCTCGAATACCACTGCCTTGATATATATAATTTGTGTGATTCTCATCTATCTCATCTTGGCTTCGCTCTACAACTCGTGGTTCACGCCATTGGCTGTGCTGCTCAGTGTGCCGTTCGGACTGATGGGTGCCTTTGTCTGCGCCTACATAGGTTCACTGCTTCACTTGCCTGGCATGGACAACAACATCTACCTGCAAACGGGTGTCATCATGCTCATCGGCTTGCTCGCGAAGACTGCCATCCTGATTACGGAGTTCGCTTCTGAGCGCCGTGCACAAGGCATGAGCATCAGCGATGCTGCTTTCGAGGCTTGCAAGGAGCGTCTTCGTCCAATCTTGATGACGGTGCTCACGATGATTGCGGGTATGATTCCGCTCATCATTGAGGGTGGTGCTGGTGCCAATGGTAACCGTGCCCTCGCCCTTGGCGTGGTGGGCGGTATGTCGGTTGGTACGATAGCCCTGCTCTTCGTCGTTCCTGTCTTCTTCATCGTGTTCCAGAAATTGCATGAAAGGTTCCAAGGCGGTGAAGTGAAACCCAATGATAATGAATAAGCGTTTAACGTTTAACGTTTAAAGTTTAACGAGTTTAGACCTTGAAACATGAAACGTTAAATATTTATATTTAGGAAAGAAATTAGAATAATTAGAATAATTTCACCAAAAATATGTGTAGTAAAAAAACAAATAAAACATATTATTTCTGAAATAATTATTGTAATTATTCTAATTTCTTTCCTTAAAACCTCTTGAAACTTGAAACGGCGCTTTGCGCCCTGAAACTTGAAACTGGCACGAAGTGCCTTGAATCTTGATAAATAAAGATATGAAGAAGTATAATAAGAAACCACATTCGATGAGATTATCAGTTATCATCTATTCCTTATTATTTAGCTTTTTGCTATGTAGTTGTGGTATATACAATAAATATGAGCATAAGAGCGAAACGCCTAAAGAGCTGTTTGGCACCAATGTAAGCACAGACAATGATGTTTCGTTGGCTCAGATGACGTGGCGCGAGTTCTTCACCGATCCGTACTTGCAGCAGCTCATCGACAGTGTGCTGGCGAGAAACACCGACATCAACTCTGTGCGCCTTGCCATTGAGCAGTCGGAAGCATCGCTGAAAGCGGCGAAACTTGCCTATCTGCCTTCGCTCTACTTTTCTCCTCAGGGAACCCTTTCGAGTTTCGACAACAGCCCTGTGAGCAAAACCTACAACTTGCCTTTGCAGTTGAGCCTCGACCTTGATGTTTTCGGGTCGATTACCAACCAAAAGCGAAAGTCGAAGGCGGTGCTCAAGCAGGCACAAATCCGTGAGGAGTTGCTTCACGCCAATCTCGTCTCGACCGTTGCCCAACAGTATTACATGCTGCAGTTGCTCGACCGTCAGCTGGAAATCCTGATTGCTACCGACAGCTTGTGGGGTGCTTCCTTGGAAACTGAAAAGACGCTTTGGGAAAACGGTAAAATCTACTCCACTGGCGTTAATCAGATGGAGTCGTCCTACCTGAATGTGAAGACACAGATAGTTGACACACGCCGCAACATACTGAGTGTGGAAAACGCCATCTGTCGCCTACTCGCTCAGACACCTCAGCATATCAACCGTTCGAAATGGGGCACTTCTGCTTTGCATCATCCAGATGCGCAAGGGGACACAGGCCAGCGCATGTTCGACACGAAGTACCTCAAGATTGGTGTTCCTGCCATGATGCTGAAGAACCGTCCTGACATCCGTATTGCCGACCATGCCATGGAAGAAGCCTTCTATAACACGCAGGCTGCCCGCGCTGCCTTCTACCCAAGCATCACGCTTTCGGGAGCTGCTGGTTGGACCAACAATGTGGGTGCCGTGATTGATCCAGGCAAATTGTTGCTCAATGCCGTTGTCTCTCTCACCCAACCAATCTTTGCACGTGGTCGTCTGACTGCCAATCTGAAGATTGCCAAACTCTCACAGAAAGATTTGCAGCAAAAGTATGTGCAGACTGTCATCAATGCTGGCAACCAGGTGAACGAGGCACTTGCCGACTGTCAAGCCGCTCGTGAGAAGCATGCCTACTATCATCGCCAGGTGGAAGTGCTGCACGAAGCCTATAAGGGTACCCACGAGCTCATGGACAACGGTAAGGCAAATTACTTGGAGGTGCTCACCGCTCAGGAAACTCTCCTCAACTCGCAACTTAGCGAAGCCGCAAACATGTATAACGGGGCAAAGGCTGTGATTGCGCTCTACATTGCATTAGGCGGAGGAACGAAATAATTTTTAGAATCTACCAAAGGTACGAATGAGACATTGGACGCTTGTATTCATCCTTCTTGCTTTCACTTCAACGGCCGTAGCACAGAGCCACGACAAGCAAGTGAGAGCACAGGTGGATAGTGCACTTACTGCCCGCTATTATCAAAACAAGGGGGATATTGACTCGACGTACATCACGCGTCCAAAGACGAAGTGGACTGTGCGTGCGCGGTGGAACGTGTCGGGTGCAAAGATTGAGGCAGAGGGAATAGATTACGGGAATCATTTCAAGTCGGAGATGGTGGCTGACTATAAATCGACGCTCAGCCTCGCAGTGAGTTACTTGGGAGTCTCGGTCAGTGCAGCACTCAACCCCGACAAACTGATGGGGAAATACAGAGACTTCGAACTGAACCTCAACTCCTACGGCAAGCGTTTCGGTTTCGACATCATCTACCAAGACGCCCGGAACTTCAAAGGATGGCACGACACGGATGGCATGGAGCGCGTTGAACTGCCTGAAGACATGCTATCGGTGAAGACGCTGAATCTGAATGCCTTTTACATCTTCAACAGCCGCCGCTTTTCCTATCCAGCTGCTTTCTCACAGAGTTACATCCAGCGCAAGTCGGCAGGAAGTTTTCTGGTGGCACTTTCTGGTCAAGGACAGCATGCCAAACTCAGCGTTAAACCTGAGGTGGATTGGACAGAGGAGATGAATCTGAAGATGACAAATATCGGCATTGGTGCAGGCTACGGCTACAATTACGTGCCGTCGGAGGGATGGCTGCTACATGTCTCTGCCCTCCCCACTTTCATCGTTTACAGTAAGACCTCAATGAAGATTGGCGACACTCGTGTGCCCCTCCACTATCATTTCCCAGAGGTCATCATCACGGGGCGTGGTGCTGCGGTGCACCATTGGAGCAACAAGTTTTTGGGCTTATCAATGGTTTTCAATTTCACCAATATCGGCCACAAAGAGAGTCTTACCGTTCACAACATCAAATGGCGCGTCCGCACATTCTTCGGAATTAGGTTTTAGAAAACGTTTAAAGTTTAACGTTTAAAGTTTAACGAAGTTAGTACGCTTCGTTCCGAATGAAGAATGAAGAATGAGCGCTTCGATTAAATTAAGAATGAAGAATGTAGAATGAAGAATGCATTTTACTTTGCTCATAGTATTTGTATTCTTCATTCTACATTCTTCATTCTACATTTACTTGGTCGCCTCCGGCTCGAAATGAAGTTTAAAATTGAAACGTAAAATTATTTTTAAAATTTTAAATGATAATTCTAAATACAATTTCAAGCGAAGCGACCCAAATCCTTGATTTGTTTTTCACTTTTCACTCTTCACTTTTCACTCTCCTCCCCTCGGGGAGGTTGGGAGGGGGCTTTTTCATTCTACTCCCCTCTCCCTTCGGAGAGGGGTCGGAGGTGAGGCTTTTTTACTTAAATAGTTCTTTGACCGTAAGTTCAAGATAATCACGGCAATTCATCCAAGTGTGTCCTCCTGTAGGATTGTAGAATGTGTGTTTCAGACCTTGCTCCGTGAGGTAGGCATCGAATCCACGGGATGCTTCGATGAGGAAATCATCGCGTCCTGTTCCGAGGAACATGAACTTGAGCTTGCTCTTCAGGTCGCTGATAGGAGCATAGGTGCCATTACTGAAATTCTGCTTATACTCATCGCCGAAGATAGCTGGTGCATAAGCAGCCACATAGTGGAAGAGGTCGGGATTACCGAAACCCGTTGCCAAACACTGTCTGCCACCCAATGAGAATCCAGCCACAGCACGATGGTCTGCATCTGAGAGCACGTTGTAGTTTTGCTCGATGTAAGGCATCACCTCCTTCACAATTTCATTCGCTATTTGCTTGGCATCCATGAGGTTGTATTGTTCACCCTTACCTTGAATTCTGAGTTCAGGAGCAGGGTTAGCGTATGGCATCACCACCATCATTCGCTTTGCCTTACCTTGTGCAATGAGGTTGTCGAGGATGTTGTTGGCATGTCCCACCTTGAACCATGTCTCATAGGTGTCAGTCATACCATGAATCAGATAGAGCACAGGCAGTTTCTCCTTGCCGGCTGGGTCGTAGCCCGCAGGAGTATAAACACACATTGGGCGCTCTATGCCGAATTGCTTCGAGAAATAGTAGCAGTAGGAAACCTTTCCCTGTGGCACTTTCTGGATGTCCTGCACACCAGGTTCCTTCCCCTTCACATCAACGAGATTGCCCTTAAAGTTCTCGTTAGGGAAAAGGTACATGTTGTTAGGGTCGTTGAGTTGTGTGCCATCCACAAAGAAGCTATATGGGTAGATATCAGGCACTTCAGGAGTCACTGTGATGCTCCAAATGCCGTCTGCATCCTTGGTCATTGGCTTGTGTCCACTAAACATCTGGCATTCCAGTTCCACCTGTGAAGCATTGTCCGACTTGTAGCGGAAAGTGACACTACCATCCTGATTGTATTCAGGAGAAACAATTGGTTTAGGGAACATACGAGCCATCACTCCAGGAGTGAATTGCTGGTCTTGGCGAGGAGCAGGAGCTTCTACCTTTGGTGTTGGATTGGCTTTCGCTATGTCGTAAGGCTTGTCTTGGAAAAGGAGTCGGAAAGATTGGTCGAGGAAATAGCGGGCATTCATCCATGTGTGTCCATGCTTGTCGTTGGTGAACACCTTCACGTTCTTGATGCCGTGCTCATCGAGATTATCCATGAAACTCTTTGCATTGCCATAAAGAAAATCATCAGTACCCACACCGAGCCAGAAGAGTTTGATTTTGCTGTTGAGCGTCTTGGCATCGTCGAGCTGTCCAGGACGAAGCTGGGTGAAAGAACTATAGGAGCAGAGGTGCGAGAACATGTCGAGATGGTTAAGACCGATGCTTAGTGCCTGATTTCCACCACGTGAGAAACCGCCAATAGCACGGTGCGCTGCATCGTTGAGCGTACGATAGTTCTTTTCCACGAAAGGCATGAGGTTCTCCAGCATGTCCTTGTCGAAGAGGTTGAATTGCATAGGGTTACCACTTCCCTTCCCCATCAGGAGCGAAGGATTTCCGTATGGCAGCACGATGATCATGTCCTTTGCCTTACCCTGCGCAATGAGGTTGTCGAGAATGAGGTTCATCTTTCCCACCTTGAAATACACTTCCTCCGTATCGGTCGTTCCACTAATGAGATACATCACAGGATACTTTTTCCCTGGATTCTTGTCATAGAACGGAGGGGTATAGACAATGGCATTGCCAAACATGCCCATTGCTTCCGACCAGTAGTTCACATAATCCACTTTGCCATGAGGAACATCCTTGAGTGCATGAATGAGATTGCCATCTCCACGCATGTCGAGCAGACTGTTCTTGAAGCCTTCGTTTGGGAACCACTCAGGACACTGAGGGTCCATCACTTGATTGCCATCCACGATGAAGCAATAAGGATAGATGTCGGGAGCAGTAGGACCCAGCGTCACGGTCCACACACCGTTTTCGCCTTTCGTCATATCCTTTCTGCCAGCGAATTGCACATCCACCTGTACTTGCTTCGCATTGTTGTTACGATAATTGAAAGTCACCGTGTTGTCAGCATGCACCACGGTTGAAGGAGCTTGAGCAAATCCACCACGTGGACCCTGAGCCTTTGCTGTCCATGCTGTGCACAGCAATAACAGCATCATCAAAAAAGTGTTTCTCTTTTTCATAATCATTAAAAATATAAGTGAGTTTAGTTTAGCAGGCGAAATAAAAGAAGTAGCGTGAGAGTTTTTTGTAGAGTTATAGCTATAAATGATTAAATGTGAAAACCTCACTGCAATTAGTGTTTGCAAATTTAGTGGAAATTATCTGTATTATCGAAGATTTCTTGAAAAAAATGATTTTTCCTTGTAGTATGAACACAAAGTTCATGGTTTAGCGAAACAAAATGAGTATGTGAGAAAAAACAAAATTATAGTAAGCGAAATAGATTTTTTTGTACCTTTGCAAAACGATTTGCAAATCGTTCATCATTTAGCATTTAACGTTTATCAAATTATCAAATATGAAATTGATTCCTACTTACAAATGGACGAAGGGCGTTCGCTCTTTCCGTCAACGTAACAAGCGATTCATGGAGCAACCTTGGGCTTCGGGCGTTCTGCTCTTGGCTTGTGTGATTGTAGCAATGCTCCTTGCCAACCTGCCTTTTACCAAAGAGCTGTACCACAATTTCTTGGAAACCTCCCTCTCCATGTCTATTCAGAGTCCTATCGATCCTGAGACGGGTTCAAGAGTTATCGACTGGGTGTTCCCGAAGGATATGACGGTGGAGAAATTCATCAACGACATCCTCATGGTGATTTTCTTCTTTACCGTAGGCTTGGAAATCAAGCGAGAGGTGGTATGCGGTGAGCTCTCCAGCGTGAAGAAAGCGATGTTGCCAGTGATAGCTGCAGCAGGTGGTATGGCTATGCCAGCCATCATCTACGCAGTGTTCAACCAAGGTACTGCTGCTGCCAGTGGATGGGGTATTCCAACAGCCACAGATATTGCTTTTGCTGTGGGCATCATGTCCATTTTGGGAGATAAGGTACCTATATCGTTGAAGATATTTCTCACTGCATTAGCCATTGCCGACGACCTCGGTGCCATCCTTGTGGTTGCCATTTTCTATGGAGGAAACATCAACTTCGGTCTCCTCCTCATTGCACTGATTCTCATTGTGCTGCTGGTATTGATGGGGCATTTGGGCGAGAAACGTCCTGCCTATTATCTTATCCCAGCCATTGCCGTATGGTTTTTGTTCTACTATTCAGGCATCCACAGCACTATGTCGGGAGTGGTGATGGCATTCCTCATTCCGATGAAACCACGCTTCAGCCATGCTTACTTCCAGCGTCGCTCCGACCAGTACGAACGGAGAATTGTGGAGTATGCACAGATTAAGGACGAAGAAGGTTTTCCAAATGGTCCTCAGCGTCACTGCCTTCGTCGAATCCGAGACATATCCAATCAATCGATGGGCTTGAGCTATCGCTTGGAACATTTCCTCAGTCCATGGGTGAATTTTCTCATCATGCCTATCTTTGCCATTGCCAATGCTGGTGTGGAAATTACGGATTGGAGCTACTTCAATATCTTCCAATACAGTCCAGAAATCGGATCGGTAAGCATGGGTGTATTCTTCGGATTGCTACTCGGAAAACCTGTCGGCATCACCTTGGCATCCTTCATTGCCATCAAGGCGAAGGTGGGAGAAATGCCATCCAATGCCACATGGAAGATGCTCTTTGCAGTGGCATGCTTGGGTGGTATCGGCTTCACCATGAGTATCTTCGTCGATACCTTGTCGTTCGGCGAACTGAATCCAGAGATGACACATCATTTACGTTCCCTCGGAAAGATTGCCGTATTGATGGGCTCCCTCTCTGCAGGTATTCTTGGTAGTGTTCTGATTAGCCTCTTCGCTAAAACGAAGGGCAAAGAATAAAGGACTACGAAGTAAAGGATAAAATAACATGTTTTAGTACAAAACGGGAAAATTTCGTTCAAATTTCTTAACCAAATGGCTCGTTTTTCCTAAAATATGTTTTTTAACATAGGTTTTAGGTTGAAGTTTGTTCTAAAAGGGATTATCTTTGCACTCGTTATCCTGAAAACAATCTTTTTACCTTAAAAACTAATACCTATTAAAAGAAAAAAGAGTGCTTCTCTGTGAAGAGAGGCACTTTTTGGTTCAAATCAGGGACATAAAAGAATCAGGGATTTTAAGGATTTAAAAGGATTTCTTTGAAACATGAAAACCTGATTTTATTTATCAAGGATTTAAAGGATTAAAAGGATTCTTTGATACCTGAAACTTGAAATGGCGCTTGCGCCTTGAAACATGAAACTGGCACGAAGTGCCTTTGAAACTTATCTATATATGAAACTTATTTATTTTCATGGTTTTGCTTCTTCTGGAGCAAGTGGTACGGTAGAGAATCTGCGAAGGGAATTGCCCGATGCAGAAATCATTGCACCCGATATTCCCGTTGACCCTGCCGAAGCCCTCCCCTATCTGAAAAAACTCGTTGCCAATGAGCAGCCCGACATTATCGTAGGAACGAGCATGGGAGGAATGTACGCTCACCAAATGTTTGGCTTTAAGCGCATTTGCGTAAACCCCGCCTTGAATATGTCAACGATGAGTAAGGTATTAAAAACGGGTACTTACAAATTTCTGAATGGACGTAAAGACAATCAGAAAGAGTTCAAAATCACAAAAGACATCATCCAGCATTTCAATCAGATGGAGCGACAGCAATTCAAGGGGCTCACGGATGCAGACAAAGCTAATTGCTATGGACTCTTTGGCATCCACGACACAACGGTGAATACTTACGATTTATTCCACAAGCACTACCCCAATGTATCTCGTTTCGATGGCGAGCATCGGCTAAACGACAAGGTACTGAAGAAAGTAATCGTTCCGCTGATAAAGGAAATAACGGAAGGAAATTAATGAAAAATGAAGAATAAAGAATGAAGAATGAAGAATAATGCCATCCGGATGGAGGTAAAATACATTCTTCATTCTTCATTTCGGCAACGCCGTCATTCTTCATTCTACATTCCACTCCCCTCTCCGTTTGGAGAGGGGTTGGGGGGTGAGGCTTCTTACTTGGAAAGCTCTGCTTTCATCGTATCGTTTCCAGGATAGCCGATATATTTGTTTTGCACATTTCCTTCCTTATCTACAATCACATAAGTAGGAATGCCCTGTGATTCAAACTGGTTCAGAAGAGAGTTCCACTGTTCCTCAGTCACATAATAATGCTCCCCATGAATATCTTGAATCATGTTGTTCCAAGTACCTTTTGGAGATGAAGGACCCGTGATATAAATGAATGCCACCTTGCCCATCAGTTCCTCTTTCACAGGTTGAATGGTTTTCATGGCAGCACGGCAAGGACCGCACCACGTAGCCCAGAAATCCACCAGCACCTGCTTGCCTTTGTATGGAGCAACAAGTGCCTTGAAAATATCCTCTCCCTTCAAATCAGCAGAAATCGATTTGATAATCACATCTGGGTTGTTCTTGCTTTTCTCAATCTTTGCTTTCAACTCATCATTTGCCTTTCTAATTTGTGAAGCAAACTCAGGAGCCATGCTCTGTACGCTATCCAATTGAGCGTCAGTCAGTGGAACGAATTCTTTTTCGATAGAGGAATAATATTTCTTCGCAATAGACACTTTATCATACCCAGCAGGAAGTTGGATCTGCTGCTGTATCGTTTTTCCTAATTCTTTGGAATAATCATCGAGCATATCGCCGAAAGGCCCATAGACAGCAGCATTTCGTGCCATTGGGTTATCCTGTAGGAATTCCGTGAAATAACCATCAGGGAAAGGACGCTGCTCACGGGTTTGATTCACATAATTGAGAATGGTGTTTCCACTCACAAGAAAAGTTCCCATATAAATGCGTGCTGTTGTCTTTTGAAAATCCTTGAAAGCATCACTATATGGAAGGGCATCCATTTTGGCTGAATAATTCTGATAGCACTCTGTCACAATACGCTTGTATTCATTCAAATCCTTGCCTTTGAACTGGTTCAGTCCCATGCCATTGATAGAGCGGAAAGCGAGAGCTCCACTGATGGAATCAGGAGCATTTGCCATGTCATTATTGAAATCCGCCTGAGAGCCCGTGAATTTCCAAGCCTGCTTCTTGGGGTTGCCGATGAGGGTTTCATCCAGTGTGAAAGAGATAGCCTCACCTGGATTCACCAATACCGATGCCTTGTTTTCAGCATGGGAAATACGCACCATGATGGTGCTACCAGGAGTAATTTGCACACTGAAACCGCCTTTGGCATTCAGCAGAGCCACTTCTGTCGATTCGCCACCTACGAGCGGAGCATAAGAGACAACCACGCTGTCTGTTTGATTGGCATCTGCCTTCTTGATAACGCCCTGGATGGAAACAGGCAAATTGCTGAATTTCAAAGGAGGAAGTTCCTTTGCTTTGTCCTTTGCCATCACACACAGAGTGCTGAGCAAAGTGATGGTAATAATGAGTAGTTTCTTCATTTTTGTAAGCTTTTATTTTGTAATTTTCCTAAGAAAGATTCGATGGTCTATATTGTTAGGTAGTTCCGATTCATAGTGAGTCACCATGATGAGCGTCTTGTTTGTACGTTTGCAGAATGTTTCTATCACATCCTTCACCATCCGTCGGTTCATCAAATCGAGTCCATGCAGCGGTTCATCAAGAATGAGCAAGGCAGGGTCCTTCACGAAGGCACGAGCCAGTAGCACCAATCGCTGTTCCCCACTCGACAGTGTCAAAAACGTTGTATCACGATATTTCAGGATACCGAAAATATCCATCCAAAACTCACACACTCCCATTTGTTCAGGCTTAGGGCGAAGGTATAGCCCTACGGAATCATGCAGCCCCGAAGCCACAATCTCGATAGCAGGAATGTCCTTCATGTAGGCTCGGTGCATTTCGGGAGAGATATATCCGATGTATTTTTTGATGTCCCAGATACTTTCGCCCGTTCCACGCTGATGCCCAAAAAGGATGATGTTGTTGGCGTAAGCCTGAGGATTATCTGCACACACAATGCTGAGCAAAGTGGATTTTCCTGCACCGTTCTCACCACTCAGTGCCCAGTGTTCCCCATTCATCACCGTGAAGTTTAAGTCCTTCAGAATGGTTCGTTCTCCATATTTTATATTCACATCCTTGAAGTCAATCACATGTTGCGTACCAGGCTCTGCATCGGTATTCGTTTCGGGATTCAAAGGTAATTGCAGGATGCGCTGCATCTTCTCGTCGGAAAGCACCTGTGGAGGCACAGGTTTTTGTTTCTCTCGCCATGCTGCCAAACTCAACTTAGGCAACATCTCCATTTCCTTCAACTCCACCACATGGGTGATGAAATCGGGAATGTCATCCGTTTTCGATAGCACCAAAATCACTTGCAGATGTGTTTCCTCTGTCAGCAGTTTCAGCAAATCATGGAGTTGAGTACGAGCATTCACATCGAGTCCGATAAAAGGATTATCCATAATCAGCACTCGTGGATTGGTGAGCAGCGTCTTCGTCAGTTGAAATTTTCTCAGCTCTCCACTCGATAGCAAGATGATGCGCTTGTCGAGCAACGCATCAAGATGGAAAAGCGAATAGAGATGCTCCTTGAGTGTGGCACGCTCCGCACGAATGGCATCGCGCTCTACCTCAGTGAGCAACAGTTCCTTTTCCAAACCATTATCAGCAAGGGTGATTGCCTCCTCCAAAAGTTCCTCCACTGTGGGCACATCATCAATATCATGCTGGTTCCAGCGCTGTTGATAATAATAAGTACCGTCGTTCGTACCGTATGAATCACGAAACTGGATATGCTTGATATTGTCGCTCACCATCTTTGCCTTGCTCGGGCTGAAATCATACTCCACATGCGTCATCAGGATGGGATGCTTTTCGGTGATAATATCTACCAGCATCGACTTTCCCGCACCGTTTTCACCCACAATCGCAAGACTCTCTCCTGCCAACAATTCCAAGTTGATAGGATTCTTAAGCCGATAGGATGGATGGCGTGCCACACCATTCTTGATTGAAATAACTTTCTGCACTTTTTATCTCATTATTTTGAATTTGCAAATATACGAAAAAACGACGAATACATCACAATTCCATCGATTATTCACTTCACAAGCAATTTATTCGAGTAATTGGCTGAGCCGGAGGGGTACTAAAAAATGAAAGCAGAACAGTCATTGTATTTGCCGTTCTGCTCTCATCAGTTAAAGTTTAGTAAGTGTAAGGGAAGAGATTCTTAGAATCTGAATCCCAGCGTAGCCATCACCTGACTGCGATTATTCTTGATTTCTGTTGGTTTCAAATCCACGTCGTCGAAGGCATAGAAATCACCCTTCTGACTCTGGAGCTGATAAGCCACATCGAAATAGCCACCCTTGAAACGATAGCCCACACCCAGTGTGAAGCGGTTCACGTCTTTCCAGTTCGTGTAGTCAGTCTCCGTGAAAGGACTATTGTAGGAAATGTACTTGAATGCCTTATTATTATAAGGAGAAGACAAGTAGTTATAACCCAAACGGATGGCAAATTCATCCACAGGCTTGAATTCTGCACCAACGCGAATCACGTGCTGAGTCTTCAAGTCGTCCTTGATGTTCTGGTTCATATCCATGAAATAGTTCTCGTTCAGGTTGTCCTTCGAATTGTAATGCGACGTACTGAAATCCTGCAATTCGTAGGATGCACCAAAGGCAAAGGACTTACCAACTGTGTGTCCCAAACTGAAACCGAACTTCCAAGGAGTGCGGAAGTGGTAGCGGTAAGGGTCTGTTTCAACAGATTGCACAAACTGGTTCTCATAGAAGAGGCTTGCACCATTCATGTCCTTCAGGTTGTACCAGATAGGAGTATGAATCGTAACACCGAAGCGGAAAGGAGATTCCTCCAAAGGACGAATAATCGTACCCAATTTAATGTTGAAACCCGTTCCTTCCGAGTCATACCAGTTCGAGATGTCGTAGTAATGATTATCAGTACCCATCTCGTAGTAGTTCGACTCACGCTTGGAGTTGAGGTTGTAACTACCGAGGGAAATGCCAAAGAAGAATTGGTCACTCAGATTCATCGACACATTGAAGTCAGCCTGTGCTGTAGAACCGTAGGTGGCACGACGATATTTGGCATTGGCAGCAGCATTTCCATCATAATTAAGGAATTTACCCGTTTCATCATACCAGTCAATGATCACACCATCCTTGATGAGCTTACCATTATCGTCATACATCGGAGCAGCAAGGTCTGCTAAATAACCCCAGTCGTCATGATCATAAGCAGAATTTGCCAAGTCAGCCATCTGGTAAGTCTGTGAGAAAGTATTCGCAAGATTCTGGATAGCAAGGTTAGCATTGCCAAAATGGTTACGATGCTTCACGTAGTTGAAACCGAAGTTCACGAATTGCAAACCCTTTCTTCCCCTGTTCTCTTGCTCCATCGAGAACACAACGCCTCCCTGGTCGAAAGAAGCACGGGCTGCATCATGTCCCAACTGACCCTTCTCGTCGCTAAAGAGTACACTCATCGTGAGAGACCCTTCAGGATGGCGGAATAGACCCGTACCAGCAGGGTTAGAGCTCATCGTCGAGATGTCGCCACCCAAAGCATCGAGCGCACCACCCATACCCACGTAGCGAGCAGTACCATTCAAGTCGCTGGCAGTGAAATTAGCAGCGTCGTATTGGTCCTGAGCCATTGCCGTACCCGAAACCAAAGCCGCAAATACCAAATAATAATATCTTTTCATAATTATTTTTAATAAAAGTTCGATTTTAATTCAAAGTCCTTTGACCTCGTCAAGTTTAAGATTCAGGTTTCAATCCACCCTCCCCTCGGGGAGGTCGGGAGGGGGCTCTTACCTTCTTCCTCCTCCACGGCTTGCACCGCCGCCACCGCCGCCACGGCTTGCACCACCGCCGCTGCTGAAGCCACCGCCACCACGGCTTGCACCGCTGCTGTAGCTGCCGCCACCGCCGCTGTAGCTGCCACCGCTATAAGTACTTGAGCTAACACTTGAGCGACCGCTGGAGTAAGTGGAACTGTTACCATAAGCACTCGTACGAGAACGAGAAGACTGAACAGCGGAAGTACGACTGCTGCTGCGTGACGAATCGTAACGATCCGAACCCGTTGGACGAGTCACAGAAGCCATTCTGCTGGAAGTGGATGCACCTCTGCCGCCACCACGGGAAGCACCTGAATAAGTGGCACCATTACTATTACCACTCTGAGTCCTGCTTCTCGCAGTCGATCTGTTGTTCTGAAGCGCAGAAGTACGGATGTACGAAGAAGCACGGCTACTTGAGTAATCAGCCTGACCCAAAGCACGGGTCACAGCCGTTGTCCGTGTAGTACTTCTACCTCTCATACTGCCTCTGCCTGTTGCAGCATTACCACCATTGGCAAGCACGCTGGTGCGCATCGAGCGGTTGTGTGCCACTCCGCTGCCACGGTCGAATCCTCTTCCGTGCTTGTAGGAAATGCCACCGCCATAAATGACACCAGAATACCATCCTGGACCATAGCCCCAATACGACCATCCGTAGTAGCCGTGCCATCCCCAGAACGGACCATACCATGCGTTCCAAGGCGACCAGCCCCAGCCATAACCCCACGTGTAGAAATAAGGGTCATAGAAGAATGGGTCATAGAATGGGTCATAGAGATAATCATATATGCCATAGCCATACACCAAATCCCAGTAATAAGGACTACTCAGCGCATAAATGCGAGGTGTATGGAAACGGAGCAAACGACGAGAGTAACGATAATACGACTCATCATCGTCCACATCAATCGTGTCAACAGGAACCACTTCTGTTTCAGCCTGCGCGTCATAACCACCACCCGTCTGGTAGTCATCAGAACTGTAGCTGCCAGCATAGCCGTTCGTGATGCCACGACGATTGTACTCATCCTCATTCCGAGCATTCGTATTATAAACCTCAATGTCAGTAGAGGAAGTCGTAGTTTTCGAAGCCTTCTTCGAAGGAGTGAAGTAGAGGTCGTCGTCCTGAGCCATCATAACGATAGGAGCAGTCAGAACAATCATCATCAAAAGAAGTCTTTTCATAATTGTATAAAGTTTAGAAAGTTTATTAAAACTAAAAATCTTCGTTGTCTTCATAAGAAGTGAGGAGTGAGGCTTTTTTCATTCTACTCCCCTCGCCCTTTGGAGAGGGGTCGGGGGTGAGGCTTTTCGGGAGTGAGGCTTTTTATTTTCCATCCCGCTTCTTTTCGACTGCAAATTTACCATCATTTCAACAAACAAATCGCGGGTTTTCCCTATTCCGAGGTAGGAAATCCCCTAATCTTCGAAAAAAGCCTTTTTTTAAAAAAAAGAATCGTTATCATTGAGAGAAACCACAGGCATTTTGCCCACAAAACAAGCAGTTTTCTCACATAGAAAAGGGTCCCCCACTCAACCTCAAACACTGCACCGTCACGACTCAAACACTGCACCGTCACGACTCAAAGGCTGCACCATCACTACTCAAACGCTGCACCTTCACAACTTTCGCTGCGCAGGGGATTGACGAGCATCGTGAATCTCTTGCGAAATGGAGATTTATATATTTTCCTTTTGCAAATAGGCTGTTTTTCCAAGAATTTAGTAACTTTGCAAATTAATATCATCAAAGTATTCATCATGGACGAAAGCATCAAGATAAAAGGAGCGAGGGTGAACAACCTGAAAAATATCAGTTTGGAGATTCCTCGCAATAAATTTGTTGTCATTACGGGCGTGAGCGGAAGCGGCAAATCCTCGCTTGCGTTCGACACGCTCTATGCCGAGGGACAGCGTCGATACGTGGAAAGCCTATCGACCTACGCTCGACAGTTTCTCGGAAGGATGAACAAGCCTGAGTGTGATGCTATCGAAGGCATTCCACCTTCCATTGCTATCGAGCAGAAGGTGATAGCTCGCAACCCTCGTTCCACGGTAGGCACTTCGACGGAAATCTATGATTACCTGCGAATGCTCTTTGCCCGCGTGGGACATACCTTCTCTCCCATCAGCGGTGTGGAAGTGAAGAAGCAGTCGGTGGAGGACGTGGTGGATTGTATGCTCGCCCATCCCGAAGGTACTCGTTTCCTTTTGCTAAGTCCTCTGTATGTGCATGAAGGCAGGACTCGAGAACAACAGCTCGACATCTATGCCAAGGAGGGATTCAGCAGAGTGGAGGTGGATGGCGAACTGAAGAATCTGCCGTTGGATTCGCCCATTTCTGACGATGCGGAGGTCTTTTTGGTGATTGACCGCTTGATGGTGAGAAACGACAAGCAGACGGTGAACCGACTGATGGATTCCACTCGCACAGCGCTCTACGAGGGCAACGAATCCTGTGTGTTGAAATTCGTGAATACGCCTGGTGTATTCGAACTGGAGCAACCCGAGGTGCATGAGTTTTCCATGAAGTTCGAGGCGGACGGCATGAACTTCGAGGAACCATCCGACCAGCTCTTCTCGTTCAATTCGCCTGCAGGCGCTTGTCCCGAGTGTGAGGGATTCGGCAAAATCATGGGCATCGACGAGCATCTGGTCATCCCGAATCAGGAACTGAGCATCTATGACGGTGCCGTTATGTGCTGGCGTGGAGAGAAAATGGGTGAATGGAAAAAGGAGTTCATCCGTCGTGTAGCAAAATACGACTTCCCGATTTTTGCTCCTTACTACGATTTGACACAGGAGCAGAAGGACATCCTCTGGCATGGCGATGGAAGTTATCCGATGCGTGAAAGCGTATGTATCGACGCATTTTTCGACATGCTTCGGCAGAACCAATACAAGATTCAATACAGGGTGATGCTTGCTCGCTATCGCGGTAAGACGGTCTGCCCTTCGTGCCACGGGTCGAGACTGAAGAAGGAGGCGAGCTACGTGAAGGTGGGTGGCAAGACGATTCAGGACTTGGTGGATATGCCTATCAGCGACCTGAAGGAGTGGTTTCGTCAACTCCGTCTCAACCCTCACGATGAGCAAGTGGCTAAGCGCCTGCTGACGGAAATTCGTAGCCGTTTGCAGTTCATGGTGGATGTAGGTCTGAGTTATCTAACCTTAAACCGATTGAGCAACACATTGTCGGGTGGCGAGAGCCAGCGCATTAACCTTGCCACCAGCCTCGGCAGCAGTTTGGTTGGTTCACTTTATATCCTCGACGAACCCAGCATCGGTTTGCATTCCCGCGACACTCATCAACTGATTCACGTACTCAAGGAACTACAGGCTTTGGGCAATACGGTCGTCGTGGTGGAGCACGACGAGGACATCATGCGTGCCGCCGACTACATCATCGACATCGGTCCCGACGCTGGAAGGCTGGGAGGACAAGTGGTGTGGATGGGAAGCTGGGAGGATGTGAAAAATGAAGGCCTCACCCCCAACCTCTCTCAAAAAGGAGATGAGAGTGAAATCACCTCACACACGTTGCGTTTCCTTTTGCACGAAGATACGATTCCTGTGCCGATAACTCGGAGGGCTTGGAACAACTATATAGAGGTGAAAGGAGCGAGGGAGAATAACCTGAAAGGAATTGACGTGAAGTTTCCACTCAATGTGATGACGGTGGTGACAGGTGTAAGCGGAAGTGGGAAGAGTACGTTGGTAAGGGATATTCTGTATCGCGCCTTGAAACGGAATATGGATGAGGTGACAGAACGCCCAGGACAATTCTCTTCCTTGACGGGCGACATCGATATGATTAAGAGGGTGGAATTTGTGGATCAGAATCCGATTGGCACTTCTTCCCGAAGCAATCCTGTGACGTACATAGGTGCTTACGACGAAATCCGCAAACTAATGGCGAATCAGCAGTTGTCGCGACAGATGAACTACACTCCCGCTTATTTCTCCTTCAATGCAGAGGGAGGACGCTGCGAGGAATGCAAGGGTGAGGGTACGGTTACCATCGAGATGCAGTTTATGAACGACCTTGTGCTGGAGTGTGAATCCTGTCATGGGAAACGCTTCAAGAGCGATATTCTGGAGGTGAGATTCGAAGGGGTGAATATCTACGAGATACTGAACATGACTGTGAACCAGGCTGTGGAATTCTTCACGAAGCAAAAGCAAAAGAAAATCGTGGATAAGTTGCATCCTCTGCAAGACGTAGGTTTGGGCTATCTGAAATTAGGACAGGCTTCATCGACCTTGTCGGGAGGTGAGAACCAGCGCGTGAAATTGGCTTACTATTTGAGTCAGGAAAAGTCGGTCCCTACCCTTTTCATCTTCGACGAACCTACTACTGGTCTGCATTTCCACGACATCAAGAAGTTGCTCGCTGCCTTCGACTCGCTCATTTCGAGGGGACACACGGTGCTCATCATTGAGCATAACTTGGAAATCATCAAATGTGCCGACCATGTCATTGACCTCGGACCTGAAGGTGGTGATGGCGGTGGACACCTGATGGTTTGCGGCACCCCTGAGGAAGTGGTGAAAGAATCTGCAAGTTATACGGCACAATTTTTAAAAGAGAAACTAAGTTAAAAAATAACGTGTGTCTTAATACCAAAAGATTAAGAAAATGAAACGTCTTTTATATTTGATAGCAGTTTTATCGTTGAGTGTTGAGATGTCGGCACAGGATTTTTCGAAGTGGTTTGAAGATAACACGCTGAGGTTGGACTATGTTTTTGCTGGAGATAGTGCAAAGGCGGAGATATTCTTTGAACAGGCTTTCAAGCAGCAGCAATGGGCAGGCAGAAAGAACAGACTCTCGGAAATGTATCAAAGTGGAAACGGACAAGTGAGGGTCTATGAACAGGGGACAGACCATGTGCTCTATTGCAATTCCTTTTCTACGCTGTTTCAAGAATGGCAAGCGACGGAAGAAGCAACAAAAGTGAAAAAGTGCTTTGAGACGTCCTATCTTGTGCCTTTCCCCAAGAAAGTAGTGGATGTTTGTATCACGCTGACAGATTTCCATAACCAAGTGACTGCCGAACTGCGACACACCATCGACCCTAACGACATTCTGATTCGGCCTATTGGCGAAAACGGCATACCTTATCAATATATATGGCGAGGTGGCGACATCACTTCCCGTATCGACTTGGCATTCGTGGCAGAGGGCTACACGGCAGAACAAATAGACAAGTTCTACAAAGACGTAGAGCGTGCGGTGGATGCGCTCTTCTCCTTCGAGCCTTTCACCTCTCTGAAAAACCGCTTCAACGTCGTTGCTGTGGCATCACCTTCGACGGATTCTGGTCCTTGCATCCCTCACAAGGGCGAATGGAAACGGTCTGCCGTCAATTCGCACTACGACACTTTCTATTCCGACCGTTATCTGATGACGACCGATATGCACCGCATCTATGACGTTCTCAGCGGAGTACCTTTCGAGAATATCTTCGTGCTCGTCAATTCGTCTTTGTATGGAGGTGGAGGCATTTACAACCAAGTGACTGTGGCACCTTCCGACCACAGTACCTTCCGAGAAGTGGTAGTTCATGAGTTCGGGCATGGATTCGCAGGACTTGCAGACGAATATTTCTATGACGACCAATACACAACGATGTATCCTGCCGATGCAGAGCCATGGGAAAAGAACCTGACGACGTTGGTGGATTTCAAGAGCAAATGGGCTGACCTCGTTCCAAAGAAGACTCCCATTCCTACTCCTCCCGACCCAACGGTTCCCAACTACAGAACGGCAAAAACGGCAAAAGACTTGAAGAAAATCAATGATGCCACGCAAGTGGTGGGTGTGTTCGAAGGTGGTGGCTACCAATCCAAAGGTGTGTATCGTCCTGCACAGGAATGTCGTATGAAAATCAACGAAGTGAAAGACTTCTGCCCTGTGTGCAATAGGGTCATCAGAGAAATAACGGATTTCTATACGGCGAAATAGGCCCCCTCCCTACCTAGACCCTCCCCAACCATCCCTGAGAGGGAGGGAGTGGATAGACGACTATGGATGAGTACAAAGAATTGTTTTTTATGGAAAATTTGATAGATAACACATCAAGCGAAGTAACTACTCCCTCCCCCTCAAGGAGGGCAGGGGAAGGGTCTTCTGGTGGAGGGTCTTCTGAGGGGGACCTTTCTTCCATCATGTTCGCTGGCACAGGAAGTGATGTCGGGAAGAGTGTGGTTGCTACTGCATTTTGTAGAATCTTCAAGCAAGATGGGTATCATCCAGCTCCGTTCAAAGCACAGAACATGGCTCTGAATAGCTATGCCACGGCTGATGGTTTGGAAATAGGTAGGGCACAAGCCGTTCAGGCAGAAGCAGCGGGAGTGGCTTGTGAGACAGACATGAATCCCCTTTTGCTCAAGCCCAATTCCGACCATAGTTCGCAGGTGGTGCTGAATGGGAAACCGATTGGCAACCAACATGCGAGGGAGTATTTCCGAAAGGAAGGCAGAGAGGTGTTGCGGCAAGCGGTGCATGAAGCATTCGACCGACTTTCACAGCGTTACAACCCCATCGTGATGGAGGGTGCTGGCAGCATTGCTGAAATCAACTTGCGAGATGTGGATATTGTGAACATGTCGATGGCAAAGTATGCTCAGGCATCTGTCATACTGGTTACAGATATTGAAAGAGGCGGTGTTTTCGCATCCGTTTATGGCACACTCATGCTGCTCACAGAAGAAGAAAGAAAACTCGTGAAGGGTATCATCATCAATAAGTTTCGTGGCGACATGAGCCTTTTCGATGAAGGACGAAAAATCATGGAGAAGCTCTGTGGCATCCCCGTTCTCGGCGTACTCCCCTACTTCACCGACATACACATCGAGGAGGAGGATTCCGTCTCTCTCAAAAAGAAGCAGAACGAAGCCTCTCAAGAAGGAGGGAAGGTGGAAATCGTGGTTGTCCTTTTGCGGCATATTTCAAATTTCACCGATTTCGATGCCCTCGAACGCGACCCACGCATTCATCTTTATTATTCCAACAATACAGAGGAAATTCGTAAGGCAGACATCGTGATTATTCCTGGTTCAAAAAGTACGATTGCCGATTTGATAGAACTTCGCAAAAACGGTTGTGCTCAGGCGATTCTGCAAGCGCACCACGACGGAAAGACAGTGGTAGGCATTTGTGGCGGTTATCAGATGATGGGTGAAGAAGTGATAGATGTCCATCATGTGGAAAGCAATGTGGAACGTATGCCAGGCTTGGGACTTCTGCCTCTTTCAACTCAAATGAGCGGTGAGAAACAGACCGTACAAGTGGAATTCGATTTTCAAGGAAATACCTGCCGAGGGTACGAAATCCACATGGGTACCAGCATGGGGCATGAGGACGGGAAAACATATCGAAGCTATTGCCGATCCGAGAAATGCTGGGGAACCTACATTCATGGCATCTTAGATAATGCTGTTATCATCGACCATTTGTTGGCTCCACAAATCAATGTTTCTCAGTCAACCTCATCAGCGTCCTTCGACTACCAAAGCTATAAGGAGGAACAATACGACAAGCTGGCAGCTGAAGTGCGCAAGCATGTGGATATGGATAAAATATATGAGATGTTGAGAAGATGAGAACCCTGAAAACTCGAAAAACTCAAATCATAAAATCCATGATGCAGATGCAATAAAATGAAAATGAAAACGTTATGAATAATATAGCAGCCCCCTCCAGCTTCCCCAAGGGGGAGGGATGCCATCCGGATGGCAGTTAAAGCTAAATGGCGTTGGCTTTTTAATTTTTACTTTTTAATTTTTACTTTTTAATTGATTTTTCATGAAAAAAATGTATTTGGCGCTTATAGTTGGCGCAATGGGATTGGCAAGTTGCACAGAACAGCCTGACCCAAATAAACTTCATCTGACAGGTTCATTGGAAAATATGGGCGACACGCTGATTGCACAAGTGATGTCCAACGAAGGTAAAACCATTAGCACAGATACGATTCTTGTGAAGAACGGACAAATCGATGCCCAAATTGCCTTGGACAAGGTGGCACAAATCTATTTGTCGAAACCATCTGCATCGAATGAATATATCTCCATGATTTATGGTGTGCCAGGCGAAACTTGTCAGTTGAGCGGTACTTGGGAAGATACCAAAGTGGATGGCTCGCAGTTCTATGCCGACTACAAGAAAATGAACGATGCTTTCGAACCTACCATGAAGAAGGTGATGGACTTCCAGAAGAAAATTGAAGACATGATGGAGAAGAACGAGAGCCAGGAAGCCATCTCTGAATTCTACGAAAAGGAAGGCACGCCACTCCTTGATGGTGTGAACAAACTCATTAAGGACTACATCCAGCAGAATCCAAAGAGCGAGGCATGTGCAACGCTAATATCCAATTTCGATGGGGACGAACTGAAGGAAGTGCTCGGCTACCTCGACGAAAGTGTGAAGACTGGGCGCATGAAGGCAATCCTCAGCCCACTGATTGAGAAAATGGAGAAAATGGAAAAGGTGAGTGAAGGTCATGAAGCTCCAGCCATTGAGTTGAAGGACTTGAACGGCAAGACACTCACTCTCAAGAGTTTGCGTGGCAAATACGTGATTCTCGACTTCTGGGGTTCATGGTGCGGATGGTGCATCAAGGGATTCCCTCAGATGAAAGAATACTACAACAAATATAAGGGACAATTCGAAATCCTCGGCATCGACTGCGGCGATGAAGAAGATGCTTGGAAAGCAGCAGTGGCAGAGCATCAGTTGCCTTGGAAGCATGTCTATAACCCAAAGGAAAGCACGCTTACCGAGGATTATGCCATTCAAGGTTATCCAACAAAGATTGTTATCGACCCTGAAGGCAAAATCGCAAAGGTAATTGTTGGCGAAGACCCTGCTTTCTATGAGTATCTCGATGCCACCTTCGGAAAGTAAGAACGAACCGAAAATAGATAATAAAGAGAGCGATATTTCTTGCTGTAATGATGTAAGAAATATCGCTCTCAATTATGATATGAGTCTTTGGAAAAGAATCTTATTGTTGCAAATCTAACAATGCGCCAGTTGAGGTATCAAACAATACTTTGGTGGTGGTATTCTTGTTGAAAAGCGTAGGAGCAAGTTGGTCAGTCATACCGAATTGTGCGATGGGGAGCTTTTGCGAAATCATGGTTCTTGTGCCATCGAACACTGAAATTAGCGCCATCGAAGGAAGATTGTAAACGATGCCTTCTATTTTACGCTTCTCGTTTTCCTTTTCATCAGGAAGAATCACAGTATGCTGATCCTTCACACTAATATAATAAGGTGTGCCTGCCAAGTCGTCGGCATCTACGAATCCCAACTTCTTGCTGAAGCGGAAAAGGATTTCCTTATCAGTATCCTTGGTAGGTTCAAAAATGTAGGACTGAGACAGATAAGTGGTGTCGGTATATCCCACAAATGTTTGAGTGAGTGCATGCTCTTGCTGATTGAGTCGGTCCAACACAATCTTAAGCGAAGCACCATCTTTTGGCATGGCATCCACCTGTCCACGCATGATTTCATTTTTACTCTCACGAATATCATAGATTTCCTGTGCCACAAGTTCAGCCATACGAGCACTGGAAGTGGCAGACAACATCTCCTCCGTGAAATACTGACGGGAATTGAGTTGATGGCGAGTGGAAGGAAGAACATCCTCTTGATGGTTCTCCGCTGGAGAGCCTGATATTCTATTGATAGATTGCACAATACCCGATTCCGTGAGTTGCATCATCGGAGCAATCGATTTGTCCTTCAACTTCACGGTAAACACTTTGGTAGTATCAGGCACACCAACTGTCGAGAGTTTAATCTTTACGATTTCGAACCGAGTGGTGGCAGAAGGATTCACGTTTTGCACATGCATATAGCGCTCAGCGTATGCAGCAAATTCACCAGGCGTGTAAACCGTTTTTATCGCTTGCAGTTCCGCTTTCACTTGAGTGCGAGGTAAGCAATAAGTCACACCATCTGCTCTCTGTCCTGGATGGAAAGGCGTCACTTTGGTTTGTGCTTGGAGCGACACAAAGGATGATATAAAAAGAAATGTTGCAAGTTTCAGTTTCATGTTGCAAATATGATGTTTCAAAGGCGCAAGCGCCGTTTCAAGTTTCAAGTTTGGCTACGCCGAGCTGAAGGTTCAAGTTTCACAACGGAAAAATCGGAAATTTTTCGGAAATTCGGAAAATTTTAAGAATCATCGGATGAAAAGAAACTTTCTTTTCTGTTTTTCCGTTCTTTTTCCGTTTTTTCCGTTGTTCCTTTTAATCCTTTAAATCCCTGATAAATAAATTCATGTTTCAAGGTTCAAGATTCAAGTTACTTACGAAGGAATTTGAATGCTTCAGGCAATGCCTCTATGATGTCGGAAGCGATGATAGATTCTTCACAGAGTTTATTCGCAGCAAAATCGCCTGCCAAACCGTGAAGATAAACTCCTAACAGGGAAGCATCTGCCGAAGAATAGCCTTGAGCCAAAAGGGAAAGAATGATACCTGTGAGCACATCCCCACTACCTGCCGTTGCCATTCCTGCATTACCCGTGGTATTGAAGAACACACTGCCATCTGGTGTGATGATTTCAGTGTAAGCATCTTTTGCTATGATATAAATGCCTCGTTGCTGAGCCACTTGCAAAGCCGTTTGCATCTGCTCGTAAGAATTCTCTGTCGGACCGAGAAGGCGCGACAATTCTCCCTTATGAGGAGTGAGAATACTGCCTGGAGGAACCTGCTCCATCAAGCCAGGATGAGCGGCAATGATATTCAGAGCATCAGCATCCAGCACCAAAGGCACTTCCGAATTCGTTAAGAGATAACTGAGAATCGAGAAAGCATTTTCATCGGTTCCCACTCCAGGACCCATTCCAACAGCAGAGTAGAAATTGACATTCATGAGATTCTTGGTAATAACACCACTCCACTTGTCTCTCGACTCCACTTCCACATCAAGAATAGCCTCAGGAAGAGCAACTTGCAGAATGCTACGGTTAGCTTCTTGGGTGTGTACAGTGAGTTTTCCGACTCCAGTACGCATGCAAGCTTTTGCAGACAACACTGCGCAACCCGCCATGTCTTTCTTTCCTGACACCAACAAAGCATGGCCGCATGTACCTTTATGAGCAAAACGAGGACGAGTCTTCAATAAGGATGCCACATCGCTTTTCTCGAGAATCATATAAGGCGTATCAGAGAAAGGTTGATGAGGGTCGATGATACCAATGTCCAACACCTCCACTTGTCCTACGTATTGTTGATTCTCAGGGAAAAGAAACGCTAACTTCTGGAATTGGAATGTGAAGGTATAAGAAGCATGGATAATACAATCCTTGTTGTTCTCCGCATTGTCTTCCGACATCAATCCCGAAGGCACATCGATAGAAACAATACATTTGGAAGCAGCATTCAGATATTTCACCACAGCAGCAAAACCACCAGCAAGCGGACGCGAGAGGCCTGTACCAAAAAGTCCATCAATCACCACCGTATTCATGGAAATCTTTGGAGGAACAAATTGAGCCGTCACCTCAATCAATTTCACTTTTCCTTGTTCCACCAGACGCTGGCGATTCATCTCGCAATCATTCGAGAGTCCCTTGGTCCCCGTATTGAAAAGATAAGTTTCCACCTGATAATTTCGTTCTGCCAAAAGACGGGAAACGGCTAATGCATCGCCTCCATTGTTACCATACCCTGCAAACACCAGCACAGGTGTATCTGAATTCCACTTACTCATGAAAGCAAGACAGAATTCCCGTGAAGCGTTTTCCATCAGGTCGATGGAAGAAATGGGTGCCTTTTCTATGGTATAGGCATCCAATTGTCGCAATTGCAATGAGGACAGTATTTTCATGTTTCAAGTTTGGCTACGCCGATTTGAGGGTTCAAAGGCATAAAGTTCAAGAATCCTTTTAAATCCTTTAAATCCCTGATAGGCTACGCCGAGCAGAGGGTTCATTAATCATTTGCAAAAATAGTGATTTACTCGTTAATTTTCGATATTTTTCTTAAAAATAATCTTTCACCCCATTCGAAAAAATGAAAAGTGAGGAAAATCTTCATCGTCATTCAGCATTTTTTTGTACTTTTGCAAAACTATGCACTTCAATTATGATAAGAATCTTAGACCGTAATTTTGAATTGTCCATTCCTCACGAGACGATTCAGGAAAAAGTGAAAGAGTTGGCTCAACAACTCAACAAAGATTATGAGGGTAAAAATCCTGTGATGGTGTGCATCCTCAACGGCGCATTCGTCTTTGCAGCCGACCTTGTCCGCCATCTCACATTCCAACCTGAAATCGTTTTTGCTCGTTTTTCCTCTTACGATGGCATGGTATCCACCGGTGTAGTAAAGGAACTATTAGGTGTGAATGCCAATCTTTTAGCACGAGATGTGATTATCGTGGAAGATATTGTAGATACGGGAACTTCCATGTATAGCATCCTGCCAAAGTTTCATGACAAAGGAGCGAAAACGGTGAAAATCGCCACTTTACTTCAGAAGCCTGAATGTTTGAAAGTGCCGCTCAAGGTGGATTATTGTGCCATCCAGATTCCAAACGATTTCATCGTGGGCTATGGCCTCGACTATAATGGTATGGGTCGCAACTATAGAGACATCTATAAAGTTGTGGATGATTGATTCTCCATGAAAACTAAAAAACATAAGTTTAACGAATATAGTGTGGAGCGTGAAAGCCCCCTCCCGTAATTGCTCCTATTCCGCAATTACCCCCGAGGGGAGGAGAAAAGCCATCCGGAAGGCATTTTTCATTCTTCACTTCTCACTTTTCACTTTCAAAAAATCCTTCAAATCCCTGATAAAACTTAAAAACTCAATATAATAAATAACAATGAAAAATATCATCATCTTTGGTGCACCAGGTTCTGGTAAAGGCACCTACAGCGACGAAATCGTAGAACGTTACAACATGGGACACATCTCTACTGGTGATGTACTCCGTGGTGAAATCAAAAATGGTACTGAACTCGGCAAATTGGCAAAGGGTTACATCGACAATGGACAATTGATTCCTGATGAACTCATGATTGACATTCTTGCTAAGACTTACGATGCTCAGGAACCAGGCAAAGGTGTGATTTTCGACGGTTTCCCTCGCACAATTGCTCAAGCTGAAGCTCTGAAAGAAATGCTTGCTAAGCGTGGACATGAAATGGGTGTGATGATTGAACTGATTGTAGATGAAGAAACACTTCTTGCTCGTTTGCTCAAGCGTGCCATTGAGCAAGGTCGTGCTGATGACAACGAGGAAACCATTAAGAAGCGTTTTGCTGTTTATCACTCACAAACAGCACCACTCTCACAATGGTTCGAAGATGAAGGCATTCGCCACACATTCACTTGGAAGGGTTCCAAGGATGTCATGGTTGGCGAAATCTTCGACTTCCTCGACACACTGAAATAAAAAACTAAACTATCTCAAGTGATTATTTTAACCACAGATTTCACGGATTAAACGGATTTTGCCGTCTATTCGACGGGATTTCTGAAAGGATTACACATATTTGGCTTCGCCGAGCTTAAGATTCTCAAAGTCCTGCAGGGCTTTCTGATCTGTTAAATCAGAAAAAATCTGTGTAATGGCAAATCCATTTGCAAGAAATAATCTGTAAAATCTGCGTAATCTGTGGTGAAAGAAATACTTGCGAAAGTTGAATAAACAGCTCTTCATGGCGCAAGAATCGAATTTCATAGATTACGTAAAGATATATTGTCGCTCTGGTAAGGGAGGTCGAGGTAGTGCCCACATGCACCGAGCGAAATACATGCCCAAAGGAGGTCCTGATGGAGGTAACGGTGGGCGTGGAGGTCATGTTATCCTACGTGGTAATCGCAACTACTGGACGCTTCTCCACCTTCGATATGACCGACACATCCATGCCGAGCATGGTGGAAATGGTTCCAAGGACAAATCTACGGGTAAGCAAGGAGCTGATGCCTACATAGAAGTACCTCTTGGAACCGTTGCCTACAATGCTGAAACGGGTGAGTACCTCTGCGATGTGACTGAGCATGAGCAGGAAGTAGTTTTGTTGAAAGGTGGTAGAGGCGGTTTGGGCAATATCAATTTCTGCACTCCAACGAACCAAGCACCTCGTTATGCACAGCCTGGAGAGCCGATGCAGGAAATGACAGTCATCCTTGAGCTGAAACTTCTTGCCGATGTGGGATTGGTTGGTTTTCCCAATGCAGGAAAGTCAACACTTGTGTCGTCGCTTTCTTCTGCAAAACCGAAAATTGGCAATTACCCTTTCACCACGCTTGAACCATCGCTGGGTATCGTATCCTATCGCGATAACAAGTCGTTTGTCATTGCTGACATTCCAGGAATCATTGAAGGAGCAAGCAAAGGCAAGGGTTTAGGTACACGCTTCCTCCGCCACATTGAGCGAAACACGCTCCTACTCTTCATGGTGCCAGGCGAAACGGATGACATTAAACATGAATATGAGATTCTGCTCAACGAACTCGCAAGCTTCAATCCTGAACTCCTTGACAAAGGCAGAGTCTTAGCCATTACGAAGTGTGACCTCCTTGATGATGAACTCATAGAAATGCTCAAACCTTCGCTTCCCGAAGGGATACCAACCGTATTTATCTCTGCGGTAACAGGCTTTGGACTTCAAGAACTCAAGGACTTGCTTTGGCAGGAAATGAACAGCGAAAGTAATAAAATCGCTGCCATTCAAACCCATGAGAGCATTGTGCATCAGTCTAAGGATTTCTCACATCTACGTCAAGAACTTGAAGCAGAGGGTGAAGACGAGGAAATGGCATGGATGGACGATGAGGACATTGAGGATATTGAAGACATGGATGATTTCGAATATATTGACGAAGAGGAATAGTTCTCTCACACATGACTTATGAAACTACTTGAATATGACATAGCACCCGAGGTGCGTTCTTTCTCTACCACCCGTGAAGGTGGATTCAGCGAAGGAAATTATGGTTCGTTCAATGCCAATTCTTATTGCGGAGACAATATCGAAGCGGTGAGGAAAAACCGACAATTATTGGCTGACGAATTGGGAATCAGCATGGACAACCTCATCTTCACGCATCAGATTCATTCTACTTCCATCCGTCTTGTGAATGACAATTTTCTCAAGATGAACAAAGCAGAACGTTCCAATATGCTCGAAGGAGTTGATGCGCTCATCACTGACAAGAAAGGGGTGTGCCTTTGCATCTCTACTGCGGACTGCGTACCTATTGTTCTTTATGACACAAAACTTCATGTTGCAGCTTGCGTGCATGCAGGATGGCGAGGAACTGTTCAGCGCATTGCAGAAACGGCAGTGGAACTGATGAATAAGAATTATGCTTGCCAACCCGAGAACATAAAGGCTGTCTTGGGACCAAGTATCTCACTCGAGAGTTTTGAAGTGGGTGACGAAGTGTTTAGTCTTTTTCAAGAAGCAGGATTCGACATCGACAAGATAGCGCGTCATTATCTTGCTCCGGAAGAGCAAATGCGTTGGCACATCGACCTTTGGGAATGTAATCGGCTTCAACTCATTAGCGAAGGTGTGCCTGCTGAAAACATCCAAATCTCAGGCATCTGCACTTTCAAGAATTCAGACCAATTCTTCTCCGCACGAAAATTGGGCATCAAGTCGGGACGCATCATCACAGGCATAATGATTAAATAGAATCTCTTCATCTTATTTATTGAAGTAGGTATTTTAGCAAAAACATCCAATCCATCATGAAAAAAAATATCATATCTCTTTTGGTTCTCATCGTTTCGGCAGCATATCTTTCTTCCTGTCATAGCGATGAAAAGCATGGACGTGCACCAATGTTTGCCAATATTGAACTCAATCCCAATTCACTGAAAGCAGGTGATTCACTCACTGTTAACATTGCATACGCGGACAGGGGTGAGTATTATGTCAATGCTCCTTTTTCCATTTCATTATCTCGCAACGACTTGTCAATCAGTGTTTTCTCAAAGAAATTCAATAGTGAGAACCTTCCTGAATTCCTTAAGTGTCAAGTACCTGATTCACTCCCTTCTGGCACTTATAACGTTTCTCTCAAATGCGGAAGTGTGAGTCTCACTGCTGATGCCGAAAATGGTACAATTTATGCGGCAGGCAATGAAGTTACAGCCAAACTACGTGTAGAATAATTACAACAATCCTTATGAGCCACCCTCCTTGTCCAAGCATAAGCCGGGTGGCTTTTTTACGAGTAAAACCTTACTAATTTTAATATCACCAACTCTATGTTAAAAAAATTTCTATCCATTCTTTTGGCATCAGTTGCCATACCTTGCATAACTGTAGTTGCAAACACTCCGAATCGAACAGATTCAGTTTATATTTTCACTTATCATAGTGGTCCTGCTACCGATGGTATCAAACTTGCGTATAGTATTGACAAGCATTATTGGACACCCATCTCGAACTATAGTTTCGTGAAAAGCGACTTTGGCAATTGGGGCGTTAATAAAAAGATGTACTCCCCTTCCCTTTTGTGTGATGGTGAAAAATGGTATGCGATTTGGTCCGTCAATCCTGATGTGAAACAATTTGCTACTACTTATACTGCTGATTTCTGGACATGGAAACCTCAAGACTATCCTTACGTGAATCAAGGTGAAAATGTCGTTGACCCAATCCTCACCAAACAAGCACAGGATTTCATCGTTTCATATCGCACGAATAAGAACACCTACTTTGAAACCCGAAGCACTGATTTCAAGAAATGGAGCACTGCTTCAGCTATTTCAGAGCAGACGTATCGCCAAAGAGAGAAGGTAGCCAAAGTGCTCATCAATGGAACAGAGCAAGTGGGTGAAATACATCGCGCTCCATCCGCACTTGTGCAAGAACTCGAAATGAAAGTAGGCGATGCAGCACAACGCAATCAGTCCTACAATGAAAGCACACGCGATGATTCACAACGATTTGCACAGGTCAAGGCACTCAGAGGTACCCTCAGCATTAACACACAAAACTCAAAACCTATCTCACAAAATCTCATTGGCATCTTCTTCGAGGACATCAACTATAGCGCTGATGGTGGTCTTTATGCCGAACTCATTCAAAACCGAGATTTCGAATATTCTCATCTTGACCGCAACGAATGGAATGCAAAGAGTTATTGGAAACTGAAAGGCGAAGGCACGACTTTTGACATTGCCACCGACCAACCTATCCATGCCAATAATTCTCATTATGCTGTACTCAACACGACTCAGCCTGGAGCTGCTTTGCAGAACAATGGTTTCGATGGCATCGTTCTCAAGCAGGGTGACAAATATAATCTCTCCCTTTTCCTCAAGAGTCTGAACGGAAAGAATCAGAAAGTGAGGATTCAACTCTTGGATGGTGACAAAGTGCTTGCTCAAACCACACTCACTGCCTCTACTGCGTGGAAGCAACTCAAAGCTATGCTCAAAGCAACGGCATCTGTTGAGAAAGCAACTCTCTCTATCCAACCTCAAACAGCAGGAAAACTCGCCATCGATTTCGTAAGCCTTTTCCCTCAGAAAACATTCAAGGGAAGAAAGAACGGTATGCGTCCTGACTTAGCACAAACGCTTGCCGACCTTCATCCTCGTTTTGTACGTTTCCCTGGTGGATGCGTCAGCCATGGTAATGGACTTGAAAACATGTACCGCTGGAACACCACCATTGGTCCTCTTTGGGAACGTAAGGGACAAAGCAATCTTTGGGGGTACCATCAGTCGCTCGGAATCGGTTTCTACGAATACTTCCAATTTTGCGAGGACATAGGTGCAGAGCCGCTTCCCGTTCTTCCTGCTGCCGTACCATGCCAGAACTCTTCGCGTGGAGGATTTGGACAGCAAGGGGGACTTCCTTGGGAACAAATGGATGATTACGCACAGGAACTTCTCAACTTGATTGAGTGGGCAAATGGCGATCCAAAGACATCCAAATGGGCTAAACTACGACTTGAAGCTGGGCATCCTAAACCATTCAATCTCAAAACGATAGGTGTTGGAAATGAAGACCTTATTAGCGATGTGTTTGAAGAGCGTTTCATCTATCTCAATAAAAGAATCAAGGAGAAATACCCAGACATTCAAGTAGTGGGAACTGTAGGTCCATTCTTCGAAGGTTCCGACTACGAAGCAGGTTGGGAGCTGGCACGCAAAGAGAACATCGACATTGTTGATGAGCACTATTACGTCAATCCTGGATGGTATATCCATTCTCAAAACTACTACGACAAATACGATAGAAAAGGTACGAAAGTGTATCTTGGCGAATGGGCTTCACGTGGCAATCAACTCGAAAATGCACTTGCCGAAGCACTCCACATCACAAACCTTGAGCGTAATGCCGATGTAGTTATTATGTCGAGCTATGCACCTCTACTTGCCAAGCATGGACACACACAATGGAATCCAGACCTCATCTACTTCAACAACACAAGTGTGATGCCTACCGTCAACTATCAAGTGCAAAAGCTTTGTGGCAACAATTCAGGCTCTCAATATATCTATTCTAATTTGAAAGTCGATGCCATCAGCATGGAGCGTAATCAGGAAGTGCCAAGATACAATGAAGCTGCCAGCAAGCGCATCAGTAGTTCTGTAGTGAAAGATGAAAAAACAGGCGACTTGATTTTGAAACTCGTCAATATAACTCCTGTTCCAGCTGACTTACAAATTGATTTTGACAATTGGGAAGGTTATGCAAGCGAAGCTGAGCTTTCCGTTATTTCAGGAAATCCATCCGACCGCGACAACAAACCCAACCAAACTACACTAAACGTTAGCGAAAAGTTCTCCTATCAGCTTCCTGCATACTCATTTAGTGTAATTAGGCTCAAAAAAATCACTAATTAAGGGTATTGTCCACATTAAATAATCGTCGTAACTTTGCATCGTGAAAAAAGGATAAATGTCATTCAAACAAAACCTGCTTTCACTTTGACGAGATTAAGAACAAAATTATACACAAATCGGATCTTTACTCATCAAACGGACAAGTCGAGAGACATACTCCAAATAGAATTACGTAACCATAAATTTGTTATGATAACTGCTGGCTCGATTTGAGTCAGCAGTTGTCGTTTATAGCCCTTTATTTTTCTCAACAAAGGGGATGAACAAAAGTTTGTCCCCAATGGAGATGAAGTCAATCCCCTATAGCGAAGAAGTCAATCCCCTATAGCGTAAATGCAAAGCCCCTATAGCGTAGAAGTAAAGCCCCTATAGCGTAAATGCAAAGTCCCTATAGCGTAGAAGTAAAGCCCCTGTTAAGTGAGAGTACTTCCAAATGTGCAGCTATGAATCGATGCGCTCTAAATCAATGAATGTATAAGGGACAGAATGCTTCTCATCTGCATCGTGATACTCACGGAAAGTTTCTTTCCATGCAGAAAAATCGAATGAAGGGAAGAATGTGTCAGCAGCTGCAGGTGTGTCATCAATACATGTGAGGCAAAGCCTATCAGCAATGTCTATAGCTTCTTGATATACGGTAGCTCCACCAATGATGAAAACTTCTTTTGCAAATGGATTCCCATCCTCGAATTTTAGTTGACAATCAAAGAGTGCTTCTTGCAAGCTTTTAAAAGCATCTGCTCCAGGAAATTCAAGTGTGTTAGCTTGTGAGGAAATGACAATATTTCGGCGATTAGGGAGCGCACCTTTTGGCAAAGATTCAAATGTACGACGTCCCATAATAATCGTATTGCCGGTGGTAAGCTGCTTGAAACGCTTAAGGTCGTTTGGCAAATGATAGATTAGTTGATTGTCGAAACCTATGGCAAGGTTCTTTGCTATTGCAACAATAATGGAAATGCGCATAATCGTAAAGGTATTGAGAGATGAAAAACAAAGTCTAATATTAGACAGAAACAACTCCTTTTATGTGGTCCCAAGGATGGTAATCTTCCAATTGGAAATCCTCATACTTAAATTCAAAGATATTCTTAACGTCAGGATTTATCACCATACGCGGAAGTTTTCTTGGTTCACGTGTGAGTTGCAATTTCACCTGCTCAATATGATTAAGATATATGTGCGTATCTCCTGTGGTATAGACAAAATCCCCTGGCTGAAGACCACATACTTGAGCAACCATCATCGTCAGCAATGAGTAGCTGGCAATATTGAATGGAACACCGAGGAAAGTATCAGCACTACGCTGATAAAGTTGACAACTCAGTTTACCATTTGCCACATAGAATTGGAAGAGGATATGACATGGAGGAAGATTCATGTTATTTAAATCTGCCACATTCCATGCAGACACAATCATTCTTCTTGAATCAGGATTATTCTTGATTTGGTTGATTACTTCTGTGATTTGGTCGATATGTCCTCCTTGATAATCAGGCCAGGAACGCCACTGATAGCCATAGATATGGCCTAAGTTGCCATCTTCATCTGCCCACTCATTCCAAATGCGTACTCCATGCTCCTGCAAATAATGAGCATTAGTGTCGCCATTGAGGAACCACAACAGTTCATAGATAATTGATTTGAGATGCAACTTTTTGGTAGTAAGTAAAGGAAAACCATCTTCAAGGTGGAAACGCATCTGATTGCCAAACACAGAAATGGTGCCAGTGCCAGTTCTATCTTTTTTTTCGACACCTTCTTCAAGGATTCTATTTAATAAGTCAAGATACTGTTTCATAATTAAATCAACTAAAAGAGGATGAGCAAAATCATTTGCCCATCCTCCTTATGATTAAGCCTAAGGCTGATTTCTAATTCGTCTGCTTATTAGCAGAATATACTATCTTCAGTGCGTAAGCCTTACGGAGAATCTGCTTCACGTCGGTAATGATACCCATTGGTGTTTGGTGGTCAACCTTCAGTGATACAGTATAGAAAGGCTTATCAACCTCAGCCAACGTGTTACGCTCTGTCATCACGAAATCGTAAACTTCGGATGATTCAGCAATCTTATCGTTGAGCTGGATACGAGAACCCGAACCGTATTTACCTCTGTTCTGCTCATTAGGCTGGCCAATGTAGATGAACGAAGTACAAGACTTACGAGCAAGCTTTTCGAGCTGAGTACCAACAGGTCTGTCGAACTTGACCATGAGTGTTACTTCACGCATTGTGGTAACCATCATGAAGAAGAACAGAATACTGAAGATCAAGTCTGGAAGTGATGACGTGTTCATTTCAGGCATTTCACGTCCGCCGCCTTTATTGAATCTACTCATAGTTCTTTTTAAATTGCTTTACCGTATTTCTTAGGTTCTGCCTCAGAAATCTTCTGAGGATATACTTCACGCACTGCTTCTTGCTGTTCCTTAGTAAGGAATTCATACTTGAATCCGAACTTTTCCTTAGCGAATTCGTCACGGAGCTCGTTGTAAGCAGCAACAAGGGCATCCTGTACCTGGAAGTAAACACCATAGCTTGTTCCACGGTCTGTCTGTACAGAGATAACGTGGTTTTCAGTGATAGGAATTACTTCGTTCAAGAGCTTTACCTTATGAGGCTTGAGCTCTGGAAGATTAGGCTTGTTTTCCTTGTTAGCAATGAATTCCTTGGCTCTCTCCTTCACGTCAGAAACGGATACATAGTCATCACCAATCATCAGGTAATTATCCTTATTGATACGGATATTGAGAATGTTACGTTCCTTGACTTTGATTTCATTATTCAACTGATCCTCCTCTGGTGGCTTAGGGAGTGTACGTCCCAAACCTTGGTCAGTATCCATTGATGTTGTCGTAAGGAAGAAGATGAGCAACATGAATGAGATGTCTGCTGTTGAACTGGTGTTCAGTCCGGGCATTTTTCTTTTCTTAGCCATAGTCACTCAATTTTTTAAGAATTACTTCTTAGTTGCGATCATGCTGTAAATAACAGCGAGAATAGATATGACACCGAGAATGATGATAGACACCATAGAGGTATCAGTGATAATGATATCGGTTGGGTTGTTCCAGTCTTTACCATTGATAAGCATTGTTTCGCCCTTGTTAGCGAAGCCTACAATGAGACCGATAACTAATGAAGCCACTAATATGAGGACTGCAATGAGACCTGTTCTTCCTGCAATACCCTCATCCTTAGATGTAGAGTTGCCACCTACAGTTACCTGCTTGATAGCACTCCAAATAGTTGCGACGATAGCAACGATAATGAGGATATAGGAGAGAATGAGTACAGCATCAGTCAGAGTTGGATTGTTATACTTTGGATTTTCCTCGAATGGAGTGTCGAAACCAATGAGGAAGAAAAGTACAAATACTACGATGGAAACACCCATCATTGTCCAAAGTAAAATCTTTGAAATTTTTTCTGTAGTCATTATATTTTCTCCAGTTTATTTTAGGGTTAATGTGTGTAAAACTAACAAACTCGTAAATTCGAAGATTACTTGTTCTTCTTCACATTGTACTTAGTACAGATGTCGAGGAGAGAGATAGTAGAGTCTTCCATCAAAGCAGTAAGAGACTCAATCTTAGAAAGAACGTAGTTGTAGAACACCTGGAGAACGAGTGCAACGATGATACCGAAGAGAGTTGTCAAGAGGGCAACCTTCATACCACCTGCTACGACTGTTGGAGAAATATCACCTGCCTTCTGAATATCATCGAAGGCCTGAACCATACCAATGACAGTTCCCAAGAATCCGAGGGATGGAGCCATACCGATGAAGAGTGTGATCCAAGAGCAACCCTTCTCAAGGTTAGAAGCCTGAACTGCACCGTAAGCAACAGCTGACTTTTCAACTGAGTCAATACCTTCATCAATACGAGTAAGACCCTGATAGAAGATAGAAGCGATAGGACCACGAGTGTTACGAGCGATGTCCTTAGCACCTTCGATGTCGCCAGCCTCAACCTTAGACTCAACACCTTCAATCATCTTCTTAACGTTAACGTCTGAGAGAGAAAGATAGATAATACGCTCGATACAGAAAGCAAGACCGAGAACGAGAGCGATTGCTACAAGAGCCATGAAGCCTGCAGAACCTTCGATGAACTTTGTCTTAATCTGCTTGTACATACCAGCTTCTTCAACAGTAGCAACAGGTTCTTCTTCAACTGCAGCAGCTGCTGCAGCAGCAGAATCAACAGCAGCAGAATCAACCTGCTCTGTAGCAGCAGAATCAACTTCGTCCTGAGCGTAAACAGACTGAGTCATACCAAATGTGAAGACTCCCATCAATGCAATAATTGCAAATACTTTTTTCATTTTTGGTTGTAAATTTTAAGATTAATAATTTATTAAAGTTTATTTAGTTTCTATAGTGTATTTGTCAGTGTTCTTTTTGGTCTCAAGCAAGTATTGGACTTAAGATTGCCGAGAAGCAGTGGAATGTTAATTCTCTACTTTTTGTTTCTTTATTGCCAAAGCGTTTTTAGAGCCTTTAGTGCCTCTTCCCTGCACCCAGCGGAGAGACGGGGATTCGAACCCCGGAACCGCTTTGGACGGTTACACGCTTTCCAGGCGTGCCTCTTCAGCCACTCGAGCATCTCTCCTTCTGCGTCCTAAATATTGACTTGTCTCACAAATCGGGTGCAAGTTACAACTTTTTTATGAGATATTCGCAAAAATCAGCTACAAAAATAAATAATTTTTAGAAAACAAATCACATCTTAGGCTCTAAACTTGTTTTTTTTAGTGAAAAAAAACGTTTTTCGATGTTTTTCTCACCTTATAATGAATTTAAGATGAACTCAGATTTACTTTTTTGAAGATACGAGCAATATTCATATTTGTTTGCTGCTCAACCTCTCTTAAAGAGACAACATAGACCTCAGCCAACTTTTCTGCCACATATCTGACAAATGCGGATTCATTTCTTTTACCACGATGTGGTACAGGTGACATATAAGGAGCATCTGTCTCAAGAACAATTCTCGACAGAGGAACAGTAGATTTCAGCACATCGGGAAGTTTGGATTTCTTGAAAGTAAGCACACCTCCGATTCCCAAAGCAAATCCAGGGAAAGAAAGAAGTTGTTCTGCTTCCTCTGGTGTACCAGTGAAGCAATGAAAAACCCCTGTGAGATGGTCTGCCTCGTGCTTAGAAATGATGTTTACCAAGTCAGCATGAGCATTTCGTGAATGAATCATCAAAGGAAGTTGATATTTGACAGCCCATGAAATTTGCCTTTCAAACACTTCAAGTTGCTTCTTCCGATAGGTCTGGTCCCAATACAAATCAATCCCCACCTCACCTATTGCTACACAAGAACGAATAAGAGGATGATGATTTTCCAACAACTGCTCCATCTTATCGAGCGTGGTATCCACATCTATTTGAGTTGGATTAACATCTTCGGGATGTAATCCAATCATGGGATAGAGATAACCGGGATGAGCAGCACAAAGATGAAGCAAAGGAGAAAGAGTCTCGCCATTTACATTAGGAAGAAAAATCTTTTCAACGCCTGCTTCCTTTGCACGCTGTAGAACATCTGAAATGTCCTCAGCAAACTCTTCACCATCAAGATGAGAATGGGTATCTATCATTTACACATTATATAATTATAAAAGAACAATGAAAGGATTAATACTCACGACCCATCATCTTATGTGCATACTCACGCAATTTTTCCTTCTTTTCATCCGCAACATTCACCTTGTCCAGAGCCTTCAAGGAAAGTGCGAATAGTTCTTCTATCTTTTTCCTACAAATGGACTGCATATCAAGTGCGTCATAGATGGCACGAACTGCATTGATTTTCTCTTCTGGCACAAAATCTGTTTCTGAAACCCAGAAATTCAGTTCAGACTCTTGTTCTGCATTAGAAATATTTTTAGCATGAATCAACATGAAGGTTTTCTTATTGCAAAGAATATCCCCACCTATCTTCTTACCAAAAACAGCAGGGTCGCCATAGACATCCAATAAATCATCCTGAAGCTGGAAGGCAAGTCCCATCTTCTCACCATATTCATAGAGATTATTGGCATCTTCTTCAGAAGCACCCGCCAATTCTGCTCCTATTTTGGCAGCACAAGCAAGAAGAAGAGATGTTTTCAGGCGTATCATCTCCAAATACTCTTCTTCCTTCACATCCTTTCGAGTCTCAAAATCCATATCATATTGCTGTCCTTCACAAACGCCGAGGGTTGCCTCTGTGAATGTCTTCAAAGCACGAGCCACATTCTGATTCATTGAAGCATCACCCAATCCAGTGGATGTTGCATCAGCAACTCGTCCTTCTGTCATCAGGCGGTAAGCCAAAATCAGCATGGCATCACCCGAAAGGATGGCTGTATTCTCATTCCATTTCTTATGCACAGTAGGCTTTCCTCTTCGCAAATCTGCATTGTCCATCACATCATCATGAAGAAGCGTGAAATTGTGATAAGTCTCAAGAGCCAAAGCGTGAGACATGATACTATCCACATCCTCCTTATATAGATTATAAGTCAACAGCATTAAAACAGGACGAATACGTTTGCCTCCCATGGAAAGAACATAACGAATTGGGTCATACAATCCCGTTGGTTCTTCATTATAAGTCATGGCTTCGAGAGCCGTATTGATTTTTTCGAGAAGTTCTGATTGTGTGTACATGATAGTATTGATTTTGCAATTAAGAAAAAAACATGATAAAAAAAGGTCGCACAATGAAAATCATGCGACCCTGTAAGTAATATTAAAAAGATTACTGGAGACGGAAGAGAACAGGTACGGTATATTTTACACGTACTGGTTTACCACGCTGCTTACCAGGATTCCACTTAGGCATTGCCTTGATAACTCGCATAGCTTCCTTGTCGAGTGCTGCATCAACTGACTTGATAACTTCTGGGTCAACGATAGAACCGTCCTTGTTTACAACGAAACTAACGAGTACACGACCCTGGATACCATTGTCCTGAGCAACAGAAGGATACTTGATGTTCTTACTCAAGTAAGCCATCAGAGCTTGCATACCACCTGGGAATTCAGGCATTTGCTCTACAACCTGGAAGATTTCACCTTCATCGGATGCTTCCTCAACTACAACTGGACCAGTAGCTACAGGACCAGAAACTTGAGCAACAGGACCTGAGATAGCTTCAGTTGTTGACTCAGAAGTTTCAATCTTCTCTTCAACAATTTCCTCATCGTTTTCCACGATGTCGAGGATTTCAGCTACCTGTGGAGCATCTGCTGGTGGTGGTGGAGCAGCAGTGAAAATAGGCTGAGTGATAGGAACGATTTCCTCTTCCATCTGAGCATAAGCTGCATAAACCACTGGTTCTGTCTCAACATAATCACGAGTAGTCCACTCAAAGGCAGCAAACATAACAGCGAGTGCTACGATATAACCAATAAGCATACTCGTGCCTCTTGTCTTCTCGAGATCGGCTTTTTTACTTTTTTTGATTTCCATAGAATTATTTTATTTTTATTAGTTTCTATCTCATTAGAGGATATTTCGGAGTGCATCAAGCAAGCTTGAATGCATACGCATGGCAAAAGTAATACATTTTTTCTATAAAACGCTCATCAAAACCATTTTTTTTACACGAAAACAATTATTTTTCTCAAAAAAGCATGATATTGGGAGTTTTAAGTTTCAATTTTGTCATGATTTCACTTCGTTTAACACATCAGAACCCACACCCCCACTCACTTGACGTATATAAACATCACGTTGAGGGAATGGAATTTCAATATGATTATCATTGAGAGCCTGATAAATGGCTTCTTTGACATTTGCAGTGAATATTGGTTTTTGATCTACAAGTACCCACACTATGAGTTCAAGATTCACACTGTTATCACCAAAATCAGCAAATGCCACTCGAAGCGGTTTCTTTATATCAACCACGGTTTGGTGTTTAGAATCCTTCTTTGTGCAAAGAGGCTGTATCGCTTTTGTAATAATGTTTCGAACTTCGTTCACATTTGAACCATAAGCCACTCCGACAGGAATCTTCACCATTTCATATTCATGATTCTTCGTGAGGTTCTTGAAATTCTTATTGAACAAAGCAGCATTGAGGAATGCAATAATAGCACCATCAAGAGTGAGAATCTGAGTGGATTGATAGCCAATGCTATCCACTTTGCCTTGTATGCCATCACATTCAATAAAGTCTCCCACTTTCAAGCGACCTGTCATCAGTGAAATGCCATAGAAGAAGTTTTCCAACAAATCCTTCATGGCAAAACCCATACCAGTAACCAAACCCGTCAGAATAATTGAAATACCCTTCTTTGGAACTTGCAAGAGAACCAATGAAATCCAAATGAAAAGACCCCAAACAAGTATCGTTATCACATTCTTCAAGAGCGTGTCGTTACCCGTTTCGCTTCCGTTGTTTGCTTTTTTATGCCAATGTCGATAATAGGAACAAATGGCATAATTCAAATACTTAAATATGAAGAAAAGCGCTACTACCAAACAGATATTACTAAGAGACAATTGAACCATGTCCTTCACATCAACAAATTTGAACAAGAAAATGTCCTTCACGATAGAAGTCATCTCGAACAATGAAGCAGCAGACCAAATACTGAAAAGGACGGATAGAACAGCAAGAACAGGAAGGAAAGCTATTCGAACAAAATCGAAGCCCCATGTCTTCATGAAATAAGATCCCTTGTGCATTTGCTCCACCAATAAAGCATCTGATTCTTCCGTACGCTGAACATCTCTTCCAACGATTTGATTGATGAGAACTTTGTCCTCATACATCTGTGTCAGGTCGTAAAGACAAGTGATGGTTTGTATAGCAGCAAGTTGGAAAGTCCACCAAATCATAATCTGCACAGAAAGCAAGGTGTAGCCAATCCAAGAAAGCACACAACCCACTACCATTGTTAATAATGAGACATTGGAATACAAACTATCACTCAATGGAAGTGCTTGTCCAGAATCCTTCGCAACCTTTTGTTGACGTATCTGCCAAATGACAAAGATGAGTGAAAGTGGTGGATAAATCAAATTCACCAATGAGTTAGGAATCAGCACAATACGGAATAGAATAACAACAAATGCCATTGAGATAAATGGTAGATAGAGTTTTATTCCACTACTCAACTGATTTCCTTTTAAGCGAATCAGAAGTGATACAAAAATAGCCAGCATCAACCATGCCAGACTAATCATCAAATCAGCTGCCATGATAAACAGATTCCGATAAAGGAACTCTCTGGCAACCATAATGGCAAGGGCAAAAAGTCCTATACCAACCACCCAAACTATCACAGAATGCTTCTGCTTTAGCTCTTCTTTGCTGATAAGCTTGGTATTTAATTTCTCACTGATTTTGGCAGCGAAATTTGGAAAAAATCTCCGTAAGAACCAAGGAAGAACTTGCAGCAGTAAATAGCTGAGTAATACTGCTAATACAATATAAATCAGCATAAATACACTTACGCTGAGAACTATTGGTCCACGCCATTCTGAAAAATTGGAAGAATTGCCCAAAGGAAGATACTTATCCGAAAAATCTCGTTTCATCATTCGTACATAAAATGACAAACGAGAAAGAATCGTAAAATAATCCTGTCCACCATTTCTGAAGATACTTTGCTGCAAATCCTCGTATCGTTGTTGAGCGTACATATATTGACGCGAAATCTGTTCTGTCACATGGGTGTAATGATCGTTATCCATTGTGATTGAATTGAGAAGTCGAATATAATTATTTCTCAACGCTTTCGCATACACAATACATTGTTGGCGGTCCTTCTGCTCCACTTCAGACAGCAAAAAAGGATTTCTTCGTCTCAAGGAATCCAAAGAAAGCGTATCTCCATTAACCACAACAAGGGAATCCCCAATCATTTGGCGTCTGAAACTTCTTGGCATTCTTCTACGTCCTCGCCCATTCAAAGAAGGAGGTAGTGATTCCAACGCCACAATCAGACTATCATAACGAGCCACCTCGGCAAGGATTCGGTCTTTCATCCGTTCAAAAGGCATGTTTCGCTTTTTCAAAGAGCGATATAAATCTGTTGCCTCCTGACATGCATAAGCCACATCGAAAGTAAACTCCGTATTTTGAGAATACAACATCAATCCCACCTGTTCACTTTTTTGCATATTCTCGATAAGCTGTCGGTGCTGCTGCTTGCTACGGCTTTCGTATCTCGACATAAAAGACTTCTGCTCCTTGTAATTACGAGCCAATTCCAATCGAAGAACGCCAAGTGTTCTTCCCAAATCGCGTTCTTTCAACACTGCAAAAGAAAGCGAAGGCAAACACATCAGCGTCAAAAGAATAACGATACGCCTCATGTTATGTATCTGATTTAGTTTCATCATGTATAAAAGTGTATAGCAATGGCTTAGTCGTCCACTATCTTTTTCATTGCATCATAAATACCTTTTCCAAAAGTACGGATTTTTCCTCTCGGCTGCTTATCTTCTTCAGGTTCTAACTCCACTTCATCTTCTTCATCCACCTTTTCAAAATAATTATCATCATTGCTCTCGTCCATCGCCTGCTCTTCTTCAATGTAGTTGTTAATTTGCTTCTTGAGAAGATTGCCAAGGTCTATCAGCAAACCCTTAAATCCTTTGTTTCGACGGAAATTACGATAAGCGAGTTGGCGACGTTGCCACCAATGGCGGATTCCTTTTCCAACTCGAACCAACCATCTTCCAAAAGCAATAGTTCCAAGTTTAATGCCCTTACCGATTTTCACCAGTGTAGGCCCCAGATGGATGATAGATTGAACGAGATGCTTGACAAGCCAAACTGTGCCTTGTGCCGTTTTCCTTGCTGCCCATTTCAAACCCTTCCACGTAGCCTTCGCTCCAACAACAATCCAAATTCCTAATTGGATGAAGGCATGCTTCAACCAACGTCGGATTTTGCGAATCTTTTCCTGAGTGTTGTTGTCATTCCAAAAGGCACGGGTTTTCTCCGCACAGAATTGTATGAAATCAATGAGTGCTATTAATCCTTTGCATATCCATTTCAGAATAAACTTCAATGCCCTCAGGATATACTTCAGAAGGAGTTTGAGCAGTCTTCCTAACAGAACAAGCAACAAACGCCCTACCTCGGCAAGCATAGCACCTCCCGATTTATCTTCGAATGGATCCTTGTGGGGATTCTTATGATTATCGTCTGTCATGTTCTATTTTGTTTCAATCAAATTCCATCAAAAGCATGAAGCTTTTTTCTCATGTGCAAAGATATATATTTTCCACAAAACATGAGCGATGATGGACATAAAATTCTTACCTTTGCATCAGTTTTTAATAATGTTTAAACATGAAACGCATAGGATTACTTTCCGACACCCATGGATATTGGGATTCCAAATACGAAAAATACTTTTCAGAATGCGATGAGATATGGCATGCAGGAGACATCGGAACCGTTGAGGTAGCTGAGAAACTTGCTGCTATCAAACCACTTAGAGCCGTGTATGGAAATATCGACGGTGGTGATTTGAGAAAGATGTTCAGCGAGAAATATCGTTTCAAATGCGAAGAGGTAGAAGTGCTCATCAAGCACATCGGAGGTTATCCAGGACATTATGATGCCTCTATCAGAGGAAGTATTTTTGCACGCCCACCTCAGCTTTTCATTTCAGGACACTCCCATATCCTGAAAGTACTCTACGACAAGACCCTTCAATGCCTTCACATCAATCCCGGAGCAGCCGGAATGAGTGGTTTCCATAAAGTCCGCACCTTGGTACGTTTCACCATCGACGGCAAGGAAATCAAGGACCTTGAAGTCATAGAACTGGCTGATGAGAAACAAAATTCTTAGAATTGCATTCTGAAATTGAAACGAATGCCATCCTTGTTCACATTCGGTGTGTCACGATAGGTCATACGACGAATATACTCAATGTGGAGGAGTTTGAATATATTGTGCACACCTAACCTCAATTCTATATAAGGAGTCTTTTGACTCATGTTCACCGTGTTGTTCTCATACACGGTACCACCCTTTCCATCCGAAACAAAGTGTCCAGGGAAGAAGAACAAATCCGAATCCGTGTAATTGGAGGAAGCAGGATTGTTCTTGTCTGACAATTGTCCATATAGAACATTCACACCTATCATCTCGCGCCATTTCAGTTTCTTCAGCAATGGAATTCTGTTGAATATCTTACCGCACATATCCCATTCAATCATCGCCTGAGCATATCTATCGTTCAAGAATTCCAGATTGGAGATGAGCGAGAATGTGTTATCCTCCAAGATATAGGATTGATTGGTAGCAGGATGAATCAGCAAAGGGAACGGCACTTTACTCCATTGAATACCCGCACGAAAATCCGAACTGATATAGCCCCAACCTGCTGGCACATAAAGGCGCTTGTATAGGCCCACCTCAGTTACATTGTAGTCATATTGTCCTCCAAAGATTTTCAAACCCATCGTGTGGCTCACTGAAATAATCGGAGCATCTTTGTTGATTTTAATACGACGTTGCTTGGTATTGCTATAGGCAGCACCTGGCTCAAATGAAAAACCCACTTTAAACTCCGACGTTCTCAATGAGCCTGTCCATTTCGAAGGATCTCGTGTAAGGGCAGACATTCCATTCTGAATCACTCCTTCATCGGTTCCCAACCTCTGATAGAACAGTGCATCCACTGCCATATTGCTGGTTCTGGTAAAGGAAGCATTCAGTTTCATGCCATTATACCATTCCCTGTCATACAATATCTTCAATTCCTTTGTATGATTGAATTGATCCACCTTCGAAGTCTTCAAGGATGTGAACACATTGTCCTTGTCCGTAGGAACAAACTTATCAAAAGGCGATTGCACATCATTATAATACGTAATCGAGAGATTGTTCTTCGGGAACTCTCTGGTGAGATAAGCCTTTTTATTGAACGAGTAGGTTATTTCGCTCTTGCCATAAAACTGCTTGCTGTATGTTCCGTATGCCAAATATCCCGACCAAAAGAGATGCGGATGCAAATGGGCAGTCGTCAATCCCGATATTCTGAAACGCAGATGGTCGTAGTGGTTATGAGAAATAATCGTGTTGATAGGTCCGAAGTCGAACTTGTTGTTTTGTATGGAATCCGAAGTTTCAACAAAGTTCTCTATCAGCGCCTTCATACCTATCATGATATACTTGAAGCCCTTGATTTTCGTAATCTTCTGAATGAAGGAACCCATCTCACCCTCGCTTTGTGTCAGTTCCACCTTTCTGTATTGGTTCCAATAGGCATCATCTGTATGCATCGCAGCATCAGGCTCTGTAAACACACTACCCTTCACATGCTTGAATACCTGCTTGGGAATAGGAGTGAAAGCATAGTCAAAATTGCGAATTGACCGTTGCACCATCGCTTTGGCAATCCACGAAGTGACTTGCAGCTCCATCAGCATGTCATTCACCGTAACCACCCTTTCCCCCGTAGGCAGTTCCTCAAGGTCCTGATTGATAATCATGTTCGTAACGAAATTCACATCGCTACGCTTGGGTATATTCAATTCCACATGACGCACCTGATACGATGAGTCCTTCATGATATATAGGTGTCCAGAGAAACCCAAATCCTGCATGTTGTTAGGCACAAAGCCGATGTCTATCACAGAATCCTTTTCATAAGCCAAAGTGTCCTGGATATAATACCTATAAAAACTAATGGCAGAATTGGCTATTGGACTTTTGAAGCGTAGTTGCAACAAACGGCATTCCTCATCATAGATATTCACATCCGTAAAAATGTCCTTCAGCGCCACATTGAGAATATCTCCCGTGTTAATCAAGTCGTTCACGCCACGAGAATTCTTGGCGGTAATCAGTTTCTTCTCTGTCTTGGGATCCTTGCGGTAGAAAGTATTCGTGAGTGTTTCCTCAACCGTCAGCGGCAATATCAACTTACCCGTTTGAGCACAATATTCCACGTGGTCCTTCAAGAAGGCAAACTGCTTACCCTCATCTATATCGAAAATCTTGTCCGTCACCTCATTGACAGAAAAAGTCATTTTCTCATAGGTCGAAAAAGTGAAATAGTCCTTCGAGTGCAAGTCATTGATTTTCTTATGCTCAATCACCTTCCTCATCAAATCCACAGCAGGGTTGTTCTTTCTGCTGTACCTTGTCCTTCTTGCCGTGATAGTCACACCTTGAAGTTGGCGAGGCTCAGGCACCAGTTTGATTCTCAAGTTCTTTTTCTTGCCGTTCACCAACCGAATCTTCTGAGTGATATACCCCATGGTCGAGACAGTGAGCTCGTTCCATGTGGAATCCTCCTTCAAAGCGAAATGTCCCGTTTCATCCGTTTGGTCTCCCACATTCTTTCCTTCGTAATACACATTCACAAAATCAAGAGGTTGCCGACTACGTGAATCAACAACAATCCCTGTCACCTGCGCCTTTACCCACATCGCAAGCACAAACAAGAAAAAGAAAGAAAAGAATCTACGCATATATATAAATAATGAATAAATGACCTTTGACTTTATTTCATGTCAAAAGTCAAAGGTCTAAAGTTCAAAAGTCGAAGCTCACCCCCACCCGAATGGCATCCCTCCCCCTCGGGGGAGCCGGAGGGGACTGGAAGAGTTTGGAGTGGCTTGGTATTCTTTCCCTCCCCCTCGGGGGAGCAGGAGGGGGGCCTGGCCCTTAATCAATCTCCTCGTCAGCTTCGTAGCCACCCATTTCGCGAATGGCATTCTTCAGCATCGTGTATTGCTGGAAGAGATGGTTCACAGGAACCTCATCCTTCGTGTAGTCGTGCATAGGAGACTTCAGGAAGAAGGACAAGAAACGCTGAATGCCAAAGCGTCCAGCACGAGCAGCAAGGTCGCTCAGCAAGCAGAGGTCGAGGAGCAATGGAGCAGCGAGGATGGAATCACGACACAGGAAGTTAATCTTGATCTGCATAGGATAGCCCATCCATCCAAAGATGTCGATATTGTCCCATCCCTCCTTGTTGTCGTTGCGAGGAGGATAATAATTGATACGTACCTTATGATAATAGTCAGTATAAAGGTCTGGCTGATTCTCAGGAACGAGGATGGATTCCAAAGTGGAAAGCTTGCTCACCTCCTTGGTGCGGAAGTTGGCAGGCTCATCCAGCACAAGACCATCGCGATTACCAAGGATATTCGTCGAGAACCATCCGCTCAGACCGAGGCAACGAGTACCGATGATAGGAGCGAAACCACTCTTCACCAGTGTCTGACCCGTCTTGAAGTCCTTACCAGCAATAGGCATCTGAGTCTTCTCGCTCAGTTCCCACATAGCAGGAATATCTACTGTAGTGTTTGGAGCACCCATGATGAAAGGAGCACCCTCACTGAGAGCAGCGTATGCATAGCACATAGAAGGAGCGATATGCTCAGTGTCGTTCTCCTTCATCGCTTTCTCCAGAGCAGCAAGCGTGCCATGAACAGGCTCATAGACAGGAACATAGATTTCCGTCGAAGCAGCCCATGCCACCACGATGCGAGAGCAGTTATGTTCCTTCTTGAAGTTGCGGATGTCCTCACGAAGCTGTTCCACCATCTCCCAGCGGGTCTTGCCCACCATCACGTTGTCACCATCCAGGCGCTTGGCAAAGTTCTTGTCGAATGCAGCCTTCATAGGAACGATTTTCTCCAGCTCATCCTTCACAGGTTCTATGTCTTTCTCCTTCAATACCTCCGCATACATGGCGGAACGGTACGCATCAGCGGGATACACATCCCATGCACCAAACTCGATGTCGTCGAGTTGAGCCAGAGGAACAATCTCCGAATAGCTCAAATACTTCTTGTCAGCACCTTTTCCAACACGAATCTTGTCGTATTGGGTCATCGAACCAACTGGCTTAGCAAGACCCTTACGAGCCATGAGCACACCAGTCATAAATGTTGAAGTTACAGCACCGAGGCCGACGACCATGATACCCAACTTGCCGTCAGCAGGCTTAACATTCTGTTTTTCCATTTTGTTTTATATTTATATTGAATTGGTCAAATCCACTTTCGTTAAACGGGTCGAATCCACATTTCGTTGAACGGGTCGAATCCACATTTTATGAAAATGTCTGCAAAATTACTCAAAACCGCTCTATAAAAAAAAGTTTCTACCTTAAATTTGATTAAAATTCTATCAATAAAGCATTTTTGAACTTATTATTTTACTTTTCGGACAAAACGAAGACCCCTCATTATCTTATCTGTTTTAGAACTCCAGTCAATTCCTCCAAACCATGAATGATAAAGGTAGGTAGGGATTCATCGACGGACTCGTCGCCCCATCCCCTTCCTCGAATCCATACGGTTTGGCAACCCATGCTGTGGGCTGGCAGGATGTCCTTCGAGAAACTGTCTCCTACCACCAACACTTCCTCGGCTTCCAGTTGCAACGCCTCCACTCCCAGCATGAAGATGCGCGGGTCGGGTTTCCGAATCCCTACCACCGACGACTCGACCACATGGCGGAAATAGGTGTCGAGGCGGAAGTCCTCGAGGATGGTGTTGATGTTTCCATAGAAATTGCTGACGAGCACCAAGGGGTAAAGGCGTGACCACTCTGCCACTGTGGGACGTGCCACTTGCAGGGTACGAACCACATAATCGTAGCAGTATTGAGCGATGGTGTCGGAAATGGTTTGGCGTTCTGCCTCCTTCCCTTTTCCCTCCATGCCTTTCCAAAGATGTGCATCGACCAGGAAACTGGTTTCTATGTTGAGTTTGATGCGGAGCAAATCCAACATGTTGTGCTCGGGATGGATCAGCGGAAACTTGGCAAGGCTTCGTTCTCCATGCACGTATGCCATCCTGAACTGTTCCTTGGTCACGGGCACTCGTGCCTGCTGGAATCCTTCCCATATCACCTCGGACCAATGCACGCTATTGGTATCTAAGGTACCTCCATAATCGAATATAACTCCCTTTATCATATTTTTTGTAATCGTTTTAAAGCACCACGAAGCTTGAGCACGGCGTATACCAATGAATTTTGGAAAGAAATTAGAATAATTAGAATAATTTCCTCAGAAATGAGGTGTATTTTCAGAGGCGCAAGAGCCTGTATCAAGTTTCAAATATCAAGTTTTTTCAGGTTCAAAAATCCTTTTAAATCCCTTAAATCCCTGATTCCTCTAAATCCCTGACACATTTAGTTCGCTGCATCGGTCTGAAGACGGATGAGGAGTCGCTGGGACATCTTTTCGTGCTGGTGATGCATGTAATGATAGACCAATGAAAGGACTATCAGTTCGAAAAGCAGATAGAGCCAAGGCTTGTCTATCAGGGCAGAGATATAAAGTGCAAAGGCTCGGCAATTGAATGTCAGGATATTGGTGTATTTCATCAATGGCAGACTCTGTGCACGGAACTCGTCGCGCAGGGACTGTGGTATCTCCGTTCCATACATCTCCTTTGTTTTCTTCCAGAATGCCTGAAAATGGGGTGTGGATTTCTCCTGCTGATAGGTATAGTTTTTGTAGAACCACTGGAAGAACTTGTAGATGAAGTCTTTCTTCCACGACATGGCATTGTATTTCTCTCGTTGTTGTGCGGAATTGTCGAACTCGCTTCCCGACTTTCCATTCACGAAGAAAAGGTGGATGTTGCGGTAATAGTCGGAAACTCGGCACTGTGGGGTGTGGCAACCTAATCCACAATAGGCTGCAAGTAGCCATCCCCAAATGCCCCACTTGATGTCGGTGAAGGGTATGTTATGGTCCTGCAAACGGTATGCCAATGCACAATAGATAGGTATGTACCATATATCTGCGGAAGCTCCATCCAGTATTCTGCCCAATGGCGTTTTCTTTCCTGACATGCGTGCCAGCTGTCCATCTGCGCTGTCGTAGAAATTTGCCCACATCAGGAGCAGAACGGCTATCACATTGTAGATGAATCCTGTTTTCGTGTCGGCATCAAAATGGAACATGTAGCCTGCCGTGGCTCCGAGTATCATGGAAAAAATGGTTACGGTGTTGGGATGTACTCCAAAATGATTGAAGAACTTTGCCCACATGTAGCCTATGGGTCTGTTGAATACCTTGTCAAACCACTCTTCTGTGTCTGCTGACTTGTACGTCGATTGAATGTTTGTTTTATTTTCTGACATATATAGAAACAGTTATGTATTTTTTTCGGAAAGAAATTAGAATAATTAGAATAATTTTAACCAGAAATAATATGTTTTTTTTTGAGCCACGAATTTCACTAATTAACACAAACCTTCAGCTCGGCGTAAACGAATTTGGTTTTAATTATATTGAATTTCTCTAATTTGAAAAATGCCTGCATTTTTTGTTCGTGAAATATGATGAAATAATCTTTAAAAATTCGTTTAATTTGAGTAATTCGTGGTTGAAATTCATTCGTGGTTGAGAAAAAACTCATGTTTTTATCCTGACGAAACTGATTGCAGGATACGTTGTGCAATGGCTTTTGCGGCTGCTGAACGGCATCGGGAGAAGCTGGGCCAGTCGTTGAAATCGATGATTCTGAAACTGCCATCGGAAGAGATGACGCAGTCGCCTCCATAGATGGGCAAATCGATGACCTTGGCTGCCTCGTCTGCTATCTGTTTCAATGCTGCTTCGGAAAAAGCGTAGCCTTGCGCTTTCCCGTTTCTTTCTTCCAGTCCGAACTTGCTGTGGGAATCGGAGGCATACCCCAAATTGAAAAACGAAGTGGCTTCCACTCCGTAAAACTTAACGAGGTCGCCCTCCAAATGTTCACATGCCACAACTGCCTCCCCCACTCCTCTTTCCTTGAATTGCTGCAATGCCTGTTCTGCTTCTTCGGCATTCTCCACATACACCACGTCTTCCCTCACTTGAGCACATCCTTCTCCGCGTTTCAGCCAAGCAGGGAAACGCTGTGGAAGGGGCGTTTCCTGAGGTATCAGCCAAGATGCTGGCATGGGGAAATGATGTTCTTGGAATATCTGTGTCAATCTCACCCGAGAGGCATTGTAGATACCACGAACTGAATTGATGCAAGGAATGTCAAGTTGGGATTCTACCCTACTCAGCAGTTCCAAGGTCTCAACATTTCGGTACATTCCAAAAATACAGTCGGCATTCACCTGATTGATAGAATGGGTGAAAGATGAGCAGAAATCGGACTCCGACATGGTTTCCACCTCATGCCCCATCCCCTTCAGTTCCTCTGCCACAGCTTGCAAAATGGCTGCATCACTGTCTGCCATATTGGGTGAGAACTCTGTTCCTCTCGTGATTCCTATCAGTTTCATTCCTCTGCTTCTTTCAAGAAATCCTCCGCCTTCTGAATATCCTCTGCATGGTCCACATCAAGGATTTTGCTGAAAGGATAGGCTTGGAGCTTCAAACCATCGTACACCAGTTGACGCTGGAAATTGCGCATGCGGGATTGTCCCTCTGCTATGCAACGATCGAGGACAGTGAATGCTTTCTCATCCAAGCAATAGATGCCACCTGAGATGTATTTGCAGACGGAAATACCATCCTTTCCTGCGGCACTACTCTGAAACAACGCTTGCGAATCATGGAATCCCGTTATCATCCCCTCCTTGTCGGTTGAAATCCAAAGGGGCTTTTCGTCATCCACATAATCCGTCACAGCCATGATGCCGTCTTTCTCCGACTGCTGGAATTCCTCGATGTATTGCTTGAATTCGGCTTCTCGGAAGATGGTATCAACCGTTGTCAAACAGAATTTCCCTTTTCCAAGAAAAGGTTTCAACTCATAGAAACTATGCATCGAACTGGGGGTAGTCTTCACGATGTACTTCACTGGCAAACCCTGGTCCACCATCTCCTGAAGATGCTTCCTTGTTAAATCTGTGAGATTGTTCGTGATAATCAAAATTTCCTTGGCTCCACAATCCATGAAGATGCGGATGAGTCGATCTATCATGGCTTCTCCATGTATCTGCACCAGAGGTTTGGGCAATGCCACTCCCTCCTGTGCCAAGCGAGAACCCTCGCCTGCCGCCAAGATAGCAAACTTGATATTTCTTTGATTATTCTGCATGATCTATTTTTTCTGATTTCTCTGCATCCCTCAAGGCATCAGTCTTTTTGTTTCCCACCTTGATGAGGAGCAAACCCAAAGCAGTCCAAAACACCTCTCTCACACGGCAGATGATACTCACCGACATGGCGACTTGTCCCGACATTCCCATCTGGGCTATCGACATGGCAAATCCTCCTTCGCGGCCTCCCAACTGCAACGGCATGAAGAACATCATGTTGGCGAAGAGTGAAGTGAATGCTAAAATAATAATGGAATAGACGAATGTCATCCATCCAGCTGGATGGTCTGTGAAAATCAGCAGCATGAAGTAGATTTCAAACGACTGCAGAATTCTTCCGATATATTCCAAAAAGAAAGATATATAGAAATTCTTCTTGTTCTGGGAATGAAGTGCCGCTATTTGGGAATCTATCTTCACCAAGTCCTCTTTTCGCTTCTCCTCGAAGCTGGATGCCCATTTCCTCAGTCCAGGAATCTTCGAAAGGAAATGAATGGTTTTCACCACCATGCCATTCTTGTATCCTTTCGTAAAGAAATAGATGGCTGCAATACAAAATGCCGTGAGTAAGATGAGGATAATGGTGATAGGTATATCGAGCGGAATGAAAACCACATACAGCACCACTGACGTGAGCCAATACCAAAAATGCGTGAAGATATGCATCATGGCAAAGAGCAATACCGACGAGGATGCCCGCTGCACACCGATGTAAGGCTTCATCTCCATTATCTTATACGGCTCTCCTCCCATCAATCCCACGGGAGTGGCATAGTTGAGAGAGAAGCCCGAGATGGTCACCTTCATGAGATGAAGAAAGGGTATGTTGCACTCTCCGCTTCCTTTGATGATGGTTCGCCAAGTCAACGCATTCATGGCATAGAGCACCACCCACATGCCCAAGATGAGCACGAGCCAATGCCCTGCATGAGTGATTTGCTTCCACAACTCCACGAAACTCACCTTAAAGGTGAGAATCATGATGATGACGGCCACCAAACCAACAAAAAAGAAAATGTTTCTTACTTTATTACTCATCCCCTTCCTTTCAATGATTCAATCTTCACGTGAGGTTTCAAGGCGCAAGCGCCGTTTCAAGTTTCAAGGCACTTCGTGCTGGTTTCAAGTTTCAAGGCACTTCGTGCTAGTTTCAAGTTTCAGGTTTCAGGTTTCAAGGTTCAAGAATCCTTTTAAATCCTTTAAATCCCTGATTCATTTTTATTCTACTCCCCTCGCCCTATCTCTCCCCTCTCAGGGGAGCTGGAGGGGTCCAGGGGTTGGGGGTGAGGCTTTTTCATTTAAATATCATCCTCCGTCACTTGGTCCAATTTGAGCTTGTCGCTATCGTCACGCTTCTCGTAATACTGCTTGCGCAAAGGATTTCCGTATGCTTCATCGTACTTCGCACGATTGCGGAACACATCGATTGCCGTATAGACAGCCTGACGGAACGATGCTTCATTTGCCTCATTCTTTCCTGCTATGTCGTATGCAGTGCCATGAGCAGGAGAAGTGCGAACCACTGGCAAACCAGCCGTATAGTTCACGCCATCATCCATTGCCAATGCCTTGAATGGAGCCAAGCCCTGGTCGTGATACATGGCAAGGATGGCATCGAAATGCTTGTAGTTGCCCGAACCAAAGAAACCATCTGCTGCGTATGGACCAAAACAACGAATGCCCTGCTTGAAACAGTTCTCCACAACAGGATTGATGATGGTTTTCTCTTCCTCACCTATCAAGCCATCGTCTCCACAGTGAGGATTCAACGAAAGCACTGCAATGCGAGGATTATCAATAGAGAAATCCCGTTTCAGACTCTGGTTCAGAATCTGAAGCTTTTCCTCAAGCAAAGGCTGGGTGATGCTCTGAGCGATTTTTGCCACTGGCACATGCGTCGTCACAAGGGCAACACGAATATTCTCGTTCATCAGAATCATCAGTGCCTTTTGTCCCTTGCCCAATTTCTGCTCAATATACTCGGTATGTCCAGGGAAATGGAAACCGTCTCGCTGAATGGTATTCTTATTGATAGGAGCCGTAACGAGCACATCCACAAAACCTGCTGCAATATCCTTCAGAGCAGTTTCAAGCGACACGTATGCCGCCTTACCACCCTCAGGTGTAGCCTTACCGAATTCTATCTTGATTTCCTCCTCGCCAAAACAATTGACAAGGTTGATTTGATTGTCTCTCGCATCTTTTGCACTATTCACCACATTGAAATTCTCCTGAAGTCCAATGGCATTGCGATGATAGATTGCCACTTTCGGAGAGCCATAAATCACAGGTGTGCAAAGTCCCAGCATTTCGGGATTCGAAAAGGTCTTGAGTATCACCTCGTAACCCACTCCATTAATATCACCATGCGTAATGGCTACTTTTATTTTTTGCATAATATTTTAAGTTTTTAAGTTCTCACGCACCACTCTTAACTCTTCACTTCTCACTTTTCACTCTTCCCTCTTCATTCTACTCCCCTCGCCCTTTGGAGAGGGGTTGGGGGTGAGGCTTTTTCACTCTTCCCTCTCCTCCCCTCGGGGAGGTCGGGAGGGGGCTTTTTTCACTCTTCACTCTCCTCCTTTCCAGGCAATTTCAGCGTGTAGAGCGCAGCCTCCAGTCTTCTCATCATCGTGCGCTTCATCTTATCTGGAGCATATACGAATCCCTCCACGACAATCACACGATTATTGATGGTATCCACCTGTGAATGTGCCACAAACGGACCACCCATCACGTCTTTCGTCATTTCCCAGAATCCGCGAGCCTCCTGCACGTAATGCCCTTGTATCTGCATATTCTCCACCGTCACGAAGTCGCGATTCGTTGACATCACACTTCCTTCCAATTCGCCTGGGATATTTGCACCCATGAAGGAATCCCTCAATGCGATATACACACCACGATTGAACACTTTCTGCGAAACGTATGGATAACTGTAAATACAAATATTCTGAATACTGCTCATGCCGTCATCCGAAGCCCAAATGAAATTCTCACCCACCTTCATCTTGTTCAGGTCGATAGGAATATACAACTCGCAATCAAACATCTCATACACCTTCTCATTGAACTTGATGTTATGACTATCTTCCAATGCAGTGGCCTGACGATTGATTTCCTCAGCACTGAAATACTTGATGATGAAATTTGTTTTCTCCGTAATGAAGGTAGAAATCTCATTTTCCGTAGGACCGATAATCGTCATAATCAACTGAGGGTCGGAATACACATTGCGCTCCAACTTGATACGTGGTTCGGAATAGTGCTTGTTCACCTCGATTTTCACGATATTGCGGAACAACTTTGTGATTCTGTCATAATGCTTTTCCGTCACGTGGCTCACGTGGAACGAAGGCTCATCCTGAGGAAGCATCGGAATAGGTCTATTCAGCACTTCTTTCAAAGCCTGACCCACATAGCCAGCAAAGGAAGAATCGCTACACACAACCATCACCTCGTAAGGATTACCCGACGAAGTAGGAGTCAAAATCGACTTCGAGTGTCTCTTCTTATGCACAGGTGGTTTCTTTCCTCCCTTGTCGCTTGAATTATCACAAGAGGCAAAAACCATCAGCATGGCTGCAAGAAGCATCATTAAATATTTCACTTTCATGGTCTTATGTCTTTTTAATCGTTATTAAATACTATTCCATCCTCATTGCCGGAGTAACTACTCCCCTCGCCCTTCGTAGAGGGGTTGGGGGTGAGGCTTTCCTCTCCCCTCTCAGGGGAGTTGGAGGGGTCCAGGGGTTGGGGGTGAGGCCTCTCATTTTCCACCTTCGTAGAAAGCAGTCCGCACGCCGCAAAGATATCTTGTCCTCGCGAAGCTCTCACCGTAGTGAAAAGCCCATGCTTCGTCAGATAGTCCCGAAATGCCATCATCGAAGCATCATCCGTTCCCTGCAAATCCACATTGGGAATCTGATGGAAGCGAATGAGATTCACTCGGCAATCCAGTCCTCGCAGCAATTTCAGCAATTCCTTCGCATGAACCTCCGTGTCGTTCACACCCTTGAACACAATATATTCGAAAGACAGCCTGCGTTGATGCGAGAAGTCATATTCCTTCAGCATCTCCACCACCTCGGCAATGGCAAATTGTCGCTCTGCAGGCATCAACTGAAGCCTTTGCTCATGTATCGGCGAATGCAAACTGATTGCCAAATGACACTGGCTCTCTTCCAAATATCTGCGCAGATTCTTCTTTAGCCCCACGCTCGACACCGTTATTCTCTTAGGACTCCATGCAAATCCATAATCGGTTGTGAGGATTTCCAATGCCTTCATCACGTTGTCAAGATTGTCGAATGGTTCACCCTGTCCCATGAAGACAAGATTGGTGAGTCCTTTCTCGCGATGTGCCCAACTCACCTGACTCAGGATGTCGGCAGTTTCCAGATTTCCCTGAAAGCCTTGTTTTCCCGTTTGGCAAAAGAGGCAGTTCATCTTGCACCCCACTTGTGTGGAAACGCAGAGCGTACCTCTCTCTCCATCAGGGATATAAACCATTTCGATGAAATGACCACTTAAAGTGGGAAACAAATACTTCTCCGTTCCATCCACACTGGTCATCCGCCCTATCGGCTCATGTACTCCCACCTCATAGCGTTCCTTCAATCGCTCTCGCACAGCCTTCGAAATGTTCGTCATCTCATCTATCGAAGACACATTTTTCTCATACAACCACTGTGCAAGCTGTTTAGCGCCAAAGCGTGGCATACCTATTTCAGCAGCCACGCTTCCTAATTCCTTTAAAGTATATCCTAATAGTGGATTTTTCACTTTTAATTGTTCACTTTTAACTTCACACCTTCTCTCCACCTCGGGGGAAATGGAGGAGGCCACCTTTACCACGCAAAGATTGGATAGTCCTTCATGATGGAATTCACCTTCTCACGCACTGAAGCAATCACTTGGTCGTTTTCAGGATCGTTGAGAACGGTTTCAATCATTTCGGCAATCAGCAGCATGAGGTCTTCCTTCGCACCACGAGTCGTCATAGCAGGAGTACCAAGACGAATACCGCTGGTTTGGAAAGCAGAACGAGTATCGAATGGTACCATGTTCTTGTTGGCAGTGATGTCAGCAGCCACGAGAGCCTTCTCTGCCACCTTACCCGTCAAGTCAGGATACTTCGTGCGGAGGTCCACCAGCATCGAGTGGTTGTCTGTACCGCCCGAGCAGATGAAGAATCCACGGTCGATGAGTGCCTGAGCCAATGTGGCAGCATTCTTCTTCACCTGCTTCTGATATTCCACGAACTCTGGCTGGAGAGCCTCACCGAATGCAACTGCCTTAGCTGCAATCACGTGCTCCAATGGACCACCCTGCTGGCCAGGGAACACAGCCGAATTCAGAATCTGCGACATCATCTTCACCTGTCCCTTTGGTGTAGTCAAGCCCCAAGGGTTCTCGAAATCCTTACCGAGGAGGATGATACCGCCTCGAGGACCGCGCAGTGTCTTATGTGTAGTCGAAGTAACGATATGAGCGTACTTCAATGGGTTGTCGAGCAAACCAGCAGCAATCAGACCTGCTGGGTGAGCCATGTCAATCATCAAGAGGGCACCCACCTCGTCAGCAATCTGACGCATGCGAGCATAATCCCATTCGCGGCTATAAGCCGAACCGCCACCAATAATCAACTTTGGCTTATTTTCCAAAGCGAGACGTTCCATCTCATCATAATCCACACGGCATGTCTCCTTATTCAAGTTGTAGCCAACAGGACGATAAAGGATACCGGAAGTATTCACATGGCTACCGTGAGAAAGGTGGCCTCCGTGGTCGAGGTTCAAACCCATGAATGTGTCACCTGGTTTCAGCACACTGAACAGCACAGCTGCATTAGCCTGAGCACCCGAGTGAGGCTGAACATTGGCAAATTCAGCACCGAAAAGTTTCTTTACGCGCTCAATGGCAATCGTCTCCACCTGGTCAACCACCTCGCATCCGCCGTAGTAGCGCTTGCCTGGATAACCTTCAGCATACTTGTTGGTGAGGCACGAACCCTGAGCTGCCATCACTTGGTCACTCACATAGTTCTCACTGGCAATGAGTTCCATTCCCTTTACCTGTCTTTGATGTTCCTTCTCGATGAGAGAAAGAATTTCGACGTCTCTTTTCATTTCTTAAAAAATAGCTTATTGAGTAAAACTTAAAATTTTTGCATTTACCATAAAATTCGCTGCAAATTTAATCATTTTCACCCAAATACGCAAAACTATGATATAGTTTTCATCATTTATAAGTGCTTTTCGTACACATTATATTATAAGAAGAGCAATTATTACGTATTTTCCGGCTCTTTTTCCTCCACTTCATGAAATCCTACAATCTTCGCATCATAGAGCGCTTCCATCAGTTCGGGCGATGGATGGTAGATGATGCGGCGGCGTGTGATGTTCTTTGGCGAAAGGTCTTTCAGATTCTTTTCGGCAGTGCAATTGATTGATGCTCGAAAAGTGCCCAACGGACCCAAATCAACCACATGCCCTTCCAGCAAAAACTGCTTGAATGTATCAGCCAAAGCATAGAAAGAGGCAGCGACATTTGCTTTCGATATACCTTGATTTTCAGATATTACTCTGATGACTTCCTCTTTTGGCATACGAGTATAACTTTTCAGATGAGCAACATACATTTCCTCACCATTTTTCACAGAGACTTTTTGCTTGTGAATCTTTACTTTAAGTGTTGGCATATACTATCTTTTTAAAATAAATTATTCAACATGCAAATGTACGAATTTTCCTTTTAAAATCCAAGCATTTTGAACAACAAATTTTTCTATTGGGGATTCACGAGAAAAACGCAGGCTCGTTCTCATTCAAACGTAGGCTCGTTTTTTCTAAAACGCAGGCTCGTTTTGCCACTCGAACCGTTATCTTGAGATTTTTCGTTTGAATACAAGGAATTTGAAAAGAGAAGCAATGTATCAGTGAAAGCGAAATAGAAAAGTTAATAAATTTTAATTTTAAAATTCAATTATTCAACTCGACGAACAAAATCAAAAGAGAAAAAGCGAGCGAAATCTTCTGAATGAAACTTAAAAATGCTGAATGCTACGATTATTTCGTTTTTTTTGCGTAACTTTGCAAAGAATTTGCGTCTGTGTTTTTGAGTTCGACTTTGTATAGACAAAAGGGCAATGTAAAACTCACGAAGGATAACAAGAATGCATTTCGATTTTAAGACCATTTTTATCAGTTTGACAGTCAGAAGACAATGAAGAAATATCTTGATGATGTTCTCATAAACACGAATGACGGCAATACCATATCGGTGATTGCGAATTTCGACAGAGGTGATTTGGAGACCGATGAGCCAAAGGTGGAGGATATGGACATACCAATTCTTCCGCTTCGCAATATGATGCTGTTTCCTGGCACGCTGCTTCCTGTGAACATTGCTCGCGATTCGGCAAAGAAACTGCTGGAAGATGCGCAGGATAGCGGGACAGGAATCGGTGTGTTCAGTCAGTTGAGGGAAAACATAGAGAATCCCACTAATCGCGACTTGTTCAGCACGGGTGTGCTGGGACGAGTGGTGAAATTGCTGAAGCTACCCGACGGCACACATACGGCTTTCATTCAAGGCTACAGCAGAATACAACTACTTGAAGCGCATTCCACGGACAGATACATGATGGGAAAGGTGGCGAAGAATCCCGAGGAAACTCCGAGCGCCAACGACAGGACTTTCCGAGTGACGGTGGATGCCTGCAAGGAGGTGGCAGACAGGATGTTGCAGAAGAGCGACGGTGTGAAGATTGATGCAAAGTTCTCGACCCGAGACATTCAAGACCGTGTGTTCTACATCAATTTCCTTTGTGCCAGCATGCCTGTATCGAACAAGGAGCACATGCGCTTGCTGATGGAGGACGACTTGCGCCAGCGTGCCATCGAACTGCTGAAACTGCTGAAGCGCGAGGAACAGTTTGCCCAGCTGAAGGCAAGTATCCAGATGCAGACGCAAAGCGAACTGAACCAGCAGCAGCGCGAGTATTTCCTGCGCAAAGAGATGGAAAACATCAAGGACGAACTGGGACAAGGCGCCGACGATGAAGTAGCGAAGTTCCGTGCTCGTCTCAACAAGGATTTCCGTCCGTTGCTGGTGAAGGAACGAATCGAGAAGGAAATCGACAAGCTGGACCACATGGCTACTCAAAGTGCGGAGTACAGTGTGCAATATGAATATATCGAGACCTTGCTGAGTCTGCCTTGGCTGAGTTACAACAGCGGCAAGATGACCATCAAGAATGCTGAGAAGATTCTGAATGCCGACCACTATGGAATGGAACTCGTGAAGGAACGCATCTTGGAGCATCTGGCAGTCATCAAGACACGTGGCGACTTCAAGGCACCTATCATCTGCCTCTATGGCCCTCCAGGCGTGGGTAAGACCTCGCTGGGTAAGAGCATAGCAAGGGCAATGGACCGCAAGTACGTGCGCGTGTCCCTCGGTGGATTGCACGACGAGTCGGAAATCCGTGGACACAGAAAGACATACGTAGGTGCCATGCCTGGACGTATCATCAAGGGCATCCTCGAGGCTAAGTCCTCATGCCCAGTGTTTATCCTCGACGAGATAGACAAGGTGAGCGGTGCCGACATCCACGGCGACCCATCGTCTGCCATGTTGGAGGTGCTCGACCCTGAACAGAACGAACGTTTCCACGACAACTACCTCGACATGGACTACGACTTGTCGAATGTGATGTTTGTGGCAACTGCTAACAATATCGGAACCATCCCTCCTCCACTCCTCGACCGCATGGAACTCATCGAAGTGAGCGGATACTTGACGGAGGAGAAGATTGAGATTGCCAAGCGCCACCTCATCCCAGATGCACTGGAGGACAACGGCATGAGCCGCAAGCGCATCAAGTTCTCGAAACAAGCCATCGAAAAGATAATCGAGGACTACACCCGTGAATCAGGTGTGCGCGAACTGAAGAAGCAGATTGAGAAGGTGATTCGCAAGATTCTGCTTGAGCAGCAGCGCGAGAGCGAAGAGGAACGCGACTACAACTTGAAGCCTGAGGACATCGTGAAGTATCTCGGCACGGAGAAATTCAGCCGCGACAAATATCAGGACAACGAATATGCTGGTGTGGTGACAGGTTTGGCTTGGACTGCAGTAGGTGGAGAGATTCTCTTTGTGGAGACTTCGCTTAGCAAGGGCAAAGGCTCTCGCCTTACGCTGACAGGAAACCTCGGCGACGTGATGAAGGAATCGGCAGTGCTGGCTTTGGAATACATCAAGGCACATGCCGACCGATATGGCATCGACTCCAGCATCTTCGAAAACTGGAACATCCATATCCACGTACCTGAAGGTGCCGTGCCAAAGGATGGTCCATCAGCAGGTATTACTATCGCCACTTCCATCATCTCGGCTCTGACGCAGAGGAAGGTGCGCAAGAATCTCGCCATGACAGGCGAAATCACACTGCGCGGAAAGGTGTTGCCTGTGGGTGGTATCAAGGAGAAGATTCTTGCAGCCAAGCGTGCAGGCATCACCGACATCATGCTTTGCTACGAGAACGAGAAGAACATCAAGGACATCCCTGAGAAATACGTGAAAGGCGTGACATTCCACTACGTGAAGGACGTGAACGAGGTGTTCGACTTCGCTTTGCTGGATGAAAAGGTGAAAGGTGCCATCAATTTTTCGATTAAAGACGAAAAAAGTGAAAAAGGCATCAACTCTACCCCTTCACCAAAGGATGAAGGGAACAGTTAGGAAAAGTGAAGAGTGAAAAGTGAAGAGTGAAAAGTAAGAGACAAAGATGAAATTCGAACTACAATATACGGATTCCAAAACGAATGCAAGGGCGGGACTGATAAGCACAGATCATGGGCCGATAGAAACTCCCATCTTTATGCCTGTGGGAACATTGGGCAGCGTGAAGGGTGTGCATCTGCATGAGTTATATGACGACATCAAGGCTCAGATTATCTTAGGCAACACTTATCATTTGTACCTTCGCCCCGGCACTTCGGTGATTGAGGCAGCAGGAGGTCTGCACAAATTCAATGGATTCAACCGCCCTATGCTGACAGATAGTGGTGGGTTTCAAGTTTTCTCCTTGGCAGGCATCCGCAAACTGAGGGAGGAAGGTGCGGAATTCCGCTCGCATATCGACGGGTCGAAACATTTCTTTTCGCCCGAAGGTGTGATAGACATTGAGCGCAGTATCGGTGCCGACATCATGATGGCATTCGACGAGTGTCCTCCTGGCACATCCGACTATGAGTATTCGAAGAAATCGCTCGCACTGACGGAGAGTTGGCTGGATAGATGCGTGAAACGCTTCAAGGAAACAGAACCGAAATATGGATACCAGCAGAGCCTCTTCCCTATCGTGCAAGGATGCACCTACAAGGACTTGCGCATCCGTGCGGCAGAGAATGTGGCAAGCAAGGAGATGGATGGAAATGCTATCGGAGGACTTGCTGTGGGTGAGCCTACGGAAGTGATGTATGAGATGATTGAAGTGGTGAATGCCATCCTGCCTAAGGACAAACCTCGTTATTTGATGGGAGTGGGTACTCCTATCAATATTCTGGAGGGTATTGAGCGCGGAGTTGACATGTTTGACTGCGTAATGCCTACCCGAAACGGACGCAATGCACAGATTTTCACTTCGCACGGCATCATCAACCTGAGAAACAAGAAATGGGAAATGGATTTCTCACCACTCGATGCAGAAGGTACTTCGTACGTGGATAGCACCTACACGCGCGCGTACGTACATCATCTATTTAAAGCACAGGAACTGCTTGCCTTACAGATTGCCTCGATTCACAACTTGGCGTTCTACCTTTGGCTCGTGGGACAAGCCCGACAGCACATCATCGCAGGGGATTTCTCCGTGTGGAAAGCCAAGATGGTGGACGAACTGGGAAGAAGGCTGTAGGGAAGTGAAGAGTGAAAAGTGAAAAGTGAAAAGTGAAAAAGCCTCACCCCCAACCCCTCTCCAAAGGGCGAGGGGAGTAGAATGAAAAGTTAAAAGTGAAGAAAGAATGAGGAAGAAAAGCGAAACATGGCGACGCTTTCGCGAATGGATGGACGAGCACATTCCTGTGTCCCGTCTGGACCGCTATATCATTGGCAAATTCCTTGGCACTTATTTCTTCTCCATCCTGCTGATTATTTCCATTGCAGTGGTGTTTGACGTGAATGAGAACATCGATAAGTTCCTTACCCGAAATGCCACGATGAAGGAAATCATCTTCGACTACTACCTGAACTTTGTGCCTTACTACTCCAATCTGTTCAGTCAGTTGTTCGTGTTTATCTCTGTGATTTTCTTCACTACGAAACTTGCTGAGAATTCCGAGATTATTGCCATGATGTCAACGGGTGTCACTTTCCGTAGATTGATGCGCCCTTACATGATTTCGGCAGCGATCCTTTGCATCCTTACATATTTGTTAGGAGCCTACGTCATTCCGAAAGGAAACGTAAAGCGTGTGAAATTTGAGAACACATACAAACGAAAAAACGTACCTACCTACACGAGCAATGTTCAATTGGAGGTGGATACGGGTGTGATTGCTTACATAGGGCGGTATGAGAACAATGTGAAGACGGGATATGATTTCACACTCGATAAGTTTGAGAACAAGAAGATTGTAAGCCACCTTCAGGCACTTTCTCTGCAATACGATTCCTTGGCAGAAGAGCCTTATCACTGGATTCTGCAAAGTTATCAGATTCGTGATTTCCAAGGACGGCGAGAAGTGATAACCAGTGGATTCCGCAAGGATACGATTATCAAGATAGAACCCCAAGACTTCCTCATCACACGAGGACAACAAGAAACGCTTACCATGCCTGAGTTGAAGACATACATAGAACGACAAAAAGCGCGTGGATTTGCCAATATCAAAGAGTTTGAAGTGGAATACTGGAAACGTGGAGCCTCCGCTTTTGCAACCTTTATCCTTACGATTATCGGTGTTTCGATTTCTGCAAGGAAACGAAAAAATGGTATGGGAATTGCCTTGGGTATCGGATTGGGGCTCATTTTGGCATACATCATGTTCCAAACGGTATCTTCCACTTTTGCCATTAATGCGAATATGCACCCTGGATTGGCAGCATGGTTGCCAAATATCGTGTTCGCTTTCATTGCCTATTACTTTTATAGGAAGGCTCCAAGATAGGAAGATTAAAAATAAAAAGTTAACAATTAAAAATTACAATAAGATATTTTGTATTTCGACGAATTACCATTAGATGACGTAGTGCTGGATGCGCTCGATGCGATGAATTTCGAGCAATGCACTCCCATACAAGAAAAGGCGATTCTTCCACTGCTGGAAGGACGCGACTTGATTGGTGTTGCTCAAACAGGAACAGGTAAGACAGCCGCATATCTTTTGCCTGTCCTGAACAAATTGAATTCGGGCAAATACCCTCAGGATGCCATCAATTGCATCATCATGTCGCCAACCCGAGAGTTAGCTCAACAGATAGACCAGCAAGTGGAGGGCTTCTCCTATTTCATGCCCGTTTCCAGCGTTGCGGTTTATGGAGGAAACGATGGAATCCGCTACGAGCAGGAACGCAAGGGACTCATGCTGGGTGCCGACATTATCATTGCTACTCCTGGCAGACTCATCAGCCATATCAACACAGGGAAAGTAGATTTGAGCCGAGTGAGTTTCTTTATTCTCGACGAGGCAGACCGAATGCTCGACATGGGTTTCTCTGACGATATTCTGAAAATCGTAAGTTATCTGCCCAAAGAGCGCCAAACCATCATGTTCTCTGCTACGATGCCTGACAATATCCAAACATTGGCAAAAACCATCCTCAATGACCCTGTGGAGGTGAAGATTGCAGTGTCGAAACCTGCGGAGAAAATCAAACAGACTGCCTACCTCTGCTATGAGCCGATGAAGGATAACATCGTGAGGAAAGTACTAGAGGACCAATCCCTCGACCGCGTCATCATTTTTGCTTCGAAGAAATCGAAGGTGCGTGAATTGGCTCGCACGTTCCGCATGAAAGGACTCAAAGTGGGAGCGATGCATTCCGACTTGACTCAACCTGAGCGAGACGAGGTGATGTACGAATTCCGAAACCGTCGCATCAACGTGCTGATAGCAACGGATGTGGTGAGCAGAGGCATCGATATTGATGATATTCAAATGGTTATCAACTACGATGTGCCTCACGACCCAGAGGATTATGTGCACCGAGTGGGACGTACGGCACGTGCCAATCGAGACGGACAGGCAGTGACGCTCGTTACAGCGAAAGAAAATACGGCACTGAAGCGCATCGAGAAACTCATTGAGAAGGAAATCGAGAAGCCGGAACTTCCTGAAGGATGCGGAGAGAAGCCCGTCCTCGCTTCCAACAAAAAGAACAATAACCATAAGCGATATGCATCTAACAATCGACATAGGAAACACGGCAACAAAAATAGCAGTGTTCGAAAGCCAGAAGGAACAGCAGCAACGCCTCCTACACTTGCAGAATTCAAACCCGAAGGAAAGAAGCCTACAGAAGGAAACTCCAAAGGAACCAAGCGAAGGAGACATAAGCATAAACCAAGAGACGGAGGCAATCCAAGTGCTCCAACCAACAGCGTTCCTCAGGATTGACGGACATAACTTAGTGGGACTGAAAGACTTTGCCTCGGAATGGGACTTTGATGCATGCATGGTGTCCTCCACGGCCAACGTAACAGAGGAAATGAAGCAGCAGATTGCAGACACAGGCATTGAGCACATCTATTATTTCGATAGTGAGACTCCAATTCCCATCCGCAATCTGTATAGCACTCCCAAAACATTAGGACCAGATAGATTGGCTGCTGCTATAGGAGCCTACTTTGAAGGATTCAATTTATGGGGTAAGCATACACCTATTTTAATAATAGACTCAGGCTCTGCTATCACCTACGATTTCGTGAATGAAGCAGGTGAGTATCTGGGTGGAAACATTTCACCTGGGGTGGAGATGCGATTTCGGGCATTGCACGAATTCACAGCGAAATTACCACATGTGCAAGCATACGCTGAAGGCGACTTTACCATTATAGGCAACTCCACAGAAACAGCCATCCGACATGGTGTGATGGATGGTGTGAAACATGAAATACAGGGGTTTATTTGTCAATTCTTGTCAAAATATCCTAATCTTTGCGTTTTTTTAACGGGTGGAGATAGTTTTGATTTTGAAGAACAAGTAAAAAACCGTATTTTTGCAGACAAATTCTTAGTTTCTAAAGGACTAAACATCATATTACAACATATTCATCAAAAAAGTTTAAAGTTTAGCGTTTAAAGTTTAACGAAGACACTCAGCTCCGCTAAAACTTAAAAACCAAAAAACTCAAAAACTCAAAAACTCAATATGACAACTAAGCATGTGATTTTGTGCGCTTTGGCGATGGTTCTTTCCACCACCTCCGCTTTTGCACAAAATGGTGTAAACTCCCCTTACTCAAGATATGGCTTCGGTATCTTGTCTGACCGAGCAATGGGATTCAACAAGGCTATGGCAGGTGTGGCTCAAGGTTTTAGAAACGGCCAGCAAATCAACACTGCTAATCCTGCTTCATACTCTGCCATCGACTCACTCACAGCACTTTTCGACTTGGGCGTTTCGCTTTATAACGGAAATTATGAGATGGGGAATCTGAAACAAAATGCAAAGAACACGAGTTTCGACTATTTTGCATTCCAATTCCGTGCTCGCAAGAATGTGGGTATCACAGTGGGTATCTTGCCTTACTCCAACATCAATTATAGTTTTTCTTCCTCGGCTGAAACTTTGAAAGGTAATGAAACTGTCACTTCCTCCTACTCATTTACTGGAAATGGCGGCATTCACAAGGTGTTCCTCGGTGCAGGTTGGAGAATTCTGAAACCTATCTCGATTGGTGTGAATGGTTCTTTCCTTTTTGGCGATTACACCCACACTTCCAAAATGGCTTTCTCTGAAACTGCTGCATACAGCATGGTGCGCGGCTACGATGCCAACATCTCAACTTGGGCAGTGGATTTTGGTTTGCAATACATCCAACCTATTTCGAAGAAGGATAAAATCACCGTGGGTGCTACTTACGGGTTGGGACACGATATTAACAATCGAGCAACACGCTATTCCCAAACACTTAACAGCAGTTCCGCTGTTCAGGGTGTCACCAGAGATACCTTGAAGAATGCCTTCCAACTTCCTCACTCGTTCGATGTGGGTATTACATACGAGCACGGCACGAAATGGAGAGTGGGTGCAGACGTAAGTTTGGAGAAGTGGAGCGACAGCAAATTCCCTTCAGAAGTGGGTGGAAAATACCTTATTGCTAAGAATCAGCTCTTCGATAGAAAGAAGATTGCGTTAGGAGGTGAATACACGCCAAACCCTACAGGACGCTATCTCAGCCGTATGTCCTATCGACTCGGTGCTTATTATTCTCAATCCTATGCCAAGGCAGATAATACTGGTGTGGTGACGGACAAACCTATTGAATATGGCATCACGGCAGGCTTTGTGCTTCCTATCCAAAACCGTAACCTCTGGCACAACAGTCCAAAGATAAACGTGTCTTTCCAATGGGTTCACACCGACATTCCATACTTGAATTCGATGAATTCCTCGCAGAGTAAACTGAAGGAGAATTATCTTAAACTGTGCTTAGGACTCACATTCAGCGAACGCTGGTTCTATAAGTGGAAGGTACAATAGGATTACTACATGAATAGCAAAGTAAATCATATTCTATTATTCTCTTTTCTCATTCTTCATTTCCTCCTTTTGTTCTCATGTTCCAAGGACGAGGTGCACTACGCTCCTGTAGTAGAGAATCGAGACTCTTTGCCTATTCTGAAATCCATCGGAGTATCCACACTCATATCCGACTCAGGTATCATCCGCTATAAGATTATTTCCGAAGACTGGTTTATCTACGACAAGAAAGACCCTACTTATTGGTCGTTTGAAAAAGGAATGTTTTTGGAAAAATACAATGAGGACTATCATGTGGAAGCCTATATTTCCGCTGATACAGCTTATTACTACGATTTCAAGAGACTCTGGGAACTGCGAGGACGCGTGGTGATGAAAAATGAGAAGGGAGAGACCTTTAAAACTTCCCTACTCTTTTGGGACCAAATCGAGCACAGAATCTATTCGCCTGCTTTTATGGAAATCAAAGGTATAGAGCAGCAGTTGTCGGGATACAACTTTTCCTCAAACGAAAGCATGACAGACTATATCATCCACTCATCGAAGGGTGCCTTCCCTTTGGGCAACGAAAAGGAAACACCAAAACCTGATGCACAAAAAATGCAAGAGATGAAGGACACTACTCAACAGCAGAGTACCAATCAACAGGCTCCAAACAAAGTTCATCCTTCTTCTCGAAACATGAAGTTGAATTCTCAAATATAGGCACCAAATCATTGATAAACTCTATTTTAATAGGTAGAAATACAAAAATCGTCGATTCCATTTTTGGGTATCGACTTTTTTTTGTATCTTTGCATGAATTTGTGTGAAAAAATTTCATCGGTACCTTGTTTTCGAAGAATTTGACACCAAAAACCTACCCAAGAATAATAAAAACATCAAATAATAATTAAAAAATGGCAGTATTACAGAAAATCAGAAACAGAGGCATCTTGCTTGTTTCTATTATCGCTATCGCCCTTTTCCTCTTCGTGATGGGAGACTTATTACGCGGTGGCGAAGGACTGATTAACCAGTCTCGACAGAATGTAGGTGAAATCGATGGTACATCCGTCAGCATTCAGGACTATCAGAGCGTGTTTGAGGATTTCCAAGTGTATAATGAAATCGCTCAGCAAAGAACTTCCACCAGTGAGGAAGAAAACAATCAGCTGAAGGACATGGCTTGGAACACGATGATTCAGAACAAACTCATCGAAAAGGAGTGTAATGCACTGGGTATCGGTGTGACAGATGACGAAGTAGCAGAAGTTATCCGTTCAGGACAGAACCAACTTCTTCAGGTTCCTGCATTTGCAAATCAGCAGACTGGACGTTATGATTATGCTCAGCTCACTACCTTCCTCAATGAATACAAGCGCTTGAAGGATGCTGGCGAACAGATTCCAGAAGTGTATGAAAAGCTTTACAAGTATTACATGTTTGTACAGAAGCAGGTTCGTAGCCAACTTCTTGCTAACAAGTATCAGACACTCGCTTCAAAGTGCGTAATGTCGAATCCAGTTGAGGCAAAGCAGACTTACGAGGATCGCGCTAATGAAAGCGACGTGCTGCTCGTTTCTATTCCTTTCACTTCTGTTGCAGACGACAAGGTAACAGTTTCGGACGCTGACATCGAAGCAAAATACAAGGCTGAAAAGGAAAAGTATAAGCAGTATGTGGAGAGCCGCGACGTGAAACTCATCGACGTGCAAGTAGTTGCAAGCGATGCAGACCGCAAGGCTTTAGCTATTGAAATGGATTCAGCTTGTGCTCAACTCGCAGCAGCAACAACAAATGCTCAGGCAGGCAATGTAGCTCGTCAGAACACTTCTCTCCTTTCTTACTCAGACGTGATGAAAACCAAGGATGCTTTCCCTCAGATGATTAAGAATCGTTTGGATGGCGATTCCACTTCTCTCGCTGTAGGTCAGACTTCCAAGCCTGTATATGACGCAGCAACAAATTCATTCTATACAGTGAAGTTACTTGATAAGAAAGTGGTTGCAGACTCCGTTCTCTTCCGTCAGATGGCAGTTATTGGCAAAGACGAGCAAGATATTGCAAAGAAGTCTGATAGTATCATGAATGCCATTTCTTCAGGTGCTAAGTTCAAGGACATTGCTAAGAAATACAACCAAGTAGGCGACTCTGCTTGGATTACCACAGCACAGTTCCAGAACAGCGCTCTTGATGCTGACAACACGAACTTCATCAATACGCTTTACAACATGACAGCAGGTCAGACCAAGGCTCTGAAGTTTACCAATGGTAATACCGTTATTCTTCAGGTGCTCGAAAGCCGCAACCCTGTCACTAAGTATAATGTAGCTGCAGTAGTTCGTGAACTCAAGTTCTCTGACGACACATATAGCTCAGAATACAATAAGTTCAGCTCTTTCCTTGCTGCTAATTCAACCATCGAGCAATTGGAAGCAAATGCTACAAAGGAAGGCTACACCGTTCGCCCTCTCACAGACATTACAACAAGTAACCACAATATTGCAGGTATTCACAACACTCGCGATGCTATCAAGTGGCTCTTTGATGAGGCTAAGGTGAATAGCATTTCCCAACTTTACGAATGTGGTGATAACGACCACCTCCTCGTAGTGGCACTTACAGGTATCAACCCTGAAGGTTATGCTTCTGTTGACAAGGTAAAGGATATGCTTCGCACTCAACTTCTCAATGAAAAGAAGGCTGAAAAGATTCTTGCTGATGCAGCAAACGTGAAAGATATTGCTGCTGCTAAGAAGATTGCTGGTGCTGTGGTTGACTCCGTAAATCACGTGTCTTTCGGTGCTCCTGCATTCATTCGTTCTGTGGGTTCAAGCGAACCAATCGTAAGTGCTCTTGCAAGCAAGACTGCACAGGGCAAGTTTGCTGGTCCTGTGAAAGGTAATGGTGGTGTTTACATGCTTCAAGTTCTCAAGAAGAACAAGACTGTTGAGAAGTATGACGAAAAGGCTGAACAATCTCAGCTTGCTAACTCTAACTTCCGCTACATTTCTCAAAGCATCCTCAACTCACTCTTCCTCAAGGCTAACGTGAAGGATGCAAGATATAAATTCTTCTAATTAGTAGCATACATCAAAGTATCCTAAAGGAAAAAGAACCACAAAAATAGGTCAATTAAATAAGGCGTGTCAAAATGAACTGACACGCCTTAATTTTTACTCTTGCAGAAAATACAAGTTATCTATAACTTAGTTCTTCATATTAGTATTTGATATGCAATTCTTTGATGATTGCTGAAATCTCGCCCATTGTTGTGATTCGAGCTGGAACCAAAGGCAATCTTAATTCATTTTCAATGAGTCCCATGGCATTGAGCATTGCCTTCACGCCTGCTGGATTTCCATCCACAAAAAGAAGTTTGAATAATTCTGTGAATTTGTGATGAATATGCAAAGCAGGAGAATAATCTCCATTCAATGCCAAACGTACCATACGGCTAAATTCCTTAGGAAGGGCATTTCCAATCACACTAATCACACCCACTGCTCCCAATGTAATGAGAGGGAAAGTAATTCCATCGTCTCCGGATATCACATCAAAGTTTTCAGGTTTGTTCTTAATAATATCGTCAATCTGAGTGAAATTTCCACTCGCCTCTTTAATAGCAACAATATTCTCACAATCACGAGCCAATCGAAGAGTTGTGTGTGCCGTCATATTCACTCCCACACGTCCTGGCACATTATAAAGAACTACAGGAAGTGGAGTTGCCTCAGCGATAGTCTTAAAATGCTGATAAAGACCTTCTTGTGAAGGTTTGTTATAGTAAGGACAAACAGAAAGTACACCGTCAACACCCGAAAAATCCTCAGTTTTCAGTGCATGCACCACAGCCGAAGTGTTGTTTCCTCCGCATCCCATCAATATAGGAATTCTACCAGCGACTTTTTCTACAACAATATCCTTGATTTTCTGCTTCTCTTCTACTGTCAAACAAGGTGTTTCACCCGTAGTTGCCAAAATACACAGGAAATCTACTCCGTTGGAAATTTGATAGTCCAGAAGTCGTCGAAGTGCTGTGTAGTCCACTTCTCCTGTTTTTGTGAATGGTGTGATGAGGGCTACACCTAATCCCTTAAATTTGTTGTGAGCCATTGCTACTTATTGAGTTGAAAATATTTTCGATGCAAAGTTAAGATATTTACATCGAAATACAAAACACGCGACACTGAAAATGTGTTTAAGTGCTGTTTTTCATCTTTTTACATCATTTTATTTTGTGTTCAAACGAAAAATTACTACCTTTGCAGTCCAAACGCGCTCTCGACGAGACATGCCATGAGAAAAGGTTGTTCAGGAAGAGGAAATCATCGAAATATTATTAATTATATTAAGGTGTGGCGTTGAGAAAGAATAATTCAGAACTAATAAATACAAAAATCAAAGAACAATGACTAAGGCAGAAATCGTTAACGAAATCGCCCAGCAGACAGGCATCGACAAGCAAACTATCATGAGGACTGTAGAAGCTTTCATGGTTACAGTGAAGGACGCTCTTGCAAAGGATGAAGAAGTATTCCTTCGTGGTTTTGGTAGCTTCATCATCAAGAAGAGAGCTCAGAAAACAGGGCGTGACATCAGCAAGAACACAAGTATCATCATCCCAGAGCATAATATTCCTGCATTCAAGCCTGCAAAAGTATTCATCGAGCAGTTGCAGAAATAAAGATTCAGTATAGTATTTCAGATAAAACTCAATTATAAACAATTAATTTTCAAGGACTATGCCAAACGGTAAGAAAAAGAAAAGACACAAGATTTCTACTCACAAGCGTAAGAAGAGACTGAGAAAGAATCGTCACAAGAGCAAGTAGTAGAAAGCCTTGATGGCTCAAGCAAATTGAAAGTAGAAGATTGAAAGGAAAGATGTCTCTGAACTTTCTTCTTCTACTTTCTTATTTAAAAAACAAATACAAAGAAATGACCAGCGAACTTATTATCGACGCGCAACCGAAAGAGGTGACGATTGCGTTGATGGAAGACCAGCGACTGGTAGAATTCCAACGCGAGGATCAAGACTCGAAGTTTTCGGTTGGCAACATCTATGCTGCACGTGTGAAGAAAATCATGCCAGCACTGAATGCTTGCTTTGTCGAAGTAGGACATGAACGCGAGGCATTTCTTCATTACCAAGATTTAGGCGCACAATTCCTTTCGCTCGAGAAGTACACAAAGCAAGTCATAAGCGACAGAAAGCGACTTGCTCAGATGGACAAGATGAAGCGACAAGCCGACCTTCCCAAAAGTGGTGAGATTCAATCCATCCTGGAAGTAGGACAAGAGATTCTGGTGCAAATCACCAAGGAACCTATTTCCACCAAGGGACCACGACTCACAGCGGAAATCAGTTTTCCAGGAAGGTATCTCGTGTTGATACCTTTCGAAGACAAGGTTTCGGTATCAAGCAAAATCAAATCAAGCGAAGAACGCGCAAGGCTCAAACAACTCATCCAGAGTATCAAGCCAAAGAATTTCGGTGTTATCGTACGCACCGTGGCAGAGGGCAAACGTGTGGCAGAACTCGACAAAGAGATGGAGATTCTGCTTCAGAACTGGAAAGACTGCATTGTCAACCTGCAACAGGCAACCGACCTCCCAACCCTCGCTCATGAAGAAACAGGAAGAGCCGTGTCACTTTTGCGTGACCTCTTCAACCCATCGTACGAGAGCATCCATGTCAACAACCCACAAGTGTTCCGAGAGGTGAAGAAATATGTTTCTCTCATTGCTCCAGAACGCGAGAGTATCGTCAAGCTCTACAAGGGATCAACGCCAATCTTCGACAACTTCAATGTCACCAAGCAAATCAAGTCGGGATTTGGCAAGACAGTAAGTTACAAAAAAGGGGCATACCTCATCATCGAACACACAGAAGCACTCCATGTGGTGGATGTCAACTCAGGCAACCGTAACAGAGGAGTCGAAGGCCAAGAAGCCAATGCGTTCGAAGTCAATATGGGTGCCGCTGAAGAACTTGCCCGTCAATTACGTTTGCGCGATATGGGAGGAATCATCGTTGTGGATTTCATCGACATGGATTCTGCCGAACATAGGCAAAAACTCTATGAGCGAATGACCGAACTGATGCGAAACGACCGTGCCAAGCACAACATCCTTCCGCTTTCCAAATTCGGTTTGATGCAAATCACACGCCAACGTGTACGTCCTGCTATGGATGTCCATGTTGAAGAAGTTTGCCCCACTTGCATGGGCAAAGGAACAATCAAGTCTTCATTCCTCTTTACCGACACGCTCGAAGGAAAGATAGACTATGTTATGAACAATCTTGGTCAGAAGAAAATTCGTCTTTATGTTCATCCTTACGTTGCTGCTTACATTTTCCAGGGTATCGTATCCCTCTATCGAAAGTGGCAACTTAAGTATGGTTTCGGACTCAAAGTCATTCCAAGTCAGGAACTGGGTTTCTTACAATATCGCTTCCTTGACAAGGACGATAATGAAATCAACATGACAGAGGAAATTGAAACGAAATGACCTATTTGTCAAAGCAATCTAACACAACACTAACACCTTGAAAAAAAGGCTTGCATTGAATTTTGGATGCAAGCCTTTTTTTATATGTGTAAAACAGCAATACAGGAAAGCAAATGTGCATTAACTCATGCACTATTATGGATTGACTGGAACGCTACTGTGGATGTACTATTACGTTATAGGGGACGTACTCATACGCTATAGGGGACGCACTCTTACGTTATAGGGGATTGACGACAACGATATAGGGGATTAACTCAAGTTAATCCCCTATGTTTTAGTGGTGAATCCCTTATAAAAAGAAAATGATGAAGTTATCGCACTCTTAATAAATCACCAACGGTTGGATCATAGTCATCATCCTTATAATTCATGCGATAAAGAGCAGCAAGACGAATTCCATATTTCTGAGCAATGGAATACATCGTTTCTCCCGTAGCAATCTTATGCCAGCGTCCCTTCATATCATTTGGACCTTTTGTTGCTTTCTTTTCCAAATACACAAAATCGCCCTTTCTGATAGGCACTTCCACAATAGCTTCATTCAGTTTCAGAATCTTCGAAACCGACATGTGCATTTCATTTGCAACGGATTGCCAAGTGTCTCCCTCCTTTGCAATGATACAAGAAATACCATTATTGCTGGTGATGGCATGATAAGTGAATTTTACATCCTCATACTTAGGTACCTTTGGCACGTTTGGATCTTCATCCAAATCACTCAGATTATATAGTTCAATCAGTCTTATCAACTTATCCGCATAATTGGGATTTGTGGCATATCCACAAGCCTTCAATCCGCGAGCCCAACCCTTATAATCCAAAGTGCTCAAACGGTATAAGCGCTGGTAGCGTTCCTTATGAAGAAACTTGGAATGGTCCTCGTAACTATCTTTCACTGAGTTATATACGCGAAAATATTCATCCACTTTGTCATCCGTATGCTTGGTGACAGGACCTCTCCAATCACTTCCGCGCTTAATGCCAAAATGGTTATTGCTTCGCTGAGCCAACTCACCATTACCAGCACCACTCTCTAGAATAGCCTGTGCCAAAGTAATACTTGCAGGAACTCCATATTTCCGCATTTGTTCCACAGCAATACCTTTGTATTGGTTGATGTAACGCTCGTATGCGGAATTTCGACTCTGAGCCGAAACATTCGACACGGAAAGAGTCAAAAGTACGAGCAAAAGAAGTAAATTTTTCATGTGTTAAGATGTCTTGTTTTATGTGTGTGTAGTGTTATTTATGTTTTTGTTATCAACGTTACAAGAAAGAACTATCAAACGACACAGGTAGCAAATCCCTTGCAGAACCAATGAAATAGATACCTTCTGTTCCATATAGCATAATTTGCATCTTTTGATTGTAGCGAGTTTCCGTTTCTACAAGAACTTGACGGCATGCACCACAAGGAGCAATAGGCCTTTCCGTGAATTGTCCCTTCGTATCCCGAGCCACCACACAAAGCATCATCACCTTCTGCTCAGGATATTTGCTATTTGCATAGAAGATGGTCGTGCGCTCGGCACATATTCCTGAAGGATATGCCGAATTCTCCTGATTAGAGCCACTCACAATTGTACCATCTTCCAACAAAGCAGCGGCACCCACCGAAAAATTCGAATATGGAGCATAACTACGAAAAGTGGCAGCCTTAGCTTCCACGAGAAGTGCCTTTTCCTGCTCTGTCAATTCATCTTCCTGCTTCATTGTCACAGGAATATTGATATTCAGTTCTTTCATGGTGATATTTTTTCCTTCTAATATATCTGTTCCTTCAGCGTCTTAATCGCATCCGATTCAATATACTCATCATACTGCATCAACTTGTCGATAGAACCCTTAGGACCCAACTCGATGATGCGGTTTGCCACAGTTTGGATAAATTCGTGGTCGTGGCTCGCAAAGAGGATATTACCCTTAAACAGCTTTAAGTTGTTGTTGAAAGCTTGAATAGATTCCAAATCGAGGTGGTTGGTTGGTGTATCGAGAATCAAGCAGTTTGCATTCTTCAATTGCATTCGAGCAATCATACAACGCATTTTCTCACCTCCCGAAAGTACATTCACCTTCTTCAGCACTTCCTCTCCCGAGAAAAGCATACGTCCCAAGTAGCCCTTGAAGAATACATCATTGCCCTCTCCAAACTGTGAAAGCCATTCAATCAGGTTCTTATCCGACTTGAAGAATTCTGTGTTATCGAGAGGAAGATATGCTGTCGTGATGGTAACTCCCCACTTGTAAGTTCCAGCCTGAGGCTCACGATTACCATTGATAATCTCGAAGAGAGCTGTCATGGCACGAGGGTTATGGCTCAAGAATACCACTTTTTCGCCTTTCTCCACTGTGAACGAAAGGTTTTGGAAAAGCACTGTTCCATCGTCTTCCACAGCTGTCAGTCCTTCCACCTCAAGAATCTGATTGCCTGGTTCACGTTCCATCTGGAATATGATACCAGGGTACTTACGTGTGGAAGGAGTGATTTCCTCGATATTGAGTTTCTCGAGCATCTTCTTACGACTTGTCGTCTGCTTGCTCTTGGCAGCATTTGCAGAGAATCGACGAATAAACTCCTCGAGTTCCTTCTTCTTCTCCTCTGCCTTAGCTTTCTGATTCTGCAACTGACGAAGAGCTAATTGGGAAGACTCATACCAGAACGAATAGTTACCAGCAAAGAGATTCACCTTGCCAAAGTCTATATCCACAGTGTGGGTACTTACTGCATCGAGGAAGTGACGGTCGTGGCTCACAACAAGTACCGTATGCTCAAAGTTTGCCAAAAAGTCCTCCAACCAAGTCACAGTGTCCAAGTCCAAGTCATTCGTTGGCTCATCAAGCAATAGGTTGTCGGGATTACCATATAGTGCCTGCGCCAGCATCACACGTACCTTTTCTTTACCCGTCAGTTCCGACATCATCTTGCCGTGCAGGTTTTCCTTGATGCCCAATCCACTCAACAGAATGGCAGCATCGCTTTCTGCGTTCCAGCCATCGAGCTCAGCGAATTTCTCCTCCAACTCAGCAGCACGAATTCCATCCTCGTCTGTGAATTCCTCCTTCATATAGAGTGCGTTCTTCTCCTGCATGATGTCCCACAGCACCGTGTGGCCCATCATCACAGTGTCGAGCACCGTACAATTATCAAATTTGAAGTGGTCCTGCGACAGTACCGAAAGTCGCTCACCTGGACCCAATGTAATTTGCCCCTTTGCGGGCTCCAGTTCTCCTGAAATAGCTTTGAGCAGCGTAGATTTACCTGCTCCATTTGCACCAATAACGCCATAGATATTTCCATTGGTAAACTTCAAGTTCACATCCTTATAGAGGGTGCGCTTACCAAACTGAATGGCCAAATCTGAAATAGTTATCATAGATAAATAATGAATTTGGTTGCAAAGTTAACAAAATTTTACGACAATTGACGATTCTGAACTATATTACATCTTGTTATTTTGAAAAAAACACTATCTTTGCAACAATTACAATTGTCTAACTATCCTTATAGAAAGCTTTTAAAGCAAAAATGAAACCCAAAAGACTCTAATTATTAACGAACAAATAATACGTAATTCAAATTATGGCAAAATTTCTGAAAATCAATGTAGCCGACAATGTGGCTGTGGCAATTGAGCCACTGAAGGCAGGCGAATACGTGAATGTGGAAGGTGTGGAGTTTGCACTCAAGAACGACATTCCTGCAGGACATAAGTTTCTCCTTACAGACTTGAAGGAGGGTGAGAACGTCATCAAATATGGCTACCCAATCGGTCACCTCCGCGAGGACCACAAGCAGGGTGAGTTTATCAATGATGTCAATATCAAAACCAACTTGGCTGGATTGCTCGACTATTCCTATTCTCCAGTCTTCACAGCCGAGGATGTGGCAACGATGGCAGATGCGAAAGTTGATTATGATGCAGAGGATATCCCAACAAGTTTCAAGGGCTATCGTCGCAAGAATGGAGAAATCGGTATTCGCAATGAACTGTGGATTTTGCCAACTGTAGGTTGTGTGGACGGTATTGTGAATCAGCTTTGTCAGCGTCTGAAAGCTGAAGTGGGACTACCCGATGGTGTGGAGCATTATGGCACGTCGGGTGTGGAGCGCATCGTAGCATTCCCTCACAACTATGGTTGCTCGCAGCTGAGTGGAGACCATGAGAACACCCGTAAGGTGCTTCGCGACCTTGTGCTTCATCCAAATGCTGGCGCTGTGCTGGTAGTGGGGTTGGGATGCGAGAACAACCAACCCGACAAGTTCAAGGAACTGCTCGGTGACTACGATGAGACACGCATCCGCTTCATGGTGAGTCAGAAAGTGGAAGGGGACGAAGTAGAGGAAGGCATGAAGATTCTACGCGAATTGTATGCCATCGCTTCGAAGGACGAAAGGGTTGATATTCCGTTGTCGGAACTTCGCGTAGGTTTGAAATGCGGTGGTTCAGACGGTTTCTCAGGCATTACTGCCAATCCACTCCTTGGTGTGTTCTCCGACTTCATCGTATCGCAGGGTGGTACCACAGTGCTGACCGAAGTGCCTGAAATGTTCGGTGCAGAAACCATCCTTATGAATCGTTGCGCCACTCCTGAGTTGTTTGGCGAGACAGTGGAACTCATCAACGACTTCAAGAACTATTTCTTGAGCCATGGCGAACCTGTGGGTGAAAACCCATCTCCAGGCAACAAGGCAGGCGGTATTTCCACATTGGAGGAAAAGGCATTGGGTTGCACTCAGAAGTGCGGAAAGAGTGCTGTTCGTGGCGTGCTGCCTTACGGTGAGCGCTTGCAGCACAAGGGTCTCAACCTGCTCTCAGCTCCAGGCAACGACCTTGTGGCATCCACGGCATTGGCATCATCGGGTTGCCACATTGTATTGTTCACAACAGGTCGCGGAACACCATTTGGCACATTTGTACCAACCATGAAGGTATCAACCAACAGCAATTTGGCAAAGAACAAACCAACTTGGATTGACTTCAATGCTGGTGTGCTTGTGGAAGGGCAATCAATGGCTGAAGTATTCCGCAATTTTGCAAAAAAGGTGATTGCAGTTGCCAACGGCGAAGCCGCATGGAACGAACGCAAGAACTATCAGGAAATCGCCATCTTCAAGACGGGTGTAACGTTGTAAATAAAGAAGCCCCCAGCCAGCCTCCCCGATGGGAGGAGAAAGAAATGAAGAATGAAGAATAAAAATCAAAGAAAAACGTCGGCATTTCTTGCGCTTTCTCCTTTGTTGGTATTCCTCTTTTTCTATTTGGTAACCAGCATCGTACTGAAGGACTTTTATAAGGTGCCAATCACGGTGGCATTCATGGTTTCGTCCATCTATGCGGTCTTTACCTTGAGGGGAAGTATCAATCATCGTGTGAAAGTGTTCTCAACGGGAGCAGGCGACAGTAACCTCATGCTCATGCTGTGGATATTCATTCTTGCAGGGGCATTTGCCAGTAGTGCGAAATCCATGGGAGCAGTGGATGCTACGGTGAATCTCACACTGAGACTCCTTCCATCATCCTTCCTTCTGCCTGGCATTTTCGTTGCTGCCTGTTTTATATCCTTGTCCATCGGCACATCAGTAGGAACTATAGCGGCACTCACACCGATAGCCTTTGGCATTGCCAACGAATCCGAACTCTCCGTACCATTTGTAGTTGCCATCATCGTGGGAGGCGCCTATTTTGGTGATAATCTGAGTTTTATCAGTGACACCACCATCGTTGCCACTCAGACGCAGGGTTGCAAAATGAATGATAAGTTCAAGGCAAACATTAGCATTGTGCTGCCAGTGGCACTCATCATGATGCTCCTTTACTATTACATGGGAAAGGATGTGTCGCTACCATCTTCCATTCCTGAAGTAAGTGCGCTGAAGGTACTCCCCTATTTAGTGGTTATCGTGACAGCAGTGCTGGGACTCAATGTGATGCTGGTGCTAATAATTGGTATGGTGCTTACAGGAATCATTGGCATGTTGGATGGCAGTTACGACCTCTTCGGTTGGTTCCAAGCCATGGCGGATGGTATCATTGGCATGTCGGAACTCATCATCGTAACACTTTTGGCAGGAGGTATGTTGGCTATTATTCGTTACAACGGTGGTATCGATGCCATTATCAATGCACTGACGAAACACATCAAAGGAAAACGAGGAGCCGAATTCAGTATAGCGGCACTGGTATGCTTGGTGAATATCTGTACAGCAAACAACACGGTGGCAATCATCACATCGGGACCTATTGCAAAGGACATCTCACTCAAGTTTGGAGTGAACAAAATGAAGAGTGCAAGCATACTCGACACGATGTCATGCTTCACGCAGGGACTTCTGCCCTACTCCGCTCAAATGCTCATTGCAGCAGGCTTAGCGTATGTGAATCCCATCACTATCCTCACGCACCTTTACTATCCCATGGCGATAGGAATAGCAATTATTTTATCGATTCTATTCCGATACCCGAAAAAGTACTCATAGAAAGAAGCGAAGGGGGTGAAAGAGTTTTTATGCTCTTCCACCCCCTCATTTTTCAAATGGGTTCCGTTCAATTACTTCTTGAAGAAACGATTGAAAAGACCTTGGAAACCAGCACCATGACGTGCTTCATCCTTTGCCATTTCGTGAACAGTGTCGTGGATAGCATCGAGATTCAATGCCTTTGCCTTCTTGGCAATTTCCATCTTACCAGCGCAAGCACCTTCCTCTGCCAACATACGCTTCTCAACGTTGGTCTTGGTGTCTGCCCAAACCACTTCGCCAAGGAGTTCAGCAAATCTCGAAGCATGGTCAGCCTCCTCGAATGCATAGCGACGGAAAGCCTCTGCTATCTCTGGGTATCCTTCGCGATCTGCCTGACGACCCATTGCGAGATACATACCCACTTCGCAGCATTCACCAGTGAAGTGGTCCTTCAAACCCTGAAGAATGAAACGACCATCCTCCGTGTCTGGAATTTCCTTTGCGATTCCAATCACGTGCTCGGTTACAAACTGAAGACCAGCATTCTCAACTAATTCCTTGAACTTTGAACCAGGAACCTTACATTGTGGACATCTCTCAGGTGGAGTGTCGCCTTCATGAACATAGCCACATACAGGGCAAATCCATTTTTTAGCCATAAATCTTTACTTCTTTTTATATCGTCCCCATCATGCTTCTTTATGGAAGAAAGACAAGAACGAATGAATTAGACCATAAATTGTTTTTTATCTCGTAAACAACACTTTGCAATTAAGAAGTGTTATTAGCGTGCGAATATAGGAATTATTTTTCTTTATGCAAAACAATTTGATAGTTTTTGAAAAAAAATAACATGTATTAGGAAAGAGGAAAACCATGCACCTGTTTGAGTGTATCCATCGCAAAAACGGACTGGATATGTGCCACATAAGGGAAACCGCCAATCTTATTGATAACAAACTGTTGGTACTGGCTCATGGAAGACACGCATACCTTCATCATGTAATCGCCATCACCCGAAACATTGTAGCACTCCGTCACTTCATCCCACTCCTGAACCGCTTGGGCAAACTCCTTTGCGATTTCTCGGTTGATTTGACGCATAGACACATTGCAAAACACGACGAAATTGCGATTGAGTCGTTCTCCGTCGAGCACCGCAACATATCCTTTGATGAATCCAAGACGTTCCAATCGCTTGATACGCTCAAAGGTGGGAGTGCTGGAAAGATTCACCATCTGGGATAATTCCTTGGTGGTGTACTTACAATTCTCCTGAAGTATCTGAAGAATCCTAATATCTATTTGGTCAAGTTCCTGCATATAAGTAAAATGAAGAATGTAGAACGAAGAATGTAGAACGAAGAATGTAGAACGAAGAATGTAGAATGAAAATTACTTATTCCATTTGTAGAGTAAAAATATTCTTCATTCTACATTCTTCATTCTTCATTTAAGTTGTAGATGTTGCTTGATTTGGTCTGCAATCTGGCGCATGCCTTTGATGGAAGGATGACCTTGTTGTTTGTCAATTCCTTTCAGAACAATCATATCCACTCCGTAATGCTGACAGATGATGCGGCAGGATTCGTTGATTTCGGGTTTCAAGCCGTCGTTAAGGATGAAATGGAGCTCCACATTGGGATGGCGTTTCAGCATGTCGTCTAACAACTTTGCCAAAGCTGGACGGAAGGAATACAAATCCTGTCGGGTCCAATCACCATACTTGTATTCACCAATAGGAGAATTAGCCCAAGAATCGTTTGTTGCTCCAAATATGAAAATCACATCGGGAGCACCAAGGCGGTTGGTGCGGTTTATGAAGGCACGGTTCGAGTAGTCCTCACGATTATAGCCCGTATTGCAAATCGTGGCACCTGAAAAACTATTGTTCACACAGAGTCGGTAACCATTCTCCTTTATGAAAATATGCCACCAAGTCTGTGTCACTTTCGTTACGTCATTCATGGGCTGAACGCTTCTGTACCACACATGATTGGTGTCGGGTTCGAGATAGCCCTCAAACGTAGAGTAGGAATCGCCGAGAATGGAAACGGAAGGACGATACTGTGCCATCATGGATGCAACCACCAGCATCATGGAAATCAAACTTGTTATTCTTTTCATATAACGATTATTTTTCATGATTAACTTTCAACTCTTAACTCTCCCTTGTAAGCATCCAGAATATGGATGACAAGTGGTATGAGATAGAAAATGATACCAAAAACGGTATGCCACGAGAAAATCACTCCACTCACTTCAAAGAGCACGTCGTACATTCGTTCCCCAAACACAAAATGGAGAGAGCCAATGAATTGGGATGCCATCAAAAGCGTAACGAAATAACTTGCTATCCTTGCGGGAAGATAGACGATGGCACGAATGGTGTCGGAGGAATTGGAGAAAGAACCCGATGCATAACCGTAAGTCATTCCCACGCACATCAGCACTATCAGCACCAAGGTGAAGAGTCCCATTTCGATGGCTGAACCTTGGTAAGTGCCAAAGGCGCTGAGCAAAACGGCACCAGGAAGGAAAACCATCAAACCAATCAAGATGAGAATCAGCACCAAAACCACCATAGAGATTTGGAATGCACGTTTTTTCTTCAGCGAGAGGGTTTTATTGATTCGGAAAAGGGAGAGGCATACAGGAAGAAAGCCTGATTCTGTGAGTGTGCTGAGTGTCATCGTTCCCAATAGCACCTCGATGACGGGCGAGTGCTTCACATTCTCGAGTACCATTGCCACCATCCAGCGCAAACCATCGGCACTCAACATGTTTTGCATATTGCCCCATGCATACACACTACCTAACCACGAGAAGATGGCTAAGCAGAGATACAAGATGAATATGATAGATGGGAGACGAGACAAAGGATTTACGGATTTAAAAATTTACAATTTAAAGATTTTAGTTACTTTCCTCACGTTTCACTCTTCACTCTTCACGCTCCACTCTTCACGTTCGTCTCCTCCCCTCGGGGAGGACGGGAGGGGGCTTTAATCCTCGTCGGCTTCAAGGTTATTGACATCGATGATTCCCAGTTGGAGGGCTTTGGTGACAAGACGAGTGGCATTCACACCCGTTCTTTCATTACTTCGGAACAGACGGTTCACGAGGTCATTCTGTCGCTTCTCCAATGATTTCACACCGAACGGCATACCTCGCAATTGAGCAATTTGGTCCTTGGTATAACCCAATGCCAAATGGCGGAGGAAACGCTCGTCGTACTCGTCTATTTCATAATCCACGATGGCTTCAGACCGTCGGCTTTCGTTGAGAACTGTCTGACGAAAACGCTGCAAAATCTTCTCAAGAATAGGTTGATTAAATACCATGCGCTTGCCGTCCATCACGGCATTCACATCGGCTTTTGTGAGCAATTCGCCTGTCTTGAGGATAACGCCGTCAGCACCAGCATCGAGCGCATCAACCCACAGTTTCTCGTTCAATATCTCACCTGTGAAAATCAAAACATGTAGCTGTGCATACTGTTTTCTCAACTTTCTACATATTTCCACACCGATGGTGGTAGAGCCTCCAAGCCCCAAATCGAGCAAAACGAGGTCAGGGACATTGTCCTTGATGATGCTCCAGAACTCATCCTCGCTCATAGCCGTTCCTATAATTTCGGCTTCTGGTATTTCGTTACGGAAGATTTCCTCGGTACCTTTCAGTTCGAGTTTCACATCTTCCACAATGATAACTTTGAAATGATCCATATAGTTTTAATTTTTCACTTTCGTGGGTTTCAAGGCGCAAAGCGCCGTTTCAGGTTTCAAGTTTCAAGGCGCAAGCGCCGTTTCAAGTTTCAGGGCAAAGGTTTTTCACTTTTCATTCTTCACTTTTCACTCCTTCATTCTACTCCCCTCGCCCTTTGGAGAGGGGCTGGGGGTGAGGCTTCTTATAAAATCCTTAAAATCCCTGATTCGTTTTTTCAGGTATGGTGAAACAGATGCAGATGCCCTTGCCCGTTTCTGCAATGGCGGGCTCGGCATAGATACGGCATCCTCGCCTCACGTGCTCATCATGCTCTCTGATGATTTGCTTTGCCACCAGCATCTGAGCACCCGTTAGCGTGTCGGTGGTGTTGTCGTAGCTCATATTTTCGGGATAGAAGAGCGTATGGAACTGCTTGGCAGGCAAATCAACACCATCGAAAGAGACTGCAAACTTAACAAAATCTTCCGACTTGGCAAAATTTAGACGAACTGTTCCATCTTTTTTATATTGCAAAAAGAAAGAAATCAGATGGTCGAACAGATATTCTATCATCGCCTTGTCTGCCACAAGCTGTAAACCATTCGTTCCTTCGCTTTCCAACTGCACGTTGAGTTTCAATTTTTTATTCTGTCGAGCAAGGCTTCGAGTTGCGTACTCAACCAAATCCTCCACCGGCATCACCCGGCGCTTGAAAAGCACCGTTTCCATCTGTCTGCCAGCACAGTTGCTTAGAATCGTGTAGATTTCCTTATAGTAGAGCATCAGCTCCTTCACCTCATGCATCTGCTCGCTGTTCTGCCGTCCACCATCCTCATCGAGTAGGTTGTTCAGCAACTGCTTGATGCGGTTCGGATAATACATGGTTTCGTGCTTGATGGTCGAAAGGCAGTTGTCGAGCACCATGTTTTGCACATGCACCGCATTTGCTTCATGCTCAGCTCTACGCGACTCATCTTCAGCCATTTCTATCTGAGTACGAATTCGCTCCATGCGCACTTGTGAGTAGTAGAAATTGATGGCAACATAATTCGAGATGAGTTGGAAAAGCTGATACTCACCCTTTTGCTGAGAACCATCGTGGAGCACCACCGCCATGGCACCAATCAAGTGCTCGTTTTCCTTCCCATCAGGCAGCGTCTCTTCATATTTGAGGCTATGCTCTGATGAATCCGTTTCCTTCATGATTAAAGGAAACACACGTACTTTTCCACTGTCGTAAATCGCCTCCTTCTGCTCCTTCATGCAGAGCTGCATGAACTGAAGCAGGTTGTCACGCTGTGGGCATGAAGCAGAGAACTGCGTCACTCCATCATTGAGCAACAAAGCAACTCCTTCTGTACGTTTGATTTCATGCAAACCATCCTTGATGATTTGTGCCAACACTGATTCATCCTTCAACGTGAAAATCTTGCGGTTCAGTTCCAATATCTGACGCAAATTGAAGGTAGGCAGAATGTGGTTGTAGTAGTAGAAAAAGAAATATGCCAGCAGCCCGATGAGCATCAAAATCCCGACGAGTATCAATACCGTTTGTCGGTTCGTATTGGCAGCTTTGATGTCGTTGCAATACTTCTCCAGGGTGTAGTCCTGTCCCAACAACTTGTAAAGGCGGATATAAATCTCATTATTATAATAATACACATCCCAACGGTTGGTGGCAAGGGCTGCAATGGCAGCCTCGTTGCGAATGTCGAGTATCGTGTGGTAATCCGTCTTGAAACCGCTCATCCAAAGGTCGATTTCTGGCATACAGTCCACCTCATAAAGATGCAACAATAATTTCCCTTCTGGGTTCTGCTTCAGATAATAAGCATTCAGATGAGCACAGGCACTATCCACAAATGCCAACGCATCCTCATGAAATCCATATACGTTGGAATAGTAAATGCTGTCAGCAAATTCATGAGCACGCTGAAGTTCAGGAATGGTATTGGCATGAGCGTTGGCTATTCCATTCGGATGGCAAGCCAACATCAACGCTAATGCCAATATCGTTCTCAGTTTGCCTTTTGGAAGACGGAAAAAGAAACGGCTACCCTTGCCCAACTTGCTTTCAATGCTGAAAAGGCAAACCGAAAAGATAGCGTTGCTCTTCTTGTACTTGTCGATGATGCCTTTGCAATTCATCAAGCCAAATCCAAAGCCCTTGCTGCGCCGTAATTCCTCGTCGTGCTCCACGTCGCCTATCTTGCTTGAGTCATATACCTTCTCACCTAAAATCTGACGCACATCCTCCTCTGAGAGTCCTTTGCCCGTGTCCTTCACCGACACCTCCACGTATTTATCTGTATCTTCCGCATAGAGTTCCACCTGTCCACCCTCAGGAGTATATTTTCGTGCATTCTCCAACAGCGTGTTCATCATAAATAGTGTCAATGCCTTATCTGCCTTCACCACGGAATTAGTCAGACGCACTTGCAAATCCAAGTTCTTGTTTTTGAACACATTCACTCGCTTGCTCAATAATTCGAATAGTTCTCCAAGCTCGAAACTCTCAATGTTGAGCGACACGGCACCTTGGCGTATCTTAATCCAATGTGTCAGTACGTCGTTATACAGATTGATTCTATCAGTCAGTTCCGACATGTAGTTCAGTCGTTCCCTCGTCAAGTCCCCAATCGGTTCGTCCTTATCCGTGTCGATTTTCTTGATTTCGTTCACGGCCCTGTCCAAGAAAGGAGTGATGGAATAGACAATCGACAAACTCGTCATCTTGTCGATATACTGCTTTTTCTGTTCCTCGATACGATGCTCAAAGCCGAAACGCTCCTCCTTCACGTCCTCCTCAATGTCCTCGAGCGAGGAGAAATCCTTGTCCGTCTTCGCCCGCCAACTCGCCATTTCCTGTTCCACCGACTGCATTTCCCTCGCATAATCCTCTTTATACTTGCGCCTCATTCTCCTACTCAGTCCCAGTACCAAAGCAATTAGTGCCACACCCAACACCCACACAATCAGCATCATGCGGTTCAGTTGAGCCTCCTCCTTCTTCAGCGTTTCCAAATGTTGCTCCATGCGTTGGTCCTGACGTGTCGCATCAAGGATGTCGAGATAGATATTACGATTATTGTCAGATTCCTCTTTCATTCCCAACGCACTATACACGATGCTCAGATGTTCCCTCACATCCGCCATCCATTCAGGGAGGCACACTTCCCTCTTCAATATCCATTCCATCTCATGCGAATGCACCACACTGTCGTTCACCAGCACATTCACGGGAGTACCCTCAGGCGTAAGAAGTCCAAGCCTCTTCCCATCCTCCTCAGCCCCCATCCAACTCCCCCGAGGGGGAGGGAAGCTATCCGGATGGCATTCTCCTCCCCTCGGGGAGGACGGGAGGGGGCTTCGGAGGGGCTGTTGGTGGGCTTTCTCTACGCATACCAGTGCTTTCTTTAGTTCCTCCAGCGCCTTATCCTTTTGGTTCTCAGAGAGATAGTATTCCGACAACATGATATGGGTTTGAGACACATCAAACAGAGAACCATACTCCGTGAAGTCTTTCAATGCCTGGTTGGCAAGCGAAAAACTCAATGCCATCCGAGTGAGCGTGTCGGGAACATTCAGCAGCTCACGCAGATACACCTCACGGCTGGGACGCATCTTTTTCGCATTCACGATGTCCTCAGCTATCGTACTGAATGCCTTCGAACGCAGATACTTATACCCATGCTCCTGCGACAACGTCACGCAGCGCAGGATGTTCTGCATGTCATCGTCACCCAACTGATTATCAATGTTTTTCGTATTGCCACCCAAAAAATAGAACCATGTCAACTGCGCCGTGTCAGCACGCACCCAATCCATATTGTTGGAAATAGCTTGAAATGCCTTCTTCACCTCATCCTCCTGACGCAGATAATAGAAATAGATACTCTGAATCAGGTAGAAATCACTCATAGCGAAATTCCACAATCCTCGCTGGTGCACCGTCATCATCCTCATCTCGGGGCGAATCCGCTCCATCCGCTCCATCGCCGAATTCCTATACACATAAAAATCCTTATTGTTAGAGCGACGCTGGCACACACGCATCACACCCACGTCAGCCACCATACAAAGCAATTGATTCCTCGATTCTGTTCGTACCGTCTCAAACGTCTCCTGCGCCGCCAGGTAGTCCATCCGCATATATTCCACAAAACCCAGATTACAACGAGCCTCATTCACTCCATCCTCATATTTTGCCTTTTCAGCCAACTGCAACGCCTCCTTCGCCAATCGTTCCGTTTCATCCAGCGACTTATAGTGATTCACATACGACAACTCATTCAGTGAATCCACAGCCACTCGCTCCTTCTCGTGAACCACTCCATTGTCACAAGAAGAGAGGATAAAAAGAACTATCAGCAAACAACAAATCTTTAAATCCCAAAATCCTTTCATTACTCTACTGAGATTACTCATATTTAAATGAAGAATGAAAAATGAAGAATGTAGAACCTTTTTTAATTTTTCGTTTTTCACTTATCACTTTTCACTTTTTTTCACTCCTCATTCACCCTCCTTTTATATTCCAGCGGACTCATCTTCATTTGCGTCTTGAACCACTTGCCGAAATACGACTGGCTGGGGAAGTGCAGATATTCCGACACCTCCTTCACACTCTTGTCGGTACTTGTCAGTTGTTCCTTTGCATCCGTGAGCAGTGACGCCATAATCCAATGCGAGGGAGTCCTGCCCGTCTGCATCTTCACAACCGAAGAGAAATAGCGCATCGTCAAGCACATCTCATTGCTATAGAAACTCACCTCATGCTCCTTCCTGTAATTCGCGCGTAACGACAACAAAAAACGCTGCACAATCTCGTCCTTCCTATCCACCGAGTTTTTCATCCTCGAAGCATCGTTCGTGAAAGCCATCACAATCTGCAGCAACATGCATTCCTTCACCCGCTCCAACTGCAAATTGTTCAACTGCCACAGTCGCCGATTATCCGTTTTGTCATATTCCTTTGCCCGCTCCAGATGATGCAGATAGAGGCGGATATAATCCACAAATTCCTGCAAGGGCTTTTCATCAAGCACCGTCAACGGATTCGAGCGAATCGTCAGTAGCGTGTCAGTAGCAGTTAGTTTCACCAATAGCGGTTGCACCGACTCCAAATCCACCGTCATCGCCACTCCATCCAAATCCTCCGAACGCTCCATCACATACAGCAAAGTAAATGGAAAATAGAGCACCAAAGCACCACTCTCCAACACATACTCCTTATCGTCGAGTCGGACACGTGCCCTACCTTTCCGACACAGGAACAAACCGGTTCTATCCACCTGAATAGCTTGATTGGTCACTGGCATCTCATCATCCCTATTCCCGATAAAACGCATATAGTTGATTGAATCCATTTTCATTTATATTTTTCTGCAAATTAACTATTTTATCCTCACAGAAACAAACATTTTAACTAAAAAAACACAAACGACCCTCCAAAATGAACACAGAAAGTAAGTGAGGTTCCGCCTATGCCTGTAATCGTTCGTATGTTCAGCGCTTATTTGCGTGCATTATGACACAAATTTGTCTTTATTTTCACAGGGTCACGACTCGAGTACGTTACCAACGGACTGGGAGTACGTTACCAACGGACTGAGAGTACGTTACCAACGGACAAGTAGTCCGTCCCCTATCGTACTGAAGTGAATCCCCTATAGCATGGAAGCAGATTCGTAGTGGAAAAATTAAAAGGGGGGCACAACATTTTTGCAAAGCTTTACTGCCTGCGCTTTCTTCATCAAAAGAGAAAAAGAAACTGATGAATGACATCCTTGTCTCTGTTCTTTCAAGTCATTCCGAAATCGCAAAAAACCGTTTTTGATGTAAAATGCTACTTATTGAACAACATTTAATAATATATTACCTTGATGATTCCGTATTTTTTTCGCTATCTTTGCACATCAATCAGGGATTTAAGGGATTTTTAAAGGATTCCTGAACCTTAAAACCGTGCTTTGCGCCCTGAACCTTTAGCTCGGCATAGCCAAATTTGAAACTAAAAATTTGATATACATGAAAGGTGTGTTCTATCTGCTGACTGCTTGCATGGCTGTCAGTGTCTTATGTTCTTGCAATGGCAAGAAGGAAGCACAGGAAGATGTGCAGTATGTGATGACAGCCACGGCAAAAGGTGGCGGAAACGAGTCGCAGCAGACTTATCCTGCCCGTACTCGCAGTATGGAGGAAACGAACGTGGCGTTCAGGGTGAGCGGCACCATCGAGCGCGTGTTCGTGAAAGAAGGCGACTATGTGCGCAAAGGGCAGTTAATCGCCACGATGGATGCCCGCGACTATCGGGTTCAACTGGAAGCAACACAGGCTGAGTATGCGCAAATCAAGGCTGATGCTGAGCGCGTCTTTGAATTGTATAAGGAACAAGCTACCACGGCTTCGAACTACGACAAGGCTCGCTACGGACTGAGTCAAATCACACAGAAGCTGCAGCACCACAAGAACCAGTTGGCTGACACAAGACTGTACGCGCCTATCAGCGGCTATGTGCAGACAAGACTGCACGAAGCTGGCGAGACGGTGGGTGCAGGAATGCCTGTGGTGTCGATTTTTGCCAATAGCAATGTGGAGGTGGAAATCAGTGTGCCATCGTCCGACTACAACCGTCTTGACCAAATCATGGCGGCTCACTGCACTTTCGACGTGCTACCTAATGATTATCCGCTCGGCATCGTTTCTATCAGTCGCGAAGCCAACTCCAGCCAGCTTTATCCTGTAAAATTCCGCATCAGAGGTCCATACGACCATTCAAAGATTACTCCTGGTATGACGGCTACCGTGAAGTTAGCCTTTCAGGAGCATGGCGAGCAAGCGGTGGAAGTGCCTTCCTCTGCTGTGTTCAACAAGGATGGACGAACGATGGTGTATGTGTTTGACAAGCCATCGAGCACAGTGAAAGCACGCGAGGTGGATTTGCATTTCATAGGAACCGACGGAACCACCCAAATATCTTCTGGCTTGCAAGGCGGTGAGACGGTAGTGACTGCGGGTGTTCGCTTCCTTTCCGATGGACAAAAGGTGAAAGAGGTTGCAAAAACCAGCGAATCCAACGTGGGAGGACTGTTGTAAGTGAAAAGTGAAGAGTGAAAGCCTCACCCCCGACCCCTCTCCAAAGGGCGAGGGGAGTAGAGTGAAGTGTGGAGCGTGAGGAAAGTAACTAAAATCTTAAAATTGTAAATCTTTAAATCCGTAAATCGTTTGTATGGATTTTTCAAACTGGGCTTTAAATAATCGCAAACTGGTTGTGTTCTTTGTGGTTTGCATGGTGTTGGGTGGTTTCATCAACTATCTCGACATGCCAAAACTGGAAGACCCCTCGCTAAAGGTGAAACAGGCGATGGTGGTGTGCACCTATCCTGGTGCCTCTGCTCATGAGGTGGAACTGGAAGTGACGGACAAGATAGAAAAGGCAATCAGCGAAATGTCAACCTTGGACAACATCGAGAGTCAGTCGATGGCGGACCTGTGCTTAATCAATGTGACGCTTAAAACCACTGTACAGGACGACCAAGTGGAACAGGAATGGGATATGCTTCGCCGAAAGGTGGCGAATGCAACGGCAGGACTGCCTTCGGGTGCTGGCACTCCGATGGTGAGGGACGACTTCGGTGATGTATATGGCATGTTCTATGCCATCAAGGGTGACGGATTGAACGACCGTGAACTTTCCGACTATGCAGAACTGGTGAAGCGCAAGGTGTCGGATTTGGAGGGCATCGCGCGCGTAGAAATCTATGGTAAGCGCCAAGACTGCATTTTCATCGAACTGAAACAGGAGAAGATGTCGAACTTGGGTGTGATGCCTACGGAGGTGATTTCCACGCTCAACAACCAGAACAAGACATCGTATGCTGGCTATTTTAATAATGGTACGCGAAGAATCAGGCTGACAGTGTCGGACCGTTTCAAAAATGTGGAGGACATCTCGAACATGCTCATTCAAGGACACGACGAGGAGCAGTTGCGCATCGGCGATATAGCCCGCGTGTATAAGGACTATGCCACCCCTACCCGCAACGAGATGTTCCACAACGGTGAGCGAGCTCTGGGCATGTCGATTGCCTGTGTGCCCGACAAGGACGTGACGCAGATGGGTGAGCAAGTGGAGGAACTGATTAGCAACTTGCAGAAAACGATGCCAGTGGGTGTGGAATTCATCAAAGTATTCAACCAGCCTGAACGTGTGGAAGATGCACTCGGCACATTCATGGTCAATCTGCTCGAATCGGTCATCATCGTGGTGCTGGTGCTCATCTTCTCGATGGGATTCAAGTCGGGTGCCATCATCGGTATCAGTCTGATTACCATCGTGTTTGGTTCGCTGCTTGTGCTATCGTCCATGCATGGCACACTTCAGCGCGTTTCGTTGGGAGCATTCATCCTTGCCATGGGTATGTTGGTGGATAATGCCATCGTGATTGTGGATGGTATTCTTATCGACCTACAAAAAGGGAAGCCACGACTGGAAGCACTCACTGCCATTGGACGCAAAACCGCCATGCCACTACTGGGTGCTACACTCATTGCTATCCTTGCCTTTTGGCCTATCTACTTGAGTCCTGATACAGCGGGCGTGTATGTGCGCGACCTCTTCATCGTGATTGCTGTGTCGCTCATGCTTTCGTGGATTCTTGCCTTGACGCATGTGCCTATCATGGCTGACCAATTTTTCTCAAAACCAAAGCAAACATCCACCGAAGAGGAGAATGCTCCGAAGAAAGACCCATACGCAGGCAAAGTGTATCAGGCTCTGGAAAAGGTGCTGAATTTCGGTATCAAATTCCGATGGATTACCGTGGCAATTGCCGTCGGCATGCTCGTGCTGTCTGGATGGTGCTATCAGTTCCTCGACCAGGCTTTCTTCCCCGACATGCAATACGACCAGCTCTACATGGAATACAAGTTGCCTGAGGGCACCAACTCCACTCAGGTGGAAAAGGATTTGGAGGAAATCAGACAGTACTTGCAAAAGCGTCCAGAAGTGAAGAATATCACCACCTCGATTGGTGGTACTCCTTCGCGCTACAACCTTGTGCGTTCTATCGCTACCCCTTCCCTCTCCTACGGGGAACTCATCATTGATTTCACCTCTCCAGAAGAGCTCGTGAAGAATATTGCAGAAATACAGGAGGACATCAACAACCGCTATCCAGACGCTTACGTGAAGTTGAAACGCTACAACCTGATGTTCAAGAAATACCCTATCGAGGCATGCTTCCAAGGTCCAGACCCTGGTGTGCTCCATGCTTTGGCTGATTCCGCCATGAAGATTGTGAAGGCATCCGACAAGGTGTATCTTCCTACCACAGACTGGGAGCCTAAAGTGCCTGTGTTGTCGGTGGATTACGACCAGTCGGCAGCCCGAATCAGTGGACTTTCTCGCTCCGACGTGGCACTTTCTCTCATGGCATACGGAGGCGGTATTCCTATGGCTACTTTCTACGATGGCATCCACGCAGAAAGCATCTATCTGAAATGTACGGACGATGAGGGCAAGGACTTGGAACGCATCGACAACGTGTCGGTGTTCGGTTTGATTCCAAATGTCAACCGAATCATGAACAGGACAACCATCAAAAAACTCATGTCGGGTGCCTTGAAAAAGGATGACCTCATTGCTCAACTCATACAAACTACTCCACTGAAGCAAGTGGCAAAGGGTATCGACTTTGTGTGGGAGGAACCTGTGGTGATGCGCTATAATGGACAACGTATGCAACGTGTGCAGTTTTCGCCACGCCCTGGAGTGGGTACGGAAGCTGCTCGTGCAGAGATTGCCAAGCAATTAGAAAAAATCGAATTACCTGCAGGCTACACGCTTTCATGGCAAGGCGAGAAGAAAGCTTCCGACCAATCCATGCGTTATCTCTTCAAAGGTTTTCCACTCGCCATCCTGCTGATGATTGTGATTTTGTTGATGCTTTTCCACGATTTCAAGAAACCAGCCATCATTTTCTGCTGTATCCCTCTCATTCTCATCGGTGTGATTCCATCGGTGGCAATCTCAGGCAAGGCATTCGGTTTCGTAGCAATTGTGGGAGTGCTTGGACTCATCGGTATGATGATCAAGAACGGCATTGTGCTGATGGACGAAATCACTATGGAAATCGAATCGGGCATCAAACCTTACGACGCACTGATTCAGAGTTCAAAATCACGTCTCCGCCCTGTGATGAACGCCTCGCTCACCACGGTGTTAGGTATGATTCCGCTGCTCCCAGATGCTATGTTCGGTTCGCTGGCTGTAACCATCATGGGTGGACTCCTTGTGGGTACGCTTATCACCCTTATTTTCATTCCTACCCTCTATGCTATCTTCTTTAAAATCAAATAGATATGAAATACCATAAAATATATAGTTGCCTTGCAGTATTTGTTTCCTCCTTCGTTTTCATCACCCATGTATGTGCTCAGAACGAAGTGCTGACTCTCTCCGAGGCACGTCAGCAAGCATTGGAACAGAATAAAGAAATTCAGAAGGCAAACGTGACAGTGCAGCAAACTGGATATGACATGAAGGCATACAAGTCGAATTTCTTCCCTCGTATTTCACTTCATGCCACAGATGCCTACTCCACTTCGGGCGGCGATTTCACGCTGAAAGGCGGTAATTTGCCTATCTATTCCTGGAATGCAACTGCTGGACAGTATGTACCAAACGCGATGATTCAAGAAGATGGTACACCGAAACTATTACAATACGCCTTGTTTCCTGACCAGAAAATAGATATCAAAATCAAGAATGTCTTCATGGGAGGACTCATGCTGAAACAGCCTCTCTACATGGGTGGTAAGATTACAGCAGCATACAACATGGCAAAAATCGGACACACGATGGCTCAACAGAATATTCGTCTCACGGAGAGCGAAATCATTGTCCGTACCGATGAAGCTTACACCCAAGCTGTGCGTGCCAAGGAACTGACGCAGGTGGCTCACTCTTACAAAGAGCTGCTGGACGAACTGATGAAAAATGTGAAGAGTGCTGTGAGCCACGGTATGAAAACTCGCAACGACCAACTAAAGGTGCAAGTGAAGCTCAACGAAGCCGAACTCTCCATTCAAAAAGCAGAAAATGCCTATCGTTTGGCTCGTATGAATCTCTCCCAAATCATGGGAAGAAAAGACCTCAATTATGATTTTGATGTGATGTCACCATCTGATTCTCTGAGTCTTATCCCTGAGGAGGCTTATCTCATGGACGACATTATCAATTCGTCGAGTATTGATTCCCGTCCTGAAGTAAATCTCCTCCATTCGAAAACGGCACTCAGCTCTCAGCAAGTGAAACTCGCCAAGAGTGAATTTATGCCAAATCTCGCACTGATGGGTGGATTCGATTATTCCAACGGCATAGAATTAGCAGGAAAGAAACTCTTGAATAAAGGCAGTGGCTATGTGGCTGTGACGCTCAATGTGCCTATCCTCACATTTGGAGAGCGCACCAATAAGATTCGCTCAGCAAAAGCTAAGCATCAGCTTGCAGAATTAGAGGAACAGGATTTGCATGAGAAAATGCAACTTGAACTCACACAATGCCAAAACAATTTCAATGAAGCTCAAACCGAACTTCACCTATGCCAAAATTCTCTCGAACAGGCAAAAGAAAACATGAGATTGACTCGCAAACAATATGATGTAGGGCTTGAACCACTTTCTGAACTACTTGATGCCCAAGCGCTTTGGCAGAAATGCAGTGCCAATCTCGTTGAAGCTCGATGCCAACTCCTACTCTCTCAAACAAAACTTCGCAAAGCAGCAGGCAAGCTGTTTTAAATGAAGAATGAAGAATAAAGAATGAAGAATGTAAGTTACTTCTTTTGGGAAAGAAAATCCAATGAACAGAGTAAAATACATTCTTCATTCTTTATTCTTCATTATCTTTAGAATCCTCCAAAGCCGCCTCCGCCGAAGCCACCGCCGCCGAAGCCGCCTCCGCCGCCTCTACCTCCACCGAAGCCACCACGTTGGTTGGTTTGAGGACGCCTAAATTGGTTGATGAATATCTGTGCACACTGGGCATTTGTCAAGATTTCCTGGAACTTAGGAAAATATTCCTTATCAACTGCCAATTGCCTTTCCTGACGTTCAAAATTCTTCTGAATCAAATCCAAAGCCTGCTCTTCAGTGAGATTCTCAAGATTAGTCTGCTGCTCGCGCCCCTCTTGATCGCCACCCTTAGGATTGACGGCATTGTGTCGAGCATTCTGATAATCCAAATAGAGAACTGTAAAAACATCCTCCTTGGATTTATCCAGTTTCATACTCTTTACCAAGCGAGATGCCTGACGATTGTACACCTCAGTAATGTCCATATTGTTCTGACGCTCTCTTCGGTTATTTCCCTGTGCAAAAAGCGATGTGGAAATAAGCATTAAAGCTGATGCCAAAATTAAATACTTTTCCTTCATAAATGAATCAGTGATTATTGGTGAATAAATACAATAGATATTTTGTCCCTTATGCTTTTCGACTCAAGATGCTGCAAATGGTTTAATATCTGTTGAGTTAATTCTTCAAAGAACGAAAAACAAAGATTCTTTTATGTTTCGAAATTCACCCAAAGTGGATAATGGTCTGAAAGCATGTAAGATAGCTGTTGCTTCGTCAAGTTTCTATTTTCCAAAGCCACTCCCACAAAATCATAATTTCCAGCACTTTTGACTTCCATCGAAAGTTTTGGATGCTTTCCATCTTCACCATTAAACCAAGCAATCTGGTCGTAATATTTCGATTCATCAAAAATGGAGCGAGCTTTCAGCTGTAGTTCCTCTGGAACGAAAAGACCTTCGGAAAGGAATGTCTTATCAAGAAAATCTCCACGAGCCTCAATGTTAAAGTCACCCAACACGATAAGGTTCTGGTCGTAAGCATTCACGTCTGTTGCCCAATCCGACAACCATTTTGCAATGCCGTGGATTTCATCTTGACGTCCTTTCGCACTCTTACCATATTTAATATGTACGGTCACCAAAATGAATGTTTTCTTTCCGGCTCTGAAACTCACAGCGTATGGTGAACGAACAAACTGCTCCTTCAGTACCTTATCAGGATTATTCACCCATTCATTTGGAATCACCAATTCTCCTGCAAGTCCAGAAAGATTCAAACGGCGGGTATCAAACAGATATGCCATTCGTTCTTCGTTTCCGCTCGATCCTTTATTGGTATCCGTCAGAATCATCGACCAATTGTCTCCCAAAAGTTTCAGAGTGTCGCGCAATGCTCGAAGGTTCGACTTCACTTCTTGCACAGCAATCACATCGAAACGTCTGAGAATCTCGGCAATACAGAAAATGGAGTGCAGATCTCTTCGTGGAGAATCCGATTCCTTACTCATCCATTCACGAGTGAGATTACCAAAAGCACGGATATTCCACGAAGCAATCAACAAGTTCTTATCCAATTCCTTAGATGGAATCTTATCGTCCAAATCCGCCTTGAGTTTTGCCAAATTATCCTGCACTTCCAGCGGTAGAGGGTCATAGATTGTACTCATAGTATTGAAAAGTTAAAAGGATTAAAAAATGGTGTTAACTAACTTTTTCATTCGTTGCTTGCAAATTTAAGAAAAAAAATAATTAACTGACAAAAAAAAGAATTATTTTTGCAAAATATAGGTGGGATCTATTAATTATGTCGGATTGATTTTTGATTTTATGTGAATAGATTTTTGTTAGCTTTTGAGGGAGCATAGCAATCTATGTGACTGAAAAAGATGGCAAAAAGATGCCACAGAAAACAAAAAGCAACCGAAATAGAGTTCTACCAAAATTGAGAAATAATTAAAACAGAATTAATAGAACACACCTAATAAATTGTTTCTGCTATGCTACAAATTCGCTGTGTCAATAATCATATCACGAAGAGTTTTCCTGAAGGTACATCCCTACTCGATGTTTATGAATCATTCAAGAACGATTTGGATTTGAAATTTCCCGTAGTTTCAGCCCGAGTCAACAACACTTCTCAAGGACTGAAATTCCGTCTTTTCCAAAACCGCGATGTGGAATTTCTGGATGCCAGCACAGGGTCAGGATTCCGTGCCTACGTTCGTTCGCTTTGCTTCGTGCTCTACAAAGCAACCAGCGACCTTTTCCCTAGCAGCAAACTATTCATCGAGCATCCCCTTTCGAATGGCTATTACTGCAATTTCAGAAAGAAAAAGCACGAGGAGCCACTGACAGAGGAAGATGTGGAGCTAATCAAAAAAAGGATTCAAGAAATCATTGATTCCGACATGCCGTTCCGACGCATGGAAGCCACTACCGAGGAAACCATCCGTGTTTTTGCAGAGCGTGGATTCTCCGACAAGGTGAAACTGCTCGAAACCAGTGGACAGATCTACAGTGATTATTATATATTAGGTGACACGGTGGATTATTTCTATGGTCCTCTCGTTCCATCTGCAGGCTATGTCAAGGTATGGGGATTGGAGTTCTACCACGGAGGTATGTTGCTTCGGGTACCCGACATCAAGAACCCCAATCAATTGGCAGAGAAAATCGATATGCCAAAAACCTTCGCCATGTTTGCAGAAAAAGTCCACTGGGATGTCATCATGCGCCATTCGAATGCAGGAGATGTGAACAAAGCGATTTTGAATGGATATGCTTCCGAGCTCATCCAAGTGAGCGAGGCACTGCAAGAAAAGAAAATCGTTCAGATTGCAGAGCAGATAGACAGAAGATACCATGCACCTGAGAATCCCATTCGAATCGTTCTCATCACAGGTCCTTCCAGCTCTGGAAAAACCACCTTCTGCAAGCGACTCTCCATTCAACTTTTGGCATGTGGATTGCGCCCCATTTCTTTCTCCACAGATGATTATTTTGTGAATCGTGTCGATACCCCTCTCCTTCCAAATGGAGATTACGATTTCGATAATATCAAGGCAGTGGATCACAAATTGCTCGAAGACCATCTCACTCGTTTGATGAATGGTGAAGTGGTGGAAGTTCCTGAATATAACTTCGTTACAGGAAAACGAGAATACAACGGAAAGCGTCTGAAACTCGTTCCCGACAGTGTGCTTATCATCGAAGGAATCCATGCTCTTAACCCATTGCTCACAGCTTCGATTCCTGATTCTTCAAAATTCAAAGTGTTCATTTCCGCACTCACCAGCATTTCTCTCGACGACCATAATTGGGTACCTATTCGCGATAACCGTCTCCTTCGCCGCATCATCCGAGACTACAACAAAGGAGCCTTTTCAGCACGCGAAACCATCAGCAATTGGAAGAATGTGATTGAAGCAGAAGAGAAATGGATTCTACCTTTCCAGGAATCAGCGGATGTGATGTTCAATTCTGCCCTCAACATCGAATTTGCCGTACTTCGCACTCATGCCGAAATCATCCTTTCCTCCGTTCCTAAAAACTGCTCTGAATACACCGAAGCACATCGATTGCTGAAATTCATCCATTTCTTCCTACCTGTAAGCGACAAGGAAATTCCACCAACATCCATCATGCGTGAATTTGTCGGTGGCTCCAGCTTCAAGTATGAAAGGAAGTAAAACAACTTGTTACATATTTTTAAAGGAAAGAAATTAGAATAATTATCATAATTATTCCAAAAATTAGTTTTATTTAAAAAAAACATATAATTTCTGATAAAAATTATTCTAATTATTTTAATTTCTTTCCTAAATATATCATATAAAAAAACGTTCTGAATCTCACGATTCAAAACGTTCAAAATAACTCTTATTCTATGTTTAACCTATTTTATGTTGAGCGGAAAACGAGACTCGAACTCGCGACCCCAACCTTGGCAAGGTTGTGCTCTACCAACTGAGCTATTTCCGCAGTTTCTTTTCTTCTGCTTTCTGTTTACTTACATTCGTGAAGAGGAGGAGACTCGAACTCCCACGGGCTGAGCCCACTACCCCCTCAAAGTAGCGCGTCTACCATTCCGCCACCTCTCCAGGATGAAGTAAATTCAAAGAACTCTTGAGCGGAAAACGAGACTCGAACTCGCGACCCCAACCTTGGCAATGTTGTGCTCTACCAACTGAGCTATTTCCGCGTTCTGGAGGCGCTTCTTTCGAAACGCGAGTGCAAAGGTACTGCTTTTTCCCAAACTGACAAACTTTTTCCTGTTTTTTTTTCAATATTCAAAAATTATTTGCTCATATATGTTTTTTTATCTAATTTTGCAGAAATCTTGAAACTTGAAACTTGGCGAAGCCAAACTGAACCTTGAAACTTGGCTTTGCCAACTTGAAACTTCTACAAACTATCACTAATATGAAAAAATCTATTTTTCCTCTTCTCATTGCCCTGTGTTCAATCCATTTGGGTGTATCCGCCCAGGACGGCTATCAATGGCTCGACATGACCCACCTCATCGCCAATCCCAATTTTGAGAACAACTCCAACGAAGGATGGGACTGTTGGGGCAATGCATCCAGTCAGAACATTTCCTACGGATGCCAAGAGTTCTGGAATGGCACCTTCGACATCTGGCAAACCCTGTGGGACATTCCAAACGGAAAATACCGCCTTTCCGTGAATGGATATTATCGCATCGGCGACAATTCCTGGTCACTCAATCAGCATAACAATGGCACGGAGGAAATCACTGCATTCCTCTATGCCAATCTCGATTCCATCCCATTAAAAAGCACCTATTCCGAACAGCTCCCCTACAACTACAACGGTGGATGCTGGTCGCCCAATGGTGGTGGTGGCTGGGGCTGGTGGGGAGACGACAACACCGAGTACTACCCCAACAACATGGAAGCCGCTTCCTACTGCTTCTCTCAAGGCATGTACCTCAACGAGTTGGAGTTTGAAGTGACTGGCAACCGTGTCACACTGGGTATTTTGAACGACACTTACAACAGCAGCAACTGGGCTATTTTCACCAATTTCAAGTTGGAGTATTACGGAAAACTCATCCCAGTCGAATCCATCCATTTCGAGGAAACCGACATCTCCATGCTTCTTGGTGGAAAATACTATCTCAATCCAATCATCCTCCCAAGCGACGCCACCTACAAGACACTCGTTTGGAGTTCGAGCGACGAATCTGTTGCAACCGTCAATCAAGACGGACTCGTCACAGCAATCGCCAGAGGCACAGCTGTCATCACAGCCACTTCCACCGAAAACCCCGACATCTCAGCTTCCTGCACCGTGACAGTCGATCAGAATGATGCCGATTCCGAATCGCTCATCATCAACGAAATCATGGCAGCCAACGTCGATATGTTCATCGACCCATCTTGGAACTACGGAGGATTTGTCGAGCTCTACAACCCTACCGCAACCGACGTCAGCATCGGAGGCTTTTATGTGAGCGACGACCCACAGAATCTCCAAAAATGCCATCTCCCTCTCACGATGGGCGTCATTCCTGCCCAGTCCTTCAAGCTACTTTGGTTCGACAATTCCGACCGCCATGCGCCTTATCAGGTCGATATGAAACTCGACACCGATGGAGGCACCATCTACATTTCCAATTCAGAAGGCAAACTCATCGCTCAGCAGACCTATCCTGAGTCCATGGCACGCATCTCCTTTGCACGCACCACCGATGGAGGCGACGAATGGGGAACCACCGCATTCCCTACCCCATCCGACACCAATGCCAAGTCGCAGTTTGCAGACATCCGTCTCGACGCACCTATTGTCGATAAGGACGCACAGCTCTTCAGCGGAATCCTCAACATCTCCGTCTATATTCCTGAAGGAGCCACGCTCCGCTACACCACCGATGGAACAACCCCAACCATCTATAATGGAGAGACCTCCGAGACAGGACTCTTCTCCATTTACGAAACCACCGTCTTCCGTTTCCGTCTCTTCCAGGACGGCAAACTGCCAAGCCCAGTCGTTTCACGCTCCTACATCTATCAGGACCGTGATTATCAACTTCCTATCATCTCCGTCATCACCGACCTCTATGGCATCTATGGCGATGAATACGGCATCTTCGTGCAAGGAAGTGGAAACGGACTCGTAGGCAACGGACAATCCGCCAAATGCAACTGGAACACCGATTGGGAGCGACCAGTCCATTTCGAGTACATCACCACCGACAACCAGTGCATCCTCTCGCAGGAAGCCGACATGAGTTCATGCGGAGGATGGAGTCGTGCCTGGGATCCACATTCCTTCAAGCTCAAGGCAGGCAAGAAGTTCGACGAACATCTCAACTACTTCACCTTCCAGCCATTCCCAGAGAAGCCATATCTTCGCCACAAGGTACTCCAAATCCGCAATGGTGGCAACGACACCCAGGCTCGCATCATCGACCCAGCCATTCAGGAAATCATCCAGCGCTCAGGCATCGACATCGACGGACAGGCATACCAGCCAACCATCCATTTCATCAATGGATATTACATGGGCGTCATCAATATGCGTGAGCCAAACAACAAACACTTCGCCCTTGCCAACCGAGCCATCGACACCGACGAGATGGACCAGTTCGAGATGAGTCCCGACTCGGGCTATGTGCAGAAGGAAGGCGACAAGACCTATTTCAAGGAGTGGTACGACCTCTCTTTCGAAGCTGCCGACGATGCCGTCTATGAGAAGATTTGCAACAGCTATGTGGATATAGACGAATTCACCAACTACATCGCTTCCCAGCTCTACATCGGTGGTACCGACTTCCCTCAGAACAACGTGAAGGCATACCGTCCACGCGTGGAGAACGGCAAGTTCCGTTTCGTCAGCTTCGACCTCGACTTCGCCTTCAATGCCAGCGACCCATTCAACAACATGTTCAGCAAGCAGTACTACACCTTCGATACGCTCTACGACCTCACCGACGCCATCGTTTCGGGCAGGATTCTCAGTGGCAACCGTATCTACGACGAAATCGAGGTGGTCACCATCTTCAAGAACATGCTGCAGAACGACACCTTCCGCAAGAAATTCATCGACACCTTCTGCCTCATTGCAGGCTCCGTCTTCGAGCCAACCCGCTGCCAGGCGATTGTCGATGAGCTCAAGGCACGCGTCTATGACTCTATGGAGAATTACGAGCGCTCAGCACTCAACAGCAGTGCCAACAAAGTGCGTAACGGATTCAGCAAGTCGTTGCAGAACACACGCACCAACCTCATGAAGAACAACTACGACGAGTACTTCCACCTTCGCAACGTGGATCGTCAGGCAGCCAGCTTCTCCGCCAACATCCCTGAGGCACGCATCACCTACAACGGCATGCCAGTGCCAACCAACAAGTTCTCAGGCTTCATCTTTGCCCCAGTCACCCTCCGTGCCTCAGCGCCAGCAGGCTATAAGTTCGTGGGATGGCAGACAGGCGAAGGCACCTCCGTCGTCACCTCCACCTACATCTTCGAGCGTGGCACCCAGTGGAGCTACTACAGCTCGGGGTCCCTCGACGGCTCCAACTGGCAGTCGAGCTTCAACCCGCGTTGGGAGACAGGTAACGCACCGTTGGGTTACTACACCTCCGACGGCAACAATGGTCGAGGCTATCAAACCTTCCTCGACTACGGAAACGATGCCGACAACAAGCGACCAACCTACTACTTCCAGCGACAGTTCCCACTCAGCAACGTGCCAGCCGAGAACGAGACCTTCATCCTCAACTTCGTTGCCGACGACGGATTTGTGGTCTATGTCAACGGTGAGGAAGCAGGACGTTATCTCATGAGGGATGGCGAAGTCCACTATTCCGACTACGCATCCTCCTATGCGCCAGGCAACCCCGACGAAGGTTCCCTCACCCTGCCATCCAAGCTCTTCCAGCGAGGCATCAACCTCATCTCCGTGGAGCTGCACAACAACGCAGCCAACTCCACCGACGTCTATTGGGATGCAGAGCTCGTGAAGGAGACATCCACCACCACGGGCGTCGATGTGCTCTCCACCGACGAGACCTTCACCCTGCCAAGCAACGGAACGCTCCATCTGTTGGCTTGCTACAAGCCACTCAGTGCCGACGAACAGGCAGAAGTCAACACCTGTCCAGTGAAGATCAACGAGGTGAGCGCATCCAATTCCGTTTATGTGAACGAATATTTCAAGAAGAACGACTGGATAGAGCTTTACAACACCACCGCCGACACCATCGACGTGGCAGGCATGTACCTCAGCGACAACCTCGAAAAGCCGCTCAAGTATCAGATACCAGCTGCATCCCTTGTCGAGAACAACTACACCACCCTCATTCCACCTTACGGATACCTCTTGGTATGGTGCGACAAGTTAGACCCGCTCAGCCAGCTCCACACGAGTTTCAAGCTGTCTGCAGAGCCAGGCGACGTGCTGCTCACCGCAGCCGACCAGACGTGGTGCGACACCCTCAGCTACATCACCCACAATGGTGACGAGTCTGCGGGTATTTATCCCGACGGAGGAGGCGAATTCTATGTCATGACCACGCCAACCCCAGGGAAGTCGAACCTCATCAACAGCTATGCCGTAGCATACGAGGAGCACAACCCATATCTCGATGGTATCGAAGCGCCACAGCTCACCTCCAATGGAAGTCTGCATCTGAGTCGTCAGGCAGACGACTTGGTGATTCGCACCGACGCGCCAACCCGAGCCACCGTCAGCATCTACACCCTTTCGGGACAGCTCTTGCAGCGTCAGTCGTTCAGCATCTCATCCGTCCACAGGCTGAGCACCGCCCAACTTCCTTCGGGCATCTACATCGCTCGCGTCACGGACAGCGATGGAGCCGAGTGCGCTATCAAGTTTAAGCAATAAAGGACATACTTTCACTTTATAGGGGGCTTCTTTTCATAAGTCCCCTTTTTTGTTGCAGTCAATCCCCAATGGCGAAGGAGCGAGTCTCCAATGGCGGAGAAGTGAGTCCCCAATGGCGGAGAAGTGAGTCCCCAATGGCGAAGAAGCGAATCCCCAATGGCGAAGGAGCGAATCCCCAATGTCTGTTGGCAAAGACTATTGAATAATGAGTCAGGGATTGAAAGAAAGCCTCACCCCCGACCCCTCTCCAAAGGGCGAGGGGAGTAGAATGAAGGAGTGAAAAAAGTCAGGGATTTTAAGGATTTAAAAGGATAGCTCGATGAAGTCAAACTTGAACCTTTAGCTCGACGAAGTCAAACTTGAAACTTGAAACTTGAACCTTTAGCTCGACGAAGTCAAACTTGAAACCTGATACTTGAAACTTGAAACCTGATACTTGAAACTTGAAACTTTAGCGTAGCCAAACCAGTGCGAAGTGGCTTGAAAATGAAAAATGAAAAGGGGGATGCTGGGGCGGTTTCGAAAATTTATGCAGTTTTTATTCGTTAGAATTTGGCTGTATTGACAATTTGCCGTAACTTTGCAAGGAAAAACGTGATGTTCTCAACGGATTAAGAAAATATTAGAATAAAATATTTCACTTTAATTGAATAAATAATGGCTAATAGAGAAAAATTGTTCTCGGAGTTCGTTGCGCCTACTCGTCAGGAATGGCTCGATAAAATCGAGGTCGATCTGAAAGGTGCGGACTTCCAGAAGAAGCTGGTTTGGAGAACCAACGAAGGCTTCAACGTGCAGCCCTTCTATCGTCGCGAAGACCTGGAGGGCTTGAAATCTGTTAACTCGCTGCCAGGCGAATTCCCTTTCATACGTGGCAACAAGAAAGACAACAACTTGTGGTTTGTGCGCCAGGACATCAAAGTGGATGATGCAAAGGCTGCCAACGCAAAGGCTCTCGACATCCTGAACAAGGGTGTTGACTCTATCGGTTTCCATATCCCTGGCGACATGGTCAGCAAGGAAACCATCGAAACGCTCCTCGACGGCATCTACCTCGAAATCGTGGAACTGAACTTCAAGACTTGTCAGCGCCACTGCGTGGAACTGGCTCAGTTGTTCGTGGATTACTGCAAGGCTAAGGGTGCCAACTTGGAAAATGTGAAGGGTAGCATCAACTTCGACCCAATCGACAAGATTCTTGTGAAGGGTAAGGATGTAAGCCCACTCATCGCTCAGGCTAAGCCACTCATCGAGGCATTGAAGGAGCTCCCTCAGATGAAATGCATCAACGTGAACAGTATCTCTCTGAACAACGCAGGCGCGTACATCTATCAGGAACTGGGTTACGCATTGGCTTGGGGTAACGAATGGATGCAGCAGTTGACGGATGCTGGCATAGATGCCACGGAAGCTGCTAAGCGCATCAAGTTCAACATGGGTATCAGCGACAACTACTTCATTGAAATCGCTAAGTTCCGTGCTGGCCGTTTGCTCTGGGCTCAGATCGTGAAGCAATACGAGCCATCATGCGACTGCGCATGCCAGATGCATGTTTGTGCTGTGACTTCGGAATATAACCAGACTGTTTTCGACAGCTACGTGAACTTGCTCCGTTCGCAGACGGAGGCTATGTCGGCTGCTTTGGCAAATGTGGATTCGATGATTGTGACTCCATTCGACAAGCCTTACGAGACTCCAGACGACTTCTCGGAGCGCTTGGCTCGCAACCAGCAGTTGCTCCTGAAGGAAGAGGCTCACTTCGATAAGATTGTGGACGTGGCAGGTGGTTCTTACTATATTGAGAACTTGACGGATGCCATCGCCAAGGAAGCATGGAAGTTGTTCCTCGCCGTGGAGAACGAAGGCGGTTTCTTGGCACAGGCTCTCGAAGGCAAGATTCAGGAAGCTGTGAATGCATCGAACACGAAGCGTCATGCTGATGCTGGCAAGCGCAAGGAATTCATCCTCGGTACGAACCAGTTCCCTAACTTCACGGAGAAGAGTGAAGGCAAGCGTCCTGTGGAAAAGAAATGTGCTCATTGCCACGGTGACGAGGAAAGCACCATCACGAAGCTCAACTCCGAGCGTATGGCAAGCGAGTTCGAGGCACTCCGTCTGGAAACGGAAGCTGCTGAGAAGCAACCAGTGGCATTCATGCTCACCATCGGTAACTTGGCTATGCGTCAGGCTCGTGCACAGTTCTCTTGCAACTTCCTCGCTGCTGCTGGCTACAAGGTGATTGACAACCTGGGCTTCAAGACAGTGGAAGAAGGTGTGGATGCTGCTTTGGCTGCTGGAGCAGACATCGTGGTGATTTGCTCTTCGGACGACGAGTATGCTGAATATGCCATCCCTGCATTCCAGTATCTCAACAACCGCGCCATGTTTGTGGTGGCAGGTGCTCCAGCTTGCTCTGAGGACCTGAAGGCTGCAGGCATCGAGAATTTCATTCATGTTCGTGTTAATCAGTTGGAAACACTCCGTGCGTACAATGCAAAGTTAATAAAAGAGTGAAGAAGCCTCACCCCCAGCCCCTCTCCAAAGGGCGAGGGGAGTAGAATGAAGAGTGAAAAGTGAAGAGTGAAAAGTGTAGAGTGAAAAGTTACTCTTCTCCGCGAGAACTCATCAACTCAAAAACTCAAAAACTTAAAAACTTACATTAAGTGATGAGAAAGAATTTCAATGACATAGATATATATGCTGGCATTCAGGAAAAGAATGGTCAGCAGTGGCAGAAGGACAATGGTATATCTGCCAACTGGAGAACACCAGAACAAATCGATATTCAGCCAGTCTATACGAAAGAGGACTTGGAAGGCATGGAGCACCTCGACTTCACAGCAGGTATTCCTCCTTATCTGCGTGGTCCTTATTCCATGATGTATCCATTCCGTCCTTGGACCATCCGTCAGTATGCAGGTTTCTCCACAGCTGAGGAATCGAACGCATTCTACCGTCGTAACCTCGCCAGTGGTCAGAAGGGTCTGTCGGTGGCATTCGACCTCCCTACTCACCGTGGCTACGACCCAGACAACCCTCGCGTGGTGGGCGATGTGGGTAAGGCTGGTGTGAGTATCTGTAACGAGGAGAACATGAAGGTGCTCTTCGCAGGTATTCCTTTGAACAAGATGTCGGTTTCCATGACGATGAACGGTGCCGTTCTCCCTATCCTCGCCTTCTACATCGTGGCAGGACTGGAGCAGGGTGCTAAGCTCGAGGAAATGGCAGGAACGATTCAGAACGATATTCTGAAGGAGTTCATGGTGCGTAACACTTACATCTACCCACCTGCATTCTCCATGAAGATTATCGCCGACATCTTCGAATACACTTCTCAGAAGATGCCTAAGTTCAACTCCATCTCCATCTCGGGTTACCACATGCAGGAAGCTGGTGCTACTGCCGACATCGAATTGGCTTACACGCTTGCCGACGGTATGGACTACCTCCGCACAGGTGTGAACGCAGGTATCGACATCGATGCATTTGCACCACGTCTGTCATTCTTCTGGGCAATCGGTATGAACCACTTCATGGAAATTGCCAAGATGCGTGCTGGCCGTCTGCTCTGGGCAAAGATCACGAAGATGTTTGGTGCCAAGAACCCTAAGTCGATGGCTTTGCGTACCCACTCACAGACATCGGGTTGGTCGCTCACCGAGCAGGACCCATTCAACAACGTAGGTCGTACTTGTATCGAGGCTATGGCTGCTGTGCTGGGTCACACCCAGTCGCTCCACACCAACGCGCTCGACGAGGCTATCGCCCTCCCTACCGACTTCTCGGCTCGTATCGCTCGTAATACTCAGATTTACATCCAGAACGAGACAAAGGTCTGCAAGCAAATCGACCCATGGGCAGGTTCTTACTATGTGGAGACGCTGACCAACGAGTTGGTTCACAAGGCTTGGGAGCACATCCAGGAGATTGAGAAGCTGGGCGGTATGGCAAAGGCTATCGAAACTGGTCTGCCAAAGATGCGTATCGAAGAGGCTGCTGCACGTACTCAGGCTCGTATCGACTCAGGCGTTCAGACCATCGTGGGTACCAACAAGTATCGTCTTGAGCACGAAGACCCTCTCGACATCCTCGAAGTGGATAACACGGCTGTGCGCAAGCAACAGGAGGAATCGCTGGCACAGGTGAGAAGCACTCGCGACGAGGCAGCTTGCAAGGCAGCTTTGGAGGCTATCACAGAATGTGTGCGTGAGTTCAACGAGGGCAAGAAGAGCGAGAACAACCTGCTCGACTTGGCTGTGAAGGCAGCAAGCCTGCGCTGTACGCTGGGTGAGATTTCCGACGCTTGCGAAACTATTGTAGGACGTTACAAAGCAGTAATCAGAACAATTTCAGGCGTGTATAGTTCAGAAAGCAAAAAGGACAAGGAATTTGAATTGGCTTGTCAGCTCACAGAGCAATATGCACAGAAGAATGGTCGCCGTCCACGTATCATGGTTGCCAAGATGGGTCAGGACGGACACGACCGCGGTGCAAAGGTAGTTGCAACAGGTTATGCCGATTGCGGTTTCGACGTGGATATGGGTCCATTGTTCCAGACTCCAGCCGAAGCAGCTCGTCAGGCAGTGGAGAACGACGTTGACTTGGTAGGTGCATCCTCACTGGCAGCAGGTCACAAGACGCTCATTCCTCAGCTCATTCAGGAGTTGAAGAAGCTCGGTCGCGAGGACATCCTCGTGGTGGCTGGTGGTGTCATCCCTGCACAAGACTACGACTTCCTCTATCAGAATGGTGTTGCAGCCATCTTCGGTCCTGGTACTTCTGTTGCCAAGGCTGCTGTGGAAATCATGAATATTCTGCTGGAAGACTAATCGCTTCGCTTAAATGAAGAATGAAGAATGAGGAATAAAGAATGTATTTTACTCTGCTCATAGGATGAGTAATTTTGATTCTTCATTCTTAATTCTTCATTCTTCATTAAAAATGGAAAATAGATTACATAAGTTAAAAGTGGGGGCGGAGCAAAATCCGCCCCTGCTTTTTACAAACCCCTTCTGCTATGAGCCTCATCCCTGGGTGAAACAGGCAGCGGAAGAGGTGACTCGCTATTTGGATTCGAAGGAGGAATGGAAGGAGGAGATTTCGAGAGGGAAGATGTTTGGTGTGCTCGTGGTGAAAGAGCATGGAAAGGGGAACGAGAAGAGCGAAGAAGGTGTTTATTTTATTGCTGCTTTCTCTGGGCAATTAGGGGGAGCGTGTGAGGTGGATTATTTTGTTCCACCTATCTATAATGTGATGACTTCTCGGTATTTCCAAGAGGAGCAAAGACGGATTGAGGGACTTTTCGAGCAGAAAGAGGAAAGGAAAATGCGCTCGGAGGCGTTGCAGGATTGGCTTTTCGAACAGTATCAATGCTGGAATGCCAAGGGAGAAGCAAAGACGGTGATGCAGATTTTCAAAGACTATTATGCTGCTCATACCCTGAAAAAGCAAAATATTGAAAGAAACGCCAAGAACCACCATATTCCATCGGGATCGGGCGAATGCTGTGCTCCCAAACTGTTGCAATATGCTTACCTGCACCACTTGGAACCACTCTGCATGGGTGAATGGTGGTTGGGAGCAAGTCCAAAGAATGAGGTGAGGCACGAAAAGGTGTTCTACCCTGCCTGCCACAACAAATGCCACCCTATCCTATCGTTTATGCTACAGGGCTTGGAGGTGGAAGAGAAAAAGGTGGGACGGGAAACTCAACGGCTCTTGGATGCATGCAGCGTGTTGTTGGAAAATGAGGATTACATGGTGATTGACAAGCCATCGGGATTGCTTTCCGTGCCAGGTAGGACGGACGAGGCTTCAGTGCGTGATTGGTTTGTGGCGAGGTACTCGGAAGAGATGTATTTCCCTGTGCATCGACTCGACCAAGACACATCGGGCATCCTCATCATTGCCAAGAACGAGAGGGCTTATTTATCACTTCAACATCAATTCATAACTCACACGATAAGAAAAACTTACACTGCACTACTCGATGGAATAGTTGAAGAGGATGAAGGACGGATTTCACTACCCCTAAGACCCGATTTCGACGATAGGCCAAGACAGATGGTAGATCAGTTGCACGGAAAACGAGCGGTGACAGACTGGCGAGTGATAGAGCGAAAAGAGGGTGTCACTCGTGTGGAATTCTATCCTCAAACGGGACGCACCCATCAACTGCGTATGCATGCCGCTCATCAGGAAGGATTGAATGCTCCTATCTTGGGCGATAAGCTCTATGGAAAGCAAAGCGATTGCAAACGTCTTTGCTTGCATGCTTCCCGCATCGAATTCAATGACACTCAAACGAATGAGCGAATTTGTGTGGAATCGAACTCAGCGTTTTAGGAATGGGAAAGAAAAAGTAAATGAAAAATATATTCCCAGAAAGAATTGCGTTAAATCAATTTTTTCGTAACTTTGCATTTCAAATGAATCTTTGAAATCAAAAAAATAGTAGAATTATGATCATGAATAACTGGTTCGAGTGCAAAGTTGAGACAGAAAAGCTACTCGAAGGCGGAGCAACGAAAAAGGTGACAGAACCATATCTTGTTGATGCACTGAATTTCACGGAAGCGGAAGCACGTATCATTCAGGAAGTATCACCCTATTGCAATGGACAACTGAAAGTGGCTGACATCAAGCGTGTGAAATATTCTGAAATGTTCACTTCCGATAAGGAAAACGCTGACAAGTGGTATAAAGTGAAGTGTATGTTCATCACACTCGATGAGAAAAGTCAGACGGAGAAGAAAACGGCAAGTTTCATTTTGGTGCAAGCGAGCGATTTTCACGATGCCATCCGTGCTTTCGACGAAGGCATGAAGGGAAGTATGGCGGATTATGAAATCAATACCGTGCAGGAAACTAAAATATTAGATGTTTTTCCTTATAGCGCACCTGCCACTCCAGGAATGAAGAGTGAAGAGTGAAAAAAAAGCCTCACCCCCAGCCCCTCTCCAAGGGGAGAGGGGAGTAGAATGAAGGAGTGAAAAGTGAAAAGTGAGAAGTGAGGAGTGAGTAGTGAAAAGTGAATTTTTATGATTAAAAAAGAATTAAAAGAGATTTGGAAGGAGCTACCTGAAGGATGTCGGCTTGTGGCTATTTCCAAATACCATCCAGTAGAAGCCATCCAAGAAGCCTACGATGCGGGACAACGTGTCTTTGGCGAGAACCATGTGCAGGAGCTTGTGGAAAAGCAAGCGGTTCTCCCTCAGGACATTGAGTGGCACATGACAGGACATCTGCAAACAAACAAAGTGAAATACATCGCCCCATTCATTTCGCTCATTCACGCTGTAGATACCCCGAAACTGCTGAAAGAAATCGATAAGCAGGGCAAGAAAGTGGGACGCACCATCAACTGTCTGTTGGAGCTCCACATTGCTGAGGAAGAGACAAAATGGGGATTCTCGGAAGAAACGCTTGTGCAGATGCTGGAAGAAGGCGAGTGGAGAAACTATCAGAATGTACATATTTGTGGACTCATGATGATGGCTTCTTTTACCGACGACACAGAGCAAATTCGCAGTGAATTCCGCCTTGCCAAACAGATTTTTGACCGAGTGAAAACACGATTCTTCGCTGATGATCCTCAGTTTTGCGAACTCTCCATGGGCATGAGCCACGACTACCCTATCGCCATTGAGGAAGGCTCTACCATGATTCGTGTTGGAACCAAAATCTTTGGAGAACGCGTTTATTAGAGAATGAAAATAGTACATCATCATTAATAAATATTAAGGTTTATGGAAAGAAGAAGAGATATAGCACGAGAGATTGCACGTCGATATGGCAATGTTTCGCTGGAACAACTCGACCAGCTGACTGAAATCATCGTTCCCATCGAAGTACACAAGGGAGTTGAGATTCTGAAGCAGGGAGAGGTTTGCAAATACATCTATTATGTGGATAAGGGACTCATCCGCCAGTTCTATTTCAAAAACAATAAGGAAGTGACGGAGCATATTGCCTACGAAGGAGGCATTGTGATGTGTATCGAGAGCCTTTTCAAACGGGAACCTTCTCGTATTGCTGTTGAATCACTCGAACCTGCAAGGCTCTATGCCCTTAATTACGATGAGTTAGAGAAACTCACCCATACTTCTTATGCTTTCTGCAACATCTTATTCAACATTCTGAAGGAATCACTCATTCTTTCTCAGCAGAAAGCCGACACCATCCGTTTTGAGAATGCCAAAGAGCGTTATACTCGTACCAAACAGGATCATCCAGACATCATCCTCAGAGCACCACTCCATATTGTTGCTTCCTATCTTCAGATGACTCCTGAGACACTCAGTCGAGTAAGGCATTCATATTAGCCCCCTCCGACTCCCCCAGGGGGGAGAGATGCCATCCGGATGGTAAGTCTTTGACCTTACTTAAGGTTTCAAGTTTGACTTCGTCGAGCTAAAGGTTCAGGTTTCAAGTTTCAGCCTTTGAACTTAGGCCTCATTCTTCACATATATCCGTTTTGAGTAAAAAAATCGACATACAAACCGATAAGGAACAGACAAAGGACGATAGCACCTACGACCACATCATCAAATATACTGGACTCTTTGGTGGTGTGCAAGGACTGACTATGCTCATGAGCATCGTCCGCAACAAGATAGGTGCCGTGTTGCTCGGTCCTGCTGGATTGGCTCTCATCAACATATATAATAATGTGACGAGGCTCATCAACGAATCCACCAATTTCGGCATTTCCTTCAGTGCCATCAAGCATATTGCCGAGCTCTACGACACTGGCGACATGGAGCGCATCGCTAAATTTGCCTGCACCGTCCGCACTTGGAGTTTACTGACTGCCCTTTTCGGTACCTTGATATGCCTCACTTTTGCTCCCTGGATTAGTCTTTGGACCTTTGAAAACTACGACTACACCACCACCTTCATGCTGCTGGCTCCCATCGTGGGACTCATGTCACTCATGGGAGGAGAACTTGCCATTCTGAAAGGTACCAAACGGCTCAAGAAAATAGCACTCATTTCCGTTTTCTCCGCTCTTTCCATGTTGGTGGTCTGCACCATCTGCTATATTCTTTTCCATATTGACGGTATCGTCCTTGCACTCCTACTCAGCAACATCATTATTTTTGCTATCTACCTCCACTACTCCAATCAGGTCATTCCGTGGAAATCCTCCATCCGCTCAGCGGCAGTCATCAAGAGTGGAGTTCCTATGGTAGTTCTGGGCGTAGGATATATCATTGCTGGTATCTTCGGACAAGGTGCTGAATACGTGATTCGTACTCTGATTCTCCATTTCGGAAAGTTGGAAGATGTGGGACTCTACAATAGTGGCTACATCCTTGCCATCAGTTATGCGTCCATCATCTTTTCTGCCATCGAAGCTGATTTCTTTCCTCGCCTTTCTGCCTCGGGGAACAATCTGCAACGACAGAACCAAACCATCAACCAGCAAATAGAAGTCTGCACCCTGCTCATTTCCCCTATTCTCGTTCTTTTCGTCCTCGCCATGCCGTTGGTGGTACGTGCCCTTTTCACCACCGAATTCATGGCATCCGTACCTATGGCAATCTGTGCCATTCTTTTCATGTTTTTCAAGGCACTCACCCTCCCCGTAGCCTATCTGCCTTTGGCAAAGGGTGATTCAAAAATATATATGCTCACAGAACTCATCTACGACATCTTCGTCGCACTGGCAGTTCCTTATGCATTCAAATACTGGGGGCTGATGGGAGCGGGTTCAGCTCTTTCGGTAGGTGGATTTCTCGACATGCTTATCATCCATTCTTTCTACCGATACCGCTATCACTACCGCTTCAACAAGGCGAAATTGGGTATCTACATCATCCAATTCATCCTCCTGCTTTCCGTCATTCTCCTTTCTCTCCAGGCATCATCTCTATACAAATGGATAGGAGGCATTCTCGCCTTCATCCTCTCTCTCTACATTTCTCTCCATATTCTCAGTAAGGAAACAAACATCATCTCAACCCTCAAGAAAAAACTGAGAAGGAAATGAAAGTAACTGTCCTCACAGCAGTCTATAATGCAGAGAAATACTTGCGTTCCTGCCTTGATTCGCTCGTTTCACAAACCTTGAGCGACGTGCAATTCATTTGCATAGATGATGACTCTACCGACCATTCGCTCAGTATTCTGCAAGAATATGCAGCCAAAGACCCACGTTTCTTGATTCTCCATCTTCCTGAGAATCAAGGACAAGCCATAGCACGAAACGAAGGACTCAAACATGCTACTGGAGAGTACATCGCCATGCTTGATAGCGACGATTGGTTCTCCTCCGATTCTTTGGAGAAAGCCGTGCAATCCATCGAATCCACTCCCGATGCAGATTGTGCCATTTTCCGCCTCCTGCTTCATTACGAAGACAAAGGCACAACAGAAGAGTATCCCATCAAAACCCACAAAAGGCAGTTGACAGGCTTCGAGGCATTCCGTTTGAGCCTTGATTGGAGTCTGCATGGCCTCTATCTTGTTCGTACAAGCATCCATCAAAAATACCCTTTCGACACATCCTGCCGCCTCTATAGCGACGACAATACCACTCGCATCCACTACCTCCATTCTCGCAAGGTAGTTCTCAGCGATGCCACCTACCACTATCGCCAGCATCCTGCTTCTATAACATCCGCCTGCTCCATTCTTCGTTTTCAATACATGGATGCCAATCTCAGCATGAAGCATCAACTCGAAGAAGAAGCCCTACAAGGCAACTTGGGAGAACAAAAGGAGGAAATCATGCGCCTTTACGAAAACCATCGCTGGCTCAATATCGTAGGTTGCTATTGGTATTATTACAATCACAAAAAAGCCTTTTCTCCCTCTGAACAGCAGCAAATAGAAGCAAAATTCGCTTCCATGCTTACCACCGTTGAAAAAACACTCATCCGTCCTTCACTGAAATACAAATTCGGTTATTATCCTTTCCGTTCCTACTCCACTTTTGCCGCAGTAGAAAACCTCTATTTCAAACTAAGGAACTTGCTAAAAAAAGGGAAGAGTGAAAAATGATTCTATATTCTTCATTCTTCACTCTTCATTATAAAAGAGGTGCGTGGCGGATTCGAACCGCCGTTGACGGTTTTGCAGACCGTTGACTAAGCCACTCATCCAACGCACCAAACCCTATAATTTATGTTTGCTTTGGAAAAGCGAGTGCAAAGGTAGCACTTTTTTCATTAACTGCAAACTTTTCCCTTATTTTTTTACTAACTTTGCCAACATTCATAACTTCTCACTCCTCATTCCTCACTACTCACTCTTTTATGAATACCATTGAAAAAGTAAAACAATACATCGCCCAGCACTCCTTGCTGAAAGAAGGAGACAAAGTGTTGGTTGCCATCAGTGGTGGAGCCGATTCCGTCTGCCTGTTGCACATTCTCATGCAATTCCCTTGTTCCCTCCATGCTGTGCACTGCAATTTCCATCTGCGTGGAGAGGAGAGTCAGCGCGACGAATCCTTTGTTCGACAACTCTGCAAAACCTTTGCCATCCCTTTGCACATCAAGGATTTCGACACCCACCAATATGCTGCCGACCACAAAATCAGTATCGAGATGGCTGCACGTGAACAACGATACACCTATTTCGAAACGCTTCGCAAGGAGCTTTCTGCACAGTCCATTGCTGTAGCGCATCATCAGGACGACAATGTAGAAACCCTCCTACTCAACCTCATTCGTGGCACTGGGCTCCATGGACTCTGTGGCATTCGTCCCCGCAATGCCCATATCATCCGTCCACTCCTCTGCCTATCTCGACAGGAAATCCTCTCCTACCTCAGCGAGCAGCATCAGGATTACATCATCGACTCCTCCAATCTTAACAACGAATTCAGTCGCAACAAAATCCGTCTCAATGTCATCCCTCTCCTGCAACAAATCAACCCTGCTGCCACTCAGAACATCATCACCACCATCGAAAATCTAAACGAGGCGGAGAAAATCTACAACTACACACTTTCCGAGTACGATGCCCATTGCGTCAGCACCAATGGTGAAACGCTCCATATCAGCATCGAGCACCTCCTTCGTTGCATTTCGCCCATCTCCCTGCTCCACGAAACCCTTTCGCCTCTCGGTTTCAATCGTTCCCAAGCAAAGGATATCCTTGCTGCCATCCATAAAACAGGGAAAACCTTCCAATCTCCTCTTTACACTCTCTACGTGAATCGCGATTTCTTTGAAGTAAGGGAAACAAAAGCCCCATCCATCACCCTTTCTGAAACAAACATCCATCAGCGCATCGTTCCCAACTCTCCACATTTCACCTTCAATCCCGACCCCCACTTCGCCTATTTCGATGCCGACAAGATGCAGGAACCGCTTTCTATCCGTACCGTTCAAAATGCCGACCGTTTCGTTCCTTTCGGGATGAAGGGAAGCAAACTTGTCAGCGACTTTCTCACCGACCTCAAACTCTCTCGCTATCAGAAAGAACACCAACAAGTGCTTCTCTGCGGCGACGTCATCGCTTGGGTTATCGGCATTCGCAGTTCCAATATCTTCCGTGTCACCCCTTCCACCACACGCATCCTCGAACTACAACTCATGCTCTAAACAGTTTTTTTCAACAACATTCTTGTGCTTCAAGTGTTTTTTCCCTATATTTGCACATGATTGCTAACAATCTAACAATTCCTAACTACTAACTCCTCACTAATTATATTTTATGAAAAAGTACCTATCATTACTCTTCCTTTCTGCATTTTCCCTTCTTGCATGGGCAAATCCTGTCGATAGAGAACAGGCAAAACAAGCAGCACAACTCTTTCTCCAATCCAAGGGAATCAAAAAAGAAGTGTCAGCCATTGCCAATAAGGCACGCTTGGCTCCCAACCATCGGGCAACAGCCAATGCCACGAATCCATATTATGTGTTCAACATCAGACAAAAGGAAGGCTATGTCATAGCCTCTGGCGATGATGCCACACCCGAGATTTTGGGCTATGTCTCTGAAGGCGAATTCGACTATCAGCAACTGCCCGAAAACATGAAATCGTGGCTTAAAAACTACGAAAACCAAATCATCGCCCTTCAGCAGAACCCAGCAAGTTCCTCGCTCCAGAGTCCTCGCAAGGCGGTTCGTACCCATCCCGCCATCAAGGAACTCCTCACCTGCAATTGGAATCAGGGTAGCCCTTACAACGATGCTTGTCCAAACTACTTCGGAAAGGGTCGTTCCGTCACAGGATGTGTCGCTACAGCTATGGCTCAGGTGATGTACTACCAACGTTCCAAATCCACGGACCGCACATTGGCAGCAATTCCTGGCTATACAGGCTATACCACAGACCCCGTATTTGGAAATCTCCAAGTGGAAGGCATCCCTGTCGGCTCACCTATCGACTGGGCAAACATGCGTGATTCCTACAACGGAAGTGAAACCGCAGTGCAAAAGAAAGCCGTTGCCGACCTCATGCACTACTGTGGCGTGTCTGTGCAGATGGACTACACCAACTCTTCCTCCGGCGCTCAGTCCTACCGCGTGGCAGAAGCCCTCAAAGCATATTTCGGCTATGGCAATTCCGTTCGCTATGTCACCCAGAGTTCCTATAGCAACGAATCATGGGACGAGCTCTGCTACAACGAGCTTGCCAACGGTCGCCCATTCTACATATCTGGAGCCAACGACGAAGTAGGACATGCTTTCGTATGCGATGGCTACGACGGAAACCGACTCTACCACATCAACTGGGGATGGGGAGGACAAAGCAACGGTTTCTTCCTCCTCTCGGGACTCAATCCAAGCCAACAGGGTATTGGAGGTTCTGAAGGTGGCTACAGTCAGGGTGTGGAAGCAGTCATAGGATTCGAGCCCGACAACTTCCAGGACATGTCTGTCCCATTCACCAACACGCTCATCAAGAAGCTCTGCATAGAGAATTGGGACACCAACGCCGATGGCGAACTCAGCTATGGCGAGGCAGGAGCCGTCACCACCCTTGGTACCGTATTCCAAAACCAAACGACAATCACTTCCTTCAGCGAGCTGCGTAACTTCACATCCCTCACCTCTATTGCCGACGATGCCTTCAACGGATGTAGCAAGCTCACCTCTCTCGTCATTCCTGAATCCGTTACCTCCATCGGAGCACGTGCATTCGCTGGCTGCTCCAAAATCACCAGCCTCGTTCTCCCTGCTGGCATCACCTCCATCGGAGCCGAAGCCTTCTCTGGATGTCACTCACTCCAGGCACTCTCGCTCCCTGCTGGCATCACCACCATTGCTGATGGCACCTTCAAGGACTGTGCATCCATCACCTCCCTTTCTCTCCCTGAAGGCATCACCGCCATCGGTTCCGCTGCCTTCTCTGGCATGACGAAACTCACCTCCCTCTATGTTCCTGCCACCCGTCCTGATGCCATCACCCTCGGCACCAATGTCTTCGATGGCATCCCATTCTCTGATGCCATCCTCACCGTGCTCCAAGGCGGAAAGGAACTCTTCTCGCAAGCCGAGCAGTGGAAGCAGTTTGTCAATATCCGAGAGCGTCGCGTCAAGCCCGAATTCAGTTTCTCACCACTCGCCATCGACCGCGAAGTCTATCTCTACAACATCGGCACGGGTAAGTTCCTCTCCAAAGGTGAGGCATGGGGCTCACAAGCAATAGTCAACGATGAGCCAATGAAATTCATCCTCAAGCAGGACAACACCTGCGGCAAGGACATCTACTACATCTATTCCGAAGAGACAGGACGTGCAGGCAAATACACTTTCCGCACTTCCACTGATGGAAATGTAGGCAGAGGTGTGAAGGCGGCATTTGTGGATGGCTACACATCCGACCAATCCCGATGGACCATCCTGAGCATTGGTAATAACCTCTATACCATCCAGCCTGAAGCCAACACCGCTGACTACACTGCTGGACAGTACTGGGGTGTCGTACCAACCCACAAGAGCAACTTTGCCAAACCTACCTACGGTGTCTATTGGGACATCACCTACTCCGGCAACGAGCAGGCATGCCAGTGGGCATTCGTCGATTTCGAAAGCACCTATGCTGCTTACGCAGAGTCGTCCCAGCTGGAGCGACTCATCAACATAGCCGAGCAAAAGAACATCGATTGCACAGCTGAAAACGCCACTCTCTACAACATGAAGAGCTCCTACGATGACATCCTGCGTGCCGAAAAGCGACTGCGCCACAAACTCGGATTCATCCATTTCGAGAACAGCAAAATCCGCAATATCTGCGTCTCCAGCTTCGACCTCGACCTCGACGGTGAAGTATCTTTCCAAGAGGGAACCATGGTCACCAACCTCGGTACCCTGTTCTACAACTCTAGCATCACCACCTTCCCTGAAATACAGTATTTCACCAACCTCACCACGCTCTATGGCAACTCCTTCGAGGGTTCCACCCTCCAGTCCATTGAGCTTCCTGATGCCATCACTACACTCTACTACCGCATCTTCTACAATTGCAAAGCCCTCACCAGCATCTCGCTGCCTCAGTTCGTCAACTACATCGGCTCCGAGTGCTTTGCCTACTGCCCTTCGCTCCAAACCTTCAGCATTGCTGCCGACGACCCATCCCGCATCAGCTTATCCGAGGATGCCTTCAAAGGCGTAGATCTCTCTAAGCTTACACTCTATGTGCCTTACGGGTCCAAGGAACTCTATGCCAATGCCGACATTTGGAAACAGTTTGGCACCATCAAGGAAATGCGAGGCACCACCAAACCAGCCTTCTCAGCGCTTGAACCAAACACCAGTGTCTATCTCTACAATGTCAGCACGGGCCGCTACATGAATCAGGGAGAAGCATGGGGCACGCAGGCAATCGCTGCCCAGAACGGACTCACCTATCAGGTGAAAGAGACAGGTCTTGCCGATGGCAAATACACCCTCGTTTCTGGAGGCAAGTACACCTTCCGCACCAACACCGACACCAAGGTGGGTGAAGGCGTCAGGGCTTGCTTCGTCGATGGCACCCTCAGCTCCAAGGCATACTGGAACATCGAACCAATCGAGGGCACCGTCTTCTACACCATCCAAACGCCAACCAACGACGATCTTTATGTAGAGGGCGAATACCTCGGTGTCCTCCCAGGACATCCTTCCGAGGTGGACTACAACTCCTACGGCGCATACTGGGACATCCCAATCGCCGACTACCCTCACTCCTGTCAGTGGGCATTCATCAAGCTCTCCGACATTCAGGCAGCCAAGTCCTTCGATGCACTCTGCAAGCAACTCAAACGCCTCCTCAAGACCGCCAACGAATCCGCGATAGAAGTCAGCGAGGAACAAGCCGTCTATGACAATTTCGATAGCACACGCGATGAAATCCAGACAGCCATCCATTCCATCAACGAAAAACTGGGCTATATCGAGTTCGAGAACGCCACCATCAAGACCCTCTGCACCAACCTTTGGGATGAGGATGCCGATGGTGAACTCTCCAAGGCAGAAGCAGCACAAGTCACCGACATCGGAGTCCACTTCAAAGGCAAGAAGATGAACAGCTTCAACGAGTTGCAATACTTCACCGCACTCACCTCCATTCCTGAATATGCCTTCAACGGTTGCCAGTCGCTCACTTCCCTCTATATCCCTGCCAACGTCAGCAGCATAGGCAAGTCGGCATTCACCAGCGCTACGAACCTCAACTATGTAGCCATCCTGTCCGACCACCCAGAGCAAATCGACGCCACGGGCTCCAACCTCCGAACCCGTGCCACCATCTTCGTGAAGGAAGCAGCCATCCCAGCCTTCCAGGCAGACGAGTTCTGGGGCAAATACACCAACGTGACAGCCTATACAGGACAGCCTGTCATCACCCTTGCCGACACCTGTCGCAACTATGGCTACACCCTCAACGTACCATTCGAACTGACGGGCGCACCCGTAGCAGGCGAAATCAAGGTGAACGACCCAACCGAACTCGGCACACCAGTCGGAGTCTATGAACTGAGCATCGACAGCAGCAGCATCGAAACCGCAGGAGTAATCTACAAGAACGCCAAGCTCACCATCAATCCTGCCACTGTTACTGTCACGGCACGCTCCTATTCCCGCGCTGTGGGAGAGCCAAACCCAGAGTTCAAGGTATCTTACCGTGGATTCCGCAACCGAGAGAGTGCTGACGATGTGCTTACCCATCAACCAGTTATCACCTGTGAGGCAACAGAGGAAAGTCCTGATGGAGTTTACGACATCATTGTCAGTGGATGCGAGGCCGACAACTATGTATTCACCTATGTGAATGGTACGCTGACCGTAGGAACAGGCGAAACCGCCATCACGCTCGTAGAGGCAGATGCCGACACGCCGCACGACATTTACAACCTGCAAGGCAATCGCATCGCCACCCTCACGCCTCGTGAGTTCCACACCCTCCCAGCTGGTATCTACATCAGCAAGGGCAAAAAACTCATCATCCGTTAATTCCACATCGTACTAAAACCATGCAAGAGCCCCTATTCCCACGAATAAGGGCTCTTCTTATGAATCCGTGCAAGGGTTACATGCACGAAGGAACTCATGATTTCCAAACCAACGGCAAAAACAATTTGGATGATTCTGTCAAAGCAAAATGGAGAGTGAAGCTCAGTCCGACGCAAACGCTGCACCATCACGACGCAAATGCTGCACCATCACGACGCAAACACTGCACCATCACAACGCAAACACTGCACCGTCACGACGCAAACACAGCATCGCTTTTAGGAAAGGCATTTCATTGCACAGACACGACACATGCTTTGTTTCGTTGGAATGCAGATGAAAAGAAAAATGAGATGTTTTAAGAATTTTTAACGGGTTTGGGTGATAAGTTCTTCTTGAATTCTGTATCTTTGCCACCGAACTTAGGGAAAAAGGGATTGATGAAAGCAAGTGGATGAGAAGGAAATCCTAAGTCCAAAAGATAGTAGCACCGAAAAATAACACGAATAAGTAGCAAATAAAAAATAAAACATAGTATGTAACGATTAAAAAGAACTTGACACAGTTTTTTTATCATTACATAACGAAGTAAAGTAAACCCCTTTTTTATTAACTTTTTAATTTATTTTTATCATGAAGAAGTTTTTTGGTTTCTTCGCTGTAGTAGCAGCATTGGTGCTTGCAGTTAGCTGCAAGGACGCACCTAAGACAGGTATTGAAAACGTTGACGAAGTAGTAGCAAACTTGACTGAACTCGTTCAGAAGGGTGACGCTTCTGCCATCCAGGCAAAGTTGGTGGAGGTGAAGGACTACATCGCTAAGCTCGCTGCAGAGAACTCTGAGGCAATTGCTCCTTACGTAGCAAAAATCAAGGAATTCATTGCAACTAACAAGGAAAAGCTGACAAGCGTATTGGGCAACAACGCCATTGCTAATGGTCTTGTTTCTGCTGTTGAGTCGCTGCCTGATGATGCCGCTGCCCTGAAGGAGGCTGCAACTAAGTTGGCTGACTTCGACGGTATCGTTGGTGGTGCACAGGACGCTGTAGAAGGCGCTATCGATGGTGCTCAGGATGCAGTGGAAGGTGTAGTTGAAGGTGCTCAGGACGCAGTGGAAGGCGCAGTAGAAGGCGTGAAGGACGCTGCTAACGACGCTGTGGAAGGCGTGAAGGATGCCGCAAACGACGTGAAGGACGCTGCTGCCGCAAAGGTAGATGAAGCTAAGGATGCTGCTGCAAAGAAGATTGACGACGCTGCAGCTGCTGCAAAGAAAGGCTTAGGACTCTAATAGTCGCTTCGCTCCTTTTTTAAATGAAGAATGAAGAATGAAGAATAATGCCATCCGGATGGTGGTAAAATTCATTCTTCATTCTTCATTTTTCATTCTTCATTTACTTTCACGCATGCCGTAACGGCAAAGGTGACGAGGCAGAATGCCATGATGAGAAGGAAGAAGTGCTGATAACCGATGCTTTTGGAAATGAATCCTGATACCATGCCAGGAATCATCACTCCACCGAGATACTGACCTGCGGTACAGATGGAGAAGACGGCTGTGGTGCGTTCGCCACGGGAGAATGTAACGAGATAAAGGGTGTAGGCAGCGAATCCGAGTCCGTAGCCTATCTGCTCGATACAAACGCATGTGCCAATGAGCCAGAGATTGTCGGTTGGGTAATAGCTGAGATAGACATAAACGATGTCGGGAAGAGTGATGCAAAGTACGAGTGGCCAAAGGCATTTCTTCAGTCCCCACTTCGAAACAGCCCATCCACCAATGATGCCTCCAAGAAGGAGTCCGATGACTCCAAGGGTGCCATAGATGAGTCCGAAATCCACATTGCTCATTTCCAATCCTCCCTCTGCACGGGTGCGGGTAAGGAATAGAGGTACAATCTTGGTGAGGAGTCCCTCAGGCAAACGGAAGAGGAGAATGAAACAGAGTGCGGAAATGATATGAGGCTTGGTGATGAACACCTTGAGCGTTTCCACAAATTCATGCAACTGCTCCTTGATGTGGAAACGGTCGTGAACGGTGGTTTCCACCCGTGGGAGAATGAAACCATGATAGGTGCCGAGTAATACCATGAGAATGCCGAGGATGACGAAGACGACGCTCCACGATGCTATGCTGGACTGGAAGGCTGAGCCAAAACTACCCTTCTGCAGATAGCCTGCCAAGAGTACGAGTCCTCCCTGCCCTATCACCATGCCGATGCGATAGAAGGTGTTTCGCACTCCCACATAAAGTTCCTGATCTTTCTCTCGCAGTCCGATGATATAGAATCCATCTGCCGAGATGTCGTGCGTGGCACTGGCAAAGGCAATGACCATGAAGATAGCGAGGGTGGCTTGCAACCAGAAGGAGGTTTGCAGGGTGAAGGCAACGAGTGCCAGACAGATTCCCATGAGGAACTGCATGGTGACAATCCACCAACGCTTGGTTTTCAGATTGTCGATAATGGTACTCCAAATGGGTTTGATGACCCAAGGGAGACCGAGCCAGCCTGTATAGAGTGTGATTTCATCGTCTGCCAACTGCATTTCCTTGAACATGATGACGGAAATGAGCATCACCGCAGAAAACGGCAATGCTTCACCGAGATAGAGGGAAGGAACCCAAGTGTAAGGTGCCCTGGCTCCAACCCCTTGTCCCTCTTGATTAGGGAGGGGATTTGCTACATCGAGGGATGATTCTTTTTCTTTTGTTTGTGCTATATTTTCAGATTTCATTTGATATGAAGGATATGTTTCTGAGTTAATAAGAGGAGCCACGAGATGATGGCGGTGGAAGCATCAAGGATGAAATAGAGGGTGTAGCCCAGATGCAAGGAGAGCCAACCTGAAGCGGCTATCGGCACGAGCATTTCTCCGATAATAAGCGGGAGATAGAAGAAATTGGTGGTGTTGCGATAACGGTCGCCCGAAAAGAATCGGACAAAGACGATACATGCATGAAGTCCGAAGCCGAAACAGAATTGAGCGGTGAATGTGCAGATGCAGATGGCGAACATATTGCCTACTTGCGGGAACAACGCCAAGAGCATATAGGAGATGGGGGAAAGAGAAAGCACCACTGCCATGAGTGGGAAGAGTTGCGACATGCTACGATTCTTCTCCACTCGACGAGCAAGGAACGCTCCGAGGGTAAAGGCAATGACTCCGATGGTGCCTTGTGCATAACCGATGTCCTGAAGGGAGCAGTTGAGTCCTCCTGATTCTTGTGGAGCCAAAAGGAAAAACACGCGGGGACAGAACATGAGTGCCTGAGGCAACAAGAGGAAAAAGAGGAAAATCAATGTTCGGTTGGCATGAGGCTTTGCCTTGATACGCTCCAAGGCATCCATTTCCTTCCGAAAGGTATGGGAGAATGATTCGTATCGGTACGACTTCAGACGAAGCGGAGAAGGCAGAAACAGAAGATTGAGACAGAAGAATATGAGGAACACACCTGCCAAAAGGTAATTCTCCATCGCCCAAGCACGATTGATGTCGCGCAGGAATATCTCCAAAAATCCCACGAATATAATCAGCACACCATAGGTGAGAACCGCGGATGCCTGAGTGGATATGTGCTTGGTGGGGTTATAGTAGCGCTGTTCTCGTGCTGAGAGGATACGTTCGTAATACATGCGTGCCACCAAGTTATGCCAAGAGCATAGGATGGAAATGAGCAACATGCAGAAGAACAATCCCACGTTTCCAGCATGGAAGTCGTTGATATAGAATGCAGTACCTAAGAGTACAACGAAGATGAGTGCCTCGATGACATGAATCCAAGTCTTGAAATTTCCCATCTGCTTCACCTTTAGGCGGACAAAGGATTTGAGCATCCAAGGTGTGAGTAGCAAGGCGGTGTAGATAGTAGCTCGCATAGCTCCTGCTCCAAACTGAATGAACATGAGCAAAGCCACAAAGGTAACCATCGCTGAAGGTATCTCCTCTGCTGCGAAGAGGAACGGAATCCAAAGGTATGGCGAAGAACCAGCAGACCCACCCCCTTTCCCCTCCCTGAGAGGGAGGGGAGTAGTAACTCTGCTATCCTTTTTATTAATTTGGGATTCCTTCATTAACTACTTTTGACTGCGAATTTATTAGTATTTTTTTAAACCACGAATTACACGAATTAAACGAATTTAGATTGTAATTATATCGAATGCTGAAGATTCGTATAATTTGTGAAATTCGTGGTTGATAATAATTTTCATCATTACTTGGTCCACTTTTTCTCTATTTCCGTTCCTGGATAATAATGCTTGAGAATTTGGTCGTAGTGGTAGCCTTGGTCGCCCATGACAGCGGCACCTATCTGACAAAGACCTACACCATGTCCCCACCCTGCTCCGTGGATGATGAAACGGGATGGGATTTCGACATTGGAGTCTATCTCGTAGGAATCGGCATCGAACAGACGCTCCACCACAAAGGCTGAGGAGAAAAGATGGGTTTCAGACAATGCTCGACGGATTTCGAGTTCTTTGCCAATAGTGAAACTGCGCTCCGTTCCTTCGATGCGAAGGAGGCTGATACGTCCTGATTTGCCACGCTGAACGGGTATGAGATTGAGGATTTTACCAAACTCCATTTTCAACTTGCGGGAAATCAATTCGGAGAGTTCATCCTGCGTATATTCCACATTCCAACGATAGAAATCAGTGGTTTCTTGGTCGTAATGGTTAAGGATTTGCGAAATGATACGTTGGTTGCGGGTGTTACAAAAGGCTGATGGCGAAAGGAGAATCCATCGCTGTGCCTCATCCTCCGTCATGGCAGGCAGAAGGTTTTCATCTGTTTCATTCCCTTTGGCAGCGATGTCTTTTTTTGCCACCAAATAAGGTTTATGCACATCCTCCCAACAAGTTTCAAATTCCTCGGTGATACCTCCACAGCATTTGGAGAAACGAGCATCACAGATTTCACCTTCGTAGGTGAGTACCTGTCCGAAGGTTTCTGACACTGCCTGGGAGACAGTAGGACGGGATGCTCGGGTGATGCCTTGATAACGCTGGCAATGGTCGTCGGCACACACATCGAAGAGGGTGTGGTCCTCTCTATCGTACCAACGAATCAGTTGGTTGTCGGATTTCTTGAAGGAAAAGAACGAATCGGTGTCCTTCTCTTTTTCCAATTTCTTTCGCTTCTCCATCTGTGCCAAGAGCCAACTACGGGAAATGACAGCGTGTGCCTTGAGAAACTCAAGCGATGCGGTAGCGCTCATCTCGGAACTAATCACACTGACCAGATATTCCTCCACAGGAAGCACATTGATGGCACACAACTTGCCTTCCACCACAATGAGGCGCAATGCCCCACGGAAGGTTTGCGTTTCCTTGCGCTCCCAATGGAAATTGATGCCGATAGTCACTTCAAACAAAGAGAATGAGGCATCTTCCTCGCGAGGCATGAAAGTGAGTTCCTGATAGAGCGAATCGTTCCAACAAATGCCTCCTTCCTGAAACTGCACAATCTGTTCACCATAAACGGTTTCCCCTTTTGCCTGGTACTTACCGTTCAGATGAAATCTTATCTCTTGTGCATCAACTATTCCTACACTAACTTCGGGTTGATTCATTTCTAATTTTTTTTATTTTCGTCTGCCAAGTTTGAGGCGCATAATCGTTTTCACTTCCTCGTCGGGCGACATACTCACTTCCTTCAGAATGGAAACCACCATGTCGGCATTGAGCTTCTCGAAATCCTCCTTTCGAGGAGTGATAATCAATCCACCCATGTCGATGGCTCCAGGACTCACCACGATTTGCTCCTTACCCTGCTTGAAATAGCAATCAGGACGGTGCTTGGCACGAGGCAAGATGACACTCACGATGCGTGGCTTGCCATCGAACTCGCTTTCCATGGTCCACGAAAGAATATTCATCATCGGCTCGGTTTCACCCTCTGGGAGTGGCAGCGCATCGTAGATTTTTTGGAAAAGGAAATCATTGGTTTCTGGGGTACGTGTCACAATGATAAAGCCTGGTACCACATAGCCACGGAGGGAGAAAATGCCTGTGTCGTCGGCAGAAGTATCCATTTTCATCCACTCGATGAAATCGTCGTCGCTCACAGGATAAATACGCGAACTATTGGCATAGTAGAGTTCTTCCCAATCGCGTTCCAAAGGAACAACACCACGAGAACCCGCTTGGAAATGGATGTGGTCGGGGGCAGAAGCTCCGCAACAAGGTCCATTGTAGAACACAAACAGGTGCTTGAAACCCTCGGTGATTCTCATCATTTCCAGATAGTGCTCACGAATGCACTGAGGGGTATGGAGACGGAGAGGAATCGTGAAATGCTTTGGCAAGATAGGGAATGGATTGACCAAGAGGATGTATTTGCCATGAACAGGAATGTGAATCTGTTCATCAGGACGATTCTCGGAACAGAGGAAACAAGGACGTTCATCGATGGTTTTCTTGTCGATTGATGCTCCTGTCGATACGATACGAGCAGGATTAAATTGCGCTGCAAAACGTACATCAGCATCATGCATAGGTTTCACTTCCACATGCTGCAACTGCTCATAGCGCTCTCGGGCATCATCCCATTGTTTCAACTGATTCGTGAAAAAACGATTCACATCCTTCTCCTGAACGGGTTGTTTCCAGTACCTATTGAGTTGCTGGCGAGCCAATATTTCGGAAGTACGCAAACCGTCCTTATAATAGTTGTTGGCATTCACCTTTGCAGGGGAAAGAGCTGCATCGGAATTGCCCTCCCAACGACGACACAGATACAACTCGTCGAAGATGCGACCTATCTTGAATCGACGTGAGAAAGAGAGTCCTAAAGCATAGTCCTCACCATAGCTGGTGTTAGGCACACCATATTTACGAAGGATTGGAGTGAAGAATGCACGAGGAGCACCAAGTCCATTGATTCTCAATGCGTTATTGCGTCCGTTTTCATCGGTCCATTCACGATGGTCGATGATGCCTGGAGGCAAAGTGTTGAGTTGGAAATCACACATGCGATAGGAACCAATCACCATTGCACAATGCTCAGCATGGAACTTATCAACGATGCGCTGAAGGGTGTTGGACGAACTATATAAATCATCGCTATCAAGCTGCACAGCAAAACGTCCACACCTTTCATCATCAATGGCAAGATTCCAGCATCCACCGATTCCCAAGTCGTTGCGCTTTGGTTGGATATGTACGCAGCGTGCATCTTCTGCCGACAAGCGCTGAAGCACCTCCGTAGTGCCATCATCGGAATGATTGTCAATGACCAGAACATTGAAATCAAAATCCGTTTCTTGGCTCAAGGCTGAACGCACGGCATCCTCTATGGTGCGAACCCTGTTGCGTACAGGAATGATAACGGATGCCTCCAAAGGGAAGGAGTTTCTGCCTATAGCAACTTCACTCACACAATCGGAAGCGATGTAGGCATCAATGAGTTTGAGATGATTCGTGCAAGCAGCCTCCATTTCTATTTGCAACTCACGATTGCGAGGATCCACATAGTCGAATTGCTTCTCCCCACTCTTTCTCAAATCGAGTTCCTCTTCGGTGTAGAGCACCTCGTTGATATGAACGATGGAATTAGGCGAGATGCGGGAGATGAAAAGACGAATGTCGTAGCGTGCTGCATATTTCCAATCCACATGAGGGTTTTCCTTCTCATAGAGTTGAAAGGCTGCCGTATCAATCATGAAGAGTGGGCCGAAATCGAAATCGTTTCGCACACTTCCCAATTGGCAAGGAATAGTAGGCACTTTCTCCACCTTTCCATCCTTCACCACGTTCCTGTCCGAATAGAACATATATGCCCCTGTGTCCTTGGCAATTTCCACCATTCGCTCAATGGCATTGTAGCCCAAGGCGAGCGGCGTTGTCTTCGTATAAAGCAGCAAGTACTGCGACGTCATATATTTCGAAGCCTCATGGAATGTCTTGGAAGAAGTGATGTCATCCACAAAAAACATCGTGCAACCGTCTATCTGTGGCAAATGCTTGTCGAATGCCATCAGAAAGATGTTTGCAACGCGCTTCGAATTCTTCATCTGAGCCACTGTGAAACGCACAGATGCCTCATCAGCATAGGGTATGAAACAATCGACCCTGTTTTTCATACAAAAATATTTATTAAAAAGAAAAGTGAAAAAAGAAGAATGAAGAATGTATTTTACTCCGTTCTTTTACCATCCGAATAGATGTAACTTACATTCTTCATCCCTCTTTTATAATTCACTCATCTATAAATTATTATCGTTACGATGCTATGAACGAATTAGAAATAGAGTCCAATACCAACGCGGAGTCCCACCCTACTCTTATCGGAGAAATCGGAAAGGCTCGCATCATAGTAGATGGAAGGCTCAAGGGTTACGGTCTTGTTGAGGAAGAAGCAATAACCCACCTCAGGACAGATTTGGAAATCGTTGAAGTTCTTGAACTCATGCAAGAGACGGAAACCGATGCCACAGAACACGCCGTTCGACTCCAAATAGTAGCGAGCCTTGGCACCAAGTGAAAGTGACTGCCAATCAGAGCAAGTGTAGTTCACACCAGCCTCTGCAACAGCCAACCAGTTGTCTGCTACAAAATAGCCAAACTGTCCCGAAAGCCCGAAAGAGAAATCGTGAGTCTTATCGTAGGAAATGCCTACACCATCGAGAGAAGCACTTGAATAAATCTTACCTTTCTCGAACTGAGCAAATGTGCTAACAGCAAAAGCAGTCAGCAAAAACATCGTTGCAAATAACTTTTTCATATCAGTGTTTTATTTGTTTGGTTGAATTCCTTGCAAAAATAGTATTCTTTGTTGGATTTTCAAAGAAAGATGCATGTATTTTTACAGAAATCGACGCAAAATCACTGAAAAGACAACTTATTCACGCTGATTTCGCTCCTCTTCCATTTGTTCTTTTTTCCTCAAAACGAAAAAGAGTGCCACAATGATGATAAGGTAAGTGATGATATAAGCTTTGAATTTCACCACAGCTTCCCAACTCGCACCATTCTGATAAACAAAGAATACGGCACAAGCTAACAACAGCACCCAGGGGAGATAATATGATTTCTTAATTCTTGCCATTTTTATCTCTTTACTTCCACATTCTTTCTGTACCACCAAATGAAATAGGACAAGCAGAAGAGAGTGACGAGTCCTCCGCCCAAATAACCAATCCATGCTTGTAGCTGGAATCCTTCAGGAGCGACGAGAATGTAGGAAGAACATACCATCGTCATCCACAAAGCTGGTACAAGTCCCACGTAGAAGTTCTTCTGATGGCGTGCTAACCAAGCAGTGATAGCCCAGAGGGTGAATGCAGAAAGTGTTTGGTTGGTCCATGCGAAATATCTCCAAAGCACATCGAAATTGATCATCATCAGGATGAATGCCACCAAGAAAAGAGGAATGGAAAGAATCAAGCGCTTGTAAACCTTATTTTGCTTGATATGGAGGAAGTCGGAAGCAATGAGTCGAGCACTGCGGAAGGCTGTATCACCGGATGTGATTGGTGCTGCCACAACGCCAAGGATTGCCAACACGGCACCCACTTTTCCTATCCACGTATGGCATATCTGATTCACGATGATAGCAGGATTCATCCTTCCATTCTCTGGATTAGTCATGGCATTGAGCAACTTCTGATAAGGGGTATCGCCATCCACACTCAAAGAATCAGCAAACTTGATAGCGGCAGCAGCCCAAATCAATGCCACCAATCCTTCCGTAATCATGGCACCGTAGAACACGGGGCGACCCAATTTCTCATTCTGCATGCAACGTGCCATCATCGGACTCTGGGTAGCATGGAATCCACTCACTGCTCCACAAGCAATTGTGATGCAAACGCCAGGGAAAAGAGGAATAGAGCTCTTAGGGTGATGATTGCTGAAAGCATCTGTAATTTCAGGCATGGCACCAACATTGGTAAAGATGCCGATAAGAACACCTACTGCCATGATAATCAATGCAATACCAAACAAAGGATAGATTTTTCCAATCAGCTTGTCGATAGGTAAAATCGTTGCCAAAATATAGTAGGCAAATATCACAACAATCCATACAAGCACCCAATCACTATCTCCAACACCGAAAGCGCCACCAGTCAATTTGCCGAGCAGTCCTGCTGGTGTGGTAACAAATACGGCACCCACAAGAATCATCAGCACCAAAGAGAATACGAGGATGAAGATTCGGGCTTTGTTACCCAATTCCTGTCCGATAATTTCAGGCAAACTGGCACCATCCTTTCGGAGCGAAATCATACCCGACATGAAATCGTGCACTGCTCCACCGAAGATGCATCCAAGAACAATCCACAAATATGCAGCAGGACCAAAGAGGATGCCTTGGATAGCGCCGAAGATAGGTCCAGTGCCCGCAATGTTCAGAAACTGAATGAGATAGACTCTCCAAGAAGCCATTGGCAAGTAATCCACCCCATCTTGCTTGGTGAAGCAGGGAGTCTTACGCTCTGGATCCACACCAAAATTTTTCTCTACAAAACTACCGTAAATCAGATATCCAAGTATCAACAAGAATATCGATGTAACAAATGTAATCATTTTGAAATCAATTTAATTTTCGCATGAAAGAACGAAAAAACATTTCTTTGTCAAAAAATCGTGCAAAGTTAACAAATTATCATTACCTTTGCAACTGATTTTGCAAGCAATTGGCTTATTTGAGAAGTTTTCATTACATTTTACCACCAAAATAGCTTTTTTGATTATAAAATATAAGTTTAATGACAAATCATCACACAAACATAAAAACAATTCTCCTTCTCGCTTTCTTCACGACATCTACGCTCAACATAGCAGCGCAAGACATTTATGCCACCATCAACGCCATTTTGAACGAAAAACGGAATGAGGAAAAGGCGAATCTTCAAACAGGCAAAGACACAAAAGTTCAGGAAAACAACACATTTGAAGCCGCCGAAAGTGATATTTTTGAAGCTTCAGAAAACGACACCTTCGATGCTCCTTCCTATGATGATTTATGGCAAGTACCCTCCTATCCTCTCCATGAAATCCGTGCCGTATGGCTCGCTACGATTGGAGGCATAGATTGGCCTCGCACCAAAGCCACTGATTCCTATAGCATCCAACGGCAGAAGCAGGAACTCACCTCCATGCTCGACAAGTTGCAGCGTGCCAATATCAATATGGTGGTCATGCAAACACGCATTCGAGGCACTGTGATTTATCCTTCCAACATCGAACCTTGGGACGATTGTCTCACAGGTAAATACGGAAAGCATCCAGGCTACGACCCCCTGCAATTTGCCATAGAGGAATGTCATCGTCGCGGTATGGAATTCCATGCGTGGATTGTTTCCATCCCTCTCGGTGAATTGCAAAAGCAAAAGGCATACGGCTCATCCTCCATCATGCGCAAGCATCCCAATCTATGCAAAGCAGTGGGTTCCGAAGTGTTTATGCAACCCAGTGCCAGTGGTACAGCGGACTACATAGCGAATCTTTGTCGTGAAATCGTGCAGAAATACGATGTGGATGGCATTTCGCTCGACTATATCCGCTACCCCGAAGCTGTCTATCGATACAAGGACAACGCCTCGGCTTCCCAGAAGCGAGAGAATATCACACGCATTGTTCGACGTGTGCACGATGTCGTAAAATCCATCAAGCCTTGGGTGAAACTCTCTTCCTCTCCCATAGGAAAATTCCGCGACCTGAAGCGCTACTCTTCCTCGGGTTGGAACTGTTATGATGCTGTGTATCAAGACCCTCAAGCATGGTTGCGCGACAATCTTCAGGACATGCTCTTCCCCATGATGTATTTCCGAGAGAACCACTTCTATCCTTTCCTTTTCGATTGGTTAGAGCATTCCTATGGGCATCCCGTGGCTCCAGGACTTGCTGTCTATATGCTCGACCCACGCGAGGGAAAATGGGTACTCAACGATGTGAGAGCACAGATGCACACCTCTCGCAATTCCAAGATAGGTGGAATGATTCTCTATCGCGCCAAATTCTTAAACGACAACCACAAAGGCATTTATAAGACCTCCTGCCAAGAATTCTTCCCTTATCCAGCACTTCCTCCTCGCATGACCTGGAGCAGCGACACGATTGCTCCTCTCCCTCCTCGCAATTTGAAATGCGAGAACGGTGTGCTGAGTTGGACTGAAGGAAATCATCAAAACGAAGAATCCTACACCTATTATAATATATATGGTTCGAACTTCTATCCTGTAGATGTTACCAAGGCGGAGAATCTGCTTCAGGCACGTGTGCTTTCCACCCAGTTCGAACTGACAGGACGCGCCACCTCACGACGTTATTATGCAGTGTGTGCTTCCGACCGTTTTGGAAACCAAAGCAAAGCGGCTCAAGAGCAGAACGTAATGACGAGTTTACCACCTTCTACCGATGCCTGGAATCCATGCTCCCGCATAGGGGATAATGGCAAGCGAGTGGATGACAGAATGAAACTCTTGAAATCCTCCTCGGGTAAGAAATCCAAAAAACGGAAACGCTGATGCTTTCGGCAATCCTCATAGCCCATTCCCTCTTCCACCATCTTCCGTAACTGTTCCAATTTGTCAGCAAGACGGATGGCAACAATTCCCATATTCATCCTTAGATTGATTTCAATACAAGGATGAATTTTTATTTTCTGCCCGCCTTCATGAACGACAAGCATATCAATTCCCACTGGACCCACATACCTTCCTCTAAATTCCTCCTCCAATAATATTTGATGCAAAGAAATCGTGGATATCAGCCATTCCATCGCTTCTTTTCCACAGATATTCAGTAAGTCCTGCTCCAGTTCCTCCTGCCGAGCCACCTTGTTCCATCCATATTTTCCATCTTCTGCAGCCTGAAAAACAGAATAGCCCAAAAACTCCACCTTTCCAGATGCCTGAGCATCAAATTCCAAAGCGAAATCGAGGACTTTATGATAATACCTATCCACCAATATGCCACCTTGATTCCGCAACACGCCTTCGATTCTTGTAAGAGTTTTCTCGCTCATGTCCTCTGCCACGAACACACCCCTACCACTACTCGACCAAGGCGATTTCAGGATCATCCTTTGTCCTTTCTGAAAATGCAAATCCGAAACACGCTCGCAGAATCGCATATCCTCCCCCACAAACACATCGCAAGTCCGTTTTCCATTCATCTGCTCCACGCACCCCAAAAACCGCTGGATATATTTGGCAGCGAACTCCCTACTCGACCACCTTCTCCACAAATCCAATTGCTCATCGCTTGGCATATTCTCCTCCAACACACCCAAACGTAGCAAACTATGTTTCAACGACTTGCTCCATCCCCAAGGCTTCGGCACATACTGCGAGAAATCGATACTATCTCTTTTCCCTTCAATGCCCAAACCATCCTCTTCTCCCAACACAGCATCCCCATCATCCGCCCAAGCTAAAGGAAACAGTTCCAAATCCTTTTCCATCTGTCTCACATTCCTTGGAGGCACATACATCTGCGCATCTGCCGCCAAAGCCATATCATTCGATGGATTAAATATCAATAGAAACATACAATCATTCATTTTCACGAAAAAGAAGTTTCAGGTTTCCTCCTTCGTCCTTCCTCCTTCGTTCGTTGTCATTCGTCTTTCGTCCTTAGTTCTTCGTCTTTCGTTTTACCTCCTTCGTTTTTCTGTAAGCTTCGGCTCTGCCGAAGCCATTCCCCTTTCCTCATTCCTCATCCTTCCTTCTCCTTCCAATTCTCGACAAGCGATTCACGATGTCCTTATTCAGTTGCATGATGCGGCGATTCTGATTCTGGATATTCTCCTGAATCTCCTGCGAGCGGAGATACATCTCGTTGAAATGCTCCACCAACTGGTTTTGAATCGTCTCAGTCATATCCATCACCCCTTCATCCGTAGGACACATGCAGGAAAGACCATTACGAATCAACGACACCTCGATATTCTCTCCCGTTTCCACAGGGTCGCCATCATAATGAATAGCACCAGGTTTCGAACGCTTGATAAGCAAGTTCTTACAGCGGAACGACTTGATTCGTCCACTCTTGTCGATGGTTCCGTTCATCAGTTGGAGGGCAAGCTGTGGCACCTCCAACAACGTAAACGGTTCAATGATAGTCACATCCATCAATCCGTCCCTCACGGATGCTTGAGGAGCGATAAACGCATTGTTGCCCCATTGCGAAGCATTCGCACAAGTAATCAGGAGAGCCTCATAGACCTGCTTCTCGCTTTCCTCATCCACCAACTCAATCTCGTATGTTTCAGGATTATACGAAAGAGCATTCTGAAGAATATTTTCCACGTAAGTGAGGAATCCACGCTTTCCAGCTTCAGCAAATTTCTGAGAGATAAAAGCATCCAACCCCACTCCACAAGTGCAGAAGAAAGGATGCAAATTAATCAATCCATAGTCCATCAACTGAGGTTCAGCCTCGTTAATCAACTTGATTGCACGAATGGCATCCATCGGAATATGCAGATGCCGAGCCAATCCGTTACCCGAACCACAAGGAATGATAGCAAGCGACGTGTCCGTATGCACCAATGCCCGAGCCGTCTCGTTCACCGTTCCATCCCCACCTATGGCGCACACAATATCCACACCTCGATTGGCAGCACCACGGGCAATTTCCGTGGCATGTCCCGCATATTGAGTTTGAACAATGTCGTATGCAAACTTATCTTTATCAATAAGTTTCTCAATCTGCTTCAATATCATCTTCTTTCCAGAAGTGCCGGAAATCGGATTCACAACGAAGACAATTCTCTTCAATTCCTGCATACGCTGAGCCCAATAGATAAAAGGAGCTGATGCTGTCGTTGACATATCATTCCCAAAAACAATGCAAAGATAAAAAAAAAGCATTACATGGAGCATTCTTTTCCAAAAAATTTCTCTTCACCCACTTATTGAGCTCTTTCCACCTATTCCCTTTTCTCTTCAAACACCACTTTTTGAACTATCGAAAGCTCTTTTTTCAATTGTAAAAAGAAGTTAACGGAAAAGTTAGATGTCGAATTGTCGAAATGTCGAAATGTTAAAACTCTCACCTTGCAAGAACTGCATAATAAAGTGAATAATTAAAAGTGAAAATACCATGAATGACAGTTTGACTTTCGTCGAGTTGTAGATTCGTCGTGAAGCCCTTCTGACTGGAATGCAGTGAAAGCGGTGCAAATCATTCGTGCGAGTGGTGCAGAGTTTGTGTCGTAGTGGTATAGCGTAAGTGTCGAAGTGGTGCAGCGTAATAGTCAGACTGAACTTTCCTCTGAAAGCAAAGCAAATATCCGCTTTTTCAGTGGAGAGTCCAAAAGAAATAGGATATTATTTTTTGATTTATCTCAATATTCATATTAAATTCGAAATAGTGCTTTTTTATTTGATACTTATCTATATGACAACTAAGATGGATTTCGTATGCCAGACACATATTCAAAGGTTCTTTTCATCTATATACATAGACTATCTTTATATATTAAAATTTAAATGATTGATTTTCAATTATATAGTTTAAACAATTTTTCGACATTTGTCAGTTTGTTGAATTGATTAACTTAGTTTATCTTATTTTTGTTCATGCTTTTCTTCCCATATTTGCACGTCGTGTATGCAAACATGCTATTCGAAAGAGTCTCGGCGGCATTGATGATGTAGTTTTTGGATGCCGCGTGTGCATTGACTCCATCGATAATGTGCCTCACTGCTCTGAAAATAATGGTGTTTCATGGTTCAGAATAGTACATTTTCCATCATCCTCTTATTTTTTTTACCTTTTTAAGGTAGTTGTATTTTTAATTTTATTATCTTTGCAGCATTAAGGTGTGAATTTATTCTTGCCTTTTTACTAACAATCTGAAAACACTTCAGTTTCATAACAAAACTATCACCTTTTTCGAACAAAACTTCAATTCATATTATTTCATTAACTTTTAACACTAACTATTTTATGAACAAAAGTTTACGTTTATTGAGTTTGTTGGCTGCTCTGCTCGTTTCAGGCTTTGCTTGGGCTGACAATGGTACGTACTCGGGTTCGGTGGAACAAGCATGCAAGAACGATTATTCCACTGACGCCATCACTTTCAGTCTGTCGGAAATGGCTGGTTTCTTCGGTGTGGAAGCTTCTCAGTTTGCTACCGACTTGCAGGCTTTCATCACTGCCGACAAGGCTGCCTACAAGGTGGACGACAACAGCGACAAGACACTGTATGTTCGCCAAACCGTGAATGGTGGCGAATCCATCTATCCTAATGCTGAGCAGGGTTATTCTGCTAACTTGGGCGATTACATGTGCGGTTTCTGGATGGACAAGGATGGCAAACCAATGGGCTACGGCAACGGTGCCGCTTGGTACTGGCTCATTCAGGTAGATGACACACTCGACGAGGTACAGTTTTGGATTGGTCAAATGCCAGACTATTGGATTGAAGGTGGTAACCCATCTTGCGACCTCAACATCGTTTATAATGGAAAGACTGCTTTCATTAATCTTTCCTCTGTAATTGCAGCAAAGCCTACTGTAGAAGCTACGGATAAGTTCAGTGAGCTTGAGATTGTAGGTTCAGCAGAAATCCTGATGCATCAGACTCAAGGTGCAGGTGGTGTTGCTGTTGAATTCGTAACTAGCGACATGGCTGAAAAACTGGGCATCAGTAAAGATAACTTGGAAGAGACCTTTGAAGCTCGCCTTTTTGCTCGCTACTACGATTTCTCGAATGATATGTGGACAGACTCACTTACGAATCGCTCTACTGCAGGAGGTTCAGGTTTCTGGACAGCACCTACTCAAAACCCTGAAACAGGAAACGATTCTCCTGAGTGTGCACCTCACGCATGGGGTGATATTTGTAAGTTCTACGTTGAACATCTTGCCTACAACGCAGCAAGCGACAGCATCGTTGGTTTGAGTGGACAATTTGGCACCAATTGCGCTGTCAATCAAGAATATTACACGACATTCTATGTGGTTGCAGGAACAAAGGCTTACGCTCTGAAATTCATTCTCCATATTGACGAAGCCGAGAAGATTGATTTCAGCGATATGGAAATGGTAGGTTCAGAGGAAGTGATTGTAGCAATCGACGCTGATGAAACTGGAGCAACTACTATCCAAGTGGATCTCGAAAAGATTGGCGAAATGATTGGCAAAACTGCTGACGAGCTGGATGCTGCTGGTATGAATTCCCTCCAGAGTGAAGGCTCTTTGGTAAATGGTTTGACGGCTCATACGGCTAACAACAATGGATTCTGGTACAATAACGAAGGATTTGTCTGCTCTTACGGCGATGCAAGCGCTGCCATGTATATTGAGCCTGTTTCGGCAAGTACCCTTAGCTCACTCAATGTTGGTAAGTATGTGAAAACGATGATCCCAGAAGGCGGAAGCTGTACTTCTTCTGTATTCTTCCTTGGCAATACCTCCTATTATCGTCTTGACGTGACACTGAAGATTAATAAGGAAGATGTGATTGAAGGTGACTCCGTTCCTCAGAGCGACTGGACACTTGTTGACACTCAGAGATTCTCTGTTCAAGTTATCAGAAGTGAGAACTATAGCCAGAAAGAGAATACTCAGCTCAACTGGGATGGTGTGCTGAACGCATTGGAAACCACCAAGGTAGGTAAGAATGACCTCTACACTTGGAGTGAATATCAGACAAGCTGGATTCCAGAATCTTTGACCAACAATTATACTTGTACTCCATATCCTGGATTCTGGATGAGCGAAGACGGAAAGACTCCTACCAACTGGCAACCTTCTTGCTCTTATGGTATGACTCTCAATGTTTCCAGTGGTGTTGTCACTTGGTATGTTCATGATGCTACGACTCATGATACAGGCGAATCATTCGAAGGCGAATTCTTCATCGTTAACTGGCTTAACGGTAAGGTTGTAAAGATTGTCTGCGATGTGGAATACGTGGCAGAACGTGTTACCGTTGAAAATGCAGGTGAGGAGGATATTACCATCGCTCTTACCCCTGACAACATGAATTCGGACGGACTTTACTTTACAAACATCGACATGACAAAGGCGTGCGAGGCTCTTGGCATCGACATCAGTGAAATCGAGAGTGCTTCTTGGTATGTACTGAACAATTCGGGCAGCTTCACTGCAGTAGAAAGCTTCGAAGGCGAGGATTGCATGTTTGATAGTATGGGTTCATTTGCTAATGCTGATAGCGAGGATGCTCAGTTTGCTATAGGCTATGATTATGAGGACAACAAGTTTGTAGCGAGTCTCCTTGGCAATGATCCAACTGCTGAAACTCTCTACTCTACTCGTATTGCTCTCCGCAACGGAAATAAGCGCTACATCTTCAACGTTACCATCGGTTCCGAAGAAGCTTTGAGCATCGACAACTTGAAGACTTCAAGCAAGAGCTATCAGCTCTTCGACCTCTCAGGACGTGCAGTGAAGAACCCAACCAAGGGCTTCTACATTGTCAACGGCACTAAGATGCTCGTGAAGTAGTACACTGCATTTCACAGAGATTTTCTGTGAAAATTGAAATATTCGTACCAAACCACAGATTTAACGGATTTAACAGAATGTTTTCTGTGACAATCTGAATAATCTGTGGTTTTTAAAATAATATCTTTGTGCATTTCTATAAGGACATAGACGAAGTAACATTTTTCATCATCAATTTCTTCTTTCTGCAAGTGATTGGAAGAATGTTTGTGAAAGGAATCCTGTTGTTGTTCCGTTTCTTCGGTATGCCCCAACTTCACAACTGGTTCTACTCCATTCCCAACGCTACGCATTGGCTTTCAACTCTTCTACTCATCCTTGCTGTGGTGGTGAGCGTCGGGCGCATCACCCGAAAAAACAAAAGGAAAAAAACCATGCAGAAGAACGACATGGAAGGATGAGGGATAAGTGCCGCAAGCGGCAGGGACGAAGGACGAAGGACGAAAAACGAAGGACGAAGGATGAAAACAAGAAGAAGGTGCAAAAGAATTGATACACTCTTTTGCACCTTCCTATTTTTAAAGACTTGATGTTTAGTCCTTTGCCAATTGATTGAATTTCGACATCACACGGCGATAGTAGCCTTCTGTGCGTGCCTTGCGCTTCATACAATTCAAATCGCCTGAGTTCCAAAGACGAATGGCTTTTTCCATATTGCCTTCCTTATTGAAATATTCCTGATAAACAATGAACATTTCATAACTCTTTTCTTTACTGTAGCGGTCTTTGTAAGTAAACTTCTTCTTACCTAAAATCTGATTACACTGGCGAACAAGTATTTCTGAAATCTGAAGGCAACCTACCCATTTTCCATTCTTGGAAACAGCATTGGCACGACCATCACTTTCTACTTGCTCAATGGCTTTCATAACGGGTCCCCATTTCTTCTGCAAATCAACGGTAACGGGTTTGGAAGCGCACACAGCGGTCATCAAACTAAAAAGTAATGTGAAAGTAATAACAATTTTACGCATAAATATCGATTTAGTTCACGAATTGCCAGAAGGTTTCATGTTTAAGCAGCAGTTTCTCCGAATGTTAAAGTTTCACGAAATTCATCACGAATCCAAATATCTCATTCATTTCACTGTTCCTTCTTCTGGACGTTAATTATCTCCTGAAATGGTAGTTACACACATAAAAAATGCACACCGTTGTGTACTTTTTTCTGAAAAGCGCTGCAAAGGTATGCATTTTTTTTGAATATACCAAACTTTTATGCAAAAAACCGCATATTAGGGCTTCAGAAGCCTCTGATTACTACATAAGTAATGAAAAACGAGTCAACAAAATTACACAAATGAGGCACATATTATGTAACGATTAAAGAATAAATATTTGAGATAATTTGTGGTAATTTGTTGACTGAAAAAAATTACTTAAACTTGATTTTTTTGCCTTTTGACTCGTTTTGGAGTCGATCCAAGGAAGTGATGACAATGGTTTTTCCTTTCAAATCCTGATCGATTCGATAGCTTGGGTGCGAAATGATGGAAAGGATTTTGGATGGGTCGTCGAGATTTACTTTCTCCTTTTTGTCGAAAGCATAAATAACGTATTTCATCGCCTTGTCCATGTCCTTCTTTGCTACAGGTGGAGTCCACATCAATATTTTCCCTGCGGAGGTCTCCATCACCTTGGGGTTGCTTGGTTTCTTGGGAGCCTTCTTGTCGATAAACGGCATGCGAGGCTGCAAGGCAGGATATTTGTGGTAGTGGGTTTCGAGCACCGTGCGATAGTTTCCTGGATTGTTCACACAGGCTGCTGCATACCACTGACAACTACCCTGAATGTTCTTGAGGGAACGCTGCAAATCATACTTCGCATATTGCTGATGGCGAGATGGGTCCTTAGGGTCTGCCTCCTTCACGGTGCGCTCCACATCTTGACCGATGAACACAGGGCGGTTGCCACAATAATCATTCCACCAATGGCAAAGCACCTCGTAATCGGCTGCTTTGGTGCCGAAATTCCAATAGATTTGAGGAATGGTGTAATCTATCCATCCTTTTTTCTGCCAAAGCACAATGTCGGCATAAAGGTCATCGTAGTTCTGCGTTCCATTCGTGGCACTTCCGCGTTCCGCATTCTTCTTCTCGGGATTATTTCGGTAAATGCCAAAAGGAGAAATGCCAAATTTCACCCAAGGCTTCACCTCGCGAATCAGTTGGTAAAGCTCCTTGATGAGCTGGTTCACATTGTCGCGTCTCCAATCGCCTATATTCTTAAATCCACGTGGGTCAGCCTTAAAGAATTCCGCATCGGGAATGGCCTCTCCTGCCACAGGATAAGGATAGAAATAATCGTCCATGTGGATGCCATCCACGTCGTAGCGCTCCAAAATATCCTCCACCACCATGCAGGTGAACATGCGATTTGCCTCCAAAGCGGGATTCATAATCAGGAGGTCGCCATACTGAAACACTTGGTCTGGATGGCGCTTGGCGATATGATTGGGAGCCAATTCTGTCGTTCCTTTCGTCTTGGCACGATAGGGATTAATCCACGCATGACATTCCATATTGCGTTTGTGGCACTCATCGACCATCCAAGCCAATGGGTCCCATCCATCTTGTGGTGCTACGCCTTGCACCCCCGTGAGATAACGGCTCCAAGGCTCGAACCTGGAAGCATAGAGTGCATCGCCCTCAGCACGCACCTGAAACAGAATGGCATTGATGCCTGCACCCTCAAGCACATCCAGTTGGCTGCTGAGCATATTGCGAATCTCCTGCATGCTCTTGCCAAGGTATTGTCCATTCACAGACTGAATCCACGCACCACGAAACTCTCGCTTGGGATAAGGCGTTTCCTTGGCACTCGTAAACAAAGACAATACGGGGAGCATCAAAAGTAAAAGTGCTAAGATTGATTTTGCTTTCATTGTAGTTTTGTTGTTTCTTATGTAGGTTTTTATTTTGGAAAGAATTTAGAATAATTAGAATGATTTCTCCAAAAATGGGTGTTATAATATTATAAGAAAGGAGTGAGTGCATTTCCGAACCATGCCACGAAGCGTTTCCACACACTTTTCTTCATCCACATTTCATGGGTGAGCAAATCGGACGTTTTCAAATCCTCATCAAACATGTCATTGAGTTGCTTGGTGACATCTTTGTCGAAAATCACGGTGTTCACCTCATAATCGCAGCGAAGGCTTCGGCTATCTAAATTGGAACTACCCACGGTGCACATCAGGTCGTCCACCATCATCACCTTCGTGTGGTGGAATCCTCCGTTGAAGAGATAGACCTTCGCGCCTCGCTTTGCCAATTTGCGCCCTATCCAGTGGGTTGCATCGGGTGTGAGCGGAATATCACTCTTTGCGGAAAGCATGATTTCCACTTCCACTCCCCTATCAATCGTGCGCTTGATGGCTTTTCTCACCTTGTTCGTTGGCACGAAATAAGGATTGACAATCCTCACTTTCTTTTGCGCATGATCCAGCATGGAGATGAAAAGCTCACGCATCGATTTGTTGGTATATCTTGGCGCTCTATCGACAATTGCCACACGCATGCCGCCCACGTTGTTGTGCTTGGGAAAATACTTCTCTCCTCTCAACACTTCACCCGTCTGCACTTCCCACATCGCTACGAATATCAAATGGAGGTCGTTCACCGCAGTGCCCTCAATATGCATGTGCATATCTCTCCAAGGACCTATTTTCTCGATACCCGTGATGTAGTAATCCGCCACATTCATGCCTCCGGTGTATGCCACCCGTCCGTCTATCACCACAATCTTGCGGTGGTCTCTCGGAAAAATGTGATTCACCCAGGGAAACCTAATGGGGTCAAACAATTCAATCTTGATGCCTTGCTCTGCCAAACTGCGATGCTGCTTCTTCTTCACGGGTTGATTGTTCGACATGTTGCCAAAATCATCATACATGATGCGCACTTCCACGCCTTCACGCACCTTCTCCAGAAGCAGACTGATGAGCAGTTCGTTGATGGAGTCGTTTCGGAAATTGAAGTATTCCATGTGGATGAACTTCTCCGCTTTCTTGATTTCGGCAAACAAATCATCAAATTTCGCCTGCCCCGACGGAAGCAAGTGAACGATATTACCATCGCTCACTCTCACATCCCGTTCACGCAGCATCGCTGCCACGGCGGAATCCACACGCTGTTCATCCTGTGCCGATAAATCCACCGCACAAAGCAACAAGCAGACACAAGTTATGAATAGTCTTAATCTTCGCATTCTTCTTAAGAGTTTTCTTCGTTCAGCAACGCCATCAAGTTGGGCATCCAGTCCTCGTTCTTAGGCACAAGCAAGCCATGGATTCCCACTTGTTCTGCTGCCTCTATGTTCTTAGGTCCATCGTCGAGAAACACCGATTCCTCTGCCTTGATGCCAGCCTGTTCGAGCACCTTTTGATAAATGGTGAGAGATGGTTTATAGTCCTTCAACAGATAACTTAAATATACCTGATGAAAATAGTAGGAAAGAGGATGTCCGTCCCCACTAAAATCTGTGCTATTCGCCCAGCTCATCAAAAAGCCATTGGTATTGCTCAACAAGAGCACATTATATTTTTCCTTGAGTTTCAGCAAGTTCTGAAGCCTTTCCAACGGCACGTAATCTATATATCCACACCAAGCCCAAACGCATTGCTCGTAGGAAAAGCAGGGGGCAGACGTACCGAAATAGTTCGACTGCTCCTGAGCTTGCTGTCCCAAAGCCCTTTGGAATTCCTCTTCACTGATGCTACCATCCTCCAACTGACGGAAAATGCCAGTCTGTCCATACACACCCATCTGTTGGCGCGTGTTCTTGATGCCCAGACTCTCAAATCGAGTCCATGCTTGCTCGGGATTCAGCGGCAGCACCACTCCACCCAAATCGAATATGAGGTTTTTTATCATTTTATCATTAATATTATCACCACTGAATCGGTGTCAGTCCCTGTTTCACCAAATAGGCATTCGTCTGACTGAATTGATGATTTCCAAAGAAACCACGATGTGCAGAAAGTGGAGATGGATGCACCGACTTCAGCACCAAATGCTTCCGTTGGTCAATCATATATGCCTTACTCTGCGCATAACTGCCCCAAAGAATGAAGACGAGCCCTGTACGCTCCTGAGCCAGCACACGTATCACAGCATCTGTGAATTGTTCCCAACCTTGGCGCTGATGCGAGCCTGCCTGCCCTTCTCTCACGGTGAGGGTGGCATTGAGCAACAACACACCTTGCAAAGCCCATCGAGTCAAATCACCCGAAGGATTGACGGGAATGCCCAAATCGTCCTGTATCTCCTTATAGATATTCACAAGCGAAGGAGGAATCCTCACACCATCGGGCACCGAGAAACTCAATCCCTGCGCTTGACCCAATTCATGATAAGGGTCCTGCCCAATAATCACCACCTTCGTCTTGTCGAAGGGACAAAGGTTGAAGGCATTAAAGATGAGTCGTCCTGGAGGGAAGACGCGATAGTGCTGATACTCGTAACGAACAAAATTCGTTAGTTTCTCAAAATAAGCAGAATCAAATTCTTTTTGCAGTCGTTGTCTCCAAGACTCTTCAATTTTCACTTGCATAACACTTGTGTTCAGATTATATCGTTCATTTGAGTGTGATAATTCACAAGTCCCTCGAGTGGTGCCTGCATGATGTTGCCCATCCGATAGCCCAAGTTCTTGGCTGTTTCCTGTAGTTCCTCACGATAGAACCATGCCACCGAACCCACAAAATTCACTGGGAGCTCAGGGATTTCGTACAGATTTACATTTCGCTTGAAGAACTCTGAAAAACAATCTATCAGGAAATCATGCACCTCCTTCATCTCTCTATGGCGTGCACAGAAAGGCGAAAGGCTTGCCAAGAAACGGTTGGGAAGTGGCTCACGATACACCTTCTGGATAATGGCACTCGTGGTGAGTTTCGTCTCCTCTATAAACAGTTGGCACAAGTGGTCGGAAAACTGACGTTTCAGCACATTGCCCACCAATCGCTTGCCGATATAGGCACCGCTTCCCTCATCGCCCAGGATGTAGCCCAGTGGAGACACATTGTCCAGAATCTGAACCCCATCGTAGTAGCATGAATTAGAGCCCGTGCCGAGGATGCAAACGATGCCAGGGTTATTGCCACACAATGAGCGAGCTGCCCCCAGCATGTCACTACCCACGAATATCTTTGTCTCATTACGCAATATCTGTCGGATGGCAGAAGCCACCACAGGGCTTTTCTCAGCCGTGCAACCAGCGCCATAAAAGAACACGTCCGTCACTATCTGCTCGGCAGAAAGCAACGGAAGCAGTTCCTCCCGCAGGAGTTTCACGATTTCCTTCTCATTTTGCTGAAACGGATTGATGCCTTGTGTCATCAGCAATTCATGGTGCTCCCCATCGGTCAAGCACCATGCCGTTTTCGTCGAACCGCTATCTGCAACGAGTGTCATCATTCTCCTCCCGAGAACTCTTTGATTCGCTGCTCCTCGCTCATTTTGCAAATGAGGAGCGTGTTATCCTTCTCAGCCACGATATATCCATCCAAGCCCTGAATTACCACCTTGCGCTCTTGCGAAGTGTGGACCATGCAGTTCTTCGATTCATAGAGCTTCACATCTTTGCCAATCACGGCATTGCCATTTTCATCCTTGTCAGCCAAAGTGATGAGTGAGCCCCATGTACCCACGTCGCTCCAACCGAAGTCGGCAGGCATCACAAAAATCTCCTCTGCCTTCTCCAAGATGGCATAGTCGATAGAGATGTTAGGACATTTTGGGAAGTTCTCATCAATCTTCGCCTGTTCTTGCTCCGTGCCATAGAACTGCAAGAGACGTTCGAAGATTTGCGAAATTTCGGGAGCATACATGCGAAGAGAATTCACGATGGTATTCACATTCCAAATGAAAATGCCTGAATTCCAATAATACTCGCTATGCTTGATATATTGCTGGGCAGTCTTCAAGTCGGGTTTCTCCTTGAAACTGTCAACGCGGTAAATCTGTTTGTTGCGGAGCGAAGCAGAAGTCAAATCAGCCTGGATATAGCCGTAGCCTGTCTCAGGACGCGTAGGCTTCATTCCCAGCGTCACAATGGCATCGGAGTTAGCCGTAAACTTCAGTGCACTCTGAATCACCCTGCGGAATTCCTCTGGTTTCAGCACGATGTGGTCGCTTGGTGCCACCACCAAGTTAGCCTTAGGATCCTGCGACTTGATGCGCCATGCCACATAAGCGATACATGGTGCAGTGTTTCTGCGACAAGGTTCCAGCAACACATGGTTGCTTGGCACTTCTGGCAATTGCTCCTTCACGATGTCGGCATACTTCTCGGAAGTCACAATCCACACATTCTCAGGCGATACCACACCTGCGAAACGGTCAACCGTCATCTGAATGAATGTTCTTCCTGTGCCAAAAACATCAATAAACTGCTTGGGATATTCTTGGGTGCTCATGGGCCAGAAACGGCTTCCCACACCACCTGCCATAATTACGAGATGATTATGCTTTCCTTCCATCTTCTTAATCCTTTCCCTTAAAAATACCTTAGTCAAATTAATTTTAAGTTGCAAAGTTACTTCAAAAAAATTAAAAAATGCTTAACTTTGCAAAATATTTCGACACGCACCCCAAAAAACGTCGGATTATAGTTTAAAAATTATCAAATGTTTAACGGTTTAGCATCATTCGTATCATTCATCAAGTTTGCATCTATTTGCTAAACACAAAATTCTTTTTATGAAACTATTCTATTTCGTGGCAGCCTTGGCAATTTTGGGGTCAGGCAGTGTCAAAGCTCAAAATGTTCAGTTCCACTACGATTTGGGACACTCACTCAGCAAGAACCTTACTACGCGTCCATCCGTTACCACCACCGTAGAAATGTTCAAACCCGACCGTTGGGGAAACACATTCTTCTTCATCGACCTCGATTACTATAGCCGAGGCATGGCGGGTGCCTATTGGGAAATCTCCCGTGAGTTCGACCTCAGCAAGAACAAGCAGTTCGCTGCCCACATCGAATACAATGGTGGTGTCTCCACTGCTGAGGACATGACTTACGCCTCACGCTTCCAGCAGGCGGTTCTCGTCGGTCCAGCATGGAATTGGCATTCAGCCGACTTCTCAAAAACCTTCAGCGTGCAAACCCTCTATAAGTATTATTTCAGAGGTCAGCACGACGAGCACACCTTCAGCAGCTTCCAGCTCACAGGTGTGTGGAGCAGCACTTTCGCCAAAGGACTTTGCACTTTCAGCGGCTATTTCGACCTTTGGTACGACGACAAAGTGAATGGCAATCTTGTTCTCATGGGTGAGCCTCAATTTTGGTTCAACCTCAACACCCTGCATGGCTGGGATGGCATCAACCTCAGCTTGGGTACCGAATTGGAAGTTTCCAACAACTTCATATACAACGATTTGGGACAGCACAATCGTTTCTATGCTGTCCCAACCTTAGCCGCTAAATGGACCTTCTAAATTTTGGCATTGGCATTGCCTTGCTGTCCGAATGGTAGCCAAAAGCCAATTGCTAAAGCCAAAACCTTTTAAAAGGCACCTCCACCAAAGCCGCCGCCTCCACCGAAGCCGCCTCCACCACCGAAGCCTCCGCCTCCGCCGCCGAAGTTACGGGCATTGCGGAGATTCTGACGTGCCTCACGCGTTCCAAAGAGATTGAAGCGATAGATGAAGTGAACCATCACGTATGAGTTGATGGAATTGGATTCTGAGTCGCTACGCCCTGTAGCACTGATGTTTCGGCGGATGTTGCTACGCTGGTTGAGAATATCGTATGCTCGCAAGGTGACTGTAGCATTCCTGCGCTTGAGGAAGCGATAGCTTGCCTGTGCATTCCAAATCAACTCGTTGGTATTCATTTCAGCGGAACTATATCCACGACGCGAAATCATACCAATATCAGTGGAGAAGCCAATGCCGTTATCGAGCGTCATGTTGAAGTTGGCACCGTAGGAGAAGTCGTAAGTGTCGCGATTGTTGGCTGCCACAAGTTCCGAGCGCACATGGCTGTAGTTGAGGTTTCCGTAAGCACCTGCACTCCAAAAATCTGCACGATACTGCATGTTGAGTCTCTCGCCCAAGGAAGTGTTCTTCACCGTGTTCCTCATCGTCTCCTTGTTCTGATAGATGTAACCCACATTGTTCCTATAGTTGGCACTGGTGTTTGTGGATAGCGTGAACGTCTCGACAAAGAGCGGAGTAGTGAATCCGAAGTTTCCGCTGATGCTCCAGTCACCATTGATGTTTTGAGGCTGCGTGATGCGTCCACCCGTTGCCTCATTATATTCTGTACGGCTTGTGATGCTGTTCTTGGTCGTCGAAAAACTCATGTTGGCATTGAAGTTCTGCATCGTTGTGGTGAGGTAGTTGTTCCAATCCACATTGATGTTCGTGTTGAACGAAGGCTTCAGATTCGGATTACCCATGCGGATATTGAGATCATTCGATGTGTCAGTCATATTGAAGAGGTCAGTCATATCAGGCTGACGAGCAGAACCACGATAGCGAATACGCAGAGTGTGCTGCCTATTGAAACGGTAGCGGAAGTTGAGCGTAGGAGAAAAACGCCAGTAGTCGCGGCTTGCCACGGTGTCGAGACCCTGATAGTCGTAGTCAATCTTCTGATGCTGTTCCTCGATGTTCACACCCACATTCATGTTGATGGAAGTGGTGACGAGACGAAGCTGCAATTCGAGCAAATGAGTCTTGTTCTCATTCTCTGTGTATCGGCTCAAGTCATCATCGAGATAATCCCTGTAATTGTCTGGAAGATAACCAGCTCCAGTGCTACGAATAGAGTCGAGGAAATACTCGTAATTGCCGAAATCGTAAGTAGAGCCGTCAGAATGACGATTCTGATAGCTGAAGCGATATTGCGTCTGCAAGAAGAGTTTCCTCGCAATCAGCGGTTCAGAATAATTGGCGCCAACGCTATAGTTCTTGTTGGAACTTGGAGTGGTGCGATAGCGGTAGGTCACGCGTGTGGAATCACCAAACTGGAAGTAGCGCACATCGTTGAGGTTGTAACTCTTGCTCTCGTTGGAAGAATAACTACCATTGGCACGAATGCTGAAATTGCGACCCAGGTTGTTGAGTCGTCGATTGAAAATGAAGTTGGCACTCACACTCTTGTTATCGCCATCCGAACGGCTACCCGTCTTGCTGAAGTTCACCTTCGTTTCTTCAGGAATCAGATTCATCTGATTGAGCGGGTCGGTGATAGCATCCGACGCGTATGGATCAGCATTGAAAGTGGCACTCTGACCTGTTCCCGTGCTGCTGTTACCACCAAACGAGAAGTTAGGGCGCAACTGCATCGTTGTCATGGAATCCACCTTCCATTCTATCCTGAAGTCACCATTAAGGGAATGATTCTTATTCACGCTCTGATTCATGGAGTTAGAGAACGACGTTCTGGTGGTCACGAAGTTCTGGCTGGAGCTCTTCGACCAGTTGTCACTCTTCGAGCCATTGTAGCGAGCATTACCGCCAATTTCGAAGTCGCCACGCTCCAACGCCATCGTAGCACCGACATTGCCCGAGGTGGTGATGCCAGAGTTGCCTCCTCGTCCACCTCCGCCGCCAGTACGACCGTTCGTATTGTTGATGTTTCCAATAACACTTCCCTGAGTCCTATCCTGGAAACGATTCACATTGAAGCTCTCGCTATAGCGCTCATGCGTACCGCCAGCCAAGTCAACATTGCCAAACCAACCCTGCTTCATGCCCTTCTTGATGGTGAGGTCAATCACCGTCTCCTCCTCTCCATCATCAATACCCGTCATACGAGCCATATCCGACTGCTTGTCGTAGGTTTTCACCTTATCTACAATCTCGCTTGGGAGGTTCTTCATCGAGATGTTCTTGTCGTTGCCAAAGAACTCCTTGCCATCCACGAGAATCTTCGAAACGCTCTTTCCATTGATTTTGATGTTGCCGTTGTCATCCACCTCTGCTCCAGGCAACTTGCGGATGAGCTCCTCCAGCACACTACCCTCAGGCACCTTGAAAGCGTCGGCATTGAAAATAATCGTGTCCTCCTTCACCTCGATAGGTTTCAGCGTACCAGTCACCACGGCAGTCTGCAACTCGATGCTCGAAGGCACAAGCATGATGGTACCCACGTTCTGTTCGCTCTTCTCGCCCGTCACCTCCACCTTGTGGAAGAAATTATGATAGCCGATGTAGGAAATCTTCACCACATAATTGCCCGCAGGCACATCTTTCATGGTAAAGAAGCCACTCGTGTTCGAAATGGCACCCGTCACCAGCCTCGTTGTGTCAGCATGAAGCAACTGAACAGTGGAATGCGTGAGAGCCTCACCGCTTTCGGAATCGAAAACACGGCCCGTGAGCTTTGTCTTTTTTTGTGCAAAAGCACCCGTCAGAGTTGCCAATGCCATCACAATAAGTAAAAATCTTTTCATGTAGGTCAAATAAAATAGTCGAGAAGGAGAAACAACGTTAAATGATAAAAAATGCATCTCGCTTATGAATTGCACTTTAATTCAATAGACATCCTCCACTCTGAAAGGTTTAAAACTCTACGAAAAAAAGATTATCAGGCAAAAAAAATGTAAAAAGTGATGCTGAGAGCACAATAATTTGTAACTTTGCAAGACAACAAAAACCCAAAAACTATGCATAGCGATCCAAAAGAGTGCCTTTATTGCACAAACAACTACGGGAATCTGATGATTCTGATTGCCGAACTCAGTGTATCACGTGTTTTCCTTTTCAAGGAGCAAACCTATCACGGACGTTGCCTCGTCAGCTACAACGGGCATGTGAACGACCTGAACGAGCTGATCGACGAGGAAAGAAACGCTTTCATGGCAGATGTGGCTCGCACCACCCGTGCCATGCAGAAGGTTTTCAACCCCGAGAAAATCAACTATGGAGCTTACAGCGACAAGCTCTCCCACCTCCATTTCCATCTGGCACCCAAGTATGTGGATGGTCCCGACTATGGTGGCACCTTCCAAATGAACCCAGGCAAAGTGTATCTCTCCGACGAGGAATACAAGGACATGGTGGAGAAAATCAAAGCTGCCCTCTAAAACCTTTGGGACGGGAACCAATTCGCCAATTCCGTCCCATGAAGCAAACAATCATTCGTCCAAGGAATCATTCGAGCCGAAGGATTCCATCTTATTGAGTCACCCAATGGAATTTTACAATTTCTAAAATTTGTAGAATTCCATTCTTTTTTTGAAACAAATAGATTTTGGCATCATTTCCATTGGGTCACAACTCAAGTGCGTCCCCAATAGAAAAAGAGTACGTTACCAACGGACTGATAGTACGTTCCCAACGGACTAAGAGTACGTCACCAACGGACTGGCAGTACGTCCCCTATCGTACTGGAGTGAATCCCCTATGGCATGGGAGCAGATTCGTAGAAGACATAACATACATAACATAACATAACAACATAACATGAGGGGTTTTTTATTTGATTTGACTAAGCGAAAAGAAAAAAAGATGGTTGATATGC
>JAEEGK010000108.1_pt1 | contig 190977 bp, 193 predicted proteins | sample 8958771 | NCBI WGS metagenome assembly JAEEGK01 (sample SAMN16246547, study PRJNA631951) | gut metagenome | biome: gut microbiome; feature: rumen; material: SC-attached | host: Bos | place: Iran: Karaj | collected 2018-10 | reverse complement strand
CCGAAGCAAGAACTCTGTTTGCCAGATGCCATTTACAGGCGAATATAAAGTCTGGACAAATGGTGGCTTGCAGAAACAGCTGTGGGGTAACGTCTATGAGTACAACAAGACTTACCAGATCAATTTCACAGACCTCGCAAAGAATGATGGTGGTTATGTAGCTATTACCGACAATGGTACTCCAGCTGCATCACTGACGTTCAATGACAAGGGTCGTGGCTATCTTGTTGGATCACTTCGAGCAATTCTTCCTACGAGGGATTCCTTGATGATGAAGATTCAGCGAGATTTTGGTAGTGCAGATCAATTTATTATATCTCTTGTCCAGCCTACTCTATATAAGACAGTTCAGGCTTGTGGACCAATGATGACTTCATTGGAGTCCGTTGCTGAGAAGAGAACAGATCTAACTAACTATCTCACTGATCAGCTCAATAATGGCCTTTATAAGACAGTAGTAGTTAAGGACACTGTCATTAACGACATAACTGGAGAAAAAGAAATTATATCGAGAGCTGAGATTGTAGAAGACATACGTTCTCCAAAAGGATATGCTCGTCAGGAAAAAGAATCTGCATTTGCTCAATATGGAGTAACTGTCGATGTAGTATCAATTACCGATATTAAATATGATGCTGCTACTCAGAGACAGATTGATTCTCAGAAGGAGGCAAATTTGGCAGTAATTACCTCTAAGACAGAAGCAATTCGTGCCCAGCAGAAAGCAATTCAGATTGCAGAGGAAGGTAAGGCTGCTACTGAGAAGGCTCGTTGGGAGCAAGAACAGATAAAAATCGTCGAGGTCACCAAGGCTGAGCAGGCTAGAGAAGTATCTAGGTTGGCAGCTGAGAAAGCCGAATTCGATAAGAAAAAGATTATTGCTGAAGGCCAGGCTGAAGCAGAAGCAAACCGACTTAAGGTTGCAGCAGGGTTAGAATATAGTTAGCCCCATTATAGAGTAATCTATAATGATAAAACACATTTAATTGCTGGGAACTCCTATAAAAGGACAATCAGCAACCAAGCATAAATTAAATTTATGGGAATAATGCACAAATCCAGATTTAATGCTGGAGAAATAATTAATGAATCTTTTACATTAATAAGAAACTATTCAAAGAAAACTACTATAAAAGGAAAAAATTAGTGGTTATGGGAATGTAAATGTAATTGTGGAAGCAGATGTTGATTGATAAATATGGTGAAGATGAGGCGGCAGAGCGGATTTATGCCACGACCGATGCAAATAAAGGCGCCTTACATGACGAGGCGGTCGCTAAGGGCTATGCGACTTTTGTAGTGCCAGATAATATTGGCGGTCGTTATTCAGTATTAACGGCGGTTGGTTTGCTCGCAATTGCGGCGGCTGGCGTAGATATTGACGCTTTAATGGATGGTGCCGAGGAAGAACGTGCAGCTTTGATTTCTGATGGCGGTTTGGCTACTGAATACGCCGTAGCACGCAACGTTTTACTTGAAAATGGTTTTGATATAGAGATTCTTGCTAACTTTGAGCCGCAATTTATGTACTTCAATGAATGGTGGAAACAGCTGTTTGGTGAAAGCGAGGGCAAGGACCATAAGGGTATTTTCCCGGCCAGCGTGATAGATTCTACCGATTTACATTCGATGGGGCAATATATCCAGGAAGGGCGCCGCAATTTGTTCGAGACCTTCGTGGAGATTGCCGAAGAATACGATGGTGTAAAGGTGCCAGAACTGGAAGAGAATTTGGATGGTCTAAAATACCTTGAAGGCAAAGAAATGGACTACGTCAATAAAACCGCCAATGCGGCGACGCGTGAGGCGCATACGGCGGGCGGCGTGCCGGTACTCGAGATAATCTTGCCAAAGCTAGACGAACGTTCGCTTGGTGCATTGATTTACTTCTTTGAAATGAGCTGCGCGATTAGTGGCTTCACGCTGGGCGTGGATCCGTTTAATCAGCCGGGTGTAGAGGCCTACAAGACACGGATGTTTGAACTGTTAGGTAAGCCAGGCTTCTAGAGAGGGGCTGCCAATGGTAAAAATAACTGTTTTGAACGACGATAGATGCAGTAACGAAGGATTTGAGTGTGAGCATGGCTTATCGCTGTTGATTGAAGATGGTGACCGAAAAGTATTATTTGATACTGGCCAAACGGATATTTATCTGAAAAATGCCGAGAGATTAGGAATAGATTTGAGCGGCGTTGAGGCAATCGTGCTGAGTCATGGTGATTATGACCATGGAAATGGCTTAAGATTCTTTAATAAGCATGTAAAGCTCATCTGCCATCCGGACTTTATTAAAGAAAGGATTAGCAAGAGGACTGGAAAGTTTGGCGGCATAGAGCAAACGCAAGAAGATTTATCGGATAAATACGACTTGATTGCAACAAAAACGCCGTTTGCAGTTACGGATAACATCACTTTTCTCGGTGAAATTGCTAGGCTGACTGATTTTGAGAAGGGTAAAAATCTGCCGATGGTTGAAGGCGGTGGGGAAACATACCAGCATTTCGATGATTCAGGAATAGCTATAAAAACAGACAATGGAATCATTGTGATTTCTGGCTGTGCGCATAGTGGTATTTGCAATACCATCGAGTATGCGAAAAAAGTGACTGGCTGCAATGAAGTCTTGGTGGCGATGGGTGGTTTCCATCTGAAAGAGGTTGATGCGCAGGCTGAGGCGACCATTGATTATATGAGAAAAAATCAGGTGAAATGTATTCTTTTGGCACACTGTACGAGTGATGTGGTTTGCGAGGAATTCAAAAAGCAATTACCGGAGATAGCGTCGGTAGTCGGTGTGGGCGATAGCTACGAATTTTAGTCGAAAAATCGTGAATTTAAGGGGTAAAAGCTGAAAATTCACGATTTTTTGCGGATTGAATAAATAATTTATACAAAAACTCACCAGTGGGGAGCTGATGAGTTTGAGAGAGTTTTTGCATCAATATGCCGGAGCGCCGTAGCGCTCCGGATAAGTGTTATTCGCTAAATGGATTGGTTAAGCCAAGGGAGTGATTGCCTTCGGCGATACGCATGAGCTCATTGTATTTAGCGATGCGCTCAGTGCGGGAAAGTGAACCAGTCTTAATTTGGCCAGTACCAAGACCAACCGCAAGGTGAGCGATAGTGGTGTCTTCGGTTTCGCCAGAGCGGTGTGACATGACGCAGCGGTAACCGTTGGCCTTAGCGAGTTTGACGGCCTCAATAGTCTCAGTGAGAGAGCCGATTTGATTTGGTTTAATCAAGATAGCATTGGCGGCTTTTTCGTCGATACCTTTTTGGAGTAATTTGGAATTCGTCACAAAGAGGTCGTCACCCACAAGCTGAAGCTTAGGGAAGCGCGCGGTAAGCATTTGCCAGCCGGTCCAGTCATTTTCGCCGAGACCATCCTCGATGGATACTACTGGATAATTATCAATAATCCATTGATACCAATCGGCGAGGTTGGCACTAGTCTTCCACTCGCCAGTAGTCTTGAGCTCGTAGTGATCGTCTTTGGCAAATTCGGATGCGGCTATATCCATCGCAATGCAGATATCTTCGCCGAGTTTATAGCCGGCAGCTTCGGTGGCGAGTTTGATTAATTCGAGTGGCTCATTATTACCGTCTTTAACAAATGGGGCATAGCCACCTTCGTCGCCAACAGTAGTGGCATATTTGCGATTTTTTAAAATGTCGTGGAGTTTATGGAAAACTTCAGCGCCCATGCGGACAGCATCGGCAATACTACCGGCGCCAGTCGGTATAATCATATATTCTTGGAAATCCGTTGACCAGTCGGCATGCGCGCCACCGTTCATGACATTCATCATTGGCATTGGGAGTTTCATGTCATCAGTAGTGCCGGCGATGTCGGCAATATATTCATAAAAACGTGCGCCTTTGGCGTGTGCAACGGCTTTGGCGGCCGCCATGGAAACGGCTAAGATGGCATTAGCGCCAAGGTTGGATTTGTTGTCGGTACCGTCAAGCTCACACATCAAATGATCGATTTGTTCTTGGTTGGCAGCATCATTACCTGTTAGTACGTCGCTGATTTTATTATTAACATTCCAGACGGCTTTTAAGACGCCCTTGCCACCATAGCGGTCTTTGTCGCCATCGCGCAACTCAAGCGCTTCGCCGGCGCCAGTAGAAGCGCCAGATGGCACAGCGGCGCGACCAGCATGGCCACTTTCGAGAATGACGTCGGCTTCGACGGTCGGATTCCCGCGTGAATCCAGGATTTGGCGCGCGTGAATGTGCTTAATGTTAGTATTCTTTTCTTGCATATCGATGCCTTTCTCCCTTTAAATACAAAAAATCTCTGCCTTAATTATAGCATAATGCTTATGATTTTTTGATTTTTGAGTAAAATTTGTGATATATTTAAGCTAAAGCATTTTATAAGGAGGGCATTTTCCTATGGCAACAAAAACTGCCAAGAAAAAGGCTACGACCGTCAAGAAGGCGCCAGTAGCCAAAAAAACATCAGGTAAGGGTATTCTTTATGAGAGATATCCAGAAGGTCATAGAGCGACTGGCAAATATAAATTCTTTTATATTTTGTTTGCAGTCACGACTGTGATTTTCGCGATTCTTTCGGTAATTCTTTTGATTACCTCAATTGATATTTATAACGAATACAGTTCCATCAAGGCTTGCAACCGCAACCATAAAACTTGTGTCGTTAAGTACTTTGACGAATCCGGTAACGAAATTAAGGAGTAGTTTCCGTGTTGGATGACGATGTTGACTCGCGCGAGTTGAATATCGCCGAGCTAGCCGACACCGAAAAGAAGGTAGAGCTAGAGGACGAAGCGATCGCGGAGGAGGAATTCGTCGCCATCGAAGAAGATGAAATAAATCCAATGTTGTTTGATGAACAAGCAGCAGAGGAAGAGCCAGTTGAGCCGGCCGAGGAAGAGAAGCTCCTCGACGGCGCGATTGGGTCCGGGGATTTAGAAATTCCAGAACAACCTTTTAATAACGAAGAAGCATTAAGGAACGAAAACGTGAACGAAGACGAAAAAATGACTCCGACCACGGAAACTGATGGTGCACTTGTGGATCCATTTGCGTCAGTTGAAGAAACAGGAGATGCGGCAGCTGTAAGCGAAGCCGCGCCTACCTCGGAGGTAAAAGCAACAGAAAGTGCAGCACCAGCCGTTGAGCCGAGTGTTGCCCCAGAACCAGTAGCTGAAGCGCCAGCTCCAGCCGCTGAACCAGCAGCTGATCCGATTAGTGCTGCTGTGCCAGAGGACCCAGCTGCAGCCACAGCGGCAGCCGAGCAGCCAAAGAAGAAAAAAGGTAAAGCCGGTTTAATCATCGGTATTATCATCGCGTTACTATTGATTGGTGGCGGAATTGGTTTCTTTGTTTGGTATAGCATTCATGAAACACCTGAAAATAGCGTGAAAGATGCCATTTCCAAGTTATGGGAAGCCGAGAATATAAAGCTCAAGGGCGACATTAAGACTTCAGCCGATACTGGTGGTGGGGATAAAACTGAGTCAACTGTGTCACTTGACGTCAGTGCTAGTGGTAATGATGCAAGCGCCAATATCGACATCAAGGCAAAGGCTAAGGAGTACGAGCTCAATTTGGGCCTAGAAGTCATCGAAGTCAATAAAGTTGGCTACATTAAGGTTAAAGATGCTAAAAGCGCGACTGATTTAGTTTATCAGTTGATTACTAGCTTGATGACGGCCTTTGGTGGCGAGCAAGACGATGAAGACGATATGCAAATGAAGACCATCAAAGCAGTATTTGATAGCCTTGGTGAAGCGTTATCGGATGCTTGGATTAAGCTTGATTCTGAGACTAGCACTAGCATGAAGTGTTTAACCGAGAAAGGCGAAGCGCTTTCAACGGCGGAATTCAAGAAGAAGGTTGCTAAGGTTTATAGCGAGCATACTTTTATCGTAGTTGACGAAAAAGCGGAAGTAGTCGAGAAGGATGGTATTAAATATATCGCTGTAAAAATTAATAAAGACGAATTCAATGCTTTCGTAAAAGCAGTAAAAGATTTGCAAGAAGTTAAAGATCTTAATTCTTGCAGCGAAAGCGAAGATTCGATGCTCGATATAGACGAGAAAACCGATGAGGACTTGAAGAATATGTCGGTCAAACTCGGTGTTAAACCATTCTCGCACGAATTGGCGGCGATTGTAATTTCGGAGAAGAATGAAGAAGAAAAGTCCGAAAGTAGTGCTAACCTTAAGCTTAGCTACGAAAAGGCTGCAATTAGCGCGCCGAGTGACGTAAAGACGATTGACGATATCGACAAGAAATTCCAAGAAACTGCTAAGGCAAAGTCCAAAGAAGTTGCAAAGGAATATGTCGAAAAACAATGTAAGTCAATGTTTACTGCCGAAGCTCAGATTAAAAGTTGTGTCGATACGGCTTTACCACAAGTTGAAAGTGGTATCGAAGAACAATTTGACGGCGTAAGCTTGAAAGATTTGTTTAAACAGGCAACCAGTATGACTGGTGGTTTGACTAGCGCAATTCGTTAATAAAAATGCCCTAAAGAAAACACCCACGGCAACGTGGGTGTTTTTGGTAAAATATACTTATGACTATGGTGTCATTAACGCCAAAATTAAAGGCAAAATTGAAGGAATTACCAAAGGAGCCGGGCGTATATTTTCATAAAAATCGTGATGGCGAGGTAATTTATGTTGGCAAGGCGGCGATTTTGCGTAATCGCGTACGCCAGTATTTTCAATCGCCAGAGCGCAAAGACGCAAAGACGCGTGCGTTAGTGGCAGAGATTGATGATACGGATTGGATTGTAGTAGATACCGAGATGGATGCGCTGTTTTTGGAATCCGAAATGATCAAGCGCTACATGCCGAAGTGGAATATTTTATTGCGTGACGATAAATCGGTAACGTATGTGCGAATTGATATGAAATCTGAGGTCCCATGCGTAACTATGACGCGTAATCCAGAGGACGATGGTGCGGAATATTTTGGCCCATATTATGGCAAAATTGCGATTCAGCGAGCACTTAGGATTATGCGACGGGTGTTTCCGTATTACGACAGACCATATAACGGGCGAAAGACGCTAAATACAGATTTAGGATTAACGCCAGGAATTGAAATCGGCAAAGCGACGCCACAGGATTATAAACGAAATTTGCGCCGGATGATTAGCTATTTGAAGGGGAATCGCAAGAAGTTGCTGCGCGACATAGAGAAGTTAATGTATGAGGCGGCGGCAAATGGCGAATATGAAAAAGCGGCAGAGCTGCGCAACCAACTGTTTGGTCTAAAGGGTATGGGCACGAAAATTGTCTTTTCGGATAAGGAATTTTTGGATATTTCGAGCGATCAAGCTTTGGGTGATTTACAGGAGGTATTAAGCTTAGCTAAGCCGCCAGTGCGGATTGAGGGTTACGATATTAGTCATCAATCAGGTAAAAATGTTGTTGGCTCGATGGTGTGTTTTATAAATGGCGTGGCAGATCGCACGGAGTATCGACGTTTTAAGTTACATAAACAGCAGAATAATGATCCGGAGAGTATGCATGAGGTGTTGACTCGTCGATTGCGCCATTTGAAAGATTGGGGGCGACCGGACTTGATTGTGTTAGATGGTTCAGTGGGGCAACTTAGCGCAGTGCGGGCAGAGCTTGCGGCGGAAGGCGTACCGGTGGTGGGGCGCGATAAGAGTGGCGACCACAGTAAAAACGCGCGTGTGCGCCTAGTGATTCCAGAAGGCGAAGATGATTACCGGATGATAGAACTGGCACCAGATAGCCATATTGCAAAGCTAATCGCGCGAATTGATGACGAAAGCCATCGGTTTGCGATCCAGTATCACACTTTATTAAAACGTAAAGATGCGCTAAAATAGAACGGTTATGATTAAGAAACAATTTTTAACGTTTTTGCTTCGCTGGCTGATTTCTTCGGCATCGATGTGGATTTGTATTAATTTGTTTGCCACATTTAAAGAAGGTTCGGATATTCAGCATTCATTTTGGATGTATGCGGCGGCGGGTTTGATTTTCTCGTTAGTAAACTCATTCGTGAAACCACTGGCGACGATTTTCGCTTTGCCGGCTATCTTTTTGACTTTGGGGCTATTTACGATTCTAGTGAACGCAGCCATGGTAGGCTTAACGATTTGGCTAATTCCAGACGTATATATTTCATTCTGGGGTGCGGTAGGCAGCTGTCTTATCATCTCGGTAATAAACTTTCTTGTCAACTTGGCCATGCCTGATGTAAAATAGACCTATGAATATAGGTGTGATTTGTACAGTTATTACTTTCGTCTCGGCAGTATTGCTGATTTTGTTAGTATTATTGCAGCAACGTGGCGCCTCACTTGGTGCTGGCTTTGGTGGCTCTGGCGAGCTCAATACTGAGCGTCGCGGTCTCGAGAAGTCGCTTTATAATACTACGATTGTGATCGCGGTGATTTTCGTGCTCTCAATCTTGGCAATTTTAGTTGTAGGATAATGAAATTAGAATACGAAAAGAGTGGGCAACAACGACGGAAGCGTAGTCTTTTGACGCGCTGGAATGAGTTTTTGGACCATTTGGGCAAAAGCTTTACAAATCGTTTTTTGGGGCGCCTTGAGAATGTGCATGAAGTGCGCTTATGGGTATTAGAATGGGGCCTGTTAGTCTTGGCGGTGTTTTTGCTCGCGGTAGTGCAAATAATGTGGTATGGCGATTCATACGACACGAATGCTTTTACGGATGGTGGGGAATATTCCGAAGCTACGCTCGGTAGGATAAACTCAATGAATCCGCTTTATGCGGTGACGAATTCGGAAAAAGTCCTAGCGAAGTTGATGTTCGCTAATTTAGTGTCGCCGGACGCATCTGGTCACGAAAAAGCTGAATTGGCTAAGTCGGTTACGATGGATAAGACTGGCAAAATTTGGACTTTGACTTTACGTGATGATCTAGTGTGGTCGGATGGCGAGCCGATTACGGCTGATGATGTAATTTATACGATTGATCTTATTAACGATACGACGGCCAAAACAATGGTGGCGGTAAATTTTGCGGGCGTTAAATATAAAAAGACTGGCGATTTAACAGTGGAGTTTACTTTGCCGTCAGTTTATACGGACTTTGTTGATAGTCTTGAATTTCCATTAGTGCCAGCACACATTTTGAAAGACATTAGTCCAGCTTTGGTTTATGAGAGCGATTTTTCCACTAAGCCAGTTACGTCTGGTCCATTTTTATTGAATGCGATGCAGGTAGGTGGCGTGACGAGTTTAAGTGAGCAGACCATTTATTTAAACCGTAATGATAATTATTTTTTGCATGATGCCATGTTGGGGTCATTCACATTGAAAACTTATGCCAATACGGATGATATTACTGAGGCTTTGCGTGCGGGCGACATAATTGCGACGGCTGAGCTGCCGGAGGGGCAGGATATCAACAACAATATGAGTGAGCGCACAAATTTAATAAATGGTGGTGTATTTGCATTTTTGAATAATCAGAGTGAGGTCTTTAAAGATGTGAAAGTTCGCCAGGCGATTCGTTATGGGATTGATATGAGTAAAATTCGTGAAGATATTCGTGATGGCGAATATTTGGATTATCCAATTTTGGACACGCAAGCACCAGAATTGACTTATCCGGAATTGCCGGCACGCGATACTGACAAAGCCTATCAACTATTGGCGGACGCAAAGCTACTTTATAATGCGGACGACAAAAAGATATACGATATCGATGGCGGCATTGTGAGTATTAACGTTGCCGTACAAAAGCGCGATAAGATTTTACGCGTGGCAGAGAAGGTGGTGAATGAATTAAATGAGCTTGGTTTTGAGGCGGTATTAAATATTTTCGACGAATCACAATCGGCGACGGATTTCTTTACCTCGGTAATTAAGCCGCGTGAATATGATATTCTGCTATATGAGGTGGATTTAGGTGTGAGTGCGGATCCGTTTGTGTATTATAGCTCTACGCAGGCAACTGAATCCGGTTGGAATTTTAGTAATTATAGAAATAGTTTAGCGGACGTTAATCTCTTGTCGGCACGTATTACGCCAGATGCAAAACTACGCAAGGCGAAGTATGATGCGTTCTTGAAGACATGGGTAAATGATGTGCCGGCAATTGGTATTTACCGTTCAACCTTAGTTTATTATTACGTGAATAATACGCAAATATATAGTGATTATTTCAATTCCGAGATTATTCTTACTGATGCGCTAGATCGTTTCGCGGATGTGCGTTATTGGTCAGTGAATAAGCGCTCGGTAAACATGACGCCATAGCGTTTTACAAAAGAGGGGAAGTGTGGTAAGATAATGGTACCTGCGCCCGTGGTGGAATTGGTAGACACGCTAGCTTGAGGTGCTAGTGGCTATTCAAACGGCTGTGCTAGTTCGAGTCTAGTCGGGCGCACCATAATTTTTAGTATGGCCCTCGGGCCACTTTTTCTTGCGAAAAAGATGGGCGGGCGCACTATTATTGAAGTTAAAATCGCCCATCTGGGCGATTTTTTCTTGTTGTCGACAATATTATAAAATATACTCTCTGTTTTTTAAAACGCTTGTGGTATTATTAGAATAGAAAATGTGAGGAAAGATATGAAGAGAACACTGAAGGGAGTTTTCTGTCTTGGACTAATACTGGCAGCAGTTATTGCTGGAATTGGCTTACTAAGCGGACGTGGGATTACGGAGGCGGAGATTATTAATATTTCCGAGTTGTCCGATGAATTTATGCAGGAATACTATGATGGCGTCAGTAAACTTTCCGATGGCGATAAGAACAACGTATTAATTATTACCTCACTGAATGAACTTAAAGATTGGCGTGGCGCATCGAAATGCGTGAAGGCGCCAAATCATCAGTACTTCTTACAATACGATACTCGCGAGCAAAAAGAAGAGGCGCTAGCGTACTACAAGAACGACGAAAATGTGTTGTTTGCGGAGAAGAACGCGATTAGGACGCTTGAGGCGGTAGAATATAATTCTTGGGGTGTCAGTAAGATGTCGCTCGATTCTGCAATCGACGGTGCGAATGCGCGCAATTTGCCTGAGGTCGTAGTGGCAATCTTGGATACTGGTCTGGATATGAAAGTGGCTGAGCGCCACTATGGCGATAAAATTAAAGAGACCTATGACGTTCTGAAAAGATCTACGGAGGATATGAGCGATCAGAACGGTCATGGTACGCATGTCTTTGGCATAATTGCGGAAGCGACTCCAGATAATGTAAAAATTATCCCGATGAAAGTCTCTGACGAGAGTACTATTTATTCGACTGATATTATTGCCGCAATTAATTACATAACACGAGAAGAAAAAGCCGACGTGATAAATATGAGCTTTGGTGGTTATGATTATCTGGATGCGGAAGAAATTGCGATTAATGCAGCAAATGCCAAGAATATTATTAGTGTAGCGGCGGCAGGTAATGAAGATTCTTCAGCTCTACATTATCCTTCTTCATTCGATTCTGTACTATCTATATCTTCGGTGGATTCAGATTTAGCTAAATCTTCATTTTCAAACTGGGGTAGCAAGATTACGTTTGCGGCACCAGGTGATATTATTAAAAGTTTGAGAGCAAATCCTGGAGAGGGTGAAGATGATTTCACATATATGAGTGGTACATCAATGGCGTCGCCGCATGCAGCCAGTGCGGTGGCAATTTTGAAGAGCTATAACCGAGACTTGGATTATGATGCAGTAGTCGACATTTTGAAAAAGACGGCACTTGATCTTGGTACGAAAGGATGGGACCAATATTTCGGATTTGGATTAATATCGTTTGCACATGCTGTGCCGTGCGATGGTGTTGACTGTGATGACTATGGAGTGTTTAAGAAAGACGTCGAAGATTATTCGGTTGTAAAGATTAAGACGCCGACGAGGATTTCGCCAACGTTGAACTACGGTAATAAGACGAATATCATGGAGGCGATTGTCCAAATTTTCTACACCGAGGATGAGTATTACGAGAAGAAGCTTTGGGAATTGGAGAATGTAAGTGTAACTGGCTACGATCCATATGACTACTCTGTCCAGTTTGTGACGATCGGCTACGAGGGGAAAGAAGCGACATTAGTGGTAGATAATAGGGCGGGGGCAACTGAAGGTTGGGAGTATGAGCGGATTGATGATTCTACGATTAGGTTGATTGCGCTAGTAACTACCGGCAATCAGGTGCATAGGGTATATGTGCCAAGCGAATGGGATGGTTTTACCGTGGTGGAATTAGGAGATAGAATCTTTTCTAACTATTCGACCTTAAAGTATGTTGATATTCCTGATACAGTAACAACGATTGGTAAACAAGCTTTTTATCGTTCAGGCCTGATTGGTGCGGTGGCTCGAAATGCAAGCCTAGTAGTGGGCGACTATGCCTTCTCTGAGCTTGATAATTTAGAGTCGTTCGTTGGTACGGTTGGGTCGTTGGGTATAGGGGCTTTCTCCTTTGATCCACTGCTTGCCACGATTAAGTTCAGCAATGATATTGACCGAATTAGCCAGAGCGCTTTCTCGAATGACGTTAACCTTGAGTTAGTGGAATTGCCAAGTAGCGTTAAATATATTGATGAGAACGCATTTAGATATACGAAGATTGGCGCCGTAGCAATTCCGGATGGTGTTGAAGTAATATCAGCAGGCGCTTTTTCGGAATGTAGCAACTTAGAGAAAGTTGGTTTGCCGAAGAGCTTAATTGTAATTGAAGCTGAAGCATTTATGGGGACGAATCTTAAAAAATTATTTATTCCTGTATACGTAGAGAAAATTTCGGAAACGGCTTTTAGAAATGTTGGTTCACTAACAAGCATTGAGGTTGATGCCGATAACCGAACATATGACAGCAGGCATGATAGTAATGCAATTATTGAGACCGAGAGCAATACGATTATCCGTGCTAGCGTAAGTACGGTCGTTCCGGATGACATTAAAAATATCGGCAACTACTCATACAGCGGCATTCGTACAGAAGATTCAGAGATTTATCGCGTGAAGGACGGTATAGGAAGTATAGGCGATTACGCTTTCGAAAATAGCGACCTAGGCGCGAATATTATGGTTCCGCGTAGCGTTGAACGGATTGGTACGAACGCGTTTACTAGCAAAAATGCGATTATCTATGTGTATGAAGGTTCGTTTGCACATACTTTTGTAATGGAGAATGGATACGATAACTATAGATTGATTAGCCCATCCAGAAAGTCTATGCACTTGGGAAAGACTGAATACAAGGCGTTTGAGCGGGTGGATTTGAATGATGCGTATATGATACTTATATACGAAGAGGATACAACACGTATAGAAACAATTAATCCGTCTGATCTAGATTATGCCTATATAGATGGTAGAGATAGCTTCAGATATGGTGATGAATATTTAACCTTCACCTATACGACTGAATTTGATGAGCTAATTGAAATACGGGCGAGCGTAACGGTTTCGAAAGCAATACCGGCGTTTACGTTGCCGGAAGGTTTAGAGGCGTATGAGGGGCAAACATTGTCTGAAGTAACGTTGCCGGAAGGCTTTGCCTGGATGGATCCGGATGAGGTGATTGATGGGGTTGGAGAAAGTATATTTAAGGCGAAATATATCCCAGAAGACGCAGATAATTATGAGATAGTCGAGAATATTGATATCACGATCAATGTCAAAAAAGTTAAGATGATTGTTGAGCCGGTAGTATCGGTGGCAGATAAGGTATATGATGGAACGACTGCGATCGATTCGAGCTTGATCGCAGTAATAGGTTTAGAAAGCGGTGAATATACTATCTCGAGCGCCGCACTAGACTCAGCAAATGTCGGCGCGAGGGAGGCGACCGTCGTAATTAGATTGACTGATGAAAAATTCGAAGATTATGCGTTTGCTGACGATGAACAAGAGGCATCATTTGTGGCCGAAACTAATGTATTGCCGCAGGCGATTGCAAAGCCTACAGCAGTAGAAAAAACATATACATATAATGGTAGCGAACAATCCTTTGAGTTGAACGGGTTTGATGCGGACACGATGACTATATCTAATAATACGCGCACTGATGTGGGTGAACAGACAGTGACGGTTTCATTGAAGGATGATGTGAATTGCGTCTGGGATGACGAAACGTCAGATGATTTGACATTCGTCTTTGCGATAGAAAAAGCGCAGATTGCAAAGCCTACAGCAGTAGAAAAAATATATACATATAATGGTAGTGAACAGTCCTTTGAGTTGAACGGGTTTGATGCGGCTGTAATGGAAATATCTAATAATACGCGTACCGATGCAGGTGAACAGACAGTGGCAGTTTCATTGAAGGATGATACGAATTACGTCTGGGATGATCAAACGTCGGACGATTTGCAATTTAACTTTGTAATAGAGAAAGCACAGGTCGCGAAGCCTACGGCAGTCGAGAAAACTTATACATATAATGGCAACGAACAAGCCTTTGAACTGAATGGGTTCGATGCGGATACGATGACCGTATCTAACAATACGCGTACTGATGCCGGTGAGCAGACGGTGACGGTTGCATTAATGAATACGAATTATATTTGGGAAGATGAAACGTCATCCGATCTATCCTTTACCTTTACGATAGAAAAAGCACAGATTGTGGTGACGGATAATACCGAGGATGTGACCTATAGATATAATGGTCAACCACATGGATTAGAAGTGAATATTAGTGGCGAGAATATTGTGGTCCGATTCGCGGACGTCGATGATGAATATGTATTGGAGACTACGCCAACATTCGTCGATGAAGGTACTTATCTAGTGAAGTATAAGGCTTATATAGATGATAACTATACGGAGTATTACGCGCAAAAGACAGTTACTATTTTAAGCGCAGAACTCACAGTTACGTTGCACGCAAATAACGGGACCGACGATGTTGTGTCGCTAACTGGGGATGAAGGCGTTGAATTGACACTACCAAAGAATACCTTCACGAAGGAAGGGAATAGTTTCACTGGGTGGAATACGCAGGCGGATGGATCTGGTGATTCTTACTCTGACGAACAATCAATCGTATTGAGTGGAAACTTAGATTTGTATGCGCAATGGGAAGAAGATTTTGACTTTACTGTTAATAAGTATGAGCGCGACGACGAAAATGGCTACATTGCGAAGATTACGCCAGGTACTCAAGTGAATAATTATACGTCGAATTTCGTATTGAATTATGGTTATGGAATTAATGTGGAGACAGTAACTATTGATCAGGAAGAAGTGCTTTATACAGGAGGCAAAACCACGATTACGAAAGGACTTTCGGAATATCGCGTGTTTACTAATGTGGTAACTGGTGATGTGAACGGCGATGGCGCGATTAACTCGGCTGATTTGCTCCGAATCAGGCAACACTTGCTCAATACGATTACTCTGAATGGTGCATATGCCCGGGCGGCGGATATTAATTACGACAATAGTATAAACTCTGCCGATTTATTGAGAGAAAGGCAGCATTTATTAGGAACTAAAGTGATTGAGTAATAAAAGGAGAGAATGATATGAAAAGAATAAAATATATCGCTGGGGCATTGTTAGCCGCATTCATGATTGGAAATAGTGCCTCTGCTGCGTCGGGTAGTTTGTCAGTTAGTGCTACTACTGTATATGTAGGTAAAAGCTTTACTGCGACTGTACATGTTAATTCGGCAGCGGCTTGGAATGTGCATGTGACGGCAACCGGTCCGGTTAGTGGTTGTAAGATTAACCAGGCGAACGCTACGGAAGACGCGATGGATACGAACAAGACATTCTCGACTACTTGTACGGCAACCGGAGAAGGCACGATTACCGTACAACTGAGCGGTGATGTGACGTCTGCATCGGATGGCGTAGCGCGTAGTGTTTCTGGTACCAAGACAGTTACCGCGAAGAAAGAGTCTTCGGGCGGCGGTAACTCTGGTGGCAACTCGGGTGGTAACTCGGGCGGTTCTGGCCAACAAAAGCCAGACACTAGATCAAAGAATAATCGACTGAAGAGCATTGCTGCCGAGGGATACCAATTAAATAAGGTCAATGATAATAATTATACTTTGACAGTGCCAAATAACGTAACGAGCGTAAAGATTAGCGCTAGCGCAGAAGATAGTAAGGCGACCGTATCTGGCGCCGGCGAACATCGACTAAACGTGGGCAGTAACGCGATTAGGATTACAATCACGGCGGAATCGGGTGCTAGGAATGTAGTGACGGTTACGGTTACGCGAAAGGATGGTTATTATCTTGAGGATCTTGATCAGGTGCTCGGTAGCGATGAAGACGCAGATATTATTTTGAGAGAAGGTAGCACTATCATTAGTGAACAAGACGTTGAAAAGATCAAAAATAGTGGAAAAACCATATCTTTTATTGTAAACGACAAAACAATAAAGTATGGTTGGACGATTGATGGTGCGAAAATTAGCGAAGCGAAGGATTTTGATGCGGGAATTACAATTACGGATTTGGAAGATAATAAGGACGCTTCGAAGTTATCAAACTATGCAGATGGCTTGCTAGTATCATTTAATCAGGCTGGAGCATTTATTGGTGGCACGACGGTGCGAATTTACGTGGGCGACAAGTATAGTGATGGTGATTTGATAAATATTTATTATTACGAAAAAGAAGGTGAGCGTCTAGAGAGTGTTGCGAGCGCGGTTGCCGTGAAAGATGGCTATTTAGAGTTTGGCGTAGAGAAGGGTACAGATTATGTCGTGACGATGTCAAATGTTCCGGGTATTGGTACTTCTGAGGCCGACAACACGAAGGACGGCGATGAGAATAAAGGATTTGATGTTACGCCGTTGCTCATTGTGTTGTTAATAGTAATGACGATGGTAGCGGTAGCTGGGTGGTTTATGTTCTTGAAGGGCAAGAAACACCAAGGCAATAACCCCGATACTAATCCTAAACTGTCTGATTCTAAACCATCTGATTCTGAATCGTCCGATCTTGAGCCGTCTGATTACGAACCATCTGATTCTGAACCATCTGATTCTGACTATGACGACCATGATCACGAAGAAGGTGGCTCGCCGAAGGGGTCTGGTGATGGTGATTTTTCAGAGGGATCGAGCGAAGAAGTAGAGTATTACGGCGATTAATATTCTTTACGTGGGGAATACCGAGGCAGTAAGGCCTCGGTAAGGGGTAGAATAAAGGCTTGGCAAAAAACGTAAAGATGATGTATAATAAGCACAGCTGATGCGGGTTTAGCTCAGTTGTTTAGAGCGCTTCCTTGCCAAGGAAGAGGTCGAGAGTTAGAGTCTCTTAACCCGCACCATTTTTTGTTGTTGTGTTTTTTACAACATTTGTGAAAATTGTTTGTGCTAAAATAGAGATAGTAATAAGTGAGGTGTGATGAAAAAATACTGGTTGGTGGGGGCTATCCTGTGTGGATTGTTATCATTTAGCTTTTTGAGCGTGCCGACGAGCGCTTGCATCGGTCCGGATGGTAATCCGGTGGAGGGCACGGATGGCGCAAAGACAAATTGTGTAACGGCTGCCGAAGAAGAACCGATTGAGACGACTGGCGCAAGTTGGAACCTTGATCCGGATAATATTAATTTCGGCATGTTAAGTGAGGTTGGCCGTTCTTATACTAGTTCATTTACGATTAAAAATAATTCTGACAAAGAAATTGAAATTACCATTGCAGCCTCTAAGTATGATGGCGATGTGGCGGACGAAAATAAACAAGCTTCAAGTTGGCTAGCATTTGTGGGCGGTGTCACTTATTACAAAGTACCGGCAAATGGCGAAAAGACCGTAAATGTACGTGTAATTGTGCCGGCTGACGCACCTTCTGGTTCACAATATGCGCAAATAAAAGTTACAGATGGTGACGATGTTTATGAATTAGTTGATGTGCGTATGACGATTGGTGGTGATGAGGCAAAATTTGGTGGTGGTTTAGGGCTTAGCTTTATTTCGCCAATCGGTATCAGTGATAAAGTTAGTGCCAAGGCGACCGTAAAGAACGAAGGCAACGCTGGTTTTGAAGCTAAATACGTGTTGCGGGGAAAGAGCGCGTTTGGCATCGCTGAATGGAAGACTTTGATTGAAGATAGCGCAGAAGTTGCCCCTGGCAAAGAAGTTGATTTTAGCAATTCTGGCGATGTGCTTGGCTATGGCGTCTTTAGCGTCGAGCAAGAGATTACTTACGTAAATGAAAAAGGCGAAGTAGTCTCGGCAATCAATTCGCGGACTATCGTGAACATTCCGCTTTGGTTGGTGATTGTCGTAGCGGCCGTAATTGTGCTGATTATTGCGTTGATTATCTTCTTGGCAATTCGTAGTAAGAAAAAAGAAGAAAAAGAGCAAGAAGCCGAAGAAGCCGAAAAAGCCAAGAAGTCTAAGAAGAACACCGACGTTGACATCGAAATCGATGAAACAGCAGAGTAAATAAAAAAATCTCCCCTTATCGGGGGAGATTTTTGTTGGTCTTATTTTTTGGCTTTGTTGACGGATTTTTTGTCTAATGCCCACATAACTATACCGAGGACGATGCCATAGAAAATTGGCTCAACAATATGATCGTCGATGGAATAAGCAAACTCAGTCTTGAAGATTAGGCTGATAATAAAGTCTAGAAGCGGGAAGATAATGAGGCCCGCAATGATAATGATGATAATTTGGATGATGAGGTGCTGAGCGCTACCTTTTTAATTTCTTTCATAGGCTTATTGTAGCATTCTTTTTCGCAAAAAAATGGTGAGTCCGGTTTCGATTTTCAAGTGTTCAAATCTGCCGGCCTCACCTTTTTGCTTCGCAAAAAAATGGTGAGTCCGGTTTCGATTTTCAAGTGTTCAAATCTGCCGGCCTCACCTTTTTGCTTCGCAAAAAAATGGTGAGTCCGGTGAGACTTGAACTCACGACACCCTGCTTAAAAGGCAGGTGCTCTAACCAGCTGAGCTACGGACCCAATACGTGCTATTATACTCCGAATTGAGATAAAATCAAGCGTAAAACGCTTGCACAGAGGAGGGAACTGTGGTAAAATAAGCGCAGACTTTATGGGCGGTTAGCTCAGTTGGCTAGAGCGCGTCTTTGACGTAGACGAGGTCAGAGGTTCAACTCCTCTACCGCCCACCATCTGAAGGTCTATAATCGCCGATGTTGGCGTTTTTTCTTGCCGTTGCTCGGCAGAGAAGCCGCGCAAGGCAAGGAGAAAACACCAATCTCGACGATTCTAGCCTCTTCAGAGGAAGGTCACCATTATAAGCCTGATAGGGTGAGGAAAAGATATGAACGATAAGAGTAAAATTCGCAACGTGGCGATTATCGCCCACGTAGACCATGGCAAGACCACTTTGGTGGATGCTCTTTTGAAGCAGTCTAATACTTTTCGTGACAATCAGGCGGAGATGAGCCAGACGCTCATTATGGACTCGGGTGATCAGGAGCATGAGCGTGGTATTACGATTACTGCCAAGCAGACCGCAGTCTATCATAACGGCTACAAGATTAATATTATCGATACGCCAGGCCATGCCGATTTTTCCGGCGAAGTAGAACGTACGCTGAATATGGCGGATGGCGTGTTGCTGATTGTGGATGCGCAGGAAGGCCCAATGCCGCAGACGAAATTTGTGCTCCAGAAGGCCCTAGAACTCGCTCTGACGCCAATTGTAGTGATAAATAAGATCGACAAGCCTGCTGCGCGTTTGGGCGAGGTAGAGGACGAAATTGGCGACTTGTTCTTGGAACTAGCAACCAATGAAGAGCAACTAAAATATCCAACCTATTATGCAATTGCGCGCGACGGTCGCGCCGGCAAGACGCCGGAGTTAGACGATGATTTGCATGTGATTTTTGATGCGATTATTAACGAGATTCCAGAGCCGCAAGTTGATACCGATGATTCTAAGGGTGCACAGTTGCTCGTAGCGGCGCTCGCGGCCGATAGTTATCTTGGTAAGTATGCGATTGGCAAGATTTTTCGTGGTAAGTTAAAGAAAAATGAAGCCGTTTCTATTATGAAGGCGAATGGCGAGATTGCACGCGGTAAAATTGATAGCTTATATACTTATCGTGGCTTGAGTCGGGAAGAAACCACCGAGGCAATTGCGGGTGATATCGTGGCGCTAGCTGGCCTAGACGCAGCTTCAATTGGCGATACGGTAGCGACGGGCGAAAATCCGGAAGCTTTGCCAACCATTGAACTGGAAGCGCCAACGCTTAGTATTTACATTGGTCCAAATACTTCGCCGCTCAAAGGTCGTGAGGGTGAGTTTACTACTTCGCGCCAAATTGGTGATCGCTTGAAGCGCGAGCTAGAGACAAATATTGCATTACGCCTCGAACCGCAAGGCTTGGGTTACAAGGTTTCTGGTCGCGGTGAGTTGCATTTGTCCGTATTGATTGAAACCATGCGCCGCGAGGGCTACGAAATGGAAGTAGGTCGTCCAGAGGTGGTTTATAAGAATGAAAACGGTGTCGAAATGGAGCCGGTAGAGGAATTGACCGTGGAAGTCGCACCGGAATTTGTAGGTGCGGTATCGCAAGAGTTAGGTGTACGCAAAGCGGAGTTGATTGATCAAGAAATGTTGTCGACCGGTAGCGTGCGTTTCCGCTATACCATTACGACGGCAGCGTTGATCGGCTTACGTAATAATCTACTGACTGAGACAAAAGGTACGGCAATTATGAATACTTTGCCAAAAGGCTATCAGCCGGCCGCTTCGCACTATCGTCAGGAGCGCAATGGCGCTTTGGTGGCCTCAGAAGCAGGTCAGAGCACGGCTTATGCGCTTGATGCGGCGCAGGCACGCGGTATTCTATATATTCCACCTCAAGTAGACGTCTATATGGGTATGATTGTTGGTCTTTCGAAGAAAGATGAGCTTGATATTAATGTGTGTCGCGAAAAACAGCTGACGAACATGCGTACGCACGCATCGGATGGTGCAATCCAGTTGACGCCATATACGCAGTTGTCGCTAGAGCAGTGCTTGGATTTCCTGATGGAAGATGAACTCTTGGAAGTGACACCAAAGTCTTTGCGTCTGCGTAAGCGCGACCTTGATCCGATTGTGCGCAAACGCAAGCGAAACCATGCTTTGTAAGAATAATAAAGAGGGAGCCGCTCTATCTTAGAGCGGTTTTTGATGTGTTGTAAAAAATACAACGAAACAGAATAGATTGAATAAATAATTGTAACAACATTATTTAGGTAAAAGCATAAAAATTATTAGGATAATAGCATAAGCGATGTTATAATTATTATTAATAATAAATGTTTAGGAGCAATAAATGAAAAAGAACAAGAAACTATTTGTCTTGGTTGCGCTGTTTCTAGCAGTTTTCGCAGTCGGCGGAACCTTAGCGTATTTGACCGATACGTCCGAATCGGCAACTAACACCTTTAAGTTTGGTGCGGTTGATATCACTTTAAGCGAGCCAAGCTGGAACGCGACTACGGCTGGTGACATTGTCCCTGGTCAATCTGTAGCGAAGGATCCTACGGTTAAGGTTGAAACTGATTCCAAGAATGCCTTTGTCTTCGTAAAAGTTACAATTCCACGTGGTACGGCTGGCGGCAATACGGCTGATCTATTTACGGTCAATACGCCACTCGGCAGCGGTTGGACGGATGTGACAAGCAGTATTACTGGTTTGCAGGCTGGCGAATATGTCTACGCCTACGGCACTGCTTCAGCGATGACTTCTGTTGCAAAGAATACGACTTTACCAGCTGTGTTCTCGAGCGTGACGGCAAATGCGAATTTGACTGAAAGCGAGATTGCGGATTTAAGCAATCGTAGCGCAGATATTGTAGTAAATGCCTATGCAATTCAGGCCGAAGGTCTAACTAATGGTACGACTCCATCGGCCGTTTGGACTGATCTTGGACTATAGTTATTAATTCTAACGAGTAAAACAAACATCATGAAGCCAACGTTACATAAAGTTTGTATCGTTTTAGCTCTAGTGGCGGTTGCGCTGCTAGAGCTGGCTTCGGTTACGGGTAGTACTTTAGCCTATTTGCACGCTAGTGAGTCGTTGACGAATACTTTTACTTTCGCAGAGTATCAGCCGCCGCTGGGGCGGAATCGTACGGATAGGGTAAATTATTACTACATAAATGCAAATGGCACATCTACGCAAATTCGCGATAATGGCTATACAAATAACACATGGACTTATCGGGCGAATGAGCGCGTTTATGTAAATTCATCTAACACGAACATTAAGACGCCACCGAATGGTTTTAGGTTAGCTTACGTGACTGTGGCAAACACGCGCGTAAATGCGGGTAGCAGCTTCTTGCAGCCAGATCAGAATAATACGCAGGTAAATGTGTATTTTGAACCAATTACTTATACAATTACTTACGACTTTAATGGCTACAATGAGAGCGATATTACGTTCTCGCAGACGCCGCTTCAGAGCACTTATACGGTCTTTGATATGATTAATATTCCATATGAGGCAGATTCAGTGGATCCATATTCTGGATTTGAAAGTTTATGGTATTGTACGATTTTGAATACAAACTCTATCCGATGCCGAGACGTGCCAACGATGGAAGTGAATGGCAATACTTTGTTGGGTTGGGAGGATCAGAACAATAATCTACATACTTACAGTAATGCGACGGGAAGCTGGTCAAATAGTCTTTCGAGCGTTAGTAATACTGGTGTATATAACGCATTTTCTGGTCGTCAGTCGGGCGATTTGGTATTGACGGCGCGCTGGCAATATGAAATTAATCAAAAGTCCATGCAATCAGTACCGGAAGAAGAAAAAGCAGTTGAGCTCGAGAAACAAGAACAAGAAACAGAAACGGGTGGAATAGAGGAAGTCCAAGATGGCGAAGAAGACGCAACGGAATAAGATTTACGTCATTATTAACGCCATATTGATTCTCGTAATGATTGGAGCGGGTGTTTATGCGGCCGTCGGATCAATTGCCGATGTCAATAATGAAATATCGGTGGGTGCAGTGAATATCTCGCTTACACATTATCGCGAAAAGGATGGTTCCCAGATTGAAGGCGTTTATGAAAACGAAGATATTACGAGTGGCGCTACGATTACATCGGTGCCGCATATTAAGAACTTAGGTATATCGAGTTATATCCGTTTGTCCGTGCATTATTATGATGAGGCTGGCGATGCGGCGGAGCGCGCCGTAGAAAACGATTTAGGCGCCGATTGGACGCAGAAAGGTGATTATTACTATCTCACGCGCGAAGCGGCGGCTGGCGAGGAATTTGATGTATTCCGAGGCATTACGGCGCCGGCGAGTTGGGACGATAATAATCGCCAGATTGTGATGGTGCTACAGGCTGATGCGATTCAAGCAGTACACTTTAATCCAGATTTTACGAGCGATACGCCGTGGGGCGCGATAGCGATTGAGGATTTTGCCGATGAGGGTTATCAGATTGATTCCGAATCGCACGCTTCAGCCGTGACGGTGTCCTATGATGGCGTAGCTGAGCAGTACGTAAGTGTACCGGAAAACTTCTTGGCGCAGTTGAATGTCTTAGCTCCGGGCGATGCGGTCGATGGCGAGATTACGGTTAATAACTCCGATGACGAAGAACATGAGGTCTGGGCGTCTGTAGAGGTGCCAGACACAGATTTAGCAAGCGCGTTAACGGCGCGCATTACGAAAGATGGCGTGGTGCTATATGAAGGGCCACTAGCTGGCTTGTCTGAGACGTCGTTGGGTAAATTTGCTCCTGGTGCAATGGGCGCAATCGAGATTACGCTTGGTTTGCCGATAGACACGGGTAATGGTGTGGGAAGTGTCCATAGCTCGATTAATTGGAAATTCCGCGTGGATGCCGAAGAAGAGCCGGTTCCGGTGGGGCCAAACACAGAGGATAGTATTGGGGTGGCGGTATTGTTGTTCTTAGTGTCGTTTATGGGTTTAATTATTGTGTCACTTTTTGAGAAACGCGAGCAAGATGAAGAAGCATAGTACTGAAAACAGATGGGATGACCCAGTTTTTGTATTGAATAAACTAATTAACGCCGTGATTTTTATATTAATTGCGCTTGGTATTATATCGTTGGTATTGTTCGTGATTGGCATTCGGCCTTATGTGGTGTTGTCTGGCTCGATGGAGCCAAAGATTGGCACGGGCAGCGTGGTATTTGTAAACCAGCATGCATCATTTGCAGAGTTGAAAAAAGACGACGTAATTACTTTTCGCAGCGGTGATGCCACGGTAACACACCGTGTTTATGAGGTGGATGGCGATAGGGTAATTACGAAGGGTGATGCAAATAAGGATCCAGATGTTGGCTATGTGACGGCGAATAATTTTGTAGGGAAAGACATTTATATGGTGCCTAAGCTGGGCTTTATGATTGAATTTATCCAATCTTGGCAAGGTTGGGCTGTGTCGGCGGTGATTGTTGCGATTTTGGTGGTGGGTAGCTTGCTGACTGGGCGCGACAAAGAAGAAAAGGTTGAAAAATAGTTTGGTGCTTATGATTGCTTTCGGTAAGCAATTCTGAAAGAATAGTTATAGAGGCAAATACTTTTCGAAAGGGGTGATGTCCCGATGCTTAGTACTTTTTGTTCTCTAGTAGTTGCGGTGGTAGCGGCTTTGTTCGCCTATCTGCTGGCGGATTTTATCTTTGAGAAATGTATCGTGTTAAAGATCTATACTTACACGATGACCCGAGCGGGGGATTTTCTGTCGGAAAACGGGCGCGGTTTCTTTGAAGATAAAAATATGGATGCGCTAAGCGGGGAATGGGCCGTACGCATTGCGTTGACGCTGGCTTATCAACTGGCCTGGGTGGTAGCGGCTTTGCTGTTCGTGCCGTATAAGTACTCGTTTTGGGTGGTGTCTGGGCTAGCAATTAAGATTGGCATCATGATTGGCCTAGTACTGAATCTGGCGATGAATGTCATTATCGAATATGTGCATGTGGCGCAAATTGGGCGCTTAATACGCATCGACGAGAACGGTATGGGTTATTTTAGGGGGACTTACTGTGATGATTTCGAAGTGGATTTATCATGGTGGAATAACCCAGAAGAACGTCCGCCGCTGGATAAGCGCTATCTGGTGCTAGACGTCCTAGACAATACTGGATTTGAGATGCTGGACTTCGCGTAACTACGAGAAATCCCCGGGGCGTGGTGCTCCGGGGATTTTTGTGGCTTTCGATATTTAGTTGGGTATTGGATGTGGCGGGACGACGATGGTGGGCATACCGAACTCGAAGGGGTTGTGCGCGAAATGCTGATCGTTGCGGGTGCGCCGCTTGTCGCAGCCGGGGCAGTTGGTGGGGTAATGAATAGTGGGGTAGATAGTGCCACAGCGCGAGCACTCGCAATATTCATCCTCTACGGGTTTAGGAGTGGCAACGTAGCCGCGCCGCGTCTTTATTGCAGTAGCCAAAGTTTTACCTCCTTTATGGATATCGAAAACTATAAAGTGCGATGAGCGGGGTAGGGGACTCAAAAGAAATCCGGGACTCCACTCGGATATTTTTATATTAGCATAAACGTGATTATTTGTCAAGAGAGAAGGGTGTATATATTCTGAAATATTTTTGCCAAAAAGCAAGAGTAGATTTGTTCGGTTTTTATAATATGTACAGCGTAAAAAGTCAATTGTGAAAAAGCCATGAGCGGAATAATATTTTGTTCGGTTTTACCTCTGTTGTAATGATCAGTTTTTCGCGAAAATGTGGAAAAGTTGAGAAAAATAGGTCTTGCAAATTACTGAAAAGTTGCTTAAACTAGGGACAAGTGGCAAACATGAAAACAAACACCACGAAAAGAAAATAAACACTAGGAACGATTGGAAAAATGATCAAGAAAAAAGCAATTGTAGTCCAATCGGATTATCAAATTATTACTCTGTCGAAACGCTAGAGTGTTATTTTCTGCACATTGACATCGTTCGAATCCGGTCATCTAGGAGTTTTGGGCGCGTTTAGGATACGCGAAATCGAATCCGCCCTGTTCTTCAAGAAATACACACCTCCCAAACATATAACTCCACCTCACACAAATTAAGTCTCTCAACGCCATGATCATGAGTTGGCTATACGCTAATAGCAAATCGTGGTTCTTAAAAAGTGTAAGGATAAAATAAACATTGCGATAAAAACAAACACCTGAAATTTCTAGATGTTCGGGTTCGAACAAGATATAATGAAGAAATGAATGAAGTTCATATTCCAGTGTTATTATCGAGCGTATTAAAGTATCTTCGGCCGCGAGCAGGTGAAACATATTTAGACCTGACGGCTGGATACGGTGGGCACGCAGATAAAATTTTGGAAGTAACGCAGAACTATAATGGTGCGGTCCTGAATGACCGTGATCAGAATGCTATAAATTTCTTGCAAGCGAAGTACCAAAAGGTGAAGCCGAAATTGATGCACGACGATTTTTATAATACTGCGCTACGGTTAGTGGAGAGTGGAATTTGCTTCGATATGATTTTGGCGGACTTTGGCGTTTCTTCACCGCAACTAGACCAACAGGAAAGAGGTTTTTCGTTCTCTAAAGAAGCACGGCTCGATATGCGAATGGACGAGTCGCAAGAATTAGATGCTTGGACCATTGTTAATCGATGGAGCGAACGAGAACTCGCGGAGATTTTTGAAACTTATGCAGAGGAACGACGTGGCCGTGCTGAATTGCTAGCCCGCGAAATTTGCAAACATCGGCCTATCAACACAACTACTGAGCTCGCCGAGTTAATTAAGTCGCATTCGCCGCACACACATACGCATCCTGCGACGCGGATTTTTCAAGCAATACGCATTGTTGTGAATGATGAATTGGGGATAATTCAGCGCACTTTGCCGTTGTTGCCGAAATTATTAAAGCCGGGTGGTAGGGTCGCGATTATTTCTTTTCATAGTTTGGAAGATCGACTCGTGAAAGATTATTTTCGGGAAGCAAGCGAGAATGGTATCGAGTCGGAGTTGAAGATTATTACGAAAAAACCGATTGTTGCGGACAATATTGAGAATGTTAATAACCCACGCGCACGTAGCGCGAAGCTGAGGGTGGCCGAGAAGATTTGATCTTGATGGTGCCCCGCAGTGGAGTGGAACGGGCGCTATCGTAAAAAATAAAAACAAAAAGGAGCCTAAAATGGCAAAAATCATTGTGACCAACCGCAGCCGCGCACAACAGGTAAAAGTTCACTTCCGCTAATTTTGACGTAATGAGACTTATCTAATATATGCCCCTTTTGACCGGGGGTACCATTAGGTGAAGTTTTTGCGGAGTGTGTAAAAAAATATTTGACCTTCTTTGGTAGGAGCTAGGCGTTTTCTCTTGTCGCCTAGCCCACCGCCAAAGCTTAGAAAAGATCGATCGGGCAGTGTGGAGCCCGTGGAGATTTTGCGAGTAAAAAATAAAAACGGAATCAAACAGAAGGAATGGCAGCAACCTATTATTCAACGCGACGTCCGGCTGGGCAGTCGAGTTCAGCTACATGGGCGCGGAATCATAACGCAGTGCGTCATCGTCCGGAATTTCAGCTGGGGCCAGTTTTCTACATAACTTTCATGGCGATTTTTGTGTCGATTGCCGGCTTGATTTATTTGACCCAAAGCTCGAAAGTGACGAGCTATGATTTGGCGATTGCCGCGGTAAATTCGGAGATTACAGATCTTGAGGCGCAGCGCGATGCATTGGCAGTAGAGAATGCAAAAATTACTGCCGCCGCCGCCGATGAAGGGCGTAGTGAAGTCGCAAGTGCGATGGTAGCCGCGCAGAGCAGCGGATTTGTCAGCGAATAGATTAGTTTTTGGTATAATATTCTTATGCTAAAGTCGATAGCAGACTATTTTAATGGTCGGAGTGGACGATTCTTATTATTGTCTCTTGTGCCGGCTGTTATTTTGATTGCTGGCTTATGGCGTTTAGTGCAAATTCAGATTGTAAATCACGATGTTTACGTTGCGGAAGCAACGAAATTGCGCGTCAAATCGCGGACGTTATATGCCAAGCGGGGACAGATATTTTTTCGTAGCGGTGCGACAGATGTAGCGCCGGCCGTTTTGAATGAACGGACTTGGCTGATTTTTGTGGATCCAAGTTACGTGGCCGATAAAAATAAAGTCCAAGTAGAACTGGGCGAGATTTTGGGTGACCAAATGATTACGACTTGGGATAAAGTTTGGGCCGATATGACGGTGGGTTATGTGCCGGTCGCGAAGCACGTTAATTACGAAATGGTAACAAAAGTCAAAGCCGCAAACTTGCAGGGCGTGGGTCAACAGGAAACCTCAAAACGGATTTATCCGCAGGGCACGATGGCGGCACAAGTGTTGGGCTTCGTGAATGGCGAGGGTGTTGGTTCGGGTATTGAGGGTTCACTCAATAATCGTTTATCGGGTAAAGATGGCCTTCTAAAGACCGTTACGGATGTGAACTCAATTCCGTTGTCGATTGGTGATGAGAATATCGAAGTTAAGGCGCAAGATGGAGAAAATATTGTGCTGACAATTGACGAAAATGTGCAACGAAAAGCTGAGACGGTGCTGAAAAAAAGCGTGGATGATAGTAATGGCTTGGCGCGTAATGCAAGTGTGGTAATTTTGAATCCGAATAATGGTCAGGTTTATGCAATGGCGAACTATCCGACCTATAATCCGGAAGAATACTATAAAGTGACCGATGTGAGCGTGTTTACGAATAAGGTGACGGAGTATGCCTATGAGCCAGCGTCGGTCTGTAAGCCGTTTACTTATGCTGTGGCAATAAATGAAGGAAAAATTGATTTAAATAGCACTTATTATAATGCGGGCTATACTAAGGTGGGCGATCGGATTATGCGCAACGCGAGCGGTACTGAATCATATGTGGGTACGTTGAATTTCTACCAGGCGTTGGATCATTCGCTGAATACCGGTAGTATTGAAGTGCTACGCAAGATTGGTGATGGTGACATTACAAAAACCGCTCGCACGACTTTATACAATTATCTATATAATGGCTTTGGCTTAGGGCACAAGACGGGGATTGAACTCTACGAAGAGAACGGTATGATTATTAGTCCAGATGATCCGTCGGGCGAAGGTAATGCCGTAAAATATGCAAATATGACCTTTGGCCAGGGTATGAATTTAACGATGATTCAGGTGGCGGCGGGGTTTGCTTCACTAGTAAACGGTGGGCAGTATTATCAGCCAACGATTATTGCTGGTACGATGCAGAATGGCACTTTTGTGCCGGCTGAAGCAAAATTAGCCACTCATACATCGGTTTCTGCACAAACGAGTGCTAAGATGCGTCAAATGCTGCAATCCGTGCGCAAGGCGAACAGTGGTGCATATTACGATCCAAAAGGCTATAATATAGGTGTAAAGACTGGTACGGCGGAAACCTATGACGAGCAAGGGCGCTACACCTCAAAACGTACAATGGTCGGTACAGTCGGTTATGGTAGCTCCAAAAAAGAGGGTGCCTTGCCGGAATATGTAATACTAGTCCGAGTAGAGGGCACAACGATGCTGTGGGGCGCCTCGAGCGCTCTGCCAATATTTAATCAGTTAAGTAATTTCATGTTGGAATATTTAAGGATTGAACCAGTATTATAGAAAGGGAAAAATGCTAGACGGAATAAACTCAAATATCGGATATGAACTGATTCTATCGCTTGGGGCATTTTTGCTTTCAATGTTTTTAACGCCGATTTATACGGATTTTGCTTACAAGCATAAATTATGGAAGCGTCAGAAGAGCGTTGCCGTAACGGGCGAATCGCTGACGGTGATGAATAAGCTGCATAAGAACAAAATTAATCGGCATTTTCCGACTATGGCGGGCATTATTATGTTCGTGGTGGTACCAGTGGTGTTAATCGTGACAAATTGTTTGAACCGTGGCCAAACGTGGTTGCCGATTGTAGCCTTTGTGGGCGGTGGTGTGATTGGTTTTATTGATGATGTACTGAACTTATGCGGTCATGCCGCAGTAGCGGGATTGCGTGCGCCGGTGAAATTTGCCATGATTACGATTTTGGGTTTGGCACTGGGTTGGTTTTTTGCAGTTAAGTTGGGGTGGACAACGGTAATGATTCCATACGTGGGGCCATTTGAAATCGGCGTGATTGGCATGATTTTACTATTTGCGTTTGCTGTGGTGGCGACTGGAAACGCCGTAAATATTTCTGACGGCATGGACGGCTTGGCGGGTGGTCTTGCGATGATGGCTTACGGTGCGTTTGGTATCATTGCACTCTTGCAAGGGCAATGGTATTTGGCGGGTTTTTGTTTTATTGTATTGGGTGCGTTGTTGGCCTATATTTGGTTCAACGTATATCCGGCGCGTTTTATGATGGGTGATACGGGCTCATTTGCGCTCGGTGCTGGTCTTGGCGTGGTAGCGATGATGACAAATTCGTTCTTACTTTTGCCAGTGATTGGTGGCTTATTTGTGGTGGAAGCTGGTTCGTCGTTATTGCAAATTATTTCAAAGAAATTCTTCCATAAAAAGATTTTCTTATCGGCGCCACTACATCATCACTTGCAAGCTTGTGGCTGGGAAGAGAGTAAAGTCGTGATGCGCTTTTGGATTATTGGTGGCATTTTGGCGATGCTAGGTGTCTTTTTGGCTATGGGTGGGGGTATTATCGGCTAATGAGAAAACACCGCGCTGATTTAGTGATTCTAATTTTAACGGTGATTTTGATGGCCATTGGTCTAGTGGTTATTTACGCCATTGGTCCCCGCGTAGCGCAGTTTGAGAATTCACAAAATGATTCACACTTTGGTGATTTTTATTTCTTTGGCCACCACGCGATGACGGTTGGAATTTCGGTGGCGGCATTGATTATTGGCTGGCTGGTAAAACATGAATTTTTAGCAAAATTCGCGAAAAAGATGCTGATCGCAAGCATCATCATGTGCGTAATAGTTTGGATACTTGGAAAAGCGGGCGCAACTAGTATTGTGACTTGTGATGAGGGGGCCTGCCGAGCTTTCCGCATCCCGGGAATTGGGGTTGGTTTTCAGCCGGCGGAATTTTTCAAAATCGCAGTCTTATTTTATGTGCCATGGTTGATAAAAGATCGTAAAGAGCGGGGGCTGCTCGATAAAAGTGAGTTTATGATACCGTTGGCGGCCTTGATGGGCGCAATTGCGGTGTTTGTGGGTATATTACTGAAAGATTTTGGCAGTACGGTGGTGATGATTTTTATGATTTTCGCTATGATGCTGGCGGGCGGCGTGAGCTGGAAAGTGATTGGTTATTTCCTAGCTGGTATTGCGGTGGCATTCTTAGTCTTAATTGTGACGCAGCCACATCGCGTGCAGCGTATCATGGGTTTTACGGAGGATGGCGAAGATGGTTGGCATCTTGAAAACTCTTTAATTGGCATGGGCACGGGTGGTATGTTTGGCGTAGGGCTAGGAAACTCGATTCAATCTACTGGTTACCTACCGGAAGCTCTGAGCGATTCGATATTTGCAATTATCGGCGAGAGCTGGGGGCTGATTGGTGCATTGTGCGTACTAGTTATTTTGGCGGCTTTGATGATTCGTATTTTAGGTGTTGGTAAAAAGACCGCAGATAAGGAGCAGTGTCTGTTCGTGATAGGTGTTTTCGCTTGGTTGGGGGCGCATGTTATAATAAATGTTGGAGGAATGACGGGGATAATCCCAATGAAGGGTATTACTTTGCCATTCTTGAGCTATGGTGGTACGAGTATGTTATTCATCTCGTACGCTGTAGGCGTCGTTTTGCAAATCTCTGGATGGACTAAACGAGAAGTAATAAAAGAAGAAGATGAAAATACTAGTAGTAGGCGGGGGCAGCGGGGGCCACGTTACGCCGGTTCTCGCCGTCGCGCGTGAGATATTAAAGATTCGTCCGCGAGCGCAGATTGAATTTTGGACGGATAAAAAATACTACAAAAATGCTCGTAAACTAATGGTAGAAAACGGCATGGATTTGCGCGTGCGCCGGATTGCGGCGGGCAAGTTGCGCCGTTATACAAATTTCACCTTTATCACTTATTTAAAAAATTTTGATGTCGTTTTAAAAAATATAGCCGATTTCTTCCGGATTATTGGCGGATTTATCCAAGCTTTCTTCCGCTTGCTGTTTAAGCGGCCAGATGTAATCTTTCTGAAGGGTGGCTATGTTTGTTTGCCGGTTGGTGTGGTGGCGCACTTTTTGCGAATCCCGTATGTGATTCACGATTCTGATGCGGTGCCAGGACTTACGAATCGCGTGCTATCTAAACATGCTGCTAAGATTGCTACTGGCATGCCTTTGGAATATTACTCTTATCCAGAAGGCAAGGCGGAATGGACGGGCATTCCGATTAATGAAGAATTTAAGCCGGCTTCGGCTTCGAAGCAGAAGATTGCTAAGGGTGAGCTTGGTTTTGATGCTAGCAAGCCTCTAGTGGTTTTGACCGGTGGTTCGCTAGGCGCGCAACATATTAACTTTGCTTTGCGCGAGATTCTGCCAAAATTGCTAAAATCTACTAGCGTCTTGCTAGTTGCTGGTCGCGAGCGCTATCCGGAGATGATGGATTTGAAAGAGTACGAAAAGTGGGAGGATGGCGAGCTAAAGTCGAATTTCCGGATGTTGGAATTCTCTAGTGAGATGTATAAGCTATTTGCGGCGGCAGATATTGTAGTGAGCCGGGCAGGTGCTTCCACAATGACGGAGCTTTCGGCGATGGCAAAAGCGGTAATTATGGTGCCAAACTATAAGTTGCCGGGTTATCACCAAGTGAAAAATGCTGAGGTTTACGAGAAGGCCAACGCGGCGGTAATTGTTGAGGATCTCAAAATGAGCGAGGATCCGGAGCTGCTATATAAAGCGATTAAACAATTGCTGAGTGATGCCGAAAAACGCGAAGAATTAGCAAAGAATTTGAAGAAGTTTTCTAAAGAGAATGCCGCCGAGAATCTGGCCCAGACTGTGATTTCGGTCGCCAAAGACAAATAGGGTAGGGATTGACAAGAGGGGCGTTCTCATGCTATTTTTGTAGTACTGGTCACGTCGTCTAGTGGTTAGGACTCCAGGTTTTCATCCTGGCAATCGTGGGTTCGATTCCCACCGTGATCACCATTTAGAATTTGAAAATACCCCGTAAGGGGTATTTTTGTTTGTCCCAAAAGATGCTTATTCTTGCGTTTTGTTTATCGTGGCGCTACAATGAGCGAAGTTCTTTAAGAGGCTCGGGGAAAAGGAGCAATTCATGCTGCTAGGGGAAGGCCTAGTTGCAAGGTTGCCGGGGGCGGCTTCACTGCCAGGGGAAGGCCTGGTTGTGCGTAGCCGCCGATAGAAGCGGACAATATTGTTGCTGGGGGGAAGGCTCAGTATGCAATGCCGCTATCTTGACGGTTTTACTGCCGGTGGACCCGGTATGGTATTTAACCGTCTTTCGCCTCGAGAAGAACGTGTCGGCTCGTGACTGTAGCGAATGTTCGCAGAATGCGAAGGGCAGTACAGTGGGAGTTATGCTCCTGAATGAAGAAGATGCTTGCCATTTTGGCTAACTGAACTACGAATCATCTTCTTTATTCCCGACCGTACTTTTAACCAGATCGAGCTCTTTTCGGCTACGTGCCAAAAGGGCACCCTGGCACCCGGGGGCGCAGTTCGTGCGCCCCCATTTTTTATACCAAGTCAGGATTATGCTTATAGCTTTCTGATGCTATAATTAGTCTTATGAGTAAACTATTCAAACGCACTAAAATTCTTGCGACGGTTGGTCCGTCGGTCTTTGGGGAAGAAAAACTCAAAGAAATGGTATACGCAGGCGTAAATGGTTTCCGGCTAAATTTTAGTCATGGTACCTACGACGAGCGTGATGAACAAATCCGAATTATCCGTAAATATGCCGCGGAGCGGGGCAAATCGGTAGCAATCGTGCAAGATCTGCAAGGCCCAAAGATTCGTCTTGGCGATATTAAAGACAATCATTACGACATGCATACTGGTGATGAAATTATTTTGGATTACGCTTGCCAAGAACATGATGGGGGCAATGTTTTGCCAGTTCAATACAATTTAGCTGAGAAGGTCAAAGTTGGCGAGCCGGTATTGCTATTTGATGGCAAAGTTGAAGGCGTAATGGTAGAAAAGACTTCGCCAACAGCCATTAAGATCAAGGTTGAAAATGATGGTTTCGTAATGAGTCGCAAGGGCATTAATTTGCCAGATACCGATATGGGCGGCGACATTATTACCGAGAAGGATTTAGCGGACATTGAATTTGGCGCGAGTCGTGATTTTGACTACGTGGCGATGAGTTTTATCCAAAGTGCGGATGATATCGATAAGTTGCGCCAGATTATGATTTCGAATGGTTCGACGGCGCAGATTATTGCGAAGATTGAGACTAAGAAGGCTGTACAAGACGACGAAACAATGGAAGCCATCGTGAAAGCCACAGATGGCATTATGGTGGCGCGCGGTGATTTGGCCTATGAGGCTGGTGCAGAAATTGTGCCAATCGTGCAGCGCAAGTTGATTGCGCTATGTCGTCAGTATGGCAAGCTCTGTATTGTAGCAACTCAAATGATGGGCTCGATGGTAGACAATCCTCGTCCAACCCGTGCGGAAGTGTCCGATGTGGCAACGGCGGTATTGCTAGGCGCAGATGTAGTGATGCTCTCGGATGAAACGGCGAATGGTAAGTACCCAATTGAAACCGTGAAAGAAATGAAGAAGGTAATTCTTTATACGCAGGATCATTCCAAGATTTTACCGCTCGATAAAGAAACGACTGGTAACTACAAGAACTATGATGCGATTTCGCGTGCAGTAGTGAGCTTAGCGGAGCAAATCAAAGCTGATATTATTGTGGCGGCAACAAAGTCGGGCGCAACAGCGGCGGCGATTGCAGCGCAACGCCCAAATATTCCAATGGTGTCAGTGACGAGCAACCCACGGGTGGCGGGCCAATTGGCGCTGTATTATGCTAACTCAGCTTTTGTGCGTCCATATGATGACAATTATGCGTTTGATGAAGTGCAGGATTTGAAGAATGCTGGCTATTTGAAGATTCCAGAAGGCCAAGATTATTTGACGGCCGTGATTGTGTCGGGCTTACGTGATGCTGAGGGTGGCACAAATCAAATTCAAATTCGACGCGTTTAGATAGTTTATAAAAAGGGAAGGCCTAGGAGGTAAAATGGACTTCAGAAAGAAAACCGTCCGTGATGTAGATGTCGCAGGGAAGACGGTGTTGGTGCGGGTAGATTACAACGTACCAATGAAAGATGGGGAAGTCGTGGAAGATATGCGCATCCGCGGTAGCTTACCAACGATTAAATATTTATTAGAAAATGGTGCAAAGAAAATAATTTTGATTTCGCATCTTGGGCGTCCGGATGGGGAAGTGAAACCAGAGTTTTCGTTGGGTCCAGCAGCGGGGCAGTTGTCTGCCCTTTTGCCAGAGAAGCAGGTAGATTTCATTAATGAAACAACTGGTCCGAAGGTATTTGATGCTGTGCAGAGAATGAAGGATGGCAGCATTTTGATGCTAGAGAATTTACGTTTTTCGCCGGCTGAGGAAGAAAATTCCGAAGAGTTTGCGAAAAGCATCGTGGCAGTAACTGGCGCGCAATTATTTGTGCAGGATGGCTTTGCGGTGATTCATCGCGCTCACGCTTCTACAGACGCCATAGCGCGCTTGATTCCAGCTGTGGCGGGTTTCTTAGTAGAAAAGGAAGTATCGAGCCTAGAAGGTGCCATGGAAGCCCCAGAACGCCCATTGTTGGTGATTATTGGTGGCGCGAAGGTTGAAGATAAGCAACCGATGATTGATAAATTCTTACCACTCGCTGATAAAGTGGCGGTTGGTGGCAAGATTGCAGCTGACGGTTATCAGGCGACGGATGAGAAAGTTTACGTGGCGCACGATTTTGCGACGGACGAAAGCGGCGCGAAGCTGGATATTGGCGAAGAAAGCACACAGGATATCATCAATATGATTAATGAGGCCAAGACGATTGTTTGGAACGGTACGCTAGGCATGGTGGAAGATGAGCGCTTTGCGAAGAGTTCACTGGCCGTAGCACGAGCATTAGGTTCTAGTCACGCGACCACGATTGTGGGCGGTGGCGATACGGCTGGTTATGTCGAGAAGGTTTTGCGCGATGAACCGGGCCTTAGTTTTACGCTAGTTTCGACTGGTGGTGGTGCTAGTCTTGAATTGTTGTCGGGCAAGAAATTGCCGGGCCTTGAGGTATTACAGGATCGCTAAAGATGTTCCGTTTCGGCAAAAAGAATAATGAGCCGGAGATGGTCGAAGAACTTCCGCCTCGCCGTCGTAAAGACCAGGATGAAAGATTTCGGGTCGGACGTGCGATGGCGGGAGATGCTTCGCAAACGCGCGAGTTAAAGCAGGAGCGTTTGCGGGCGGCGCGGGTGCGTAAACGCAAAAACATTGCTACGGTTATTGGCGCGGTGATTTTGCTGGCAGTAGTGGTGATTGTGGCGGTTAATTTTATTACGAGCGTAATATCTGAGCGCGAAAAATTGCTGGAGCCAGTGCCAATTCCGGAACCGACGGTAGCGATTGTGGACGAAAATGTCGGTAGCAATATATCTGACCGTGTGAAAGAATTTGTGGTGCGATTAGAAAATGATATTAAGCTTGAAGGCTATGAGATAGACCGGATTGTTTTGCCATATCAGAAAGCGCGTCAGATTGATGTTTATATCAAAGAACGCAAAGAGTATTATAAGTTGTCGATAGATCGGAGCAGTGCGGTCCAGGCGGAGGACCTTGGACGGATGCTGCGATATATTGATGACCGTTCGATTAAGTGTGAATACGTTGATTTACGGGTAGAGGGGAAAGCCTACTACAAATAAGGGCCAGAGCAGAGGTGCGCCCTATTAATTCCCCCTGTGTTCGGTTTTTGTTCGGTTAGAATGAGAGCGATGTGGGAAGTGGGTAGGGCAAGCGTTGGGTGAAAACGTTGTAAAAACGTCTCAAAGGGGTAGGGGAGGTGACGAGAAAATGAAAACGTGAAAAAGTCAAGAAAATTAGGATTTCACGGCGGTAAAAGTTGCAAAATATGGACATAATTATGTTATAATATGTGTTTTTAAGGTGTTAGGCGTAGATTTGGCGTATCGTAAAGTCAAATTTTGACGGTAGAATTTGCGCTTCTGAGCGATCCCCCGGATGATTTTTCGGAAGTGCTCACTATTGTGATGTTCGGGATTTGTCTGACGTTTATAGATGTAAAATGATTTTATTTTTAGTAGGGCTGCCATTTAAAAAGGGTTCTGTACTTGTGCTGGCGTACATACATGATTGTTTATATATCGGCCTAGCAAATATGTATAAGTCGTAAAATATGCATTGTGCGACATTGAAAATACAGCCAAAAGTTGATTGTACACCCGTCCCATTTTGAGCTGTTTTCTAGGGCCCCAGCTAGATTTCTTGTTATAAGCCCTCTATCGTTGCGTCTATGCGCTCTTTGCTGCGCGACTTAGTGTTTATATTAATTTTTGCGCTTCTTGCGCTTCTCGCGCGTTTTATGCGGTCGTTCGTCGTTCATGGATACTTTTGATCTTGGAGGTTGTATAATAACAGAGGTAGATAGGGCTGATTACGGGGGTAGAATAGGGGAGATATAGGGGTAGGGGGCGTATCTTTTTAAAATTTCCACTTCCCTAGTTCGGTATATGTTCGGTTTTTGCTCAACATGCGTGAAATAAAAATAGGGCGCAAATTTCACGAAAATATATTTAATGTCGTAAAACGTAGCGAGTACGATGTTATTTTTCGCCTCTTCTCTCCTCTTCGACTTGATTATTTATGACGTTTGTGCTTAAATTGAATTACAAAAGGTCAAAAATAAAAAAGGTCAAATTAAAATGAAGAGATTTGTATTTGGCGTGGGCGCTTCGCTGATAGTTGGTTTGCTATCGGCGACGGGTGCTTTTGCGTCATCACTAGATTATGCCAAGAGTATCGGCCAGATAGACATGGGTGATACGGTTAACTACGTAGTAGAGGCTACGTCCGATGGTGGCTATGTCGCAGGCGGACAGACTATTCAGTGTTTTAAGGGCGGTAACGGTTCGCAAGCTACGACGGAATCTTTTGTCGGCGGTTTGAAGCCGGCTTTATTGTCTAATAATCGGTATATATCAGGAAATATCGGCGAAGTAGTGCCGATGTCGGAATGCGAAGAAGCCTATGCTAATAGTAGTGCCCCCAACCCTAGCAAATCGGTGAACGCAGAAAATGGTAATAAAGTCGACGCGCCAATCGTGCGCCAATCGGCTAGCATTAGGCTCGCCGAGATTGAGGGACCGCATTTTACGATTGATGATTTCTGTGAAAGTGATTCGCCAAAGAGTGGCTTAGACGTAAGTGCGATTCTTGGTCCAGTATCGGTTCGTTTGGCGGATTATGATCCAGGGGCAGCATATAACGTTCGTTGCGTGGATTACATAGCGAAATTTAAACAAGATGGCGCACAAGAATGGCTGAATGTTATTTTAGATAGTTCAAAACCAGTAGCCGTTGGCGAAACGAGTAGCGATTATCGGCTATTGACTCGTCGCGGTTCACTTTATACTTTTACAAAGGCCGATGGTGCTGAAAATTTAGCTTCACAAATTGAGACGAGCTATGTTTATGACGCAATTATTAATAATGACGGCACGACCACGACTTACGACAGTAATAATGGAGTTGCAGTTTATGCGCCAAGTGGTAGCTTGAAAAAGAGCTTGGGCGATAGCACGGCGACGACTAATGATGATTATTATGCTAATAGTATGTCGATTGCAAAGCCTTTAGTGCGTACGGGCGATAGTATTATCGTTTTTGATTATCATGAAGAAAAAGACGATGATGATAATTGGAGCGGTTCGACGATAATTATGAAAGTGTCGAATGATTTAAATACCGTTACGCCAATAATGATAATTAGCAATGAAGACGTGGATGAGGCTGGAATCGATGACATACAGATATTGTCGGCCGATCAGAATGGAAATGTTTTGATTTTGCTTGATGTGTATGATGAAACAACCGATGAAGATAGTTACTATTTGGCCAGCATTAATAAAGAAGGCGATTTAATTGAGATTAAAGAAGTCGACGAAGTGGCTAGCCTGAGCCAAACAACGCGCGTCTTTGATGATTTTACGATTTTCGATGCGGAAAACAAAAAGATAATGCGTTTGGCGCCAAATCTAGAAGTAACCGATAGTATTGCGACGGCAGAAGGTGAAGTAATAAACGATATGGTGCTACTAAAAGATAATTCGCTTGCAGGTGTGGGGCGTTCTACGGCATCGACTGACAATTACACCGTTGATGGCAATATGAATGGTATTCACATCCGCTTAGCCGCAAAGGGTGGTAGCAATGGTGGCACTGTAAATCCAAATACTGACGATAATTCCGCGATCTTTGCGATTAGCGGTAGCGTCGCTGTAATTGTGATTGCCGGTGTGGCCGCATTAATTAGCAAGCGTCGTTAAATTTGACCTATTCTTGTAAAACTCCCCTTCTCTTCGGGGGAGTTTTTCTTGACTTTTATTAAAGCTTGTGCTTAAATCTGAGGTATACAAGGTCAAATATAAAAAGGTCAAACAAAATGAAAAAGAGAGCAATTTCTGGCGTTGGTGCACTGTTGGTGGCGATTACCTTGCCGGTTTCGAGCGTTTTCGCTACGGGCTCGTTGGACTACGCCCACAGCATGGGGCAAGTCGATATGGGCGACACCGTCAACTATGTGATTGAGGCAACATCGGATGGAGGTTATGTCGCCGGCGGCCAGACAGTTCAATGTTTTAAGATTAATCCCGGCAGCGAACAAGGAGTTTTTCCGGCTTCTTGGCTATTCGAGGTGGGCGAAAATGCACCAATCGAAGAATGCTTAGAATATGCCGTTCCTGCTATACAGGAAGAAAGGGGTATGTCGGAAGTTGACTTATATGATTATTGTGGCGATCAGAGCCAGGATGTGATACCAAATGATGTGTTAATCGAGAATAGTGATGACGCATACTATAATTTTAGCTGCGTTGATTACATCGCAAAATTCAAAAAAGATGGTACGAAAGAGTGGCTGACTGTTATAAAAGATTATGCGATGCCAGTCGCCGTGGGTGAAACGAATTCGGATTACCGTCTGTTAACTAAGTATGGTAATCTCTATACTTTTGCGAAAGCAAATGGCGTAGAAGGTGCATCTTCTGAAGTTGAACTTGATTATATTGAAGATGCGATTATCAATATGGATGGTACGATTGCGGTCGCTGATGGTAGCGGAATATATTTATTGAGGGCCGATGGCAGTGTTGCGAAATTTTTATCCGAAGATGCCGATGAGGATAATTGGGGCTACTATACGAAGATGGCTAGTATTAGTAAAAGTCTAGTGCGCGCGGGTGATGGTTTTATCGTGATGAGATGGTTCGAAGAATATGATGAAGAGACGGAATCATGGTTTGAGTACGAAGGGATTGTTAAAATCTCGAATGACCTCAATACGATTACGCCAATTCTGCAGTTTGATTGGGATGATGTAACTGGTGAAACTGGGTTAATAGAGTTTGATATTCTTTCGGCGGATGAGGACGGCAACGTACTGGTTGGTGCTCATTATTACGATGAAACAGATTCGCATAAGGTTATGATTATTAGTATTAATCGGGATGGCGAAGTTATTGCGGCTAGTGATGTGGATGATTTATTAGGCATAGCATCGGATGACTATAGTGAGTGGGACCAAGAATTGAGATTCCTAGATAACTATATGGTCTCTAACCCTGCCTCCAACAAGTTGATACGCTTGGCGCCAGATTTAGCTAAGACTGACACTTATTCGTTGGCCGATGGCGAGATTCTGTATGACGCTGCTCTTCTGACGGATAACTCATATGCCGCAGTGGGGCGCGCGCAAACTTCGACCGACAATTATGAGGTTGATGGAAAAGTAAATGGTACGTATCTGCGGATTATCACTGCTAACACTTCCAATGGTGGTGAGGTAAATCCAAACACTAGCGATAACATTAAGCTAGTTTTGGCTGGCGCCTCAATTACGACTCTTTCCGTCGTAGCTTTCTTGCTACGCGGTAGCAAGCGTCGCTAATTGACCTTCTTCTTGATAAAAACTCCCCTGCTCTCTTGGGGAGTTTTTGCATGGTGTCGTCAAAATACCCACCGGGTGTTGGTGGGTATTTATTATGGCGTTTTAGGCCTCTGGCTGGCTCTGTGAGCGATTTTTGTTGCGATTTCGATTACGATTACGCTTTTTGCGTGGAGCGCCGCTTGGATCGTTCTGAGGGACTTGGTTGATTTCGATTTCCGTGCGGCTGCTGCCGGTGATAACTGGTTTATCGTTTGAAATTTCGTCTACATCCTCATCTTTAGTCTCGGGCTCAACTTCTGGTACATATTTTTCAAGTTGAATATTTGGAGTATCGCTGTTGATATTAGTTACGACTTGATTCTTTTGGGCTTGTTCGGCAACCATTTTGCCGAGATTTTTGAGACCATTGCCAGAATTAGAGTCACCTTCGGCGGCATTTGGTGAAATCTTTTGCTTGCGGAAATCTTGCTGTGGCGTTGGCACAAAAGCATAACTTGGTTTTTCTTTTGGCATACTGCCCCGCTCGCCGGCTTCGCGGCCGCTGTCGGAAAGATTTTTCTTCCACTTCTCTGCTGCTTCGATGTTGGCGCGGATTTCATTCTCAACTTCTTCGCGGGTGCGAGCATAGGTCATGCGCGAATACTTGACGATACGCGGCATTAAATCATTCGGTGGTTTCGGAATGCTAAGTGTAGTGGCCGAGAAGGCCGGAGTCTTTTCGCCGTTGATAATCATTGAGACGACGAAGTGACGGTTGTTGAGGTTCAGCAAATCCTGATCAGCAAAGACTGGCTCAAATTGCTTCGCTAGGATTGGCGCATCATCGGCGGAAACGCGGAAGCTAATAGTAGTACCAACGTTGCCAAAGACGGCATCGCGTACGGCGTCGGTCATCTGGCTAGTATACTGGTTGGCCACCGTGAGATTGAGGCCGTATTTGCGCGCCTCAGAAAGAATGACCGCGAAGGAGTCGGTAGCAAAGTTCTGGAACTCATCTACATAGAGGTAGAATGGACGACGATCTTCGACATTTGGAATGTCTGAGCGGCTCATGGCGGCGAGCTGGACTTTCGTGACTAGGAAAGCGCCAAGAATTGCGGCGTTATCTTCGCCGATGAGGCCCTTTGATAGGTTAACGACTAAGATTTTGCCTTCATCCATGATCTGGCGAATGTTGAAGCTTGATTTTGGCTGGCCGATAATATTGCGGATAATTGGGTTTGCCGTGAAAGCACCGACCTTATTGAGGATTGGTGCAACCGATTCGGTGACCTGCTTTTCACCCCAAGAGCCAAACTCTTGTTTCCAGAATTGCAATACAGTGACGTCTTGACAGAATTCAAGCGTTTCTTTGCGGAATTCTTTATCGGTGAGCATGCGCGAAACGTCTAGTAAAGTAGTTTGCGGACGATCGAGAAGGGCCAACAGAGTATAGCGTAAGATATGCTCAAGACGCGGACCCCAAGACTCGCCGAACATGCGCTTAAGCACGCCGATAACTTCCGAAGAAATGTTTGGCTTGCGGGCTGGGTCGTAAACCTCAAGTGGGTTAAAGGCCATCGGGAATTGGGTGTCGGCAGGATTGAAGTAGACGACATCTTTGATACGGGATTCCGGAATGAATTTAAGGTTGTCAATAGCAAGGTCGCCGTGCGGATCGATAATACAATAGCCTTGATTATGGTAAATGTCGCTGAGGGCAAAGAGTGTCAAAAGGCCAGATTTACCGGAGCCGGTTTGGCCAATGATATAAACGTGGCGGGAACGGTCGCGACGATACATACCGAACTGATGCTTGATGCCACGGAAATCAGTGAGACCAAAGGCGGAAATATTCTCGTCGAAGCTTGGATTGCCGGTGAGCATCGGCAACTTGGCCGGTGGTTCAGCGGTTTTGCTGGAGGCCCAGACGATGTTTGGCGTTTCCACGTTGGTATGCGGTAAGTGGTAAACCGAAGCGAGCTCAGAGATATTTAAAATGAAGCCATCGTCAGTGAATTGGCGGGATTTATAAGCATCAAGTGCGTTTTTATCGAAGCTGGCACCGGTCATCTTGAAACCATTAAGATTGGTCGAGTTAAACTGCTTGAAGGTACCAACGAGGGCCTGCATGTTGAGCTTGGCGTTCATTTCGTCTTGGCCGACATAGGCGAGACGAATTTTGACTTGATAGCCAAGTTTAGTGGCCTTTTCTTCGGCTTTGGCAACGCGGGTTTTATCGCGTTCGGAGAGTTCGACTTTAACCGGCTGTTCGGAGCCACCTTCTGGTGGACGCCACAAAGCGGCCAAGACTTCAATTAGCCATTGCCAATCGATATGGAAGAAATCGAAGGTCTTACCCGCTTTGACGTTCTTGATCCATTGGTCGGATTTTTTATGCCAATCATCGGAAACTGGACGACAAAGAATTTGCATCCAGAGTTCTTCGCCACCGTTTGGATTAAGTTTGGCGAGCGTACCAGTAATACCGGCGAGCGGGTCAACCTCGAAAGATTCAAACGTCTTAATTGGTAAAGCTTCGTTCTCGACTAAAGTGACTTCAGAAGAATAAGTGACTGGGTATTTATCGCGACGATCGACGTAATCTTCTTTCATGCGATAGATTTGCACGCTTGGATACTGGGAGTAGATCTGCCCTTCTACGAAGGATTGCAAGACTTTTGGTACCCAGACGAAGAAGCGAATTTGATTGCCGGTGGAGGCGATTTCAAACGACAGATGCTCTTGGACGCCACCGGAGCTTTTGAGTTCTGCTGCATCGCGAAGAATACCGTGAAGTGAGGCAAATAGCTGTTCCGCTGCAAGCTCTTTCTTGTCGTTATCTTTTGGAATCTCCATCATCAAAAGAACGCTCTCAACGTTGAGAATCTGAAGGCGATTAATTTTCTTGTGGTTGCGGATAGTTAAAATCACCAAAATGACGACTATCGGTATCCAGACAATAGGCATCATGAAAAAGCGAAGGATTTCCATATAGCATATTTTACCATAAAATTAGCCAAAAAGCCATGATGCTTATGTGATATGATAAAGATATGATTACACTTTTTGGGGCGCCAGGTAGTGGCAAGAGTGAACAAGGTAAATTACTGGCGCGTGCTCATGGTTGGCAGTGGCTGTCTTATCGTGATTTATTGATGGCGATGCATGACAAAGACGTAACTTTTGCGCTCAATCATGGCATGTATATCGATGATAAAACCATGAATCGGATGATGCAGAATGCCCTTTCGCGGGCAAGCGCGAATGCGATTCTAGATGGTTTTCCGACAGACTTGAGACAAGTACGCTGGTTGATTGATAACGATAAAATTCAAGGAATTAAAGGCGCAATTATTTTGCGCGTGCCGCACGGTGAATTATGGCGTCGTTTAATGGCGCGTAAGCGCGTGGATGATACGCGGGCGGCGATTGAGCGGCGACAAGAGGCTTATGATCGAGCGATTACAGGTATGACGCGAGCTTTAATGCAAGAAAATATTCCAGTGCGCGAAGTGAACGGACTTGGCACGCCGCAAGATGTGCGAGAGCGTATTGATGAAGTGCTCGGCGAATGGGGATTAATTCGCCGCAAACAGTTCAAAAAATACTCTGAGCGAGATATCACTGCGGCAGTAAATCGCAAGACGCAAATAGAGGGCGACGGCAATCAGACCGCTTCTCTTCTCGCAAATGTGCTTAAAGAATTGGCGGAATTATCTTTAGATGAGTGAGTATCACGATCCGAAAATTGTTGTAATCGGTGGTGGTACGGGCAGTTTTGTGGTTTTGTCGGGGCTAAAGAAATACACTCGTAAAATTACAGCTTTGGTTAGCATGGCAGATGATGGTGGTTCTACGGGTGTTTTGCGCGATGAATTAGGCGTATTGCCGCCGGGTGACGTGCGCCAATGCCTCGTGGCTCTATCTAAAGCGCCGAAACTGCGTGAAGTATTTAATTATCGTTTCGAAGATGGCGGCATAGCAGGCCATTCTTTTGGTAATTTATTTTTGACAGCGCTTGAAAAAACTACTGGTAGTTTCGTAGATGCGGTGGAAGAAGCGGCACGGATGCTGGACATTGGCGAACATCGGGTGGTCCCAATTACATTAGATCAAGTGACTTTAGTGATCGAAGATGGCGAACGCGAGATTTGGCATGAGCGCGAAATACGTTTGGCAAAGTTTGATCACCCTCGGCCAGGCCTACGCTTGGAGCCGCGCCCGGAACCAAACCCGGCCGCCTTGCGGGCCATTGCGGATGCGGATTTGATCGTGTTGGCGCCAGGCGGATTATATGAAAGCCTGGGTGCTTCCCTAATTATTCCGGGAATTGGTGCTGCATTGGCGGCCGCGAAGGCGAAAAAGATTTACGTTTGTAATTTAATGAACCAAAATAAGCATACGCCGGATTTTTCGGTGATGGATTATGCGGCGGAAGTTGAGCGTTTGGCTGGGCGTAAGATATTGGACGAAGTGATTTATAACACAAATATCCCGGGCGAGGAATTATTAAAGCGCTATGCCCTAGAAGATGAATATCCAGTTTCGTTGCCCGATGAAAATGCAAAATGTGATTTCGTTTTGCGAGGTGCAGATTTATTAGCGAAGCGAATTTGGCAGAATAAGGCAAAAAACGATCCGCTTGCTGCACAGCGAGCGTTGGTGCGCCATGATAGCCGTCGGTTGGCGGAGTGTATTTTGGGTAGTTTGGAAGAAGAGGAGGCGCCGACCCAGAGGGCCGAGATGATTTACATGGTAGATATGGACCGTACTTTAATCCGGACTAGTTTGATGTTTGATGCACTTTGCAATGCAGCAAACGTATTTCAGGACCACTTAGGTGATGAGCTGACGCGGGATTACCAGAATTATTTAATCGCGCGCGATACGAGGTTTAGTGATTTAGATTTTGATAGCGATAATATCTATGTCAAGATGCGTTTGCGTGGCGAAAATGCAACTTTTAGCCCTACGATTGCCTTGAATCGCATTTTAGCCAACCGTCAAAGTGCGGTGCGCGCAAAGGATGTATATGCGGCTTTTGTGGAACAACTGTCGGGCGGCGATTATAAGGAATATTTATTACCTGGCGCACGAGAATTATTAAAGTTTATTAGCCAACGTCATGGTGCGGAGATGATGATATTGACTTACGGCGAACAAGCTTTTCAAGATGCCAAGTACGCCGCCGTGGTAATGCCGCTGCTTGCGGAAATAGATGCTAAGGCATCGTATTGGTCCACGCCAGATAAACGCAAGGCGAATTTTTATCGTGAGCATCTTAATCCTGACGGCGAATATGAATTTGCTAGTATGTACGGTGCAAAAAATTTGCAAACTGCGGAAATTATTGGTATTGGCGACGAGCGTGATGACGTTGTTGAGTGTGAGGATTTACCGAATTATCGGGCGTATTGCGTGAAATCGCCAATCGACCACTCTAATCGTGCTTGGCCAACAAAAGATGAGCTGGCGCGTAATCACTGCGAGCTTTATAAAGATTTGCGCGAGGTAATTAGGGCCGAACAAAAAATCCAATCAGCTTAATTGCTGATTGGATTTCGAAATCTTATTTGGCTAATTTGTAGCAATCTTTGCCGACTTTGGTAAAGAGTGCTTTATTCTGAAGATTTAGGAGAACGGTAGTTTCTTTGACTTTGCGTTCTTTGAGTACTTGCTTCACGATTTCTTTACGGGAAAGGCCTTCGTCACCGGCTTTAGTAAGAATCTTTTTAATAATGTCGCTGACGGTGCCCTTTTGGTAGCCCCAAGCATCAAGTGCATAGATGCCGCGGCCGATGAGGACAAAGCGTGGATCTTTAATTAATTCATTGTGTATAGCTTGTACTGTAACGTCTTTGCGCTTAAATTCACTAGAACTGATAGCTTTAGCGATGTCATTGAAGTGCATTGGCTCATGTTTTTCTTCGAGCACTACATAAATCTTATCGCGAATATTCTTCGGATTGACGGTAGGCCATTTAGTGAGACCCCACAAACCATTCAAAGTGCTAAGTTGCTTGCTAAGCCGAGCGATAGCTTCGATGTGGCTTGGATGCTCATAAGTGAGTTTTTCATCAAGTTCGTCGATGCTCATTGGTTTCTTATTGGCTTTAACGAGATTTACGATTTCGTCGACCTTGACACGAATGGTCTTTTCATCGCCATATTCGGCAATAGAAATGGTGTTATAGTACTTGTCGTTTTCGTTAATAATGGTTAAAACTGGAGAAATTTCGCCGAGGAAACTAAAGTTGGCTTTTTCGGTAGCAGTAGCTTCGCGGCCAAGAATTTTCTTGGCAAGATCAGAGGCGCGGGCGGCGCGACCCATTTCAGTAAGATTACGAACAATAAGTTTTTCGGCGGGAGCTAATTCGGCAATGCGGCCCTCTTCAGCGGCAATACGGAGACGGATAAGAATTGCCTTTTCGAGTTGGCGCACACGTTCGCGTGTGATAGATAACATTTCGCCAATCTGTTCGAGGGTTTCTTTATGACCATTGAGGCCAAAACGCCTGGAGATAATCTCCCTTTCACGTTCCTGCTCAATGATATTAAGGCTACCGGAGATAGCCTTAGTAATGGTTTCCGCATTGTTCATGATGCTGCCGTAGCTCCTTTACTTTTCCGTCTCTTAGGATTAATATTTTAACTTATTAATATATTAACACACATTTTAGTGTATTGTCAACAAGTAAAATTACTTTCACTTATAAATATAGTAGCACATTTTTGTCGTATTTCATAAAAAATTATATAAAAGTTTAAGCATAAGCGGAATAGTGGCGTTTTCGTTGTTTTTTCTGGGATTTTGGGGTATAAAAATGGCCCGGTGTTATACCGGGCCGTGGCTCTTAATGAGCTGGTCGCCATAGTCTCGCAAGACATCGTTGAGTTTTTGGGCGTATTCGCGAAACGATTCATCGCTATAATCGCCACTGACGATTTTCGCTTGGTATTCGGCTTCAATCGCGCGCGCCTTTTCTTCGGCGATGCGCCGAAGCTCTTTTGCCTTACTGGCAGATTGACGTTCGGTGATAATTCCTTCAGAAGAATTAGACTGAATGAGCTTGGCCATTAATACACCCCCTAGCAGCCACTAGTATATTTATATATTATAGCACACATTTTTAGAATAGTCAATCATAAGTGTTGTTCCTCCGATTCCGTGTGTGGGGAATAAGAGTGTTATAATGGAATAAGTATAAGGAGTATATGTTATGGATGAGATGGATACGCCGGTCCAGCCGGAAGAGGCAAAGATTGGCATGAGTAAAGGTAAAAAAATCGGCATAATTTGCGCTATTGTGGCTGGTGTTTTGGTTGTAGCTGCGATTGTAATATTAGTCCTAGTTTTATCTAATAAAAAAGAATCCAAGCCGGCTTGGAGCGAGCAGTATTATGCTTATCTTGAAAAAGCGGCGGCCGAGAATAAGGCCAAAGATGTTGGCCTAGAAGATAACACTAAATATATGCTGAGTTTCTTAAAATTTGACGATTATGAACAGCCAGTAATGGCCCTACGCGCGGCGGATGGCAAGATGCTAAATCTCTATTATATAAAGGGCGAGGACGAAATTGGCTACATCACGAATCAGCAAAAATTGCCGAGCGATAATATCTCGCTAGAGTATTTGTATGATAATTATCGCGAAGTCTATGATTATTTCGCTCATTATACGCGCAATAAGAAAATTTCCGAGTATATCGCACTCGGCGATGAACTAAAGAATGGCGGCGAATCGCAAACGAGTTATATTATCGACAAAAATGATGCGCGTTCGGCGAAAGATTATGAATTAAACAAAACTTATTCGGTTTCGCAGTACGATCAGACGTTCGTTGCGCCAGATATTCAGCTGCCAGAAGAAAAAGAAATATTCTTTACGCCAGATGAGGCGAAGTTCGCTGAAAATAAGGCCGTTTTCCTTGCGGCGGTCGCAGCCTATAAGCCAATTGATGAGCTTTTAACAAACGACAAGAAAACCCTAGTAACGGAAAAAGCGAGCGAAACCAATGAGCTTTTAAATCTTATTGCGGATTTGATTGCCGATCAGACAATTACTTCAGATAATTTCCACGAATTTATTGACGAAGATTTGAAGTATTTTATGGCGGCTTATCAAGGTGCACTCTATGGTTGGAATACGATTTACAAATATGAATCGCATCCATCGAGCGAATGCGAAGCTTATAAACCTTTACCAAGTGGAATTACGCAATATTCAAGTTGTTTCTTGCTGGTTGGAGCGGGCAGCAAAGCCAAAATGAAAGAAGAATTGCTCAAACATATCAGTGAGTCGGTACTGAAAAATATCGACAACAAATATATTGCTGGCACACTGGGCGACTTTGACGAGTTTAATAATAATGTCTGGTGGGTGCTTGAAGGTGGTGTGGGCGGTATTGGCTACGATTCCCTTTCTCCGGCCAACGCGACCTTCATGAGCGTAAATGAATCGACCGGCTCTGTAACAGTGCGCTGGAAACTTTATCAGTTGAATGATATTACGGATAACTTTACGATTACTTTGGCGCCGACCGAGGGCGATTATAAAGTAATTAGTTACACTCATTCGGATAAATAATTTGCTCCGCTGCCCCGATGACTATTGGGGCAGTTTTTGTGCTTATGTTTAACTTGATTTTTGGTAATTATGTTATATAATGATGCAAGGAGCGTTTCTTGGGGGAGAAAAGTGTCGCTCTGATCTTTGAAATGGAGGAGATTCGTATGAAGAAAATTTTCTCTTTGATTTTGGTGTTTGCGTTGATGTTTGCCTTGACGGCGGTGCCTGCTGAGGCGGCAAGTCGGTATTTCTCCGATGTCCCAAGTAACCATTGGGCGGCGTATTATATCGAGCGAGCGGTTGACCTCGGTATTATGACTGGGTATTCGGATGGCAAGTTCTATCCCGACAAGACCCTGACGCGAGCCGAGGTTGCGCAGTATATGTATTACATGAGTCCGGAATGGAAAAATGGCGAAACTGATTATACCGTGCCGCGCGCTGTGCGTGATGTCGAAAAGAAGGCTTGGTATTATACCGGCGTAGCTTGGTTGTATGACCAGATGATTGAGAACGATTATTATGGTTTTAGAAACCCAAGTCGTCCGAACGATATGAATAACATGTCTTTCCGCCCCGATGAAGGCGCGCGGAGAGATTTTGTGGTTAATATGATTCGGTGCTTGGCGGGCAATTACGGCTATAGTTTCTACGATGACGAGGCTGCGCAAAAGTTCAAAGATTATGATTCGATGAGCACTTTTACGCGTTATTCGGTGGCTTTTGCGGTTGAGCGTGGCTTGATTGGTGGTTATCCAAATGGATACTTCGACTGTGCGGGTACTTTAACGCGTGCGGAGGCGGCAAAAATCTTTTTAGCCTATTACGATACGCTGATGGGACAGGTTTATCCAAATAAAGTCGACATGGATTACTTGTACATCAATAATCAGACGATCGGCTTATTTAAGAGCAAGATTCCATTTCCCGATTCTGCGGTAGAGGTTGGCCTGTATGGCGATACGTTTGTTTTCGGGCGTAATTCCGAGAGTGTATTAGCCTGCTTGGCGGACTTGCCAGAACAGATTATTTTTACGACCAAAATCAACGGTGAGACACAGAATTATTATGTCGCAAAGACGGTTACGTTCGAGAAAGACGACTTGTTTAGTTCGGCCGGCAACCCAAATCGTACTTGCAGAAATATTTTCGACGCCTATTATAATCGGACGCAGTATGATTTGGCAATTATGACGTATGCGGGCAGCAAGTTCACTAACGGCGACACGACGCATCGGGTGGTAGTGTTTGCTTATAAGTGTTATTGATTTTTCTTTTCTCCCCCATCAAATAAGGGCCCCTGGCGGGGTCCTTTTTGATTATTTTTTCTTTTTAGTGGCAGCGCGACGTTTCGCGGGGCGACGAGTTTTCTTTGGCTTGTTGGTAAGATATTCTTCGGCTTGTTCGAGGGTGACGGTTTTAGGATCAACATCTTTTGGAATGCGCACAAAATTGCGGCGGCCGGGCCCTTTGACGTATGGGCCATATGCACCATTGATAATCTGAATCTCGCCCCAGTCGGCGATATAGGAATCGCGCTTAGTCTCATAAAGTGGTTCCGCTTCTTCGAGCGTAATGGTATATGGATCAAATTCTTTGAGTGGGATGTTGTACTTCCCGGCTTTGAGATATGGGCCAAAGGGGCCGGCGGCAGCGATGATTTCGGCGCCATCTTTAGCGGTACCGAGCGTGCGTGGCAAAACTGGAAGCGCAAGCTGTTTTAAGGCTTGTTCGAGGGTGACGGTTTTAACGGATTTACGCTTTGGTAGTGGTGCAAAACGTGGTTTCTCGCCAGTTTCTTTTTCGTTTTCGCCCAGCTGGATAAAGCCGCCGTTCTTGCCGACTTTGGCGTAAATAGCCTTACCGGTTTCGGGGTCATGGCCAAGTAGACGAGCATTATTGTAACGCTCAATCCCCTCGCTGGCGAGCACGTCATTGTTAAATGGTCCGTAGAAATCGCGCAACATTTTAACGCGGTCGAGTTTGGCTTCGGCGATTAGGTCGAGATCCTTTTCGATATTGGCGGTAAATTTGTAATCGACGATGTTTTTGAAGTTATCAACGAGGAAGCCGGAAATGAGTTCGCCAATTGGGGTTGGCAAAAGTTTGCCCTTATTGGCGCCATATTTTTCGCGTACGGTGTCGCGCGTAATTTTATTATCTTGTAGGGTAAAAGCGATAATGTCGCGCTCTTCCCCTTCGGACTCGCCGCGTTCAACGTAGCCGCGCGTCTGAATGGCAGTCATGATAGTGGCGTAGGTACTTGGGCGGCCAATGCCGAGTTCCTCGAGTTTTTTGACGAGCGAACCTTCTGTGTAGCGGGCTGGTGGTTTGGCATAAGTCTGTTTGGCGACAATCGAGTTAGCCTTTAGAGTGTCACCGACGGACATTTTTGGCAATTCATTTTCTTTGATGCGGCCGTAAACTTTCAGAAAACCATCAAAAGTTACTACTTCGCCTTTGCCGGTGAATTTGTATGGCGTTGGCGTACTAATCGTGACATTCGTGGTAGCAACTTGAGCGTCGGCCATTTGGGTAGCAAGCGCGCGGGAGCGGATTAAGCGATAAAGGCGTTTTTCATATTCGTTCTTCCCTGCGTCTTCGCGGTTAATATCGGTAGGACGAATGGCTTCGTGGGCCTCTTGGGCGCCAGCGGATTTTGTCTTGAAATTGCGGACTTTGACATAGTCTTTGCCGTATTTAGATTCTACATAGCTGGCCATACTGGCGATAGCTTGTTTGCTAAGATTAAGACTGTCAGTGCGGTGGTAGGTGATTAAACCGTCTTGGTATAGGGATTGAGCAGCCTGCATAGTAGTACGGGCGGAAAAGCCTAGCTTAGAGTTAGCTTCAATTTGCATAGAGGCAGTGGTAAATGGCGGCATCGGTTTACGTACGCCTGGCGTCGTATCGGTAGCTTCAACTATATATTCTGCGCCGATGAGTTTGTTTAGAAAATCGGTGACTTCTGGTTCAGTTTCAAAATCGTGATCGAGGTTGGCATTAAAACCAAAATCGCCAGAGACTTTATAAGTGAATTTGCTTGCGAACTTTTCAATCGCCTGCTCGCGCTCAACGATAAGGCGGAGCGCTGGACTTTGAACGCGACCGGCAGAAATGGCGCCGGGGACTTTTTTGCGGACGATGCCGGACAAATCAAAACCGACCAGCATATCAAGCGTTTGACGGGCCTGCTGGCTAGAAACCATGTCCATATCCACGGTGCGTGGGTTTTTGATGGCTTCATCAAGTGCGCTTTTAGTAATTTCATGAAAAGTAATACGTGCGGTATCTTTTGGCAGTTTAAGCACCTCGCAGAGGTGCCAAGAAATCGCCTCTCCTTCTCGGTCTTCATCCGTCGCGAGCCAGATTTTGTCGGCTTCTTTGGCGGCTTTCTTAAGATCGGCAATAACACTCTTGTGCCCAGGGTCAATTTCGTAAGTGACGTCAAAAGTATTTTTGTCGACCTTCGTATCTTTGCGGATGTGGCCTACCGATGCCAAAACAGTAAAATCTTTACCGAGATATTTCTCGATAGTGTGCGCTTTGGCCGGAGACTCGACGATAACTAAATTTTTACTCATGTGCTATATAATATCATACAAAATTATGCAACAAAGCATAAGTGCGAAATTTTTAAATCTTAATATATATTAATATGGCTATTTTAATGCCCCGAGATGTTATAGTTAAAATAGATAAAAGGAGTGAGTGATGGATTGGGATGAATACTTTTTAAAGATTGCCGAGACGGTGGCATTACGTTCGAAAGATCCTTCGACGAAAGTCGGAACGGTAATTGTTGACGAGAGAAAAAGGCCGGTTTCCTTTGGTTATAACGGTCTAATTCAGGGTGCAGACGAGTCGAAGCTTACTTTGACTGAACGTCCGATGAAATATTATTTCTCAATGCACAGCGAGATTAACGCAATTATCTTTGCGCATCGCGACTTGACGGGATGCACTTGCTATTCGGTGTATGCGCCGTGCGTAGATTGTTTGCGATTTTTGCTGCAGGCGGGTATTACGAGAATAGTTTATAAAAACGCTCATGTTGAATCGCACAAGAATAAAGTAAAGAACTCGATGCAAAACTCGGAAACGGACACGGCAATTCTCGCGCTACTCGATTCGATGCCGCATGTAGAAGTGATTAATTACACGACCGGAAAAACATATAAAGAAGAATTAAGTGGCAAGAAATAAGTAATATATAAATAATATTATCAAACAAAAACTCCGGACAACGGTGGGTTGTGTCCGGGGTTTTATCTTTGACGGTTTTTCGTTAAAAGGAGATATTCTTATTAGCCTTCAATGGCGATATATTTCTTATCGTCTGGAAGCTCAGGCTTCGGCTCGGCCTTTGGCACGGTCAGATTCAAGATGCCGTTTTCGTATTTGGCCTTAATCTTGCCCTGCTCTACATCGTCGCCAACGTACCAGCTACGGCTCATAGCGCCGTAATGACGCTCGCGACGGATAATCTTGCCGTTCTTGCGTGGCTTGCCGCCTGGAGTTTCGCGTTCTTCGGTTTCTTCGTGTGTCTCAGTGCTGACCGTAAGGACGCCGTTGTCGAGCTTAACTTTAATGTCGTCTTTCTTGAGGCCTGGAAGCTCAATAGTGAGCTCGTAGGCTTTATCGGTTTCATTCACATCGGTGCGCATTAAGCCGTGGGTATGTACCTTTGGTGGGCGCATGAGGCCATGTTGATGTTCGCCGTCTGGAAGGCGTGGGGTGTCGAATGGATCGTCAAAGAAATCGTCGCCGAATCCACTAAACATTTCGTCAAAAAGATTGTCGATTGGGAATCGCATATTTTGTTTCCTTTCTTTGATTATATTGATTAAGACGGAGTCAGCATCAGAGTTCTGTGATTTATCTAATCTTACTTCTGCCTCTGGTGGCTTCGTATAATTAGAGTATAGCGCTTATTATTAGCACTGTCAAGCCTAGAGTGCTAATTTTGCTAAAAATACAGGAAATTTTAAGCATCAAAAAGCCCCAGGTAAGGGTGGGTATCACCTGGGGCTATTTGGCCGGAGACCCGACGAATTAATTGGTATGGAAAACTCCCGCCGGGGCGGGAGTTTTGGGTTAGAAATCGTAATAATTGTCGTAAGCGTACTTAATGTTGCGATCTCTTTGAAGGAGAGCGGATTCTTTCACTGACAGCAGCCGGTTTTCCCAATCGCCGGGACGATAAACGGCTACGTTGAGTTTTTTCAGAATGTAATACGGGAAGGATACATCGCCTATCGTTTTTTGGCGGTAGTCGGCGGCGAGTACTGTCTCGCCCGAGTCATTTTTCTTGACGGTGGTTACTATTCGATTGTCGGTGTACTTGCTTTCTATGGTTAAAGTTCTACCGTGCATAGTTAGTCCGTTAACGAGATCTTTGCCTTCATCGGCGAAATATGCAGTGCCATAGTGCGCCGCTTCCACCAAAGCATAGATCACTTTTTTCCTCCGCAGCATTGCTGCACCTCCTTTTTGAAACGTGCTTCTGAATGGACTTTAATATTATATCACGGATTATTGAAAAAGTCAATAGATTATGTATATTTTTGCCACCAAAAAGCCCCAGGTAAGGGTGGGCATCACCTGGGGCTATTTGGCCCTACAACACACCTCCTAAGGCATCCGGAGAACTCCGGAAGCGTGACCCACCTCACACATGGGGTCCGCCGGTTATAGGGATTGCTAGCTTTAGAAAGGATCTTTCTAAGTGGAGGTAATACTTTTCACTTCGAAAATGTAGAAGAAATTTCGAAGGCCGAAAGGGTTTCTAAAGCACGCAACAATTGCTAATAAATTAGCAATGTTCTAGGTTATTTAGGTGCGGTTTTTTGACCCTTGCGGATCAAAACTGAGATAATAATATCACACATTTGATTATTCGTCAATACTTTTTGCACACTTTTTTTAAAAAACAATAGAAAAAAGGCGTATTTTTACACCTTAAGCGTTTTTATAACTGGGGTGATTATGCTTATTGTTATTTTGCAAAAAAGTGTTATAAAATGGCTATAAAATCAATATTTTGCCATAAAATTGGCTACTTCGCTGAGAATTTCGGGTAGTTTTTCGTGTTCTTCGGGTGTAAATTTTGTTAGTACAAAATCAACGTCGCCGATTCGCGAACGCAGAGAATCGTTGCCGGTGCCGAGGCGTAGGCGCGGGAAATCTTCAGTGCCGAAATGAGCAATGGCGGACTTGAGGCCATTATTGCCGCCTGCGCTACCCCGCTCACGAAAGCGAATTTGGCCAAAGGTTAAGTTAAAATCGTCGCAAATTAGAAGAAAATCTTGCGGAGAAAGTTTATAGAAATCCATGATTGCGCGCAAGCTGACGCCAACGTCATTGTAGAAGGTCTGCGCTTTGACAAGCAAAAGATCATGCTCTTCATCTTTTGTAATGATGGCGTTAAACTTTGGTTTGTCTCGCCATTCGAGCTTATGGATTTTGGCATAAAAATCGAGCGCCAAAAAGCCAAAATTGTGGCGCGTAAAATTATATTTATGGCCTGGATTGCCAAAACCGACTATGACCTTCATGATATAGATTTTAACACATGAAAAAGGCCGACCAAATGGGGCCGGCCCTCTTCGTAGGACTGCGTTGAACTTTGCTAGCAGATTACTAGCGTTGCACTGATTAGCGAGGCCAAGAGCGGGCGATGATTTGGGCGCCGGGGCGCTTAATGTCGTTTTCGCCGTCAAAACGGATGACTGCTACGTTGGCGTCGCTGCCGAGGTAACGGACCGCGCGGGCTAAAGGATTACCATGCCAACCGAATGGGTTGCTGATTTGGCTGGGGTCGCCACAAAGAGCGAGCTTGGTGCCACAATCGCAACGTTCGATGTAGGCCTTGATCTGTGACAGTGAGTTAAACTGCGCTTCATCGCAGATAAAGAAAGTATTCCAAAAGCTGCGGCCGTTGATTTCGCCAGGCGGGCACACCTCTATCTGGTTCATGATGGACTGCGCGCGATAACTAATGTCGCGTTCGTTAGGGAGAATACCTCCTTCCATTTTGTCTTTGCGCAGACGCAAGTAGGCACGAATATTGTCCAAATAGGGGTTGAGCTTACTGGCTAATTTTGCACGCTCGTCGCCGGGAACGGCGGCCATTTTGTCGCCTAACATGCGGTCGGGCGGACAAAGCATGATGCTTTGGTACGGGTAATCGTCTCCGGTTTCTGGTGGCTTGATATAGACTTCTTGGCCAGAATCAAGATGCGATTGTGCTTTACGAGCTTTTTTGCTGCGGCCATTCTGCGATACTTCGGTTTGCGGTGGATTGGCGAATTTAGCATTCGCTAAACCAGTTTGGGCCAGCGCGGCCGAGATGGCGGCGAAGGTTTTACCAGCGCCGGCGTTGCCATACAAGATGACGACACTAATCTCGTCGGCTGGAGCCATGAGTGCCTCAAAAGCCATTGCTTGCAGTTCGCCGATGGGTGAAATGCCCTGCAGTTCGCGATAATAGCTCAGCGGTACGATAGTGCCTTTAGTCGCATCGAAACGTCCGATGTGGTTAAAAGTGTTCGTCTTGCCGAATAATACGAATTCGTGGGGTCTTAGAGGCTCGGCGTCAGGCAGAAGTTCCTCGAACTTATACAGCGGCATCTTTTTGTTCTTACGCCAGTAAATAATCGCGTTTTCGTCGTTGATGCGACGGTATCCGATGTATGGCGTAGGCGAGAACATATTAATGTCTAGGTGCGGCCTATCTTGAGCGGAGACCAACATCATGGGGTCATTCGTGAGAATCACGATATGGTTCACGCCTTTTTGCTTGCTCCAGTATTCGGCTAGAGAAATGGTTTCCTTAATATGCTCGCCAGCGATGGCTTTGCCTTCATAAGGGTGGTCTTGGTAGTCGAAAATGACGTGGAGATTACCGAGATGATACTCTTCGGCGCCGTCGTTCTGTGACTTCTTGCCGTTCTTGATGAGATTGTAAAGTAATATAGCAAGCTCATTGGCAGAAATACCACGATCAGAGCCTTCGTCTCTCATCTTGTGCAAACTCTTCTGGTAAATGCGCGAAATAATCAAATGGCGCTCAGGCAAGTCTGCATCAGGATCGAAAAACTCCGGGAAGTTCAGGGCTGCATTCAGATCCACGGCATAATGTATGTCGGGGTCGAACGAGAAGCCAGTATTAGGATTTTGCATAGAAATCCCTCCTTTTCTATCAATGCATTCCTACGATGGGAAAGTGCTACAACAACATAAGGGCCCGAATGAAAGGCCCACCGTTGTTGTAATTAGTGTAGCATGTTTAATCGCGGTTGCGGAAGGAAAAGAAGATTGGCGTGCCCGTAAAATCGTAGGCATCGCGGAGACGACGCTCAAGGTAACGTTTGTAGCTCCAGTGGAGCAGGCTGAGGTCGCTACCATAGACCACGAACCATGGCGGACAAGTATCAGTTTGCACCATATAGCGAAGTTTCGGATGGGTATTTTTAAGACCAGCCGGTGGGTGCGAGGCAACGGCATCCATTAGGAGTTTATTAAGATCGGATGTCTTGAGTTCGGCATGACGAGCGCGGTCGATATTGACGGCAAGTTCAAAAATTTTAGTGACATTTTTGCCAGTCACACTAGAGGTCATTACGACTGGCGCAAATGGCACGAAGTTGAAATCATATTCGAGATTGTCGAGAATTTCGTTGGAATCCTTATGGTCAAGGTCAGTTTTGGTAATAACAAGAATAATGCCTTTGCCGGCCTTGACGATTTCGCCAGCGAGGCTTTGGTCGAGTTTAGAATGTGGCTCGGTAGCATCTACGAGCAGGCAGCAGACATCGGCCTCTTCAATAGCGGCAAGGCTGCGCAAGGCGCTGAATTTTTCAATGCCTACTTCCCGCTTGCCGGGTTTGCGGAGACCGGCAGTATCAAGCAGTTCAATGGTGTGGCCTTTATATTTAATTTCGGTACGGTTAATGTCGCGAGTGGTGCCGGCGAGGTTGGCAACAACAGCTTGCTGTTTTTGGGCGAGTGAGTTAAATAACGAACTTTTGCCAACATTTGGGCGGCCAATAAGCGCGATTTTAAGCGTGTCGTCTTTAGTTTCTTCTTTGGTGTGCGTATTAAAGCCAAGGTTATGGAGTTCAGAAAGGATTTTGCTGCGTAATTCATTGAGATTTAGGCCGGTAGTGGCGGATACACATAAGGAGTTTTTAATGCCGAGGTTGCGGTATTCCTCAATTGGTAAAGCTTCGCCAAGATCAGATTTGTTGAGTAGCAACACGACAGGCTTGCCGCTTTTAAGGGCTTTTTTGGCAATGAGCTTGTCGTCGTGATTCGGATATTTGGTGGCGTCCATGGCAATAAGAATCATATCGGCGGAATTGACGGCGTCGTCAATTTGATCTTGAATGTGCGCCTCAAATTCATCTTCGGCATCTTTGAGGCCGGCGGTGTCAATTAAAATATATTTCCCTTCAACTTTGCCTACGACGTTATCGCGAGTAGTGCCCGCTTCGCGCGCAACGATAGCCTGCGACTTACGGACGAGGCGATTAAAGAGGCTAGATTTGCCAGCATTAGTCTGGCCAATGATTGCTACTACCGGTAATTTCATGTATCTTATTCTACCAGTCTTGACAAAAAATGTAAAGTGTGCTATACTAGAAATATATACATTACTTCAAAAAGTCTCCCCTTCCAGGGAGATTTTTTGTGGTTAAGCTTTATAGAGATGGCGTAAACGCCAGCGGCGCCAGAAGCAGAAGATGGCGATATAGACGAGTACGCCACCGATACCGGCGATGACATCTAGGAAAACATCACCCACTTGACCGTTGCGCCCTGCAACAGTGATTTGATGCACTTCGTCAATGGCGGCATAGACGGCAGTCAGTACGATTGGATAAATGATCTGTGAATGTGTTGGGAAAATGGATGGATTCAGTCCCTTTACGAAGCTAGTAATCGAATAGGCGATGGCGCCGAACAAGAAGATGTGTGCCAACTTGCGTGTGAACGCATTAGATAGGCCGAAGAATGTCGCCCACCAAGAAGAATCAGCTTGAGACTGCGAGCCTTCTGTGGCTGACAAAGCCCAGCTTAAACAAATAAAGAAGATTGGGAAAATGATACGCCAGTAGCGTTTAATGTAATACATATTTTGATTAACTCCATCCTTTTGCCGTGATTATACCATATCTTCTCTGTTTGCAAAAGGGATAGCTTTCTGTTAGAATGTGGCTTAGTGGTCCCGTCGTCTAGTGGTCCAGGACGTCTGGTTCTCATCCAGAAAATCGTGGGTTCGACTCCCACCGGGATCACCACATTAAAATAAGAACGCCCGTAGGGTGTTTTTTTGTTGGCACGACAAATCCCCGGTGGAATACCGGGGATTATTCAGCGAAAGTACAAATGTGGTTTTTGGGCAGAACGCCCGACGAGATAAATGAGAGGAGATCTTAGAAAAGATGGAACGAAGCGAAGAGCGGCGCAAGTGTGTTCGCGACAGTAGACATTAGCTTGATTGCGATGTCGAGCGCGACGCCAACAACATCCTTGCGCGTATCTCCTACAGTATCGCCCACGACGGTTGCCTTGTGAGCTGGCGAGCCTTTATTATGGCCTTTCAGCAAGCCGGATTCGACAAACTTCTTCGCGTTGTCGAAAGCGCCGCCGGAATTACCCATAAAGACTGCACGCGGAATCGCTACGATTGTAGCGCCGATTAAGACGCCGCCGACAAATTCGGCGCCAAACAGAATTCCACCGATGGCGGGGATGAATAACATTAATAAGGACGGTGCCAGCATTTTACGTAATGCTTGGCGAGCAGCCATATCGATGCATCTGTTATAATCGGGTCTCACGGTGCCCTCGAGGACGCCCGGTATTGAGAGCTGACGGTCACCCTCCTCTGCCATAAGATGGGCAGATTCGATAGTGTGATCGGTCAGTAGAGCGGAAAAATACTCAATGATTGCGCCGCCTAAGATAGCTCCAGCAACGACGATGTAGCTAGCGATATTCAAATCCGGCAAGCCGGACGAATAACTACCTACATAGGCGAAGATGAGCGAAACGGTGGCGAACGCGGCGGAACCGATGGCGAAGCCTTTACCGATAGCAGCCGTAGTATTACCAACGGCGTCTAATTTATCGGTAATCTTACGCACATCGGCCGAGAGATGACAGCTTTCGGCAATGCCACCAGCATTGTCTGCGATGGGGCCGAAGGCGTCAATTGATACGGTCGTACCAACAAATGAAAGCATACCCAAAGCCGCAACGGCGATGCCATAAATGCCGCAGAGGATTCCCGAGAGAATCAGTGCTAAGCAAATGGTGCCAATCGGCAACAGGCACGAGCGTGAGCCAATTGCGTCACCCTTAGTGACTACAAAAGCCTCACCTTCAGTGGCCATTTGGGCGAGCTTTTTGACTGGATTAAAGTCGGTGCCAGTGTAATACTCGGTAATTTTGCCAATGGCAACGCCACTAGCAATACCCATTACGCTTGCAATCCACGGCGATATCCAGCCAAGCAGGAAATTATCATACACTTCAATGCCTCCGAACATAATTCGCGAGGCAAATAAGCCAACTAAGATGGTAAACCCTGCCGAGATGTAAGTAGCCATATCGAGCTCATGCGACGGATTGTCGCTAGGCTTGTGGTGCAGTGCGTAGCCGATTCCAATAATGCTCCCAAGGAGTCCGCCTCCTGCCAGTATTATTGGAAAGATACTGGTCGCGTTGAATAACGCGGTGCTAGTATTTTCGGTTACGACAGAAGCGCTAATCAGTAAGCATGCAACGATGGTAGCGACAAAGCTTTCGAGCAAGTCGGAACAGTTTCCGGCAATGTCGTTGACATTATCACCGATGAAGTCCGCAATCGTATTGGGCATACGACTGTCATCTTCCGGCATATCATGCCTGATTTTTGCCACAATATCAGCAGAGATGTCCGCGGCTTTAGTATAGTTGCCGCCGGCAATCCTGTTGAACATTGCTACGAGTGAGCAACCTAGAGAATAAGTTGTGAGTCGCATGATGCTGGGATTACAAGCAAACGAAGCGATGAGCCCGCCACCGGTTTGACCAAGCTTAACGCCACCCGAGACAAAAAGGATGCCGATTAAACCAAGTAAGCCGAAGGCCGGTACGCTTAGTCCACTTACGCTACCTCCGCACAAAGCCGTCTGGTTAGTTGGGCCAATCGACTCTGAAATACGGGCGGTATTGGTGGTTCGGACATTGGCGTATGTAGCACTGCGCATGCCGATAATGCATGCCGCACTGCTCATGGCAGCGCCAATTATGAATGTAATGCCGCTGGTCTTCTCAATGAAACACGTGAAGATGGCAGCGACAGCGATGATAACAGGAATGATGATCTTGTACTCTGCGCGCATAAACGTGCGGGCGCCGGCGCGGATAATGCCGGCAATTTCGACCATCTCTTCCGTTCCCTCCTTCATGCGGCGCAATCGGAAATAATTGAATGTCACATAAACGAGAGCGAGCAAAACAATGAGGAACGCTAAAATGTACACCATAGACATACCTCCTCTGTTAAGGTGCATGGGTTGTTTAGAGGATAGACAAATTTATCCTCACCCATAAAAAATCACATACCCCTCCTTTCAGCGGTATGCGATTTGAATTATAGTACTTTTTATGCAATTTTCAAGGGGTGATATGATATATCATTACTTGAAAATGTTCTTGAACATTTTATCGGCGAGTTTAGTGCCGGCTTTGCCAGCAATGTTGCCAATGAAGCGGTCGCCGTACTTCTCCATTTTCTTGCCGAATTTAGCTTTTTGTTTCTCTTCTTCAGCAGCTTTCTTGGCGGCGAGCTTTTCTTGTTCGCGCTGCAAAGCCAGCTTCTGTTTTTCTTCTAGAGCGAGCTGTTTTTGATGCTCTTTTTCGATGCGAGCTTCTTCCTTTGCGCGTTCAGCGGCTTCTTTTTCTTCAATCTTGCGCTGCTCTTCAGCGGCGGCCGCGGCGGCTTTTTCTTCGTTGTGTTTTGTAATCTTTTCGTGGGCCGATTCGTTATCGATCGCTTCGTCGTATTTGCCGCAAAGCGGGCTATTATTAATAACCTTCATGCGGACCATGTCGTTGATGGCGCCGATATAGCTTTGTGGTGGTAAGATCGTAACACGTTCCACGATTTCTGGCGCACCCTTTTCGTCTTGGAAGGAAACGAGCGCTTCGCCGGTGCCAAGTTCGGAGATGGCGGTTTCGGTATCAAAAGCTTTATTGACGCGGAAGGCGCTGGCGGCGGCTTTGACGACCTTTTGCTCGGACGGTGTGTAGGCGCGGAGGGCGTGCTGGACGCGGTTGCCCATCTGGGCGAGAATTTCATCCGGCACGTCGGTTGGCGCTTGGGAGACGAAGTAAAGACCGATACCGCGGGAGCGAATCAGCTTTACAACTTGGACAATGCGTTTGAGACGATAGGCTGGCATGCCGTTAAAGAGTAAGTGAGCCTCGTCGAAGAAGAAGATCATCTTTGGTTTATCAAGATCGCCAACTTCCGGTGAGGAGGCAAACAAGGTATTTAATAGCCAGAGCAAGAAGGAGGCATAAAGGTCTGGGCTCTGGAAGAGCTCGACGGCATGGAGAATATTAATAACACCGCGACCGTCGCTGTCAGTAGCGAAGAAATCTTTAATATCAAGAGCTGGTTCGCCAAAGAAATGGGCGGCACCCTGCTTTTCAAGCGCGAGAAGGCTGCGCTGAATCACGCCAACGCTTTGGGTGGTGATATTACCGTATTTGGTAATATATTTATCTTTGTTTTCGGCGACATATTGGAGCGTCGAGCGGAGGTCGGCGAGATTAATTAACTGGAGGCCTTCGTCCTTAGCCACTTCAAAGACGATGTCGAGATTGCCTTCTTGGGCCTCAGAAAGGCCAAGCATCATGGAAAGCACATCTGGACCAACGGATTCGATGGTAGCACGAATTGGGTGACCATTCTGGCCATAGAGATCCCAAAAACGAACTGGGAATTGCTTGCAATCGAAACCTTCAAGGCCAAGTTTTGTGACGCGTTTCTCGATGTTTTCGTTCATTTCGCCCGGTTGTGAGGTGCCGGCGAGATCGCCCTTAACGTCGGCCATAAAGACTGGTACGCCAGCGTCAGAAAAGCTTTCGGCGATGACTTTGAGAGTGATAGTTTTACCGGAACCAGAAGCACCAGTGATAAGACCGTGGCGGTTAGCCATTTTTGGCAAGATACATAGTTCTTTGCCATCGGCATTTTTGCCGACTAAGATTTTTTCGTTGAAATACATATAGCTCCTTCTCGCTAATTACTTTTATTGTATCATCAAAAAACCGCCAGATAAACTGACGGTCTTTCGTGAAGTTATTCTTGGGCTTCAGGATCACCTTCAGGCTTCTTTTTTGGATGTTGAACAGCCATGGCGTCATAAATGGCTTGTTGTTGGTCATAATCTGCCTGGTCGTCATAATGCAGGAATACTGGAATTGGTTCGGTCTCGGTTTCGGCCGGTTCTTGTTCTGGGGTGGTAGACGCCTCGGTGGTTGGCCTATCGGCCGACTCTTCTGGGGAATCTACTGTTGTTTCTTCGCTCGATTCGCCCGATTCGCTTGATTCTTCCGCTTCAGCGTCTTCACCGGTGGTGTCTGCTGCTTCGTATTCCGTCTCGCTCCCATCTGGGGTAGGTTCAGCACTAAGCTTAGCATCGGTTTTGGCTTTAATTTCTGCCGCTTCATCAAGTGTATGTTTGAGGTGTTCTTTAGCGAGGGTAGCTTCGGTAGTTTCTGAACTACCGGCAGTATTTAGGGCAGAAGTGCCAGCCTCGATGATGCTGCCGAGCTCACTTGAGGCTTTAGCTGCTTCTTCTTCGCTAGTGATTCTACCGCGCTCGACTTGGTCGCCAAGAACGCCGGTATACATGGCTTTTCTGGTGGCGAGACTATCGAAGGCCTGTGTTTTAGCAACTGGGTCACCCTCTTCAGAGCTAACACTTCTCATCGCATCAGCTACAGAAGGATCTTCGTCACGGCCGGCCGCAATAATGGCATGTTCGCCACCGTAGTTGGCTTTTACGGTATGCTCTTGGTCGGCAATACTAACATTTTGCGACGATTGCTCAAAGAAGTTTTTAGTTACCACATCATCTTGGTGGACGGTTTGGTCAACCAGTTCGTCGCCGGTTTTATTTTCTTCTTCAGTTAAATTCTCGAAGCCTGGGTCATACCAAGGGTTTTCGACTTTATCTTTTTTCTCATCGTCTTCTCCGCCTTCGCCATTTTCGTGTTTCCTTTCGTTCGGCATTGGCTCTGAGAATAGTAGCGGTGCTGGTGTTGTTGGTTGCATATGCTTCCTTTCTACTTGCTATAGCTTACGCTACCAGTACCACTTGGATAAAGCGATATCCAGACCTGGCCGCGATTTAGTTTAATTTCTTCGTTATTATCATCAAGGAATTTGAGCGGATCATTGACTGAGCTACGGGTCCATTTACCATGAATAACGATGCCGTCTTGGAAGACGAATGCTTCACCGCTGCCAACGGAGACGTAATCCTTATACTTTGGCTCCGAACTACGAGCGATAGCGTTGACTTTCATGGCAATGACGACGGTTGGCGCATTTTGGGTTTGCGAACCGTCAGAGTTTAGGCTATTGTGGGCGCCACCCGAGGCATGAGCGCGAAGGTAACGGTTGTTTGCTTGGTCATAGGTATAGACTGGATTGAAATTGGCACTCGACATGGTGATTTTGATTGTACGGGCGGTGATTTCGTCTACTGGTGTGCGATAATCTGGTTGGATGCGCGGAAAGCCGGAGAATGTCGAGTTTGTCCAACCTTTTACGTGTTGGAATTTAGCAATATGCTCGAAGGTGGTATATACATCATGCGGTGCATAGCGGCCACGTGGCATATATGGTACGATGCTGCGATGGCGCGAATTTGATGAACGGAAGACGTAAGTGCCCTCAGCTGGCCAACCGGAATCGCGATAGCCATTCTTTAGTTCGTCGATGGCATTTTTGGCACCGCCGACATGTAAGTAGGTACATTGATATTGTTTAGCGAGGTCAACGAAACTTTTGCGGGCACTGCGGATTGGGCCGACGAGGTTTGGCTTAGCTTCTTGGAATACGGCCATAAAGCGCGTAATGCCACCTTCGGCGATGGCCTCATAGACAACACCAGCTTGGTTCAGACCAGATTGTGGGCGCGCATCGGTACTATTTTCGATCATGATGCAAGTGGTGGCGGCAGTAGCGACGTTTTTATCTTTCGTTTCTAGACCGGTGAGCGGCGAATAGTAGATTTCGTCTGCTTCAGCGGTGGCTAGTTCGAAATTGCCATTAATCTTTTCATTTAAGTTTGGCATAAAAACATAAAGTGCACCGAGTACAATTAGCGCGATTAGGATGGTATAGAAAATGATACGGCCGATGACTTTTTTGGCGCCAGCGGCTTTCTTGGCTTTAATTGCTTCTTTTTTGCGTTTTTGCTTGACGGATCGTTTGACTGGAACCTTTGTTTCGTCAACTTTAGTTTCTTCATCGTTGATAAATGCACTAATGTCTTCATCGACATTCTCGTCAGTAAGCTCCTCTTTGGGAGTTGCATTCTCTCTAGTGAACTCACTGTCTTTATATAAGTTTACGAGCGTTTCGTCGCCTCCACTTTTTCTATTATGTGGGATTTTCTTGCGATGAACCGGTCTTTTTATGCCATCCATAAGCATTATTATACCATAAGCAAAAAGCCACCTCAAATTCAAGAGATGGCTTTTATATCTAATCGCGCGCGAAGGCTGTAATAACGGCATTCATGCGGGCGAGGCTAGTGTTTTTACCTAATACCGCAAGTGTGTCGTGCAAGGCTGGGCTAAATGGCGCAAAGCTGACGCTGAGGCGAATAAGGCCAAAGAGCATCATTGGTTTTTGGCCGGTTTCGGCAAGTAGCTCGTTGAGCGCGGTTTGAATTTCGTCTGCCGTCCAATTCTCGATGCCCGTTAGTTTGGCGACAGTTTTACGGAGTAACTCGCAGACCTCGTGTTCAGAAAGCTTTTTGAGGGCCTTGTTAGATGTAATCATATCCATATCTACTTTTGGATCCTCGAAGAAATAGCCGGTCATCGTTTTGAGGTCGCCGAGCGTCTTGAGACGGTCATAAATAATACTGAAGATCTTAAACTTATAGTCATCGTCGTAACTGGCGGCGGTTTCTGGCCAAAATTCTTTACTGCGTTCGTAAAGCGCATGTGCATCTTCGGTAAAGAGGCGGCGAATCCACTGGCCATTAATCCAGAGAAGCTTTTGTTCGTCGTAGCGAGCGCCAGCGCGTTGGATACGGGTGAGATCAAACTTTTCAATCAGATCTTGTTTGCTGTAGATTTCCTGTTCGGTGCCATCGTTCCAGCCGAGGCAGGCGAGGAAATTGAGCATAGCTTCTGGCAAAATGCCGTCCAAGCGATAATCGTTGGCAGATTTGGCGCCATCGCGCTTCCCTAACTTCTTGTTACCACTTGGCGCGAGAATGTGTGGTAGATGGACGAATTTTGGGCGCTCAAGACCAAAGGCTTCGTATAATTCGAGATAATTGCCCATGCTTGGTAAGTATTCTTGGCCGCGCATGACGTGCGTAACACCCATCGTGGCGTCATCAACGATATGAGCAAAATTATAGGTTGGCAAACCGTCGGCCTTGATGAGAATGATGTCGTCTTGAGTTTCGGGGCCTAAGTGGAGGTCGCCGTAAACTTCATCGTGGTAATCGTAATCTTTCGGTATAGATTTGAGGCGGAGCGGTAAGCCAACTTTCCACTCTGGTGTTTTATCTGGGCGATAATTGCGATATAGAAAAGCTTGTTTATTTTTGCTAGCCTCTTCGCGATATTTGGCGATAGTTTCGGATGGGGTCGGGTCGGCGTAGGCGCGGCCAGCAGCGATAAGTTTTTGTGCCCATTCATAATAGATTTCTTTGCGTTGAGTTTGATAGTATGGGCCGTGGTCACCGCCTTTATCTGGCCCTTCGTCCCAGTCAAGGCCAAGCCAAATGAGCGTGTCTTTAATAAGATCAGTGGCGCCTTCTACATAGCGGGCTTGGTCAGTGTCCTCGATGCGCAAGATAAAAGTGCCTTCTTTGCCCTGTTGTTTAGCGACAAGGTATGGATAGATTGCCGAGCGTACGTTTCCAATGTGAATATAGCCGGTCGGCGACGGCGCAAAACGAGTAACTGCTTTCATGGGAATTATTATATAATAAAATCTCTCTGTTCGCCAGTAAAAAGCTATAAAAAGCCGCTTATGCTTGACTTTTTAGGCTAAGTGTGGTATAATGGAATTATATAATCTTACTTTTGATGGACATCGAGCTGTGGGTATGGTACGCTAACGTGATGTTTTTCCATCACGGTGAGGGCGGCGCGATGAATATCGCGTTTAGCTTGGGCGCGTTCGCCTTTGAGGCTATGGGCAACGAGACGATAATTAATACTGGAATTAGCAAATTCAGATACGCCACGGTATTCAGCTTTTTCGACATTGTCTAGCTCAATACAGGCACTAACGATTTCATTCATGATTTCTTCGGCTTTCGATAGTTTGAGCTCGTAAGGAAGCGGAATGTCTAGATGAATGGCGGTGCCGGAAACCTCAGCTTTTTCAATATTGCGGTTGGCGATGGAAATGATATTACCAGTGAGGCCGTCCTTAATCTTCGTGGAGCGAATACCGGTACGTACGACCGTGCCAGAGTCGCCATTAATAGTGACGTAATCACCGATTTTAAAATAATCTTCAGAAAGAATTGAGATGCCACGGATGATATCTTTAAGTGTATCTTGAACGGCAAGGCCAATCGCGACGGAAGCAATCCCGACGCCGGCGAGTAGACTGGATACGTTGACGCCGAATAATGAGAGAAGAATAAGGATAACGATGCAGATGTAGGCGACACGAATGAAGCTGCCGATGAAGGAAAAATAGGTAGTTTTACCGTTGCTGATCTTGACATTCGAGCGTTTGAGTTTATTGAGTGGGATGCGAATGATTTGATAAATAATAATCGCGATTGCGACCGTAATGAGTGCGGACGTTAGTGTCTGCACGTTGAAATGTAATCCTTGAAAGAAATCTTCCATAATACTTATCCTTTATTTTATCTTACTACTTTTTATGCTCTAGTGCGGCCTTAATATCCTCAATTTGGTCACGCAGTTCGGCGGCACGTTCAAATTCGAGGTTGGCGGCGGCTAGTTGCATTTGCGAGGTGAGCTCTTTGACAATTTGTGGCCATTCTTCGCGCGGGATTTTACGTAAATCAAGCTTATTGCTCTTCTCTTTTTCTGGAATGATGGCGCGCAGACCGATGCTGATTTCCTTAGCTACGGATTTTGGTGTAATACCATGTTCTTCGTTGTATTTTTGTTGGATTTCGCGGCGACGGTAAGTTTCGGTGATGGCGCGTTCCATACTTTCGGTGGTGCTGTCGGCGTACATGATTACTTTGCCTTCTACGTGACGAGCGGCACGCCCAATGGTTTGTACGAGGGCGGATTCGGAGCGTAGGAAACCTTCTTTGTCGGCATCGAGAATGGCTACGAGCGATACTTCTGGCAAATCGAGACCTTCGCGGAGGAGATTGATGCCCACCAGAACGTCGTAAGTACCATTGCGCAAGTCGCGCAAAATATCGCTACGCTCAAGTGTGTCTATGTCGCTGTGGATGTAGGCAGTTTTGATGCCAAGCTCAAGTAAGTGCTCGGATAAGTCTTCGGCCATGCGCTTGGTGAGCGTAGTGACGAGTACGCGTTGATGTTTGGCAATACGCTCGTCAATTTCTTCGACTAGATTGTCAATTTGGTTTTCGCTTGTGCGAATTTCGATTTCTGGATCCAATAAGCCAGTCGGACGAATTACTTGCTGTGCCGGTGCTGGTGAATGCTGAAGTTCATATTCGCCTGGCGTGGCAGACGTAAAGATAACTTGATTGATATGACTTTCGAATTCCGTGAAAGTAAGAGGACGGTTGTCGAGCGCACTTGGTAAGCGAAAACCGTATTCTACGAGAGCTTCTTTGCGGGCGCGGTCGCCATTAAACATACCACGCACTTGCGGTAGTGTCATATGCGATTCGTCGATGAGCATTAAGAAATCATCTGGGAAATAATCGAGCAAAGTTGCGGGTGGTTGCCCTTGGACGCGGCCATCAAGGTGGCGCGAGTAGTTCTCAATTCCCTTCACGAAGCCGGTCTGCTCAAGCATTTCGAGATCATATTTAACGCGTTGGCTGAGGCGCTGCGCTTCGAGGTATTTATGTTCTTGATTAAAATAAGCCAAGCGTTCTTCGTATTCGGCGCGGATTTTGCGGATTGCCGTTTCGAGCGACTCTTTAGGCGTAGCGTAGTGGGTATTTGGGAAAATACCGATTTCTTCCGGTTCGGCTAACACTTCGGCGGTTAATGGGTCGATAACTTTGATTTTTTCAAGTGTGTCAAAACCAAATTCTAGGCGATAAGCGCGATCGCCAGAGGCTGGAAAAAGGTCTATTGTGTCACCGTGAACGCGGAAGTTGCCTCGTTCAAAGGCGATATCGTTACGATGGTATTGTATTTCACTAAGAAGATATATGAAGCGGTTCATATCGCGTTGTTCGCCACGTGCGAGGCGAATGGCCATAGATTTATAATTTTCGGGCGAACCGATACCATAAATACAAGAGACGGAAGCGACAATCAGAGTATCGCGCCGAGTGAGTAATGCTTCGGTGGCGCCATGACGTAGGCGATCAATTTCTTCGTTGATGGCAGAATCTTTTTCAATGTAAGTGTCGGTGCTTGCAATATAGGCTTCTGGCTGATAATAGTCGAAATAAGAAACAAAATAATGTACTTCATTTTCTGGGAAGAATTCACGAAATTCGGAATATAATTGGGCGGCGAGAGTTTTATTGTGTGCCAAGACTAAAGTCGGACGGTTATACTGCTCAATAATATTTGCCATGGTGAAGGTTTTGCCAGAACCAGTAACACCGAGCAAGGTTTGGGCTTTCTGCCCGGCGCGTAGGCCATCAAGAAGTTGCGCAATTGCTTGCGGTTGGTCGCCGGTCGGCTGATATTTACTGTGGAGTTTGAAGTTCATTTCCCTTATATTTTATCATCAAAAACCCCGCTAATTATATAGCGGGGTTTGATATAGCAAATTAAGCTTGTGGCTGTTCTTTATTGTCGTCGCCATTTACCCATGGATCGGCTGGTTTTTGTTCTGGGGTACCATTGACGGCATCAGCAACTGCATCGCCGACTGGGCCAGTACCGGTAGTGGATGGTGCACCAGCGCCAACATACTTAATGTCTTTGCTGAAGGCAAGGATAAGCATGAAGATTGGGTTCAAAAGGATTAAACCGATAGCGAAGCCGGTGTCTTTGCCAAAGACCTTAGCAAGGTTGAGGTAGCACATAATCATGACTACAATGTTAGCAATTGGCACGAAGAGCAAGAGCGAAAGAGCGCCTTGCATGCCAGCAATTTCGAAGAGCACCCAGTTATTGTAAATTGGGATGATAGCTTTCCATCCTTCGCGGCCAGCCTTAGTGAAAATTTTCCAGTTGGCAATAATCATAATAATGACCATTGCAAGCGCGAAAAGCCATATTGTGGCGAAGAAGCCGAGGAGGCCGGCGACGAGACCGCCTGTTGCCACGGAATCAAGGCTATCACTACTATAGTTGTAATAGCTAGAGCTATAGCTTGCTAGTAAATCCATTTTTAATTCTTTCCTTTCGGGTTATGTTTAGTTTTATTATATCAGCTTTGTAAAATAAGTGCTAAATATTCTTGTGGAATATGATGTTGGGCGTTGTAGAAGCGCGTGATGTCGTATTGTAGGGTGAAAGTATTAAGATAATCGCGGAAATATTGCAAAAGAAATGGTATTTTTTCGCCTTCTTGAATTTGATTAAGCGCGAGTTGCAAGGAATATACGATTTCTTCTTTGGTGCCCACAAAATCAAATGGATTACTGCTGCCGGCGTTGACTAGGTTGACAAAAGTCGCAGACAAACGTTGGTCGTCAAGAAGATTACTGCCAAATACTTCTTTTAATTTGTCGTGATCAACGAGCGGATAAAGCATTAAGTAGTTATATAAACAACGAGCGCAGTGTCCACACCAACGCTTCTCTTCAGTGTGGTTTTGGCAACCGCCAAAAGCTTTTAAGTATAGTGGGTACTTAATAAATTTTTGGTAGATACGATAATCGTTAATGCAGCGTAGGAGACTAAAGTATTTTACGCCTGGCGTGAAGTAGGTGCTGATGTAGGTTTGGAAATCTTGTTCAAAACCAAAGCTCTTGGAATATTGATGATTATTGCCATCGAAGGCGTTATTGGAAAGGATGATATTTTCGAGTTTATTGAGGTAGGCCAAGATATACGCCGCAAAGGCAAAACAGGATGACGAAGCGACGTGCCCGTTATAGAAGCCTTCTTGGGCGAGTGTGAAGATTTGTGGGTCAAGATCGAGATTAAAATCGAGAACCTTTTCTAGACCATAACCGGCTTCTTTAATACAGTCGGTGGCAGCAATATTGGCATCGTCGTGCCCATAATGATATAGAAAACAGTAGTTTTTATCATGCATTGGCTGCAAAGTCTCAAGCGTAATGACAGAATTTTTATTTCCGCCAACTGGAATTAAATTTCCGTCAAGCTTAGTCTTAAAATCAAAGATTGGGCGTTCTTCCTCGGGTTTTTCGATAGTCTCGATAGTCATGAAATGGTCGAACGGAATTTGAATATTATTGTTGTATAAAAATTCGCTCAATTCACCGTAGAAGATTTTTTGGAAAAAGCTTTTTTGTGCTTCATCGAGATAGCCCGCATTAATGCGAAAAACTTGCGGAATAGCTAATTTGTAATAATGCATGGCGTTAATGACGCCGAAGTTAAAGAATAGATAATTCAGAAAATTATCATCGATTTCTTCATTGCGAATATCGCTAGTGGGGATTTCTACGCTCGGCTTAAAAGTATGCTCGCCGAGTTTATAGACATAGTCTGCTTTAATGCCATCAGCATTGCGGTAATATTCAAAAGATTCGAAAACGAATTCCGGATAACGATAGCGCAAGACTAGGTTTTCCTGGGTGCTATTAATCATAAGCATATTATAGCATTATTCAAGGTGATATTTTTGGGCGAATTCGGTGTAGACTTGATCGGCGTCAATTTCGTCTGGATATTTAGCTAAAATGCGTAAGCGTGCTAATTCTTCTGGCGTATAGTCAAACATTAGGATGAGCTCTTCGTCAGACAGCTGGTCGCCGAGCATATCTTCGGCCTCTTTGAGGTTTTCGACTGCTTCTGAATTGTAGCGCGAAATCTCGTACTCATAACAATGCTCAATGATAAGTTTATTAAGTAAATGGATAGTGTAGTAATCTAGACGGGCGTTACGCCAAATATCAACTTCGGGTTGATGGCGGTATTTTTCAATGAATTTGTCGGCCTGCGCCATCGTCTGCTCAACGAAGAAATCCGGCGCATACTGGGCGTGCACTTGCATAGTAAGGCGGCGAATGGTTATCCGCAGAACTTTGCGTTTGATGTCACGAATTTGCTCCCTCGTGTAACCACCTTCGCTCATATTTTAATTATACACCATTAAATAGAGGTATTTTGAGGCGTAAGCATATTGACTTTTTAAGGTTTTTCTGATAAAATAAACGCTTATGGATGGAGACTGTATCAGAATTCGTGGTGCACGCGAAAATAATCTCAAAAATATTGATATTGATATCCCGCGCGATAAGCTAGTCGTGATTACGGGCCTGTCTGGTTCTGGTAAGTCTTCCCTCGCTTTTGATACGATTTATGCCGAAGGTCAACGTCGCTACGTAGAGTCACTTTCCAGCTACGCGCGCATGTTCCTTGGCGTGATGGATAAACCGGATGTTGATATGATTACTGGTCTTTCGCCGGCAATATCAATTGACCAAAAGTCCACTTCGCGCAATCCACGCTCTACCGTAGCGACCGTGACGGAAATCTATGATTATTTGCGCTTGTTGTTTGCGCGTATTGGCGTCCCGCATTGTCCAATCTGCCATTCTGAAGTGGCGCGTCGTACAGTGCAGGATATTATCGACCAAGTGATGGCTTGGCCAGTAGCGTCAAAATTAATGGTGCTGGCGCCAATTGTGGTACAGAAAAAAGGATCTTTTTCGCATATCGGCGAACAATATTTGGCGAAAGGTTTTGCGCGGGCACGCGTGGATGGCATTATTTATGCGCTCGATGAGTGGCCGGAGCTCGATAAGAATTTACGCCATGATATTGAGATTATCGTAGATCGTTTTGTGATGGCGCCAGATTTAGAGAGTCGCATATCGCAAGCCGTAGAGCAGGCCCTAGAATTAGGTGATGGCATCATGAGAATTTTATGCATAAAAGATAACTCAACGGCGATTGGCCAGAACAATATTAATACTGCTGGTGCCGAGGTGGTGACTTATTCGCAACGCTATGCTTGTCCAAATCACCCAGATGAACTAATCCCAGAATTGGAACCGCGCCTTTTCTCTTTCAATGCTCCGCAAGGTGCTTGTCCAACTTGTACTGGTCTTGGTACGCGCATGGAGATTGATCCGAGCTTGGTCCTTAACCCGAATTTGACAATTGCTGAGGGCGGTATTCGGCCATATAACCGCATCAATCAAGATTCGTGGTGGTTGAAGCGTTTGACGGTTGTGGGTGAGCGTCATGGCTTTTCGGTGCGTACGCCAATCCGCGAATTATCTGATGAGGCAATTCAGATTATTCTTTATGGTACGGGCGATGAGACCTATCACGTACGTTTGGCTACGGGCTACGAATATGAAGCGGTTTATGAAGGTGTGATTTCGAATCTTGAAAAGCGTTACAAAGAGACTGAATCGGACTTTGTGCGGAAAGATATTGAGCGCTTTATGCGCGAGCGAGTTTGTCAGACTTGCCATGGCGCGCGTTTGAAGCCAGTAGTGCTCGCCATCACGGTGCATGGCTTGAATATTATGGACATGTGCGCGATGGATGTGGACCAGACATTGGAAGTTTTAAACTCCGATCTTGGTTTAACTGAAAACGAAAAAATGATTGCCGAGCCGATTATTAAAGAGATTAAGGCGCGCGTTGGATTTATGAAAGATGTAGGTCTGAATTATCTTGAGCTTGGCCGCTCGGCCGCCACGCTTTCTGGTGGTGAGGCACAGCGCATTCGCTTGGCTACCCAAATCGGCTCAGGTTTACAGGGCGTACTGTATGTGCTCGATGAGCCGTCGATTGGTTTGCATCAACGCGACAATGATCGCTTGATTGCTACCCTCAAACATCTACGTGATTTAAAAAACACGGTTATTGTAGTTGAGCACGATATAGACACGATAAAGCAGGCAGATTATTTAGTAGATATTGGCCCAGGCGCGGGCGTTAATGGTGGCAAAGTCGTCTCGGCTGGCTCGCCAGACGAGGTGGCAAAAGACCCAAATTCGATTACTGGTAAATATTTGTGCGGGAAAGCAAAGATAGACACGCCAAAGAAGCGCCGCAAAATTAGTAATAAATACCTTGAAGTTATCGGTGCGCACGAAAATAACTTGAAAAACATTGACGTCAAATTCCCGCTCGGCGTGATGACGGTGGTTTCTGGTGTGTCTGGTTCTGGCAAATCTACGCTTGTGAACGAGATTCTCGCTAATGAATTGTTGGCACGTTTAAATCGTGCTCAAACTGTGCCGGGCGCACACGAGCGTATTGATGGCATCGAATATTTGAATAAAGTTATCGTGATAGATCAGTCGCCAATTGGGCGCACGCCGCGTTCGAATGCTGCCACTTATACGGGTATCTTTAATTATATTCGTGAGTTGTTCGCTAATCAGCCGGAGGCGCAAGTGCGTGGTTATAAGGCTGGTCGCTTTTCGTTTAACGTTAAGGGTGGTCGTTGTGAGAAATGTCAAGGTGATGGCGTATTAAAAATCGAAATGCATTTTTTGCCGGATGTCTTTGTAACTTGCGATGTTTGCCATGGCAAACGTTATAATCGCGAGGCACTGGAAGTTAAATATAAAGGTAAAACAATTTCCGATGTACTTGAGATGACGGTAGATGAGGCAGTAGAATTCTTTGCTAATTTGCCACTGATTGCCGGCAAATTGAAAACTTTGCAGGAAGTTGGTTTAGGCTACATCCGTTTAGGTCAGCCAGCTACAACTTTTTCCGGCGGTGAGGCACAGCGTATTAAGCTTGCAACTGAATTGGGTCGTCGCTCAACTGGCAAAACGTTATATATTCTTGATGAACCGACTACTGGCCTACATTCAGACGACGTAAAAAGGCTGTTGTCAATTTTACAACGTTTGGTAGATGGCGGTAACTCGATGATTGTGATCGAGCATAATCTCGATGTGATAAAAAGCGCCGACTGGATTATTGATATGGGGCCAGAAGGTGGCCAAAATGGTGGCAAGGTAATTGCCACTGGTACGCCGGAAGATGTGGCGAAAAATACCAAGTCCGATACCGGCAAATATCTAAAACGAATTTTGTAATTATTTAGCGTGAATTAATTTTGCGATGCCGATTTCGTCTAGTTCGTAGAGCTCTTCTTTGTCGGCGTAGGTCTTGAGGCGAATAAAATCGCAATCTTGTAAGAAATCCTTTTCGAAATCGGAGACGCCAATTGATAGAATGCCGTGGATTTTGTAGCCTTGCTTTTGGCGATTTTTAATGTAAATACTGAGGCGATGGCGGATGAGATCGGCCATTTTTTTAGACTCATAAGATCTTTTTATCGTGATGCTTTCGATTAGGAGATAATTTTTGCGGCGTTTGCGTAATTGCGTAACATCGCTTGGCAATAGTTTGTCATTGTAGATATGTGCGCGTTTGTATTTTAGGCATTTTTCTTCCGTGATGGCGACATAATGGATGTAGCCAATAGTCTTTTTCTTGTCGCGGATCAGCAGAAGTGAGTCTGGATTTGCTTTAAAGATATCGCGTTGTTCTTCGATGCTCCAAAGGTACTTCTCTGCTCCATAGATTTCATGATCAAGACTAGCAATATTAGTAAAAATGTGGCGGCTAATATAACGACAGCGAATGACGTGGAGTTTGTCGATGTGTAGAATGCGACTGTAGCCGAGGAATAGAACGAAGAGATTCGATATAACTAGGACGCTATCCGTAAAGGCGGCAGAATAAGCCAAGATAAAGATATCGTAGATTATCCATAAAATGCTCGACACAATACTGCCGATGGTGGCGATATTCTTATTTTTTGTCAGCACAAAGCTATCGATAATACTACCAATGACTGGCAGTAGCGCAATCCAACCCTCGTCGCCACAGGAATACCAAGCGATTAGGCCGTAAATTGGCAGCGAAATAAGAAAGATTAGATTATCTTTATCGGTTTTATAATAAAGAATACCCTTAATTAACTCAAAGCCGCAGATTAGTAAACCGGCGTCGGCGCCGAGTAGTAGGTAGCTTAAAGTATCAAAAATGGCGGCTATAATTTGGATGCGTAATAGTTTTTGGATGTCGTCCTTATAGTAGCTATAAATGAGACAAAGCCACCCTAAGAACGCAAAAACTTGCGCTAAGACAAATATAATGTTCATGCTTATATATTAGCATTAATTGTCGAGTAAGAAATCGAGTTGAATGCGTAGGCGCATGGCCTGAACGAACCATAGTGCATCGCGCTGGTTTTCTTTGAAAGCAACTTGGTACGGGTAATGTTCGAAGTCGCCGATAATATTATTGAGCGTGCGAAGATAGCTGCGAAGTAAAGAATTCTTATAAAAATCACCAACGAGAGCATCTTTAAAGGCTTGGGCGAATTTGACAATCGTGTTGGCGGCGATGATGAGCCGAGCAGTATGCGATAGGTTTTGGACTTCGGTTGGATAGGCTTCGGCAGTATCAAGATTGCGCACCAATTCGTCAATTGTGTCGCCGTAGACTTCACGAATGTAATGGCGTTTGCGCGTCACAATATCTTCGGGTAGCTTAGCTAAAATGACAGCAGCTAGGGTTTTATCGCGACGGACATAGTCGGTATAGCGGGCTTTTTGCTCGTCGGCAGCACTACTACTGTCGAATTTGTAACTATATGGCGGTATGTCTGCTAGGAAATCATCAACTAGGCGTACAGTGGCGATAATTTCGCTAGTATCAAAGTTTGGGTTCATGTTTTGCTCGAGCGTCATTAGATCGTAGACATGTTGGGTGAGCGGGAGTTTATCGAGCGATTCAGTGAAATTACGTTTGAATTTCAGCTCTTTGTTTGGGATGGTGCGTAAGGCACAAATTCGCCAATAGAAATCGAAAAGATACGGGAAATTATAGCGGCGCAACATTTTGCCTTCCACGATGTCTTGGTATAAGTTCTGGCGGCGGTAGTAGCCGCAAAGACGCATGGCTTGGTCAAAAAATTCAGTACGAATAAGAATAAAATTCCCTTGCCCCAACGAGATGTGAACCCATTCGTTGTTAATAAAATGGAAATAGCGTGAATGAAATAGAAACTCTAATTTTGTGTCACTTTCCACGATGAGCTGGGCTTGATTGTCGGCGGCGATTTGATTTAAAAGACTAGTAATGTCGGCGCCGAGATGCTCACTGTCGCATTCAAATACGCGATATTTGTTGCTGCGCTGCGAATAAACTGTGGCTGAACCGTTATCAAAATACAACATTTGCATATTTGGTACGTTGGTATTACGTAATTCGGTGCGAGTGGGGTGCGCGGCTTCGGCCCCACCGAGCTCAAAGATATCATTAGCAACCAAGCGCCAATATTTGCGAATGTAATTTCTTTGATCATGCACAGTTGGCACTACGTCAATTTGTGCAATATTTTCAGAGACGGCGGCGGCGAGTTCTTCGGTATAGACTTCTTGATTGCGGTTGATGAAAAGGTGGCGGTGTTCACCGATGAGGTAATGCGCCCAGGTGCGGCTAAAAGCGCCAAGACTAAATGGAGCATTATCAAAAGCGGTAATATGGCGGGCAATTTCTTGATTCGCTAAGCGATTGATGCCTCGCTCTAGGCGATGCGAGCGTACGAGTGGCAAAAGGCTCTCAAAATCAGTTATTTTAATGTCGCCGTGCAAGTAATTGCAGTAATAGAAAGTGATACGTTTATGATCGGTAGTGGCAATATCAATCATGCCGCTAAAACGGCGGGCATCTGGTTCAGCATAGGTAAAAGCTATAACGTCGTCGCGGTCGAGATGCTTGAGAACTTGTGGGGTGAGTTGCTGGACGCTAAAATCGTTCATATCTATCTGTATTATATCTTATATAGATTTTTGCATAAATAGTGGTAAAATAAAAATAGTTATGGTAAAACACGAAGGATCAACAACATCAGACAACACCGATAACGCCTGGGAACGGGCCATAAATGATTATCTCGATAGTAATGCGGGAGAATCTGCTAACGAAGGAAATGCACGAGTCCCAGAAGAAGATGTCGACACTGCAAGCACGGCGACCGAGAATGAGGCGTTATATCCTGGAGTAGAAGATTATGACGAGCAAGATGTTGTGCATGATGATATCGAAGCGGCAACGGATTATTCCGCTGACGCCGTTGAGGCATTAAGGGAAATCCATGACGAAAACGAAAGCCGAGATTTTGTAAGAGAAAAAAATAGCATTGATTTATTGCATGAGGCTTACGAAGATTATGACGGTGCTACTATGGATAGCCTTGAAGCAGCCGAGAGAGACCAAAAGGAGACTTTTTGGAAAAGAGCCGGCCAGGCAGTTACGAAAGTTTATCGTAAATTAATCGGTTTAGCGGTAGGTCGCAAGGTTGAAACTTCCGCCGAAAGTGCTGAGGCGACTAAAGAGGTGGCTGGCCGTATTGGTAAGAAAACCTTCGAAGTTACAAAGAAGCTAGTTGAAGCAGGTGCCGCCGCTGCAACGCAGACCGTGATGACAAATATGGGTCTCGGTGGCGAATAATTTTGCTAATGCTTGATTTTCCCTTAGGCTTATCTTAAAATATAGATTAAGTAAAAATATAGGAATATAGAATTATATGAGCGAAGATAAATTGTCTCTCGCTAAGCGCGAGTTGACTGGTAAAAAAGTAAAAAGTTTGCGTGAGCAAGGTTTGATTCCTTCGGTAGTTTTTGGTGAAGGCGATCCAATTTTGACCCAATCTGCCTATAATGAAACCGAGAAAGTTCTCTTGAGCGCCGGCTATCACTCCCCTGTCGATCTTGACATTGCTGGCAAAAAACAGCTAGCTCTCGTAAAGACTGTGCACATTAATCCAGTAAAGCGCACAATTGAGAATGTTGAGTTCCAGGCTATTAACGCCAACGAAGTCGTGGAAGCTACGGCTCCAATCGAGATTATTAATTTCGAACAATCCGATGCTAACAAGGCTCACCTTACCCTTCTTCAGGTTATGGAGGAGATTGACGTTAAGGCTAAACCAGCCGATCTTCCAGAAGCTATTATCGTTGATGCTTCCGGTTTGAAAACTATCGAAGATGGCCTCACGGTTGCCGATATTAAATTGCCAAAGGGTGTCGAGCTTGCTGATAAGGAACTTGATCCAGAACAGCCAATTGCTAACGTATATGACCCAGCCCTAGAGGCTGCTCAGCGTGAAGCTGAAGCCGAAGCTGACAAGGCTGCTGAGGAAGCTCGTGCTGCTGAAGCCGAAGCCGCTGCTGCCGAGGGTGAAGCTGCCCCAGCCGAAGAAGAAAAAGCTGAATAATTCTTATATCCATCAAAATACCCCCTACGAACACTTCCGAAGGGGGTATTTTTTTATTGTTTTTTCTTGAGAGCGTCGGCGTTTGCGACGAGGCGGAGACGGAAGGCTTCGCGGGCGGCATCAACATTGTCATTATTGCCTTGCCAAGCTTGAATAGCCGGGTCTTGTAGCGAACGAGCGAAGCTGAAAGAAACTGGCCATGGGAATGGACCTTCGTTCGTAACGGCTTGGAGATTTTCGGTGGCTTGAGTGACGCTTTGACCACCAGACAAGAATACAACACCGGCAAGTTCGCTCGGTACGTGTTGACGCAATAGTTCGGCGGTTGCTTGGCCAACTTCTTCTGGGGTGGATTGCTTCTCTTGTCTCTTGCCGGCTAGGACCATATTGGTTTTTAGTACACAGCCTGGTAAATCAACACCCTTATCCTTCATTGCAGCAAAGAGTGCGTCGAGAATGCGACCAGTAAATTCAATGCTCTGCTCAATCGGATAATCGCCATCATAAACTAATTCTGGCTCTACGATTGGAACAATGCCGGCATTTTGGCAATCTAGGGCGTATTGAGCGAGGATATCGGCATTTTTGTTAATAGCCATTTCACTAGGGCTGTGATCGGTCACTTCAAAAGCGGCGCGCCATTTCGCAAAACGAGCACCCATGTCGTAATACTCTTTTAGCCTATCTGGTAGGCCGTCCAAACCTTGAGTATATTTTTCATCGGAGTTTTCGAAATTAACGAGGCCTTGGTCGACTTTAATACCAGCCATGACTCCACGATCAATTAAGAAAGTGACGAAGTCGCGGCCGTCATCAGCATGTTGGCGGGCGGTTTCATCGAAAAGTATTACGCCATTAACGTATTTTTCGAGGTCTGGCGTAGTGAAGAAAATGTTGCGATAATCGCGGCGATGCTGTTCATCGTCTGGAATATTCATGCTTTCAAATTTTTTATGGATAGAGCCACCAGATTCATCTGCGGCGAGTATGCCCTTGCCGGCGGTCATTAGTCTTTTGGCGTTTTGTTCGAGTTCGTACATTTTCTCTCCTTCGGGGTTATGGCGTTGGACGAGATAATAATCGTCCACGATGTTGGCTTCGAGTTTATCAAGGTTGAGGCTGTTGCCAAGATTGGCGCCCTCAACGTTAGCGCGAGCTAATAATAATGCCTCGGTGTTGTTTTTGCGCAGAACGATGGCGCCGAGGATGCTGGCTGCGATTGTAAGATGAGTGCTGAGACGGGTTAGAACGTCTTGTTTGGTCTGTGTGCTCCAGTTGACGGCTTTGTCGTGATAGCGGATGTAATCTTCGCCGATTCGGACAACTTGACGTTCATCTTTTTGGTCAAATTCGACATCAGTAAAGATGAGGTCGGCACGCTCAATTAAATCGCGCATATGGCCGGCATATTGATTACTATGTTCGCCGATGAATAACGCTAGTTTGGTGTCTTGGCTTAAGTTGAGAAAGCTGAGGATTTCTCCGGCGGCACGTGCACCGATGTTGGCAGAACGATCAATGTAGATCCATTCCGGATTGGTTTCCGGAATGTGAAAATGCGTGTGATTGATTTCACTTGGGCTAATGTAGGCAACGGTATCGTCTTGGCAAAGGATGTAGCGGTAGCAGACGTCGGTGTCTTTGGCGATAAATTGGCCGTCTAAGAATGTGGCTGGCGTACCATTAATGGCAGCCTTAAGGCCGAAGCGGCTAAGTACTTCAAGACTAATACTGGCCCCACCAAAGATGGAGACGCGGGAATAAAATTTATAGGCTGAGCCATCAAAGGCTAAATCTAGCCATTTGATGCCATTTTGGTCCGTCTCGAAGTGATTAATGCGGTTGTCCATACGCAAATACACGTCTTTTGTGACGTTGCCAATAATCAAAACGTTCTGCATGCCTTTATTTTAGCATACCGCTAGTGCTTGCGGTAGAACTGGTCCACTGTGTAATCAATAGCTGGTACAGTCTCAATGTGTTGGAGCATGTCGTCGATGGCCGTTTCAATATCATAATCGATGTCGAGTTGTTCGTAGTCGATTTGAGTTTCACTCAGGCTAAGGATACCGGCGCTAGCAGAATCGGTGCCGATCGGGCAACCAGCAGCGCCGGGATTAACGAAGATTTTGCCGTCGCGGCCGCGATGATATTCGCGTAGATGAGTGTGGCCGAATAGGAAGATATCGCCCGGTTTGTCGGCGAAAATTTCTCGGCATTCGTCAATGGTAGGCGTGAAGTAAAAAGTACGATATTGCCCACTTGCGTCAACGGGATAATGACTGACGAAGATGGTGTGTCTGCCGATTTTAACAGCGACTTCTTTTTTAAATTGACGCAAAAACTCGACTGACTCATTGCTGATTTGGTTATGATTCCAACGAAAAAGATCGAGGATTTCTTTCGGCAAAACAGACTTGGTGGCATCGCCATGATTGTGCACCGGTAGAGCTTCTAACAAATAATTTTCGTGGTTACCGCGGACGCAGGCGAGCAGTTGTTTTTGGTGCGCACGCAAAAATTGCACACACTCTTCTGGTCGTGCGCCTAATCCGATGGTGTCGCCTAGACAAATTACATAATCGATGTCGCGTCGTTCAAATTCTTCCCAGATGCTTTTCAGCGCCGCGATATTGCTATGAATATCGGATATAATGCCAATATGCGTTAACTTCCCCTGCAAAACACTCCTCTCTTTAACTTATCTTACTATTTTATCACAGATTTCAGTATTTGTCAAGAGATAGCTATAGCTCGCCCCAGTCGTGGCCAGTTGTAACATCGACAGCTAGTTTAACTGAGAGCTCTGGGGCGACGTTTTCCATTTGGGTTTTCAGAATTTCGGAAACTTGATCTTTAATCTTTTCGTCGCATTCAATTATTAATGAATCATGTATTTGCAGAATGATTTGTGCTTCTTTTGGTAGCGCTTTGTCAACGGCGAGCATTGCCTTTTTCATGAGGTCGGCTTCTGTACCTTGAATTGGCATATTGGCGGCGGCCCGCTCGGCGGCAGTACGGACGACATAGTTTGGCGCATGGAGGTCTGGTGTTGGGCGACGGCGACCAAACAAAGTTTGTACGAAGCCTTTGGTGCGACCGTCTTCGAGGGTTTTGTCGAGGTATTTGCGGATTGGTGCGCGTAACTCAAAGTAATTTTCAATAAACTTTTTAGCTTCATAGAAACTCATATCGGCAGCATCGGCTAGACCTTTCGGACTCATACCATATAAGATACCAAAATTAATGACTTTAGCAGCACGACGCTGAGTTTTAGTGACTTGCTCCATCGGAATATGGAAGGCGTCAGCGGCGGTTTTGGTATGAATATCAAGGCCGGCATTAAAATCGTCGATTAAGGCTTGATCGCCAGCAAGTGCGGCAGCAAGGCGCAACTCGAATTGGGCGTAATCGGCGGAAACGAATACTTTCCCCTTTTCGGCCACAAAGCAATTACGTATACGTTTACCATCTTCGCTGCGGACCGGAATGTTTTGGAGATTTGGATTGAGGCTGGATAATCGGCCAGTAGCGGTTACATCTTGTGTATAGGTAGTATGAATGCGGAGATTTTCGTCGGCGAGGCTCGGAAATGGCGTGACGTAGGTAGTAAGTAATTTATTCACTTCACGATAGCGTTCAATTTTGGCGATGATAGGATGTAGATCGCGTAATTTATCGAGTTCTTTGGCGCCAGTAGAATAGGCGCGCTGAGTTTTCTTAATGCCTTTAGTGGGTAGCTCAAGGGATGTGAATAATACTTCGGATAACTGGATTGGCGAGTTGATATTAAAGCTTTGACCGGCGAGTTGGTAGATTTCTTTCTCAAGCGCAGTAGTTTCGGCAGTAAATTCTTTATGCAGCACGTCGAAGCGTTTTTTGTCGATTTTAACGCCGGCGGCTTCCATCTTATATAACACTGGAATAAGCGGTAAGTCGAAGTTCTCGGCGATATTGCCCAGTTCTGGCAAAGCCACGAGTTGGCGTTTTTGTGCAATGTAATCTTCTTTTGGATCATTCAAGTCAACCAAACTGAGCTGGGCACTTTTACGCGCAAGCGGATTTAACAAGAAGTCGACCTGGCCGAGATCCCAAAAAGGTTTTCCCTCCAAGATTTCGCGGGCGAGCTTAGGGTTATCATGCATGTCGGCCTTTACATTGCGGCTCAAGTAGAGATTATCGGGTATTTTTATCTCAATATCGGCGGGCGTTGGTAGTGTTGTAGAATTTACAACAGGCTGATTAGGCGTTGTATTTTCTACAACATTCTTGACTGGTTCTGTTTTTGGTGTTGTAATTTTGTCAACAGTGGTGGATTGCGGGAATAGCTTACTAAATTTGCGAATTAGGGAGTTGAATTGATATTTTTTAAGCACTTCAAGGACTTTGGCGGGATCAAAATCGGCAAGCCGAGTGGCGTTAGCGTCAAATTCGAGCGGCGCATCAAACTGAATTGTGGCTAGTTTTTTGCTGATGAAAGCTAGGTCGCGACCAGAGATTAATTTATTATTTGTGGCGCCAGTGATTTCATCGACATGGCCGTAAAGATTTTCGAGGGTGCCGTATTCTTGCAGTAATTTGACGGCGGTTTTTTCGCCGACGCCAGGTACGCCAGGGATATTGTCGGAACTATCACCTTTAAGGGCCTTGAGATCGAGAAACTGATCTTTCTTTAAGCCATACTTCTCTTCTACGGCTGTAATATCGAAGGCAGCAACGTCAGAAAAGCCGCGCTTGAGTTGATACATTTTAATGTAGTCATCAACGATTTGCAGCATGTCGAGGTCGCCGGAGATAATTTCTACCCGTTTGCCGGCGGTTTGTGCTTTGCGGGCAAGGGTGCCGATGATGTCGTCGGCTTCGTAATCGTCAAATTCATAAAGTGGTATATGGAAGGCTTCGAGTAATTCCATTAAATATGGAATTTGGGCGTAGAAATCGGCGGGTGCCGGTTTGCGGTTGGCCTTATAATCGGCGTAAATAGCGCGGCGGCGGCGGATATTAGTCTTAGATTTATCCCACGCTACAGCGATATATTCTGGTTGGAGCTTCTCAATAATTTCTATCAGCATGGCCGCGAAACCGTAAACGCCACCGGTTGGCGTACCGTCAGGTAAAGACAGATGTCCCATGGCGTAGTAGCCACGATAGAATACACTTTTACCATCTATAATAGTGAGGTTTTCGCGATCATCCATATTTTTAGTATAGCATCTTAGGGGACGCTTATGTTTGGCTGCGTTAATGTTTTGTGCTTAAATGAATACTAGTTACCAAAAAAGTGGAGGTAGCTAGGACCTTTTAGGCATCTCCGATTCTCATATAAGGGGGTATTAGGTTGTGAAACTGTCCGGAGATACGATCAAAAAAATGCTTTCTGAAGGCAAGCTGATTCGCGATGGTGAGGAATTGGTCAATCAGGTGGGGCCCAACAGTATTGATGTCAAGCTGGGGCGCGGGTTCAAGCGTTTGCGGGCGCCGCGGAGTGGCGTAATCGATTTCGCTGAGCAGCAGGAATATGAATACATCGAAGAAGGCGTAGACGGTTCGATTGTGCTGCCGTCGCATAGCTTCGCGCTGGGAACCACGGCGGAATACGTCGACTTGCCGGCCAATATCTGTGCGCGGATTGATGGGCGCAGTTCGCGAGCACGTTTGGGTTTGGTCGTGCAGACGGCCGGCACGATTAATGCCGGCATGCGCGGTAATATTACCCTGGAGTTGACGAACCTGTGCGATTATCCGATTCGTTTGCGACCGGGTGATTCGGTGGCGCAGATTGAGTTTGAGCTGCTCGATCAGCCGGCCAGTCTGCCTTATCAGGGCGCTTACCAAGGGCAGGAAGGAACTACCGGTTCACGTCTGCCGCGGATGGACTTTTGAGTTTTCGGAAGCAAGGAAAAGGCCGTCACCTTTGGGGTGGCGGCCAGTTTTTTGTTTGATGAATATATAATTAGCCAAAATACCTCGGTTTGATTGAGGCAAAAGCTACAGAAAAGTGAGTGTTGCATTTGTCGATGAGAACTTCGGATACTTCACTGCAAAGTATTTGCATATCGCCGCCCGACTTGATGTAGTCGCGCAGATGGGGGTATTGCTTTTGAATTGTGGGCTGCCCCTTAATGTCTAGCGAGGCAAACATGATTTCGTTTGCGAGATCGGTGGCCTGCTGAGCTAGCGGGCCGTACGATTCTTCTTTGGGCAAACGACTAGCGACATACCCAGCGAATTCTTGCAATGTTGGCGAATTGAAATTCTCTACGCCCTCGAGAATTGATCTGATTTCTAGCATAAAATTCCTCCTTTTTTTTGCTAGGATTTTCAGATGCATCATCAAAACAATGACCTGAAAGAACTACCCTCCGCTATTGGATAGGGTTTTTCTATCTTAACAGAATTATCACATGTTCGCAAGTGTTAGCGTCATGTGAGCGAATGATCAAGATAGCGCACGGAGCCGAAAGGAATTTTAGTTTTAACGTGATCAGTGCCGACAGAATCGGCCGAGTGGATTGTGCGGGCGCCGAAACGTAAATTGATGGCGTCGCTGGCGGCACAAAGACTCGTGCGACGATTGGCTTGCTCTTGCCAGAAGCTTTGTTGTAATGTGGGGTGATTTTGTAGTTTATATAGGGTGATGCCAATGATGCGAACTGGACTTGGCAATTCGGCGAACAGCCGGCGTGCAATATGGCAAATTTCGGCATCAGTATGAAAAACATTTGGCGTAAGGTGGGCGCGGTGCGCATAAATATCGTCGTAACCGTAAACCCAGACATAAACGCCACGCGCATAGAGACCTTTGCTACGCAGGCGATAGCCGACATCTTCGGCGAGGTGTAAAATACGCGCCTCGGTTTCGCGACGGGTGAGATTGCGGCTTTCCATGACATATTGGCGGCCAACGGTTTTGATGCTGCTTTGCCAATCGTCGACTTCAATACCGCGGAGGCGGCGATACCATTTAGAGCCGTCAATAGACTTGCAGACTAGTTTGACAAGCGTAGCTTCGTCTGCGTCCAGAAACTGAAGCGGAGTGTAAATACTGACAGCGTTGAGACGACGCTCCATGCGGGTGTTAATGCCGGGCAAATCGGTGAGTTTGAGTGTGGCGAAGATGGTACGTTGGTTCTCTTGGGTGATTTCGTCGAGACCATCTGGTTTATGGAGTTCGCCGGCGAGTTTGGCGAGAAAACGATTACTAGAAATACCAACATTGCAGCGCATCCAATCGCCAACTTCAGTAAGAAGACGTTGTTTAATTTCGTAGCCAATTTCGGCGCGGTCGCGCGTGCGTAAATGTGGCGGCGCGGCGGCGAGATTGATGACACCTTCATCAATGGATTTCATTACGACATCGGCGGAATAATCTTCCATGATGTGGCGGAGTTTTTGGTGAACGTAAATATATTTGCTCGGTTCGGTTTCGGCAAAGACTAGATCGCGACAAAGCGCTTCAGCCTCGCGGCGGCGCATACCGACTTTGATGCCGTAGGCCTTAGCCTCATAGCTGGCGGCAATGATGCAAGCGTTGGGCGTAATGCGGTTAGTAATGGCGACTGGGCGACCGCGTAGCATAGGGCGCGCTTGCTGCTCAATGGTGGCAAAACAAGAATTTAGGTCGATAAATAGTATATCGTTAGGCGGCCTATACATAATTATCTCCCTCAAACTCGAGATACCAGTTCAGCGAGTCGCAGTCGAGTGTTAGGCGATAGTCGGTAGCGCCATCGGTGACATCAAAGGCAAAAGTGGTGCGTAAACCGTCATATTTTGGGTGTACGAGGCCGACTTGGGCAATTTGCACTTCCCGGCCGGAACTGGTGCGGAAAGCGATGGGTCGACAATGACCAAGTAGGCGCCGCGAAAAAGTCGCATCGACTTCAATAGGTTCGTGTAAATTTTGAGAAGATTGATTCATAAAAATTCCTTGCAAGATTAGCGTTAATAGATGTGTGTTTGACGCAATATTGGCGTCGGAAATTTATGAATCTGAATCAGGGGCCGAAGCATGATTCGATTAAGTAAATTATAGCATAAAAGCAAAACGTCCGCTCGCCGACAATCTTTTTCAGATAGTCAACGGGCGGACAGAGATGGCTGGGTGTTAACCGATTTTGCCGGTACCGCCACAGCGCGGGCACGTTTGATTGGGGCTGAATAAGCCACCAGCGATTTGGCCGCTTCCTTTACAATCCGGACAAGTGTATCTGCCGGGCTTAACGCCGCGAAAAGTCTGCAGATAACCAGCGCAGTGGTTGGCTGCATCTTTTGGAGTCAAGCAAGGAGCGCCGCAGTGCGGGCACTTGTAAGTCGCCATCCATTTTCACCTCCTTCCCCAGGTGCTTAAAGAACAAAAATCTGTCAGATTATAGCACCGGTTTTTGCGCGATGCAAGCATGAGCGAAATTGACTTTTTGCACGAAGTGTGGTATAATAGAATTATGGTCTCGCCTTTTGATGGTGAGAGGTAGTTTACGAGTTGGAGTGGACGAAAAACGCGAAGGGGGGTTGGCGAATGAAAAAAGTAGTCCTATTCTTGGCGCTATTTTTACTGGTTGGTGCGTTACCAATGCTAGTCGTATCGGCGACGGCAGAAGGCGTGGCTGTGCCATGCTATGTCACAGCAAATGAAGTGCGCGAGCGCGAAACTGGGTCTATCACGGGCAAGATTATCTGCGAGCATGATCGCGGTGAAATTGTGGAAGTTATTCAGATGACGGGCGAATGGTGGCAATTAGCAAATGGCCATTACATGTATGCGGATTATTTGATTCCAGTGGAAGGAAACGAATTTTACCTGGAGCCGCAGATTTACTACGTGGCAACTAAAAGTTTGCGTGAACGCAGTGGGCCAAGCACGAATGATTCAATCGTGGGTAGCTATAGTTTAGGCGAAGCGATTACCGTAATTGGCGAAGAACGAGGCTGGTATCATCTCGAGAATGGCAATTATGTTTGCGGCGATTACGTCGTAAAAACTTGGGATGAGGTATTGGCAAAAATGTCGGAAGAATACGGTGATTTCATCGTCATTAGCATCTCGCAACAGTTCGTTGAGTATTACGCCGACGGCGAAATCCTCACGCATGCAGATTGCGTGACTGGTGATGCGCGTAAATCGCCAACGCCGGCTGGCGTGTATCAGGTTTACTACAAGAATCATGATTTCGACATGAACGGCAATCCTTACAATCATGTTAAATATTTCACTTGCTTTTATGGCGGAATCGGCGTGCATGATGCACCATGGCGCAATGGTAAATTTGGCGGTACGATATACCAAACCAATGGGTCGCATGGCTGCATAAATACCACTGAAGAGGCGGCCGAAGTTATCTACAACAACTCCAAAATTGGGACGTACGTGATAGTGCTTCCCTGATGGCGCTTCGGCGCCTGGCCCCGCATGGGGCCTTTTTTATGCTAAAATGTTTATGATGTATTCAGATTATGTTGGTATCTTTGATTCGGGCGTGGGTGGCGTTTCTGTTCTGAGAGAAATTGTTAAAGTATTACCACGCGAGAATATTTTGTATTTTGGTGATGCGAAAAATGCTCCATATGGCGATCGGCCACAAGAAGAAATTGCCCAAATTTCATTAGTAAACGCTGATTATTTGTTTAATAAGGGTGTCAAGGCCTTGGTGATAGCTTGCAACACTGCTACTTCATCTGCGGCAGACATAATTCGCAAAAAATACCCCGATAAAATCGTGATTGGCATTGAACCAGCAATTAAGCCAGCCGTTGAGGAACATCCGGGTGAAAAGATATTAGTGATGGCGACTACTGGCACATTGAAACTGGGCAAATTCCAGCAACGCATGAATGAACTGCGCGACCAGGCAAATTTGATTGCGATCCCTTGCCCTGGCTTGATGGATTTGATAGAACAAGAAGATTTACAAAATCCAGAAATAATGGATTTGTTGGAAAAGTATATTGGCGAATATCGTGGCCAGACGCGTGCGGTGGTGATGGGGTGCACGCATTATCCGTTCGTAGAGCCGCAAATTCGCAGTATTTTGGGCGATATTGACGTATATAACGGCGCAAGTGGCGAGGCGCGTGAATTGGCGCATCAGCTTGAGGAACGTGGCCTACTTAGCGCGTCGGAAAATCCAGATATTATATTTGAATCATCTGATGGGCGTACTGAAACGACTGATTTTTATCGGAGAATGCTAAATATATGACTACTGCTCGCAAAAAACCGGAGAAAGTTTGGGGTTTTACGGTTGCGAGTTTTTTGGGTTTGCTCGGCGTGTTTGTGGCGAAGTATCTAGTAGATTTTCTGCTGCTGCCGGCAATATTTCCGCATTTTTATCCTACGTCCGGTATGGCTTTCGCGTTTTGGCTAATTACTTCTTTAGTGGCTACGGTGGCTGCAATGCTCTGGATTACGCGGTTTGGCTATTTCTATCCGGTGGCCGATATTATTTATGCGCTGTGTGTAGCGATTTGGCCGCTCGGATTGTATGGCACGGCGGAATTTTGGCCGGCAATCTTGGCGGCTTTGGCGGCCGCTCTGGTTTTATGGGTGATTCAACGTTTGGTATTGTGGATTTTTATTATCGTCGGTTTTATTACGATGTAGCTAGCGACATTCAACGATTGCGCGCGGGATGTGATGGTTTTGGTCCTTAATCAAGAAATGTGCCGTGCCATCAATGTTTTGGCGACAAATCGTTATTTTATCGTTGTATTTAATCTCTTTTTTATAAACAATGCGGAGATAGTTGAATTGCTCGCCGATATCCATTAGTTCGGCAATGAGGTCGAGATAATTGAGATTATGGACGTGATGGTTTATGTCGATGTCACTCTTGCGGATGGATACTTTTTTGTTTAGAGAATACTTATCCAGAATATTTAGCCGGCCTAGTGTATAGTTGACGATGGCGTCTTCGGCTTCGGGCTGGTAGGCTTCGAGTAATTCTTTGCCAGCGCGGACAATAGTTTTAGTCTGAGTGTCAATAAGGGCCCATTTGGAAGTGGCACGGACGCAGACTTTACCGTGCACGCGGATTTCGAAGTCGCGGTAGATATAGCGTGTGAGTGAAGGTTTGACCCAAGTTCGGACACTGATTTTATCGCCGTATTTGGGGCGATCTTGGATGTCGAGTACCCACTCAATCAAAACCCAAGTTAGATTGCGCTGATTAATGTCTTCGAGCCCATTTTGGATACTATCAGAATGCATGGCGGCAATATTCTCGAAACATTCAAGAATCGCCTTGTCGGTCATGCGATAGTTTGGATTGATATTATTTAAGCCCACCTCAAACTTATGTTTGAAAATCATACACTTAATTATACGCGTTTTTATCGATGGTCATATAGTTCGGTTGGGATAACGGTGGCAGTAAGGTAGGCACAGTTATTTTCAGAATCAATTTGCACATCAGAGACGTAAGATAAAAGATTTTTATCCATTAGGTATTCATTTTGTTGTGGCGAATAGCTGAGTTCTTTATTAATCAGTGCGATACCCTTATGGAATTCTTTTGGTACCTGATAACGGATTTGAATATTACACGGTTTGCGGTAGGTGTCGTCGAATCCTTTTTGGAAGAAACTATCATCTTTAGTCATAGAAGTGCTGAGAAAACCGCGATCGATATAAAACTGGTTTTGGAGTTTTGCGAGTTCGTCGAGACTATGGATATCATAATCGCGAAAGCCATCGAGGTTAGTACCGCGGTAAACGGCAGTGTCTTCGCCGAGGGATGGAGCCCGTTCTAGCGTGTCCTGAATATCGGTAGTAAGTTCTTTGGCGCGCGCCATGAGTTTTTCGGTTCTGGGTCCTAAAATGTCTGGGTTCCAAATTCCACGAGCAACTTGGTTGACGAGTTGAAATTCCGAAAAGCCAGAATAGCCGCGAATTTTAGCAGCATCGCCAAGAGTAAAAGTGTCAGCCAAGGCTTCTTTGTAAGTTTGAAGCCCCTCGCCTAGTGTCGCCGGATTGTCATATGTTTTATAATCGCGATCGACGGTGTCGTCGATAAATTTGCGCACGGTTTCCATCTCGCCGCGTGATTCGATAATGCGGACGTAGCTGCGGCAGTAACGGCTATCACTATTAGTATCAACCTCGTGGCGATACCTTGGTTGATTACCGGCAAATTCGGTTTCCTCAACGATTCTCCATTCGTCGGCGCGATTGTCTTTTTCGCTAATATGACGACCTTCGTAACCTACCATGTTATTTCTCCGATATTAGTTGATCGAAGAATGACTTTGTTGGATTGCTGGTTTTGAGTGCTTCGCTAGTATCTGGAAAATCGAGTGTCTTAATATGCCTAAAGACGACTTCAATGAGATGCTTAATTTGCGCGCTTTCTTTTTCATCAAAGTCCAGTTCGAGTGAAATAATATCATCATCTTGGTCGGGTGCAATATAGTCAATGCGACCTTTGGTGACCTTATAATTATGATAATCGCGCGAATTTTCGAGTAGGAATTTATAGAAGTAAAGCTGGATTTTGTAGGCGAAAGTGCTATCAGTGGTGCCCCATTTGTGCTTTGGATTGCCAGTTTTATAGTCGGCGACAGTAATAGTTTTATGCTCGTCGTCAATTTCGATGCGATCAATTTTGCCGGTTAAAATAGCATCACCTACGGTTATCGTTTCGGTAAAGAAACCGCGCTCTGAATCGGCTTTGATGTCGCGAATTAAATCGCCTCGTTCCTCGAGGAATTTACGTAGTTCTTGTTCGCCTTTTTTGCGTAGATCGTCTTTTTCTTTTTCTTCCCCATCGGCGGTATCGATTTTGGCCATGAAATGTGTGATGGCGGTTTCATTGTCGATTTTTTCTTTGTTAATTTCATCCATAATTTCGTGAATAAAGCTGCCATATTTCATGGCGAAGTTAGTCTCGCTAGGCGCACCGATGATATAGCTGCGCAAGAAATCACTTGGCCCGTTACCGTAGCGCAAATCGATGAAAGTATTAAGATGGGTCGGCGAGAGACGATAATGCTCAACGTACGGTTTGAGGAGGTTGCGGCGGGTTTCGTCGCTGGGGTAATAATTATCGAACCACATATCTGGTGCGATGTCGACAATGTTTAATTCTTCGTAATTGGCCGGCGTAACGGTGGCGTATTGCTCGGCGAGAACGCGGCTAACAAGGCTATCATCTTGTTCGCGAATATCAAGATACTTTAGGCGGTCCGTATTGTGTCCAGCGAAGTCGGATAGACTATAGGTGAGATATAGCTCTGCTTTTGCGCGTGTAATTGCCACGAAAAATACGCGGATTTTTTCATCTGCGGAATCGCCCGTGTGACGGACATGCTCGAGGTTGCGCGGTAAAGTGATTAAGTCAGTGTTGCCTTTGGCTTCACTCCAGTTCTGATTGTCAGCGGCGATTAGAAATACGTGATCATATTCTAGGCCTTTTGCCGAGTGAACAGTCTGTAATTGCACGGCAGTATCAGATTCGTGATAAGGTGATTTATTCAAGATTGGCATTTCGGCCGCTTCATAGGCGGCTAACACATTGCAAAATTCACTTAAACTGAGCTTGCTGCCTCGATGACTATTTTTAGTGAGGATGAGCTCGCGTAGAGTATTTAGGTTGCTGAATAATTCATAATTATCACTGTCGCCGTAAAGCTTTGCGCAGAGATTATTAACGATATATTCAGCGCTAAAGCTGGATACTTTGCCGGCTAGCTCAGTGAAGTATTCTGCGATACTTGGTAATGTCGTATCGGCCATTTCAAGCATTTGTTCAATGATGGTCTTGTGGGCGTGGCGAGCATCTTGGATGAGTTTAATAATAAGTCCTGGTTCGAGTTTCCAGCACGGCATACTAAGTGTTTCAAACCAATATGGCTCGGCAACTTTTGGCGCTACGTGGAGTGCTAGAATCAGATTGCAAGCGTTTAATAATTGTTGGATGTCGGTGTTTTCAAGTATATTTTCGCGGCGGACGTAGGATACCGGAATACCCTTAGCGTGTAAATATGGCAGAATGCTAACAAGGTATTTATGCTTTGGCGCGATGACGGCAATTTTATTTCCGGGCGTGCCAGCCTTAATTAACTCAGTAATTCGGCTTGCCACAAAAGAATACTCGGCTTGGTAGGCTGGAAATTCCATAAGTTTAATATCGGTCTGGGTGGGTGGATTTTCGGCGGTAATATTTTTATCAATATTAACGTTTGGAGCTTTACAAAAGCGATCGGTGGCTTGCTCGATAATATTGTGTGAAAAATCAAGAATTGGTGCACTAGAGCGATAATTTTTGGTCAAGAAAATATGTTCTGGGTGGTATTTTTCATCAAAGTCAAAGAAGTTGGAGGTGTTGGCGCCTTGGAAGCCATAGATAGCTTGGTCGTCATCGCCGACGGCCATAATATTTGGTTTACCCTCATTGCTAGGATTATCGGTTAATAGACTTACAAGTTTAGCTTGGGCATCATTTGTGTCTTGGAATTCGTCAAGCAGAATATATTGGAAACGCTCTTGGGCGTTAAAGCGTTTTTCGTCGTCTTTTTCGAGCAAATCGATGGCGTTTAAGATCATGTCGTCGTAATCGTAGAGGCCAGCAGCGGTTAGATGCGCACTGTATTGTTCCATGATGTTGGCTAAACTGAGCAGTTTTTTATTGGCAATGTCGTCGCCGAAAACGTAGCGATTATTTTTATCTTTTTTGAAGAATTTTTGGCGCCACTTCCCCGGCATTTTGCTAGATGGTTTGTCGGAGTTCTCTTCCGCAAGCAGCGCTTCGGCGAGCGAGCGATAGTAGATACAGGCAATAGGCTCAACTTTGCCGATAATATAACCTTGCGCGCTCGGTGCATCGACAAAGGTTTTGAGCGATTCAAGAATACGACCGTAGACTTCGGCGGATTTGGGATAACGCAAACCGTTGGTGGCCTGAATATCTTCCTCAATGGTGGCATAGATTTTAGCGCAATCTTCTTGGTTGCGGCGTACGATTTTGCGAATATCGTCTGGCGTAAGTGCAGCGGATTTCAGATCGGAAATCGCATCAATAATCGAGCTGGTATAGAATTCGGGGCGCAAAATATCTTTTGGATCGAGGTTTTCTTGAATCTCGCGAATCATAGTGAAGCGTTCGAGCTCATCGATGGATGCCGTAAGGTCGGGGCGGTGTTCTTGCAAGATATATGAACCAAAGGCGTGATAGGTTTGAATCTGAACTTTATAAGCTTCGGGGCCGATAAAATCTGCCAGACGGTGGCGCATGTTGCTGGCGCCGGTTTCGGTGAAGGTTAAGCAAAGAATATTCTCTGGGCTAGCATCGGTCTGTTTGAGAATATTTGCAACGCGGACGGATAGTAACTGGGTTTTGCCAGTGCCTGGACCAGCAATTACGAGTAAAGGGCCGTCAATATGGTCAACAGCTGCTCGCTGTTGGTCATTCAGTTGGTTATATGCTTGTTCGAATTCCATATTCTTATTATATACAAAAAGCGCCCCGTTTTTCATGGGGCACTAGATGTTTATGGTGCTTAGCGGCGTTTTTGAAGCAGAACGAGGCCAATACCCATAGTAGCCAAGATGCTGATAGTAATGAGTTGCACGAGATTATCGGTGTTAGTTGGTGGGTTGTCTGGTACTGGGGCTGGCGCCTCTTTAACAGTGATATTGATAGTGAGCACGGTGCTGAGATTATTACGGAAGGCAATTTGAATTTTGGCTTTGCCAAGTGCAAGGCCGGTCAAATTATCGCCTTCAAGCGAGATGATTTCGGTGTTGTCATCTTGCATGACAGGATCGGTATTCTCAAGAATCGTAGGTGTATAGCGGAGATTGGCAATGCCGGGATTAATAATATCAGCCAGAGCTATTGTGTCGTCGAGCGTAATTTCGATATCATATTCCGTATCGCTGACTTTGTCGCCATCGATGGTCGGGAGCGGGCCGATGGCACCTTTTTGGCTGCCGGTGGTTTCGTAGCGCGTACAGCCAGATGCAATGAAGTTCGTAATTGGGGTCATATTAACGATTTGCGAACTGCTAGTATAGGTGCCACCGCAGATTTGAATGGTACCATGATAGACGTTGCCCGTGCCAGCGATGTAAGTCCTTGCGATTAAGAAGGCGTAGGTAGCGGCGGAGCGATAATAGAAATCGCCGCCAGTGATGTCGGTAGATGGCATGGCATCATTAGCGCGATCTTGGTTGCCGATGTTACCCTTGAGATTAGTAAAGGTGCCGCCAGTGATAATTAGTTTGCCCTGTTGGCTAGAGTCATTGGCTCTTTCGGAAGTGTTATAGAAAACGCCACCTTTTTGGTAATTTGCTTCGGCGTTAAAGGTGCCGCCATTGATGGTCATGAGATTCCAGTTTAGAATGTCATAATTTGCGCCACTATGCTGGAAAGTACCATCATTAATGACAACTTCACCAAAGTTGGAGTTTTTTAGGCTATACCAGCCGTTACTATTGAAATTGCCGCCATTGATAGTCATTACGGCGTTTGGCTTGCCGGTAATTGCGCCATCCCAACCATTTTGGATCATAGCATTGGTAGTGCTGGCATCTCCGTCATCATAAAAATTGCCGTCATTAATGGTCATAGTGCCTTGGTTCATGATGGCCCAGTATTGCCTAGCGTCGCGGTAAGTGCCGCCATTAATCGTGGCAGTAGCGCCTTCGTAATTATTGATGGCAGATTTGCTGGCGAGGCCGGAGGTTAGAGTGCCGCTGCCAGAGATAGTAAGCGTGCCATAATTTTCGATCGCGCAAGTGACATTATCGTTAATAGTGATTGTAGCGCTTTCTCCGCTATTAATACGATAGATGCCGTCAACGCATAGACTATCGGTTAATGTAATGCTTGCGGCGCTCGCGTTAAAAGCAGTAATAAAAAGCACGCAAAACATGGAACCCAAAATGGGTAATTGCAAATCAAGAGTTCTTAACCTCCACATATATAACTCCTTTTATGTTTATTTTATATTTTTTGCCATTAAGTAGCAATAGGTTTAGCGGAATTTTTTGGCATCAAAAATCCCCCTTATCGGGGGAATTTTGGCCAACTATTAATTATTGGTAGTTTCGGAACTAGTTTCTTCCTTAGCTTTTTCGCGCTTGATGAGATATTGTTCGTATTCTTTGCCGCCCTTGATGATGTAGGACTCCTTAACGTCGCCCTCAAAGAAATCTTGGACATGGAGTAGGTGGCCAAGTTTACCGTAAGTTTCAATCAAAGAATTCAATTCCTCATCGCTAACTTTTGTAGTTTCGACTGAAATCGTGTCGTAGTCGCCACGTTCGTTATGTACATCCCAAACATCTTCGTAAGTAATAGTGTATTTTTCGTGCAATTCGGAGTTGACTAACGTGTAGTAATAAGTATCCGAGTAGCCACCAAGTGGAATTTGGGTTGGATCAACACCTTCATATTGGTAGCGGTGTTTTTCGACGATAATGTCGTATTTGAGCGATTCGAAGTTATGTTTTAGACTGTCTTGTTTTTTAGTAAATAGGGCAAGAGAAACGACGGCAATACAAAAGAGTGCTACGCCGAAAAAGATAATCGCAAGTGCCTTATGCGAATTAGAATCGTTAATTAATTGTTTTTTTGAAGTTTGTGTTTTTCTGCTGTTCTTGCTTTTTGCCATGATGCCCTTTCTATAGCAGATTATTGTTGTTGTGTGCTATTGACGATGTCTTTTATCTCGCGGAGGACCATATAGTTTTCGGTATCGACTTTTTCTAGCGCCGATAATCCTTCGATAGTTTTAAGTTCGTCAATGATCTCTGAAATCATTTTACCCTCACGTAAGCGTTTTCCGCAAGTAAAATTACGCGAGGCATCATTAGTACAAGTGAGGATAAGGTCGCCAAGTCCGCAAGCGCATTCAGCGGTTTCTGGGTCGGCGCCGTGATCGGCGAGGTATTTTTTCATTTCAAAATGCGCGTGCTGGATAAAGGTGGAAATATCGCTCGTAGAGTCGCCATGATAGCCGGCACCGATGGCATAGATGTTTTTTAATGAGCCGCAAAGTAGGATGCCCGGCAAATCTTCATGTAGTTCAATAGTAATTTGGCTATTTTGTAATAGTCCCATTGCAAATGGCGCGGAGGCAGTAAGCGTGCATGGCTTCCCTTCTACGATTTCTTTTGCGAAACCAGGGCCGGAAATGGCGGAAAATTGCGTAAAATCAACGAAGAGATTGGCATTTAAAATGCCTTTGGTGGCGCAAATAGTTGGGATGTTTTTAAGCCGATTTGGATAGGTAGCAATAAAATCTGGTAGAAAAACTGACGGAATGGCAATAACGATAGCATCGGCCTGATAAGTGGCGGTATCGAGGTTTATATCTGGAAATAATTGCGGATCGTAATAGGATACTTGGTGTTGGTTGTCGGTGAGAATTTTGCCTAGAGCTTGCCCAAAAGCGCCGGCGCCCAATATTGAAACTTTCATTTTTCTAGTGTATCACGATTATGCTAGAAAAAGCCACCTCGAACGGAGGTGGCTTGGGGTCAGCGCTCGTCGCGCTGCTTAAAGAAGAAGCTAAGTACGGTCTCGCCAGTGTGAGCGCCCACTACAGGGCTAACGTAAGCCATTTGGATTTTATCGCGGGTGACGCCGGCGCGTTCTTCGAGCATCTGGGCGAATTTTTCGGCGCGGCGCTGTGAGACGCTGCCGCCGTAACCGATGCGAATGAATTCGTTATCGTCTGCGGCATGCTCGATATAATAGTTGACCCATTCGCGCAGGATTGTATCGCCGTGACGCAGTTTGCCCTGCATGTCGAGCTTGCCGTCACTTGGGAAATACATCCAGGGCGACAATTTGAGTTTCGACAGGGCCATCATAGCAATGCGCTTGACGATATTGTAGCGGCCGCTTTTGGCGCTGTAGCTTAAATCGCTTTGCGTAAAAAGGTGTACGATGTGCTTGCCGAGTTTGTCGGCAAAGGCTTCAATGTCGTCGCCATCATACTTGGCAAGATACTGCAAGAACGTGGCCTGCCCGTTGCTGACACATTTAGTGTCGATGTAGATGAATTTGCGATAAGGATACATCTTGGCGTAGGACTCGAGTGCGAGTTGCATCATGGCGATGGTGCCGCTGGACATATGTGGCGAAACGCCGGCATAGACTACAACGGTGTCATCTTTGGTGTACTCTACGACGTCGTTGAGCACTTGCATGGCGGAATCGTAGCCGCCGGACGAAGTTTTAAGTTGGCCGGGCGGATAGTCGCCATTTTCGAGATGATGATAAAAGGTTTCTGGATCGTCAAGAGGAATATCCTCATTGTTGCAGGTAATATTTTGCGCAAACAGCTGTGGCCAAATGCCATAAGTGGCGCATTCATCGGGTGTCAAATCGCAGGTAGTGTCAGAAATAATGACGTACTTCATGCTGCATTCCTCCTTCTTGGAAAAGATCTATGTGTTTTCGGTATCAAAAATGGACCTAATTACATCAATTTATCTATTATAGCACACTTTATCTAAAAAGTCAAGATGCTAACGCTTTTGTAAGATAGCGAGATTTTCGATATGCGGGGTACGTGGGAAGAAATTATAAGGTTGAAGTCGTTCAATGACGTATTTTTTTTGCAACATGGTAATGTCGCGCGCCTGGGTAATTGGGTTGCAACTAAGGTAGATAATAGTGGTCGGTTGGACGGCGTTGAGTTGTTCAATTAACTTTGCGTCACAACCGGCGCGGGGTGGATCAAGGATGACGGTGCAATCTGGCGTGATAAAATCGGTGACGTCTTCAGATTTAGCGAGGACGCACTTAGCGCTGGTGCCGGTGGTATTATTTTGCATTTCGACAAAAGCGGCGCCATTGACTTCTACGAGCGTAAGATTTTTATCCCGGGCAACGGATAGGCCAATACTGCCAACGCCAGCGTAGAGATCGAGTACTTTTTGGGTAGTGATGTGTGGTTGAATATCTTTTAGAACACGTTCGTAGACTGGTAGGTTGATTTGGAAAAAGCCGTTGGGTGAATAAGTGTAGTTATAGCCGCAAAGAGTATCGTGGAGCGGTGGCATTTGTGGGTGCGATTTACCGTTCGTAAATAAATCGCCGGAAGTGTTCCCCTGCTGGTCACAACGCATTAGTAATGATTGGTAGGTACGCGCCTCGGCATGTTCGGCATTTAACTGATCAATTATTTTTTGGGCGGCGGCGAAGATTTCAGGGCGTTCAAGTGAACTATGCGTAATGGGTTGCTTGCGATGCGTGCCGCGAGTATGAAAAGCAAGATGGATTTGATTATCTTCGTGGCTCCAATAGAGCGAATATTCCATCTTATTGCGATAAAAGAATTCTTTACCGTCAGTGATGGTGGGTTCAATTGCTACGTCTAGATGTTGTTGGGCGAAACATTCTTTGACCAGCGCAGACTTCGTATTAAGTTCGGTCTGCCAATCTAGGATTTGCCATGGGCTGGTGGCCAAGTAGCAGTTATCTTTCGGCTCAATCCGCTCTGGCGCGGGGTTTATAGCGCGCGTGGCTATGCCTTCGCAGTAGCTGCGCTTATCTTTCGTAATATCAAAATCTACAATTTCGGATGGCAACGCATTCCAAATAAAGGCCTTTTTGCCATTCTCCAGAGTGGCGAGTCCTTGTCCGCCAGGAACGAGCTTTTCTATTTTTGCTTGCATAGTTTTTATTTTACCATACTTGACTAAATGATGTAATTATGATAGAATATATGGCGAGACATACAAAAGTTGAGAGGGGGTGCAACGATGGATATTATGCTCCACTTTTGTCATGGTCTAGTTGTTTTCGGCGCTTATTTATTAAATTTTTCCATTTTCGGGATGATAATGTTGGCGATTTGGTTCTTGTGCAGCTTATTGCTGTGCGCTTCCCCTTTATCTTTTACGGCGGAAGATCGCTTAGGGCATGCTGTTACAATTATATGTGTTCAAATCTTTATAATCTTATGTGCCCTTGCCGTTCGCGGCGATTTGCGCGTCATTCCGATACCAATTTTTAAATAATTGCCATTTTATTACCCCGCTTCGCGCGGGGTTTTGCAGTATCGGTGCTATTTATACCGATTATAGTTGACAAATGAAGGTTTTAGTTTTAAAATATAGGCAAAGACCGAGCAAATCTAGGAAGGGGGTGTAAGTGTGGACTTTATTACTCCATTACTGCATGGTCTTGCGTACGTCGGTGTGTACCTTATTAACGTTTTAATCTATGAAACGATTGCAGTTGCGATTTGGTTTGCGGTGTCTTATGCCACATTTAATACGTCGTTGCCGGGAGAGGTGAGCGATCGCATTGTGTTCGCGACGACCTTGATTCTAGGTTTAGCTTTCTTGGCGTTCTGCGTCCTATACTTTTTCGGCATAGCGCAAATCATCCCGTTGCCCGTTTTTAGATGACACGTTCAGATGTAATGCCCCGCCACTGGCGGGGCGCTTTTTTATTCGTAACGCAAAGCGTCGATTGGGTTCTTGTGCGAGGCGCGTCGAGCTGGCAATGTACCAGACAAGAAAGCGATAGTCATGATTAAGATAGTGACAGAGATGATGTCTTTAATAGTATAAGTGGCTAAATTGAAAGTCGGGAAAGCTTCCAAAAATCCGCCTTCGGCATGGAAAGCTGCATTTACGATGTTGCCCAGAATAATTGAAACTGTGATACCAAACACTGAACCCCAAAATCCGAGCGAAATAGCTTCTAGACTGAAGCTTATAAAGACATGGCGCGAGGACATACCAAGTGCTTTGTCGAGACCAATTTCGCGCGTACGTTCTTGGACGGACATAAAAAGCGTGTTGATGATGCCAATAGCGGCAGCTAACAAGGCGATGAGGCCGAATATTTTAAAGACAGTGAGGATGACGTCAAAGAAAGTTTTAATGGTGCCGATGATGTCCTCAACGGTCATGCCGGATAAGCCGATTTTGTCGAGCTCATCTTTAATATCATCGGCGGAGTATTTATTGAAGTCGAAGTTTACGGCCACGGCAAAGGTTTGGGCTTTTACCTCTTCGGGATAGTATTTAGTGTTTTCTGTATAGATGTCATCGGCGAGCTTATTGTTGGTGTATTGATAACCCATCGAAACGACACCTGGTGCAATTACGCCCACGACTTTGGCATCAAAGATTTTTTCTTCGTGCGTAAATTCGTCTAGCACGGCGAGTTGGATTTTTTCGCCCACGATATTGTCATCAGTATAGCCGAGCGCATCAACGTATTTTTCTTCTAGCAAAATTTGGTATTCGTCTGCGCGGAGGTCGAGCTGTTCGCCAGCTACGAGATCAACATTAATGTTTCCTGGCGGTAACGCTTCGGCGGCGACAAGATATTTTTTCTCGGCCTTTTTGCTGCCAATATAAGTAATAGTTAGAGTCTGCTCTTTAACTAGACTATTACCGTCGATACCCTCGATTTTCTTGATTTTTTCGAGTTGCTCATCGGTGATTGGCGACATGCCAGTTTGGATTTTGTCTGGGTTATACTCAATTGGACCGCCGGAATTACCCATGGCACCTTGTAGACCTTCTAGTGCTTCAAAAGAATCTTTAGAAACGATGGCGAGGTAACCTTCACCGCCGTAACTTTCGACTTGGCTATCGATGAAATTATTGACGCCAGCTTGAATGGCGGAAGTGGAAATAATTGAGAATGAGCCAATAAAGATAGCAAGGATAGTCAAGAAACTACGCAGTTTATTGCGGAGCAGGTTGGCGTTGGCGTCTTTAATGATATCTAGAACTTTCATGCTTCCTCCTCAATATCAATGTGGTGGATATTATTTTGGTCGCGCATACCGTCATTATTGCCATCGCCATCAAAGTTGGCGAGGGTTCTTTCTTCGGAGATTTGTCCATCCGAAATATGGATTTGGCGGCCACATTTGTCGGCGAGATCTTGGTCGTGAGTTACGATGATGACCGTGATGCCCTTCTTTTCGTTGAGGCCAAAGAGTAATTTTTGAATGCGTTCGCCGGTTGCGGAGTCGAGGTTGCCAGTCGGTTCGTCAGCGAAAATAATTTTTGGATCATTAACGATGGCGCGGGCAATACAGACGCGCTGTTTTTGGCCACCGGATAGATCGTTGGCTTTGTTTTTAGCTTTATCGTCCAATTCTACGACTTTCAGCGCTTCCATGGCGCGACGGCGACGTTCGCGGAAGCCGACGCCGGCCACTTTGAGTGGCAGGATGACGTTATTTAGTACGGAATCATTAGAATTCATGAAGAAGCTTTGGAATACGAAGCCGAATTCTTTGTTGCGTAAATCGTTGAGTTTGCCCTGGCGCAGTTTGCTAGTATCTTTGCCGTTTAGTTTAATGGTGCCTTCGGTCGGCTTGTCTAGTAGTGCCAATAAGTGCATTAAAGTAGATTTGCCGGAGCCGGATTTACCGATGATGGCGACAGATTCACCCTCGTAAATATCGAGGTCGATGCCGCGGAGGGCTTCAAATCTTGCGTCACGTTTGCCATACGTTTTGCGTAGGCCACGCACGCTCAAAAGTGGACGTTTACTCATAAGATATATTTTAACACGCTACGCTTATGTTTGCGAAAAGCCAAACGGGAAAATACAATAGTTAAAAATCGTACATTAAAAGGGGGTGGCAAAATGAACAATTGGGAAAAGCAGACTTTGTTTAACGATTTGGTCGCAAAGTATATAGTCCATACAGAGGTTGGTACGGTTGAATTACCGGTAGAAAAGCTGATGAGCTTCCACGAGGCGGCCGGATTACCGACCAATGAAATGAGCTTCATCTCTTTATGTTTGCCCGGCACCGAAGAAGATATTTATAACTTCATCTTGGGCAGTTTCTCGGATGAGGATGCTACGATTCAGGTTGATGGCGTTTATTTCTATGATGAAGAAACGGGTGATTCGGCTGCGACCGGTTACGGCGAAGATTTCTTGCGGATTTTGAAGCGTTATTTGGCTAATGGCCAAATATACTGCAATGGCGAAATCTTGGTAGATCAATTTGGGCGCGCATGGATTATGGCATCAATGTCGGATGATATTTGCATTAGCCTCGTAATGACCATGAGTCCAGATAAGATGGGAGTTCCGATTTATACCGATGATTTGAGCATGTCTGGTCGTTTGTGGTATGACGGCAAATCGTTTTACTATGCCCCTACGGCAATCTACTATACGGAAGGTTATTTGCCGAGCTAATCCCTGCCCCGACCTTGCGTCGGGGCAGTTTTTTGTGGTAAAATATAGCGCAGATTGGACCGTCGCCAAGCGGTAAGGCACTGGGTTTTGGTCCCAGCATTCGCAGGTTCGAATCCTGCCGGTCCAGCCATTTAAGAATGATTGCTCCTAATTTGGGAGCTTATTTTTATGAAGGAGGTATATGGATATTCTATTCACAAATTAAAGTTAGGGAGCGTGGATGGAAGGAAGTATATCATGCTGAAGAATTGGTGGATATTGCCGATAAACTTTTAGCGATGCCAAAATGTTCAATTTTAAGAACGAGATTTGAAGACGATAAGCACTTTAAGGAGCCAGAATGAGAAAACATATAGATTTGTCAGAAGAAAAACTTAAATCTATCAAAACAGATGATATTATTGCGATTACGCTCGCGGCGGGCGGCGCGATGGGCGATCCAAGCGCGATTGAATTAGTTGATAAAAAGTTGCGAGTCTACTATACGCACTTTGGCGAGATTGATAACAGTAAATTAAAAAAGGTGATTCCATTTTTGGATACTCTGCGGGTGGCTTTTGATGATATTGAAGGCGTCGGCGATGATTGGGCTGGACTCTATGCTGGGTACGGAAATTATTTATTTGTGCGACCAGAGCTAAAAGAACCGATTCTTCGTTTCGTGGAAGATAATTATGGCGACTCCAAGTTATCTTTGACTGTCGAATTATATTCGCATTGGTATGATGCGCTAGAAGCCGTAAAAAATAACTAGCTATCGGCATCTTATGGGTTCGGCTATCGTGATATAATTTTTGCATGGACGATAGAGAGAGGCTAAAGAAGCTACACTTGCGCATTGGTCTAGGTTTCGGAATTGCGATTTTGATTTTGATTGGGGGTTTTATCGTGATTGAGCTTAAAACTCCACATAATAATTTTTTCACCACGGAAATTGAGCGTTATTTTTATTCGCGATATGGTGAAGAATGCGAGTTTTCTTTTAGCAATACTAATGATGAGAATATTACTGAAGTCCACGTAGAAAAGTGTAATTATAGTGGAAAGATAGCATCTTATATAAAGGATGAGAAAACGGATGATTTGGTGTCAGTACTTGCGCCGGATATTTTTTCGAGTTATGCGTCCGACATTTCGGCCGCTACTCACGGTGCAACTGATCATGTGTCATATGCTTCTTATGTAGAACTAGATAAAGTTAGATGGGGACATATTCCAGAGCTGGATGACGTGTTAAGTGGCGTGACGTCTATTCAATTTGATTTAAATGATTTAGAACTAGATAAAGAAATTCTGCGTGGGTTAGATAGTTTTGTGCGAAATAATTTTAGGCTATCAGTTTTATCGTATGATGGGGTGTCGGAATATTATCTTGTAGTTAGAGTTAAATTCAAGAATGAATCAGTTTATTTATCACCCTACAATAGCAAAGTATGGTCATATGACGAGAATGGTAAAAAATCGCAAGAATATACATACGATGAGTATTTTAAATAAGGAGGTATATGGATCAAGATGATGAACAAATATTGAAAAATCTTGAACCATCGGAAGACGACGAAGATTCCGAAGAACTTCTTGCGTGTGGCGAATAGCTATTTGATAATTTCGACGGTGCCACGTTTGCCGTCGATTTTTACCGTGTCGCCATCATGGACCTTAGCGGTAAGGCCACGAATGCCCGCGATTATAGGAGTGTCGAATTCGCGTGCGATGGTGGCATAGTGTGATAAGGCACTCCCCTCTTCGACGATGATGGCATCGGCGATTGGAAAGATGGCAGTCCAAGCTGAGTTGGCGTGTTTAGTCATCAGGATTGCTCCATTTAAGTCAGTTTGGCGAATGTCTTCTATGTATTTAACTTTGCCAGTGACTGTTTTGCCGCCGCATGCAGCGCCTTTTAGAGGACGGGTTGTATTTTTTGCGGATATTTCTTGATGATCAAGAACTGAAATCATGTTTTTGGCATGTATGTCACCATAAAAACAGAGGCGGTGAGGGCTATCATGTTTAGAACTGGCTAAATATGTGTTATGACGGTCTTCGATGCGGTTTCGGATCGTGTCTATAGTGTATTTGCCGTGTTTTATGATGTCAGTAATTTCATCTTTTGTTAGATAAAAGACGTCAGTTGGATTGCGAATTAGGCGTTCATTGGTTAAATTTTGGCCTATTCGCAAATATATACTGCGTACAACGGCAAAGACTTGCGCACGGCGGAAATGAAGTGCCTCTCTATTAGCGATGAGGGTTTTGGTTTTTTGAAGGAGATACTTAACGCGCGGTCGGTCTTGGCCTTTGAACTGATTAATGAATTTTTGTTCAATAGTACGGTCGTGATGTTTGTGTGAATTGAGGGCTTGGGGATAGTTCAAATATTGTTTAATGATGTCAATTAATAATGCGGGATTTTGGCGAATAGTAAGTGACTCGAATTTTAGTTCATCGGGCGCATCTGCGGAATATTTTTCGATGAAGCTTTTGATTTTTGAGAAGATGATTAATTTATTATCCTCTAGTTCGTAGACGAGTTGTTCTGTGTCGGTATCTTTGAATAATTTATAGAGAGTTGGATCGTGGCGAATTTCTTTCGCCAATTTGATTAATTCTTCATTACGATTTGCGGCTTCGATGTTTCCGAGCTTGCTGATAACTTCGTTTACGACTCCTTGATAATTAAAAATGTTTTGTTTTTTCGCTATTTCGAGCAAAGAATTATAGGTCGCGACAGTAGCGATGTTATTGATGATTGGCGTGGAATAATAGTTTAATATATCATTCTCTAAATCTTTATAAACATCTAACAATTGCTCATTAGTATAGTTTTCGAATGAGATATTTCGATATGGCCGAATTGCACGTGCGGTTTTTAGGATGAACCGATGATTCATGGTTTTGATTTTGAAAAATTTATGTGCAAGATGTGGAGTGATTTTTGTGTTCCCTTCGCGTGCGCGGCTTGGCAACAAAGATGCTATTTTTTGAAAATGGTTTTCGTTGCAGTATATACGATTGTCGAAAATATATATTAGATGATCCAGGCTGTCTTGGATATTATCAATACTCTCATCGCTGATATGAAAATCATGCAGTGTTTTTTGATATGCGTTGCGATATATTTCGCGTGCGAATGAATATGTGAGTGGTGTTGTGGCGCCATAATAATCTTCGGAAAGCTTACTATTATCTAAGATAGTGCGCGGTTTTAGTTTGTCCAGATGGGCAAATTCAACCATTGGTCGCGATTGGAGGATATAAATATCTTGGCCTTTCAGCGCGAATTCGATGCATCTTGCGATGCGAGGACTAAAGCCGGCCTCAATTTGCTGTGCCGTATCGTAAAGTGAAAGGATTGTGTTGTCATCAAGGCGAGCTTTACGTTGAGGATTTTCGTTTGATACTTCGCGCGCGGCGTTGACGGTATAGTCGGAGCTATTTTCTTTTCCGCTAATCATGTTTTCGCCGGTGCCGGTTACAACTGAGATTAGTGTTTCGTCTGGGTCGTGAGTTTGTGGGTGGCTAGTGTAAATAATGCCAGCATAGTCTGGGCTAATCATTTCTTGAATGATAACGGCCATACGAATATGTGGCGTAATCATTTTATGTTTTGCGCGGTATTCCATCGCGCGGCTAGAAAAACAAGAAATGTAGCATTTCTTTATACATTCAAAAATATCGTCGTCTTGTTTTTGATATAAAAATGTATCTAATAGTCCCGCAAAAACGTGTGATGTCATATCTTCGTCGATGGCGCTTGAGCGTACCGACACTAAAGCCATCGGCGAAAATGTTTTAGCCATCTCATTGCGAATTAATTGTTTAGTAGATTCGGAAAAATGTGTCGCTTCAATAATCTTGACGATTTTTTGACGGTTTTCTTCATTGAAATCATTTATTAAACGAAAGTATTCATCATGACTTTCGTATAAAAAATCTAAAAAACAATCGGCAGTAACAGCAATCCATTTTGGAATGTTGATATTCATATTTTGCATTTGCGCAAGGCTGTATGCTTTGCCGCCAATTTGTGTCGGGATTGGGCGTTCTTCTTCAGGATTATAAACTAGCATTATTTCTTCCCCCGTTTATAGCAATAAATACCAATCGATATGAGGAGCAATATGATTATGCTAAGCCAAACTTCATAGTGCTGAAAAATTTCTTTGCCGCCGTAAAAATAAAAATAGAATAAATTTGCGAGTGGCAAAAATATAATTTTACCAAATGGGAATAGCTCCCAAATATAAACGATGCCAAGAAGTAGTACGGCGAAGACGCCGAGGTGTTTATAAAAAATGATATTTAGCGCGAGGTATACGATGGACAAAATGGCTAGTAGTAAAAATAGCCCATTTTTAGAAATAAAACGTTTTTTGTGCGAATGACGATTGCTTTTATAGTGATAAATGTCGTTATTAATGCGCATGATATACGCTAAAACTAGAAACACTGAGAATAATTGTGCAATGGCGGCTAGATCGAAACGATGTACAAGGTTTGCTGTAAGAAGCGCAAAAAGTAACGCAAGAGTAGCATATATTAAGAATCTATACTGGTAGGTAAAGTATTTGATTAGGTTCATATGCTTTGATAATTCTTATGCTTATTATATATGAAAAAATCAGATAAAATAAGTAGTATGAAAGACCTATCAAATGTAAATGTTCAACATGTCCATTCGGACGCAGTTGATTATTTATTGTTTCCGGTATTTATGCGGTACGGCGTTGTGGCTATTAATGCCATAAAAGGCCGGCAAAATTTGAGTTATTCTGGTGAAGCCGCCATTGAATTCCAGAATCTTTGCAAAGCGGTTGGTGCCGATTTTAATAAAGTGGTTTACATTAATGAGCAAGTACATGGCGATACTTGTGTGCGCGTGGATTCGCCAGACCAGGAAATACCGCCATGCGACTGTTTAATGACGAATGTTCCTGGAATTGCTTTAGTCACACGCGAGGCGGACTGTATTCCTATTTTGGTTTTTGATCCAGTTCATCGCGCGATTACAAATGTGCATTCTGGTTGGCGAGGTACGGTCAAGCACATTGTGCGTGTAGCAATAGAAAAAATGAAAAATGAATATGAGACGAATCCGGCTGATTTAATGTGTGCGTTGCTGCCGAGTATTGGTGCGGATCATTTTCTTGTGCACGATGATGTGCGCTTGCCATTTGAAAATGAATTTAATGTTGTAAATATTCAACCGCTCAATGATGGATATTTGCTCGATGCGGTCAGCTGCGTGAAGGAAGATTTACTAAAGTCAGGTGTCTTGCCTAGAAATATTATTGACAGCGAAATTTGCGCTACTTGCGAAGCTGATCAGATAAATTCGTGTCGGGGTGGTGCTGGCAAAATGCGTAATGCGGCTGTGATTTTTATAAAGGAGGAAGATGAAAAATAAAAATCAAAGTGCATTATTTTTGGCTTTAGGTGGCTGTTTGATTGCTGTAATTGTGTTATTTGTAGTTATGATGAACCAAATGAGACCGGTCGAATTATCGACGGACGAAACTAGTACTAGCGCGAATGAAGATATAAAACACGAGGATGCGGAGATAAAGACTATTGCGATAACGATTGGTGATGAAAAATTTACTTTACAGCTGGCAAACACGGCAGCTGCTGAAGAAATTGCGGCGGCGACGCCTTTCGAGTTGCTAATGAAAGATTTGAACCATAATGAGAAGTACTATTATGGTGAGAGTTTGCCGACTGCAGAGTATGATGTCAAAACAATTCATGCGGGTGACGTCATGTTGTATGGCGACAATTGTATAGTTTTGTTCTATAAAGATTTTGAAACGAGTTATCGTTATACAAAAATTGGAAAAATAACTGACCCAACCAAATTGGCCGGTGCGGTTGGCGATGGCGACATAAATATAATATTTACAAAACAATAAGGAGGTAAAATGGCAAAAGCATTGGTAGTTTATTTCTCGCATGCGGGTGAGAATCCAAATGTTGGCATAGTGGAAGTTGGCAATACGGAGATGTTCGCTAAGAATATAATTGAGCAATTAAAAGCCGATGGCCACGAAGTTGATGAGTTTAAGATTGAACCTGTAATTCCCTACCCAGAAGGCTACGATGATTGTGTGACTAAGGCTACAGAAGAGCGTACGATGCAAGATCGTCCAGAATATCAGGGCGATGTAGACCTCGAACCATATAGTACGATTTTTATCGGTTATCCAATTTGGTGGAGCGATATGCCGATGATTGTCTATAATTTTCTTGAAAAACATGTCTTTACTGGCAAAAATATTGCCCCATTTTGCACGAGTGAGGGCTCTGGCGAATCTGGCACGTTTAACACGATTGGCAATTTAGCTGTTGGCGGTTTAATTCAGAATGGTTTGGCGATGCCTGGTACGCTTGCGCGTCAAGAAGGCGGCAAGGAACAGGTCCAATATTGGGTTGGCCAAATGGGTATTTAGGGCAACAAAAATACCGCCGTTATCGGCGGTATTTTTTTATATCTTGCGATTGCTTGTAAGAATACTTGAAATATCGACGAAAGCGAAAATGACTATCATTGCGCCGAGTAATTGGAACATAATGTCTGGAATCAAGATTTTGCCAAGAATACAAAGTACGCCACAAAGAAGCCCAATGCAAGCAAGGATGAGTGGTGTTTTGAATGAATCTGGATGTGATTTGCGGAACATCATGGCATCTTGAATGCGCAACATACTTTCGAGAATAATAAAGATACCAACGATGAAGGAAATTACTTCTTTAATGAAGTTCATTTGCGTGCAAAGAAAAATGCCAGCGACCAATAAGGCAATGCCAGTAATGAGTGCTGGCACATCGCTCGCTTTCTTTTCCTTTATACGGAAATAGCCGACGAAATTAAAAATAGCATAAAGAATAAATAGGATGCCAATGGTCATTGAAATGATATTTGTGACTGTGCCGGCCCAAATTAAAAGTGAGATGCCGAGTGCGAGCATGATGATGTCGATAATGATGGGTGGTGCAATCTTCTTCGCTTTTGGTGCGTCTTTAACTTCAATCTTCATTATTTCTTTAGACATATGCTTCCCTTTTCCTTGAGCCAATTATAGCATTATTTGCGTCGCCGCGCTTCAAGCCATTCTGGAATTTCAGTAAATTTTATTTCTGGCATATAGTTTATTTCGTCTTCAGTCACATCAAATAGTTGCTGATAGACGATTTCGACTGATCCATATTCAGCATCTTTCATATCAAAACCGAGTTCGTTGGCCAGCTTTTCGACGGCGGCGGCGGATTTTCCTTCAATTTCAATAAATGGTGGTACCCAAGGCCAAGTATCTATATCAACTTCCACGCCATCTTTTACCCATGACTCGCGGTATGTTTCTTGGAGAGCTTTGGGCTCGCCAGCGAGACTAGTTAAAAATTCAATTGCGTTATTGTAATTGTCAACTGTGAGGCAAATTTCTTTCATACCTTCGATACTGCGGTCATCGCAGTGCTTGAAAGACATGGTGATTTGATTGCCTTCGTTGCGTACGCGGTAGTATTCATTGGGTTTTTTGCTGTCAAAAACTGCACGCTCCATTAGGATTTCTGGGCGCACTAATTCGGCACCGATATTTTTAAGTAATTTACGGATATTTTCTTTGTCTATGTTTAAAAATTTGGCTTCAATTTCTGCTTTCATGATGAAATTATAACAATTTAAGGTATTTTTGAGCAGTTTATGAGATAATAAGGTTAAGCGTAATAAGGATTATTTTGATGAAGCGTAAAATGATCAAGCGTTTTAGCGTTTTAGGTTCGATAATAGCCGCATTACTAATCGTACTCGGATGTAGTTCGTCTTTTTATTTTAGTGCAAAAGCTACGAGTTCGTCTGGTGGTTCTTCTTCGAGTAGTTCCGCAAAAGAAAACGAAAAACCTGACGACAGACAACCTCCAGAAAAACCGGATGGCGAGAAGCCGGACGGTGAGCCGGGTGAAGGCGAGAAAAAAGTTAAGATTAATTACAATGGTGCGACAGTTTTTTCGGAGGATGCGACTGATGAAAATAAATCTTATAGTAGTAACACGACTCTGCAAAACGCAATTTTGGTTTCGGGCGGCAATGTCATAATAAAAAATCCAAATGTCATAAAATCCGGTGCAACCACGAGCGAGAATGCTGATTTTTACGGTACGAACGCGGCCATTCTGGCTTACGGAGAAGCCAATTTGGAAATATCTGGCGGTTCTATTAATACAAAAGCGCAACATGCGAATGGATTATTTTCATACGGTCCAAGTGTAGTAACAATTTCTGACGCGACAATCTATACTAGCGCGGCCAATTCTGGCGCGATTATGGTAGCCGGTGGTGGCACATTGACTGCGACTAATATAACGGCTACTACGGATGGCGATTCTTCTGCACCAATTCGCAGCGATCGCGGTGGTGGCACAATGACCGTGAATGGTGGCACTTTTACTTCTAATGGTGTCGGTAGCCCTGCTGTGTATTCTACGGCGAATGTCAGCGTAAACGATGCAACTTTGGTTTCAACTAAGAGCGAAGGTGTAGTAGTTGAGGGCGCCAATAGCGTTTCGCTAAAGAATGTGACTCTTACTGACACAAATAATACACTGAACGGCAATAGTGAAACATATAAAAATATTTTCATTTATCAATCGATGAGCGGTGATGCGGAAGAAGGTGCTGGTGTTTTCTCGGCTGCAGATTCAACTTTGGTGACGAATAATGGTGATGACTTCTTTATTACTAACACTAAAGCCGAAATCAACTTATCCAATACCATCATCACGCATAACTCTACTGGTGCGTTTTTGCGTGTGCAGAGCGGCAAATGGGGCTCATCTGGCGAAAATGGCGGACAAGTCACATTGAATGCTTCTGACGAAGAATTTTATGGTGACATTGTGTTGGATAATATATCTACGATTGAAATAAACTTAACTGAAGGCAGTTATTACCGTGGTACTTTGAACGGTGGCAATACGGCAAAGAGTGCTACGATACATTTATCGAAAGAATCCGTATTTGTGCTTGAAGGCGATTCATATATTGAATCGTTGACGAATGCTGATGAGAGCAACGCAAATATTTACTCAAATGGTCACAAACTTTACGTTGGCGGTAGCGAAATTTCCGTTAATACGGGTACACCGCCAGAAGGCAAAGTTGGCAAGACTGGTGTTGTGCCAGAGGATGATGAGAAAAAAGAAGGCGACAAGGAATCCAAACAAGATGACATGAAAATCTGGCTAATTGCTGGAGGCATTGGTGCTGCGGTGATATTGGCCGTTGCAATTGCGGTCATTATTCGCAAGAAACACCATAGAACTCCACCGATGACCGGTGCGGCAGTTGGTCCAGCTCCGACGCAGCCAACTCCTCCACAGTCGCCATATCCTCCACAACCACCATATCCTCCACAATCGCCATATCCTCCACAACCGCCAATGGCATAAAAAATAGCTCCCTCGCGGGAGCTTTTTGCTAGAGCATACCTTTTTTCTTCAACCAAGCTGCTACGCCGAGCGAAAGAACGATTGATCCGCCCAGAATGACCCAGGCCGAAGCGTGATTGGTGCCAATCTCGCCGAACCAGACGTTCATGCCGAGGAAAGATGAAATGATAGTTGGAATTGAGAGGACAATCGTGATGCCGGCAAGGAATTTCATTACATTGTTAAGATTGTTCGAAATGACAGTAGCGTAAGTATTTGTAATGCTGGAAAGAATCTTGCGATAGAGGCCAGCCATATCGATAGCTTGATGCGTTTCAATGATGGTATCTTCAAGTAGATCGGCGTCTCCTTCGAATAATTGAATTACGCTGCCATTACTTAAGCGCTCTAGCACGCCATCGTTCTCTTTAAGTGAGGTAGTGAAATAGACTAGAGTCTTTTCGGTAGCTAACAGATCAATTAAATCTTCGTTGCGAGTAGACTTTTGAAGTGTGTCCTCTTTGGCTTCGATATCGCGATAGATCTCGTCGAGGACGCGCAAATAACTGGCGGCGGCGGCATTCAGGATTTGAATCAAAAAGCGTGATTTTTTGGCTGTCCGGAAATTTTTCACGGTATTTTTGCGAAAATCATTGAGAATAGTTGTGCCTTTGGGTGCAATGGTAATGAAATAATTATTATTTGTGATAACAATGCCGAGAGGATAAGTTACATATTTATCTTCTTGGCTGATGAAGGCTGGTACGTCGATAACAATTAAAGTGGCGCCTTTATCTGTTTCGGTGCGCGGTAATTCGTCGTCATCGAGCATCTTGGCGAGGAGATTACGGTCGACGCGAGTAATCTCGGCCACGCGGTCAATCTCTTCGTCTGTGGGCTGCGAGAGGTCAATCCAACTATCTGGTAGTATTTCTTCAATGCGGTCAAGCTGTTGAGTGTGAATGTTAGACTTATAACATTTGAGCATAATTATTCCTCACCTATTTTAATTAACTCATATTTTGTTGTGCCGAGACCAAGACTTTCGGCATAAGGTAAAATTTCGCGGCCGAGGCGGCTATCAATACGCTCTTTAAGTTGTGCCGCGCCGGGATCGGTGCTAGCCCAAATCATGTCGATAAAAGCTTGGTCGTTGGCGACTGGGTCGAGGCTAGCCACGATGCCAAGGTCGCCCATGACGGGGTCGCCCTGGTGGGCATCACAATCGCAATCGATGGAGAGCGCATTCATGACGGTAATGTAGATGATTGGTTTGCCCTGCTCTTTGAGATAATCGGCGACGGCCGTAGCGGCTTCGGCCATGGATTCGATGAAATCGATTTGTTCGTTTTTAACCATCCAACAGAGTTTTGGGCTTTTGGTTTTGCCGCAAGAATGGATGTAGGCTTTACCATCACGCGAGGCGATGCCAATGGATTGGTTTTTAAGATTGGCACCAAAACCACCCATCATGTGTCCTTTGCCATGGGCTAGGTTAACAATTGAATCGTAATTGGCAAAGTTTTTACCGATAAGATCATATTTTAGGTGTTTTCCATTATGGACCGGAATTTCAAAATCACCATCGGCATCCATAATATCAACATCGGCAAAGCTAGTGAAACCGTGTTTTTCGGCAACTTCCATGTGATCTTTGGCGTTGTTGCGGGCGCCACCGTAGGCTGTATTGCATTCAATGATGGCACCGTTAAGGCTTTTGACGAATGGCCCAATCAAATCGGCTTTGAGATACCCTTTTGCGCCGTCTTCGCCGGTGGAGACTTTTACGCCCACTTTGCCCGGCAGTTCAACTCCAAGTGCTTGGTAGATTTTGAGTAGCGCATCGCTGGTGATGTTTTTTGTAAAATAAACTTTAGCCTTATCCATAATACTATTTTAGCATCTTTGTTATAATTTAAGATATGAAGAAACGTACGAAACTGGCCGATCGCAAATTGCCGTATTATACCAAGGGTGAAGAAATCTTTAATATGGTATCCCACATTGTGGGGGCGGCGTTTGGTGTGGTGATGTTGGTGCTTTGCACGGTCTTTTCGGCGGTTCATGGAAGCTTGGCGGGCGTGTTGTCATCAATTGCCTTCGGTGTTTGTATGATTATGCTCTATACGATGTCGGCAATTTATCATGGCTTGTCGCCGCGGCTTAAAACCGCAAAGAAAGTAATGCAGATATTTGACCACTTGTCGATTTTTTTGCTGATTGCTGGCTCATATACACCGATTACGTTGTGTGGCGTGATGCGCGCGAACGTGCCACTGGCCTGGACGATCTTTGGCGTAGTGTGGGGGATGTCGATTTTAGGGATAGTTTTAAATGCAATAGATATTAAAAAATACGCAGTTTTTTCGATGGTTTGTTATATCGCTTTGGGCTGGTGTATTATTTTGTCTTTGCCTGATTTGATTAGGACTTTTCCGCCATTAGCAGTTGTTATGCTGTTCGTTGGCGGTGTTTGCTATACGGTAGGGGCTATCTTGTATGGTATGGGGCGCAAGATCCGTTATATGCATTCTATTTTTCACTTACTGGTGGTGGCGGGTAGTATTCTGCATGGTTTGATGATTCTACTCTTTGTGTTGTAGAATAAAGATGACTCCAAACTGTTTGAGAGTTGCTGTTTATCATTTTTCTACTATCTTTTTCAAAGGGGGTATAGTCAATGAAACAGAAGAGGATTAACCAGCTAATTGAGGACAGCGGTCTGCAAGGCTTCGACTTCGCAAATGACAGCGCTGAAGTTAACTGGGTCGTCGTTTTACATGACGACAAAATGCTCGCTCGGCGCACTCTGACGACGGATGATGGTGATTCCATTGAGTGTTTCGCCGTACCTTACGCCTATATGGACGAGACGGACGAGTTGTATGAGAACATCGTCGTCGACTTCGTGGAGACTTGCTACGGCGTGATGGCGAATGGTTCCGGTGAAGATTTGGGTCTATTCCGCGATTATGCCGGCGCAAATGACTATGATCTGGCCGAGCTGCTGTCGTTCTTCGGCCGGGATTATGCGGATTTTCTGAACGACATTTTCTTCTGGTATTCCGTGTATCAAGAAACTGATGCGCTGTTGACCGATTACGAAGATCGGGCTGGCGAACAGATTTCGATGTTTTCCGAGGAGGAGCGTATCGCGCAAAAAGTCATCTGGCACTTGGCTGACATGGATTTAACCGTTGAGACGGACGATGGCGCGATTTACTGGGAATTCGCGGTGGCGCGCGGGCGCATTTGGTTCCATCGAGTCGATATTGAGGTTGACGATGATTTCTTCTGTGTGGACCCGAGTTTTGGCTCAATTGATCCGGAGGATGAATATGCATTTGACGCTTTGCGCGATGCGGTGGTGGCCGACTGCAACGACGAGTCGAAGTTGAGCGTCGAGATGGATGAAGAAGTTTTGGAGTTGCTCGATTTGGGACTCGAGGATGATCCGACATAAAGATGGAGATAGTAAAAAAGCCCCGGCGCGCGCCATGCACCGGGGTATTTTTTAGCATAACTTGCATTATTCGGCTGTTTGTGATACGATGATGTCGGGATAAGCGCCCCCCCGCTTATCCCTTTTTAGATAGGATGGGGCATTAGCTCAGTTGGCTAGAGCGCCTGCTTTGCAAGCAGGAGGTCAAGAGTTCGAGTCTCTTATGCTCCACCATTTTTTGTTGTATGACTCAACATATACGTATTTTTTATATTTATTGTAAGCGCTAGGATGCTTCTAGTTTGAGTCATTAGATATTTATCGGCCTTCCTTCGTTGAAATCTGCGCCATATATGGGCCCATGAGGGAAAGTCCATCTACCATTAATCAGTTCTACAACGTGTCCTCCCCCGTCGCCGTTTTCCCCGATACCAACCACCCTTCCGTCATCAAGCTTTACGGTCGAGTTGAGTTGATATTTTCCTTTTGCGATGCCATTTATAAATTGCATTTGGTTAAGCATTTCCTCGCAATTTGGTGCTAAATATCTATTTTTTATTTCTAATTCTGGCGCATAGAAAATGAAATCGCCTGGAGATGCTAACTTTGTCGCGGCGCTATCGCCGAGAAGTTCTTTGGATAATTCAGAATTAGGATGGCGAAAAATGAATCTTTTCGTAAAATATGGCAGAATGATTTGATCGATTGTAGCGTGCGAATTACAGATAATACTTACATTGGCACGATGGCCGTCGTTGCGCACGAAGTGCCTGGTGTAAAAGTTCTGCAAGAGATTTGGAGAGTCGGCATAGTTAATATCAAAATCGTTATCAATCAAAACGAGAAGAGGCGCATTGGTTACTTTCTTGCTTTGAATTAGTGGATAGATGCTATTTAGGCCTTCTCTTTGCTCTGCGACAATATCAAAACGTCTTTTGCGTTCTTCTTCGTATAGGGCGTAAAGCTCTTTAGTGGCGGCAAGATTCTTTGCGATTGGCCTAAAAAGATATTCGGTTTCCGCAAATTCTAAAAAGTCGTTGGAAGAATCGATTATCAGGAATTTCAGATCGTCGGGGCCTAAATGGTACATTAGAGATAGCATAACTGTCTTAATGAAAGACAGCGCACCGGTGTTTTCGATATTGCCAGATGAAACGAAATAGTTTGATGTTGCTCCGGGTGGATAGGAAGCCGAATAATCTCTGATAAAACTTTGAAATGCTAATTCTTGCGTATCCTGGTCTTCACCGATAGGGATGGGGAGATATCGACTACTGGTGCTTATGTCGATCTGCCTTAGTGCATCTTCCAAACTTATGCTCATGTAATAAGTTTAGCATAGACTATACTGCTAGTATGATTGTAGCGCGCAAGATTATTGAACTCATGCTTTCTTGTTTCGTCAATTTAAGTTATCTTGACTCAGTAATCTAAAAATGAGATCTCAAATGATCGAAAAAATAGTATGGTGGGTTGGAGCAGTATGTGGACGATATAAAATGATGAAAAAACTGAAGAAATAATAAAACCGAGCTAGTTTACTTAGTTGAAAAGATAATAAACAAAATAATTATAATGACAATAATCACGATTATCCATGCTCTGTCTGAACTTCCTGAGTAATCAGAAGAAGTGGAATAGTTGTTGTTTGGCATTGTATACCTAGAGCCACTAGTTTCGCGAATTATCGCCTTTGATATATCATATTTACATGGGTCATAAACACAATTCTAAATCACGTTTTATCTCTGCTAATTCAAACAACCGTAAATTTTGCCCCATTATTCAGCGCCAAAAATTTTGTTACGAGACTTACGAAAAAGCCAAGAGGGCTTGTGAGTACTCAGATAATCCTCAGCGGGTTTATTATTGTAGTTTTTGCTGCGCTTATCACACTACGCACTATTTGAAAAAGAGCATTGAGGGCACCAATTACTTGCATGAACGCGAAAAAGGTTTGCGCAGGGCGATGTATAGCGATGGCAAGGTGCTTGAATTGAAGCATATTTCCCTGCCGACTCAAACGATTAGGCGTGCGTTTGAAAAAAATTATCATCCCGTAGTTAAAAAATATTTAGTCGAATATCTGGATGCTAGTAGAGACGATATCGCGCTTTCGGATCATGAACTCAAAGATGGTCTTTCAAAAATGCTAAAAGAAAAAGATGAAGAAGTTTTTACGGAAACTGCAAAGTGGCCGTTTTGCGATTTTAAATCGGCGATGGTATTTTACGCTTTATATTATGTGCAGAAACAGAAATTTTATTATGGTGATGTACCGGGTGATTTAATAAAGATATTATTTAATGAAAACGATTTTTCTGCCGATGCTCGCGATGCGATTGAAGAATTATATAGTTTAGGCCGAATTATTGTAGTAAATGAAGATAGCAGTGGTAAAAGATTCAAATTTGATACTTTTTCTTTGACGACTAAAAAGGAGCCCTCAAAGTATTCGAGTATTTTAAAAGGAGACGAAGAGATTGACGATGATCCGATGATTAAGGCGGCATTGTCTACGGATTATCATTCGGCAGTAAAAGAGTTATTAGTTCAACATTTACGCGAGAATCGTTTTAATGAAGAAATGATTCAGGGCGAGAGGTTGAAGGCTTATATTAACGATAGTATTTTGCAAAACCCTAAAGATGAAAAGGCACAAAAAGCTAAAGAAGAAACGCTAAAATGGCGTTTTAGTAAAGAAAAAAGAGCTTGGCAATTTCTGGCGCTTTATTATTTCAGCATGATAGGGCCGGTTTTTATGGCTAAACCCGGGGATATAGTAGATCGGCTGTTTGTGCAGGGTCCGCGTTCAAAATCTTTCATGGGGGGAGTGAAAAATGTATTTTATTCAAAATACCAAGAAGGCAAACTTGTAATTACTGGCATGAAGGGCGGATTGCCGCGGTACGAATTGAAAGATTAGCGTATTATTAACGCCTGTGGAAAACTTTTTGTTGTCTGTGGAAAACTTATATTAAATACAGGTATAACCGCCATCAATTGGCATGATGAGGCCGGTGACATATGAGGCTTCTTTGCTGGCTAGGAAAATTGCGCCAGCGTTGAGTTCCCCTTCTTTGCCATAGCGCTGCATTGGCACGTGGGTTTTGGCAAATTCTTGGAATTGGTCGGTGTCTAGAGTCTCGGTAGTGAGTTCGGTATAGAAATAGCCTGGACAGATAGCGTTGCAGGTAATGCCGTCCATGGCTAGCTCAGCGGCGACGGCGCGAGTAAAATTCACTACCCCGCCCTTGCTGGCGTGATAGGCGATGGTATGAATTTCGGTGTTTCCAACTAAGCCGTACATAGATGCAATATTAATAATGCGACCATAGTGGTTTTTCTTCATAATGGCAGCAAAGGCGCGCGTAACTTTAAAGACGCTAGTAAGATCGGTAGAAATCGTAAAGTCCCATTCTTCGTCCGTCATCTCTAGGACACCATTGTTTTTGGCGGAGCCAGCACAGTTCAGCAAGATATCAACTTTACCAAATGTCTGTTCGGCCTGTTCGGCGGCGGCATTAATACTGTCGGTGCTGGTAACGTCGCATTGGACGGGGAGAACTTTAATGTCATATTGATCCTCAAGTTCTTTTTGGAGTGCTTCAAGGCGCTCAATGCGACGTGCCATAATGACTAAATCTGCGCCCTGAGCGGCAAAAGCGCGCGCCATTTGGCGACCAAGCCCTGACGATGCGCCAGTAATTGCGGCCACTTGACCATGTAAATCAAACATAAATTCTCCTCTTTTTTGTTAATTCTATTGTACAATAAAACTAAGATGAAAGTCTTAAAGTTTATTGGGCGATTGATTTGGTGTGTGATAGCGATTTTAGCGATTGCACTAGTGACTTGTGGTGTTTTGGTGATGTTCTTTGGTTACAGCGGCGAAAAATTGCCATGGCGTGTTGAGACGGAAAGCGCCAACCAGATTTCAAAGTAGTGTTATACTTAAGTTAAGATGAATAAGTTTGGGAAAATAATTGCTATTATTTTGGGGATTGCTATTATCGCGGGTGGCACTTGTGGGGTTTTAATTTTAACAAAAAACAGTACTCAGCGCCAGGAAGTATTGCCAGCGCCAGAGCCAGAGCCGATTGTGACTAGCGCAAAAATGCGTATTCTTTATGCTGGTACGACTTTTTGGGGGCGTCGGACTAATACGGATGCGCGCGCGTCGGAATTAGGTGTAAAATATCCGTTTTCGCAGTTAGGCACTTTAGAGCGCGATAAATATGATGCTTGGATTGCTGGCTTGGAATGCCCAGTTACAGATAATGGACACAACAAAGCCGAAGAAGAAAACATCTTCAAGTTTAATTGTGACCCCGATTATTTGCCGGAAGCGGCAAAATATTTCACGGCTTTCGGGCTTGGTAATAACCATACGGATAATCAAGGTGGCGGCGTTGGGTTGACAACTACGCGTAAGTATCTCGATCAGAATGGAATTCAATATTTTGGGACGCCTAAATATAGTGGAAATGTCACTAGTGAATTGGCACGTGACACAAAAGAAGCGTCCAATTGTGATATTGTCGTATTGCCAATTAATATTAGCTACGATAATGACGCGACTGAAAAGATACAGATGCCATTCGGCTTTTGTTCAGCCCATGGCGTATTCGGTGTGCCGGCGGAGGATTATTTGCAGAATATGAAAACTTATTCGGCGCTAGTGCCAACAATAGCTATGCCGCATATGGGTGCTGAGTATAAATCTGTGCACGATACATTGCGTCAGAATGTCTATCGTAAAATGATTGACTACGGCGTAGATGCGGTAATTGCGGACCATCCACATTGGTCGCAAGACGCTGAGGCTTATAAAGGAAAACTAATTGTTTATTCGATGGGTAATTTTATGTTTGACCAGACTTTTAATAAAGAAGTAGTTCGTTCAGCAGCGATTGAGGCAAATGCAGAAATTAAAAACGCTGAGGCAATTGATTTTAAGGCTTGGAATACTTTAGGTGAAGCTTGTTTGGCCGAAAGAGCCAGCTGTTTTGCAAAAATTAAAGAAGCAGAATTGCCCCGTTTGCAGATTACTTGGAAATACGATTATCACGCCACGACGTCGGCGCAAAATAGAATCACTCGGTTGGGCTCGGTGGCTGAACAAGCCGAAATGGGCGCTCGCCTCAAATGGGCGGCAATTCCAGCCGAGATGAAAGTGTCTAAATAGATTCGAGATATTCGAGGTACTTGCGGACAGCAAGATCGGCTGAATCGTCGCCGGATGGCATATAAAGTGATGGCGAGCTGTTAATCTCGATGATTTTGTCGCCAAAGAAATCAATACCTACGACTTTAAGACCGGTGAGTTCGGCTACACGTGCGGAAATATCACGTTGGTCGGCCGGTAGCTCGATGGTTTTTACGGTGCCGCCCATGCCGATATTGCAAGTGGCGCTAACGCGGACTTTTGCGCCCTGCTCCGGGATGTCATAGGCATGCCCGCCAAGATAATTTAGGGCACGAGCTTTGTCAATGTAGGCAAGATTGGATTTGTAAGCTTCGGTACGGATGGTGTTGTTTTCGATGTCGATAAGTTCTACGACTGTATGTTTCCCATCGCCTGTCACGGCGGCAGGAATGCGCTCAAACGCAACCACGTATTCGCCGTTAATATAGATGGCGCGAATTTCGTTGCCATCATAAAACATTTGCTCTTGGGCGATTACGGAGTTTTGTTCGCAACGGGGCGCAAGATCTTTAACTATACGCTCAGCTTCGTTGGCGTCTTTAATATCGGTATAAATATCGCGGCCATGAGCACCAAAGGTTGGCTTAATAACGATACGGCCATGTTTAGCGATGAAAGCGGCTAAATCTTCATGGCGCGCATCGATAGTGTCTGGCTGTGGAATATTTGCGGTTTTTAATAGATGAAAAGTTGCGAGTTTATCGCGAGCGATATTGCAAGAAAAATCGATACTGGTTGGCGGCACGGAAGCGAAGATTCGAATTTCTTTGCCGTCTGGGCGAGTGGCAAATAAAATGCTAGGGCCTGGGTGGTATAATTTTTCGATTTTGGGCCAACTACGCTCTTTGGCGCGTTGCTGCAGAGCCTTCATAGTCATTGGCAATTCTTCAGATGGGATATTATAAAAATCAATCATAATTACCTCGGGCGGCTAGCGGCTACTTTATGTGCACGTTGCTCAATACGATCGTTTAGCACTTCTAGTTTGCGAGCTTTGCCAGTTTTATTTTCAATAGCTTTCATGATTAAATAATCTGCTACGCGTGGGTTCTTGGGCAAAATTGGGCCATGGAGATAGGTACCGATACAGTTTTTATATTTGGTGCCTTCAGTCATGTCTTCGCCATTGTTGCCAGAGCCGGAAACCACCGTGCCAAAGGCGAGTGTGCCTTCTTTTAACGTGGTAAGACCAGAATGGTTTTCGTAACCGACAATTTCGCCGAATTCTGGTGTATTGATTGTGATATTTCCAATCATGCGAGTCGGGCCACCTTTTGTGGTAATGCCAAGAATATTGGTGCCTTGAATTTTTTGTCCTTCAGCAGTCTCGAAATATTCGCCAAAGAGCTGATAGAGGCCGCAGACAACCAAGGCTGGTGTGCCGGATTCGATTAATTCTTTGAGCTGCGGTGCAATGCGAATGAGGTCTTTTTCGATTTGACTTTGACCGGAATCTTGGCCGCCACCGCCGAAGATAATATCAACATCGTCTGGAATTGTATCGCCTGGTTCGTGCGCGATGACCCGAGTTCTAATATTGCGCCATTCGCAACGTTTGCGCAAAGCGAGAATGTTGCCATGGTCGCCATATAAATTCATTTCTTTTGGATATAAGTGTAGGATTGTTAGATTCATAACAAACTCTTTCCGGAGATTATTTTACGAATTTCTAGCATTGCTGTATAAGTGGCAAAAATGCGTTTAGGCTTTTTATTGGCGGCGGTAAATTTTTCGACGGCTATAGTTAAGTTTTCTTCTATTTTTTCGACCTTTGTTTCGTCATATTTGAGACGTAAGGCCATGTCGGCTGCGCGAATGCCGGAAACCATTTTGACGTTGGTGAGTTTAGAAAAGTCGACATTCCAAAGCCAAGAAATGTCGCGGCCATCGGCAATGTTGTCATTAATAGCAATCATATAATCATGTTCGTCGTCAACAAAACTGGCTAGGCTAAGCTGAAACGCGCTTGGGTTTTTGACAAGTAAAATCTCAACTTCGGCGTCATTAATTTTGAAAACTTCCCCGCGGCCAAAGGCGGATTCAACCTTGCTAAGCGTAGCGATGAAACGGTCGTTCGGGACATCTGGCAAAATCGTGTCTACGAGCGCGAGAGCGCCGGCGGCATTGTAGGCATTGTAGATGCCTTTTAGGGTTAAATCGGTATGATATTCGGAACCATTAATACGGTATGTTGCTTTTTGGCCGTTAAGCTTTTCGAGTGTGACGTCGGCTGGTTGACTAGATGCCTTAATGTCTGTTTTATCTAGTAGATTATCGTCAGATGGGAATTTTTTAAGTAGCGCATCGGATAGACCGAAATATACGCATTTTTCGGCTTTGATTTTACTAATGCGCGGATCTTCGCGGTTTAGTATAACGGCTTTTTGAGCGTTTTCGGCGACTTTCTGAAGCAGTTCGGCAGTATGATCAATCTCACCAAAACGATCAAGCTGGTCGCGTTGGACGTTTAATAAGAGCGCATAATTAATAGGCACTACCTCGCAAAATTTAACTGCATGCGCTTCGTCTAGTTCGAGTACGGCAATATCATAATTAAATTTGCCGCTGAGTTTAATATCTTTTAGGATGGCGGAAATGACGCCGCGTACGAAATTACTGCCAGTTTTATTGGTGAAAACTCTTAGGCCTTCAGCCTGTAATAATTCGGCAACAATTTTAGTGGTGGTAGTTTTCCCGTTTGTGCCCGATACCACAACGACGCCGTATGGTAGTTTTGATAGGACATTGCGAACGAATTTTGGGTTAGTGCGCTCGATGACGAGACCAGGTAAAGCGGAGCCGCCGTTGCCGCGGAGACGGGTGACTTTTTGGACGCTTTTACCGAGGAGAATACTTAGTTTTTCCATGATTTTCGTGGGCTCCCGAGTAGTTTTTTAAAGTTGATACGCGCGGTAAATTCAATTGCGTTTTTGCAGAAAATATATGTTGCTAGTTTCGCCAACAACGCGCCCACGATGACGATGTCGACGAGGCCTACCCAGAATTCCCATTCCGCGAGACTACCCATAATGGCGCGTAGCATGATAGACATTGGCGCGCTTGGCGGGAAGTAAGTGAGGAAATACATCATGAATTGGTTATCTTTGCCGGTAAAACTGCCAAGGAAGAAGAGCGGCAAAATGACCATAATAATGAACACGCTTGAGAATGAGTTGGCGTCTTTGGCGGTTGGTGTCATGGTGCCAATAATGATACAGCCGGCGGTAAAGAGGAAGTAAGATGCCAAAAGTAGGAGCGTGTATTGTGCAATAGAAAGCGCGTTAATGCCTTCTTGGATAAACTCTGGGATGACATTGTAGTTGATGCCAACTTTGTATAAGACGAGAACTGGAATTACGAGTACAAGTAACTGAATCAAGCCCACAATCATCAAAGAAATAATTTTCCCGATGATTAAGTCGCGCGGTTTAATACTAGTCAGCATAAGTTCGCTGATGCGGTTCTCTTTTTCCTCAGTCATAGCAACTACTAGGCGGTTACCGAGCACGACGATGAGAATATAGAAGAGAGCGAGCGCAATGACTGGGCCGGAAAGTTTGCCGATAATTTCGTTGGTTTCAACGACATGACCATCGGTGGCATCGAAGTTGATAGTTTCGTAGTTGATGGCATTTGTAATGATGGAATAGTTAATAGCGGAGACTTCGGCGGTGGCGCGGCGTTGGAGTGCGTAGGCAATTGATTCGGAATAGTTGTCGAGTAGGGTGACTTTGTCTGGCTTAGTGTAGATTTTAACGGTCAGATTTTCGCCAAAATTATCTGGGATAGCGTAGAAAACGTCAATTTCTTTAGCTTGGATGGCATCAATGCCGGCTTGTTCGGATTCGTAAGGTTTAAAGCTTTGTGTGCCGCCATCGACGAGTTCGATTTCTAGATTGTCGATAATGTCGACTCCATCATAGAGGCCAAGCTGCATTTTGGTGGTGTCGGTGCCGGACATGAAAACTTCTTCGGCGGAATAACCGCTCATGGCGGCAATGAAAATATAGAAGCCAAATAGCACCGGAATTAGGATAGCGGCAGCCCAAAAGCTAGGCTTTTTGATGCTGCGCATAACTTCAAAACGAATTACTTCAAGGGTTTTACGCATTTTTTAGCTCCTCTTCCTCTTTTTCGCCATAGATGTCGACAAAGATTTGATCAAGTGATTTATTGCCGAAGGATTTGCGAACCTCAGCGACGGAGCCGTAGGCGCGTGCCACGCCGTCTTTTAATAGAAGAATATGATCACAAAGGCGCTCAACTTCGTCCATATAGTGCGTAATCATGATGATAGTGCTGCCTTTTTGGTGTAGTTCGTCGATGATTTCCATCAATAGACGACGGTTGACTGGATCAAAACCTTTGGTCGGCTCGTCTAGAATTAGTAGCTCGGGGTCGTTCATAAGGGTGATGCCCAGCTGAATTTTCTGCTGTTGGCCCTGACTGAGTTTGTTGATTTTGGTTCTAGCATGATCTTCGAGCCCGACGCGCTTGAGATAATTAAGACACCATTCTTTGGCATTTTTGAGGTCCTTGAGATGCGCAAAATAGAGCATCACGTCAAGGACTGACTCTTTCTTATACAAACCACGCTCTTCGGGGAGATACCCGACTTTAATGTCGCCACCAGCCTTGAATGGCTGACCGTTAATAAGGAGTTTGCCACCGGTCGGCTGATACAGATTAAGTAATGCGCGGATAGTAGTGGTTTTACCGGAGCCATTACTACCTAAGAGGCCAAAGATTTCGCCCTTCTCTACACTAAAAGACAAATCTTTTATGACGACCTTGTCGGCGAAAGACATTTTGAAATGTTTGACGTCGATGAACGCGGTTTTATTATGCTGCATATTGTATATTATTTTAGCATTTTAGAGGTGAATACGGTAGTAGCTGATAATAATTGAATTTATGCTTTTTTATCTGGCAGTTGACTGTTTTGATTGGGGTATGAAAGCAATTATTGTGCTAGTTTTGAGTTTGTGTTTGACGACGCTTTTTGGTGGGCGAAGTTTTGCGGCTTCTTGTGTAGATATTGAGTTTGTATTTGCGCGCGGTTCGGGCGCTGCCTACCAGCAAAGTGATGAATGGCAGGCTTTTCGTCGTGTAATGACAAAAATGGCAGATCGAATTAGTATGGCAAGCTATCGTTTTGTGGATGTAGACTATCCGGCTGTGGCCGTATCGTCTCCCGGTGTGGCGGTGGGGGCGTATATTTCGGCGGGAAAATATTATCAATTTGGGCGCAGTGTTTCTGCGGGCGTAAGCTGGTTGCAAAATTATTACAATCGCACAATGTCGGTCTGTCCGATTACGCGTTGGGTGCTCGCGGGTTATTCGCAAGGTGCTATGGTAGTAGCTAATGCAGTGCGCGGTTTTCGCCCGGACCGAGTAATATATGTTGGCTTGATTGGCGATCCGCAAACTTATCTGCCTGAAGGACGTGGGCTTTTGCCGGATGCTTGCCTGGGGCGGAATTATTCTGGTTATAGGGTATATGTGCCAACGTGTCGGACCTATAAAGGCAGTTTAGGAGCGCGAAATCCTTATCAATATGGAGATTTAGTTGGTAAGTATGGCTTATGGTGTGCGCGAGACGATTATATATGTGGGAGCTCATCCTCGCTTTTAAAGAACGCCGGCCATACGCAATATATTAGCCTAGGTAGTTACGCGCAATTATCGTATTTGGTGCAGCAAAAATTAACTACTTCATACTTTGAGCTTGCAAGCGTCAGAATGGCGGTGCCGGAATCGGAAATATACGCTATTTTAAATCAAGAAGAATATTTTGGTCGTCCGGACGACATTATTACTTTGTCAGCGGCTATGAGTTTCAGCTTCGCGGGTGAAATAAAGCGTTATGAATGGGCAATTGACGATGGTGATTTTGCGATAGGTGAGGATGAAATATCATTGGTTTTTCCATTAGGACAATATGAGGTGCGCTTGCGTATTACTGATCGGGTTGGCGCGCAGGCGGAAGCGGTAGCGCATGTGTCAATTTTGGATGATTTCACAGAGGTGCGTTTGGCGGCACCGGTAGTACTGGCGGAGCGCCAAGCGGATGCGGTTTATTTTAGTTGGCATGAGGCGCCCGTGGGTGCGGCATATCTGTTGGTACGTTTGAATAATCTAGATTTAGATTACGTGTCAGCGGGAGAATTAGTGGTTGGTGTACATGATTTAGAAATAAACGAAGACGATGTTTTGAGTGTGGCTTGGATGGATGATGATATGAATGTGGGCGAAGAATATGTGGTGCGCGAGGTGGATGTGCCGGAGGTAGAAACATTATCGCACGAACAGGAATTGCAGCCTAAAGATTCGAATGTCGAAATACAAAATGCTCCACAAACTGGCATTAAGTCTGGCTTGATTACTGCGCCGGTTGCGATGATCATAGTTGGTGTTGTGCTGATAAAAAATACCCGCCACTTGCGCGACGGGTAGGTGCGAGGCTCCTCCTAGCCTTCAAACAGGGTCCAGGCTAAGGACGAGGTGTCGAATTCGAGTCGGCAATTGGACTTGCCGATGACGCATTCGAAGATGTGACGGGCGGAATCCCCGACAAACTTGATGCGCTCGCTGAGAGTCTCAGTGATTTCGACTTCGTCCTCACCTCGCTTGCGGAAGTAGAGCGGTTGGCATGGAATGCGACTGTAGTTGAACAGCGCCATGACTTCCACTTTCTCTCCCTTTTGAGCTGGATTGTTAATATTGTTCATAAATTACTCCTTAAATTGATTAGATTTTTGGAGTCATTTATGTGAGCCATGGTTTGCGGCTCGGTGCCACCCGTACAATGACAAGATACGGATGACGGCGTATACTCCGACAATCAGTGACCGAAGTGTGATGTCGTGCTTTCATTATAGGGCGATGAAAATGCTTATGGTAGTCTTGAAATGCGAGATTTTTTCCTGCCAAATAGCGTGCAAAACCCCTGTTAAGCCTGTGGAAAACTATAAAGAAAATGTGTCTAAAAAACGGAAATGCATCGCTTGGTAGCGATGCACTTGCGTATAGCTTGCCGGATTTACGGAGGTGGATCACTTGGTAGTCATACACCTGCGCCCTTGCAAACTCAATAATTACATTATAGCACACTCTTGCAAAAAAGTCAATAGTATTTTGCAATTTTAGCCAATTTGGGTTGAATTTTGGAGTTTTTCAAGATAATCTTTGCAATCTGCTTCAACTGCGACAACGATGGCGAGCAAGAGTGGTTCATTAGATGGGTCTACGGTATATATGTCGAGCGCATCGCCGACTATAGTGTTTTCTTTAGCCATAACGGAGCCAACTTGGCTGTTATTTTCATCAATAATTGCGTAATCTTGGCCAATGATATCCCCTGTTATTTGCCAGTTTGGGTTAGAAAGATTATAGAAGAATTCTTCCCCGTTGCTGACGCGTCTTAAGGTATGGCTCTGATCGCCGATTTTAATATCGTAATTCGGCTTAAAACCGAAAGATTGTTGTGAAATCTGGGCAATTTTAGTTTGTCCTTGCGAGATGATAAATTTGTGCCCAAGGGCAAAATTACTCTCGTCTACGGCATATTTCTGTTCTTCGGCGGAACTGTAAGCGAAGAATGTATTGTGAAGAGACATGTATTCTTGGCGTAGGAAGATATGCATAAGCTTATTTTACCATTTTATCGGTGGCATTTGCCACTCCGTTAACTTGTCGTTGCATTTGCTAAATGGTTTCGAGCCAAAGAAGCCGTTATGTGCGGAAAGTGGCGAAGGATGGGCGGATTCAATAATGAAATGTTTAGATTGGTCGATCATCGGTTTTTTACTGCGCGCATCCCTGCCCCACAAAATAAAGACTAGATGTGGTCGGTTGTCATTGAGATATTTGATGATATGCTCGGTGAAGGTTTCCCAGCCTTTGCCGCGGTGGCTGCCGGCGAGGTGGGCTTCGACGGTGAGGGTATTATTAAGCAACATCACCCCCTGCTCCGCCCAGCGCGTGAGGTCACCATTTTCTGGAATCGGTGAGCCGACGTCGTCGTGAATTTCTTTAAAGATATTACGCAGTGACGGCGGTAAATCAACGCCTTTGTGTACCGAAAAAGCTAAACCATTGGCTTGGCGTGGTCCATGATACGGATCCTGGCCAATAATGACGACTTTGATGTTGTTTAAATCGGTAGTAAAGGCAGAAAATACCTGTTGTTTGGGCGGATAAATGGTTTTGTGCTCGTAGGCGTCATGCAAAAAGGCGGATAATTCTTGGAAATAGGGTTCGGCGAATTCGGCTTGTAGGATGGGCTTCCAGGATTCGTGCATGGCTAGACTCCAAATATTTTTCTGAGCGTAGTTTGGATCTCGTCGGCACTTGGGCTGGCGTCAACGGTTTGAACATTGAGGTCTTTGGCGATATGCAAATAAGCTGCGTCAACTTTGTGCTGAAAATCGCTGGGTTTTGATTCAAAAGTGTCTTTGGCGGAGTTGTCGTCGCGGGCATTTTGGCGGGCGAGGCGAGTTTTTTCGTCGAGAGTCAAAATGACGGATTTATCCGGCTTAACGTAGCGTTCGGGCATGGCTTCTTTAGTAATACGGATGATGCGGCTGCGCGAAATGCCTTGCCCGTAACCCTGGTAAGCGAGTGTGGACCACCAGTTGCGAGCAGAAATAACGTAGCCGTCGCGCTTGAGGACTGGTTCGGCGAGTTTGCGCCACAATTCTTGACGGGCGGCCGTAAACAGCAGTACGTGCGTCATCGGTTCAAGGTTGTAGGTTTTGTCTTTGATAATACGGCGGAGTTCATGCGCAGCATCTAGGTCTCCGTCCGGCTCGTGCATAGTGATGACTTCTTTGCCCTGGGCGCGGAGATAGCCGGCGAGCATCTCGACTTGGGTAGATTTGCCAGTGGCGTCTTGGCCTTCAATCACGATATACATTAGGCTTGCTCCTTATATTTCATGTAACAGTGCGCGCAGAGGGCGCGGTATTCGATTTTGCTGGTGCCGTCAATTAAAATGTCGGGGCCGTCAGTGACGAGTTTATTGTCGAGCCAGCGGGTGTTGAGCGTGGCTTTGCGGCCGCAATCGCAAATCGTCTTGAGTTCTTCGATGACGTGGGCGATTTGGAGTAAACGCGTGGCGCCTTCGAAACCGCCGTCGGTGAGACGGAAATTGAGACGTAAGCCATAGCAGATAACCGGGATGTCGAGTTTGACGACGACTTCCATTAATTGATCGGCCTGTTTGGGAGTGAGGAATTGTGCTTCGTCGACTAATACGCAGCCAACATCGGCGTAATCTTTTTTGATGCGGTTATAAAGATTCGTGCGGCGGTCGAAGCAGAAGCTGGTTTCGCGCTCAGGGCCGATGCGGGTTAATAGTTTGGTTCCATTTTTAGTATCAGTCAACGGTTTAATAACGCACACTTTATGCCCACGTTCTTCGTAGTTGAACGCGACTTGTAATAGCTGCATGGTTTTACCGCAGCCCATGGCGCCATAGCGAAAATATAGCTGTGCCACAAAAATCCTCCTTTGTTCTAGTGTAGCACTTTAATATTTTAATTCGCTAGTTTCGCCGGTTTGAAGATTTTTGGCGATGAATTTACGACTTAATACTTCGTCGTTGCCAATAACGACGGCGTAATCAGCAATTTTGCCAGCGCGGTTGAATTTATCACCAAGTTTGCGATCAGACAGATCGATATCAACAGCTTTACCATCGGTGCGCATCTTTTCGGCAAGTTCGAAAGCGGTTTCATATTCGTTGGCCGTAATAGGTAGAATAACATAATTAACTGGGTTGCTAACAGCCATGTTTAGTAGTTTATATTCGCGCAAGATGAAGAATAGACGCGTGAGGCCGATAGAGCCGCCTACGCCTGGGAACTTTTGTTCGGTAAAGTTGCTGGCGAGATTTTCATAGCGACCGCCGCTAGCAATGGAGCCAATTTCGCGATAATCTTCGAGCATCGTTTCGAATACGGTGCCAGTGTAGTAATCGAGGCCGCGAATAATCATAAAATCGATGATGTAGTTGCGGGTATCTTTGGCTTCTAGGATATTGGTAACTTCTTTGAGTTCAGCAAGGCCTTCGGCGACGGCATCAAAACGGATACCAAGAATGTCGTGCAAAGCAGCCTCAACTTCGGTGTAGGAACCGGATGTAAACATGAATTTAGAAATTTGTTCGACTTGCTCTGCGGAAAGGCCAAGTTCGCGTAAAGCGGCGGCGCTGGCTTCAGCTGGGATTTTTTCGGCGTGGTCAATGATGCCGGAAATCTCGGCGGTTTTATCACTAAGATTGAGCGCTTCAAGCAGACCAGCTAGAACCTTGCGGTTGCTGACACGAATAATCATCTTTGGCAGATTGAAAGTTTTGAGCGCGTCGTAGATGCAAGCGATAACTTTGGCGTCGTAGCTAATTGGTAGCTTTTCGCGACCAATAATGTCCGCATCGCATTGGTAAAATTCGCGAAAACGACCACGCTGGGCGCGTTCGCCGCGGAAGTTGCGGTTAATCTGAGTGACTTGGAATGGAAATGCGAGATCATTATTGTGCTCTACGACGTAGCGGGCGAGCGGCACAGTGTGGTCAAAGCGCAAAGCTTGGTCGGGCGCATCGGCGCTTTCAGCGGTTTTGCTAACCATGTAGATTTGCTTTTCAGTATCGCCACCAGCTTTGGCAAGGAGAATGTCGGTACGTTCAATGAGCGGAGTCTCGATGTTTAAAAAACCATAATGATGATATACGTCGCTAATGTTTTGCTTCAGCTGATCAAAAACAGCCTGTTCGGTTGGTAGGAGTTCTTGCATGCCACTAAGGGGCGACGTATTATATTTTTTCATATCTATATTTTAGCATATAGATATAGGATGACTAGAGGTCGAGTCCGCCGTAGGTATTTAATTTTTCGCCGAGATTGCTGCGGCTAGGTAGTTCGATGGTGAAGAATTCGGGGTCGAAGGATTGTTTAGGATATAGGATTAAGTAATCGGTAGTAGATTCAACAGTGCTTTGTTTGCCATGCTTTGATACGTCTAGGCTGATGTAATAATCGTCAAATGTCCAGACTAAGATGGCATTGTATAGATTTTCGTCATTTTTTTGGTCGTATTTTTCGGTGATCCCCTCTACGATGAGGTTTGGCTGGCCAAGTTTTTTCAACACGTCATTCACATCGATGATGATGGTCTTATCACTATCTAAATAGACGTGATTACTTGATTTACAAGTACTTGGCATCATATCGCACATCTCTTTAAATTCACCTTGTGATAGATAAAAACCGCCAGTATAAGTACTCTTAGCGTTTGTTGTTTTGATTACGTCATGAATGCCAAGATTGATTAGTCTAGTTGAATACTTAAATAAGAGGACGCCCGCGACGCCGACAATGACGAGTATTAAAATGACGGCTAAGGGTGATATTTTTTTCTTTTTCTTAACTGGGACAGTGGGCAAGGCGGGCTTTTCGGTTTTTGGGCTAGGTTTTGCGGCAATTCCAGAATTTGGTGTCGGATAAATTGACGACATGTCCGGCTTGGTTTTTGGGGCTAATGGATCGACATTGATGTTCGCGTTTGGCTTGTTGGGCTCCATATTTTTATTTTAGCACATACGTATTCTGATGTTTGATAAGAATAGAAAGGTGTGTTATGATACTTTCAGTGTGGCTCTGTAGCTCAGTTGGTAGAGCAGAGGCCTGAAGAGCCTTGTGTCGACGGTTCAAGTCCGCCCGGAGCCACCATTTCGTAAAAAAAGACGCCCCGTAGGGCGCCGTTTTTTATTATTTTGCTTTCTTGGATTTTTTAGCTTTTTTCTGTTTCCCGGTTGCGATAGCGGAAGCGATAATACCGAATAGTAAGCCGCCCACAATGAAATCAGTGAAGTATTCCCAGTTCCCCCCGTTTATTATTGAGAAGCAAGTACCGAAAGTGACGCCAAGACAGACGCCGATTGGTAGCCAAGTATTCAAGGCGTCTTCTTCGACTTCGCTATCTAAATCGATTTCGAGCTTCCCTTTCTTTTTTGGCGCTTTTTTGTTTGCCATTTTTTCTTTCCTTTCTTTTTATAACATCCAAGTAAATATGTATTTATAATCGGCGAATTCAAACAGCCAGAGATATTTGACGGCGGATTTTGATGAATTCATGTTTGGATCGTTACTGAAATGGTGAGTAGTTTCTGGATATTTGAGACCCCAGGCGCGGAAATTTTCGGTGGCATCGTTAATAATCTGGGTGCTAGTATCTTCGTCAATACTTTCGTATTTCAGCGTTTTTGGCTCGGTGAGCTTAAAGTTTGTGAAGCCCATTTCTTTGAGTACGGTTTCAAGATCTTTATCGGTTTCAATGGCGTGCTTGACGCTACTAAATTGGAACCAGCCGTAATCGTTAAAGTTAAAGAAATCATCGTTAACACTGCGGCCGGTGGAATTTTCGCGGCCGAGCTGCATATAATCGATGCCATTCTGGGTGTTAGTACCAACGTGCTCGACAGCATAATTAACAATATCATGAAGTTCGGTCAGTTTTTCCTCTTCGCCATAATACTTCCAGTAGGCAACGGCGAAATCGTTGGCAAGCTGTTCTTCGTCAACAAAACTGAGTTTATTCCCGTTGTTGTAATAAAGTAGGCCATGACCTAATTCGTGAATGACATTGTACCATTGGAAATAAAGGCGAAAGCGTTTCTCGGTGTTTTCGCTACCCATAGCGGTAGTAACGTTGGCTTGATCTTCGGCGCTACCTTTGCAATAAAACGCGGTAGTGATGGAATATACGCGCGGTGAAATGAAATAGAAGATTATTAATAAAATAAAAACGACCGTAGAGACTAGAGGGCCGAGTTCAATTTCGGTTTTGCCGATTTTGATAGTTTTCTTTGGTTTTTGATTATTGGTTTTGGTTTTTGGAGATGCTTTGCCCATAGCGTCCTTTTTTCTTTATTATGCATAATCTTTATGTTCTTGTCAAGGAAAAAGCCCGCGGTGCGTGAGCGTCGCGGGCTGCGTGATGCGTGATGTTAATACCAGAAGTTGGTGTACCACCAGCTGCGGAGTTTGGCCATCGGACCGGTTTTGGTTGGATTGACCGTGGTATTGGTGCCATTTGGCGTGGCGCGTTCTACACCGCTGGAAAGCGGCCTCATATGGTAGTATCCGGGATACCACATATAGCTAGGGTAGCGACCAAACCAGCCGCCAAACCAGCCACGTGGATGCCCGAAATGCCCCCAGCCGAAGCAGCCACCAGGACCGCGACCGGCGCCGAATCCCCATGGGCCGGGTCCGTAAGGACCATAGAAGCTTCTGGGTCCCATCATGCCGGGTCCCATCATGCCGGGACCCATCATCGGGCCACGAAAACCCATTGGACCATACATGCCGGGACCAGGGCCAAACATGCCGTGCCCCCAAGGGCCGGGACCGCCATGACGACCAAACCAGCCGCCGCCAGGACCGGGGCCGAAGCCGCCAGGTCCGCGTCCGCGTCCGGGTCCGCCGGGGCCGCCAAAGAAGCCGCCACCGCCGAAACCGCCGCCCCCGGGTCCGCCAGGACCACCGCCGGGGCCGCCTGGGCCTCCCCCTGGGCCAAAAAACATCACATTGGGTGAAAGAGCGATTGTTCCAGTCATAGCGACTACCCTCCTTTCGAACAATTCACCTTTCATTATAGCACACTTTTGATAAAAAGTCAATAGTAGCTTATGCTTAATCGCTGGTTTCCCAGATACAATTAATAGTTTTGCTAATAGTAATGTCGTCAGGACGGAAAGTGTCGTCGATATTGCGGATTTCGGATTCGATACCACCAAAATCGCCGCGGATGGCGGATTTGCGTAACATGGCACCTTCGTGCATTGATTCATGATGTGGCGGCATATCAATGTCTACGCGGATACAATCACGTAGGTGCTTTCCGGCTGCTAAAACAAGAGTCTCAGCCTTGAGTTTGGCATCATTATAGGCGTCTGCTAGGAGCTCACGTTCGCAAGATTTTGGATCTTTGAGGCTAAAATCGATATGGAAACGTGGCGCACCTTCCGTCTTTGAGGTTAATACAAGTAGTTTGGCGAGGCGTTCTTTATCAAAATCAAATTCAAGTGAGGCATATTGATTAAAGAAAAAGCCGTCTGATACGCGTTTAGTGAGATTTTTGCTGAGGTCGGCTTCGGTTTGAGGGTCGATGCGATTAGTATGGAACTCTTCATGAATGCTATAGGAACTAGTTTTGAAATCTTCAAAAGTAAAGTCGGTATTGTCGGCGATGAATTGTAGGTATTCCTTCACGCGTTCAACGCCTTTTTGGAGAGCCTCATCGTAACTAGCGGCATGTGTGCTAAAACTGACGGAAGCTACAATTTGATCTGGCGCGAAATCACGCCGGGCTTCGCCCTTAGTAAATATTTGCATAATATCTCCTATTTATAATTAAATTTTATCATATTGCTTATGCTTGAAGGTGCCTGGAAAAATGATAAATTATAAGATATACTGAGGGGGATAATATAAGGCAGTCGCTCGTTTGGAGCATACATTATGATCTAGTACTATTCTCTTTCGGTAAATATCTAAGTAAAGGAGAATTTTGATGGACACTAAAATCTTTGACCTCATCGTTGCGGAAACCCGCCGTCAAAGTGAAGGCTTGGAGCTAATTCCGAGCGAAAACTATGTTTCTCGCCAAGTCCTAGACAGCATGGGCTCGGTGTTTACCAATAAGTACTCAGAGGGCTATCCGAATTTCGACGGTTTGGATGGTGATGACGACCAAGTGCTGAAAACTACTTCTGAAGATTTTCGTTACTATGGTGGTCAACAGAATGTCGATAAGATGGAACGTTTAGCCATTGCGCGTGCACGTCGTTTATTCCATGCGGATCACGCGAACGTACAGCCACACTCGGGCGCGCAGGCGAATAATGCCGTGTATAATGCTTGGTTACAGCCGGGCGATACGGTACTTGGCATGAACCTTGGCCATGGTGGTCATTTAACGCATGGTTCGCCGGTAACCCAGAGTGCGAAAATCTATAACTTTATCGCCTACGGTACGAACCTTGAAACTGGCGATATCGACTACGATGAATTAGAGCGCTTGGCGCGTGAGCATCAACCAAAAATCATCTTGGTTGGTTACTCGGCTTTCATGAAGATTCCGGATTTTGATCGTGTAGCGAAAATTGGTCGCGAGATTCCGGGCTGTTTACTGATGGCCGATATGGCGCACGTAGCTGGTTTGATTGCTGGTGGCGTACATCCGAATCCGCTCGAACACGGATTCCATGTGATGACCACGACTACGCATAAAACTCTGCGTGGTCCGCGCGGTGGTTTAATCTTGAGTATGGGGCACGTGGGTAGCCCGCTAAAGAAGCCGGAGCACACGCTGGAGAATATTCCAACTTTGATTGACCGTTCGGTCTTCCCTGGCACGCAAGGCGGCCCGCTGGAGCACGTGATTGCAGCAAAGGCGGTGGCTTTCTATGAGGCATTGCAGCCAGAATTCCGTGATTACGCGGCAAGAATCGTGAAGAATGCTAAGACTTTAGCTGAGGCGCTGAAAGAACGTGGTTTCAAGTTGATTGGCGATGGTACCGAGAACCATTTGATTTTGGTCAATATTATTGATTCTTATGGTATTGACGGCAAGACTTACGAGCGCGCATTGGATCGCATCGGTTTAACACTAAATGCGAATGCAATTCCGAACGATACGCGTCGTCCGTTTGAACCATCTGGGGTGCGTTTGGGCACGCCGGCAATCACCACGCGTGGTCTGGGCGTAGACGAGATGATTCAAATTGCGGACTGGATGCAGGAAACTGCCGAAATTTGCGCTGGTAAACGTGATAAGTCCGAATTGGATACTTTGCGCGAGGAAGTGCGTGCTTTGGCGCTACGCTTCCCGTTACCGTCCGAAGAAAAGCACGAAAAGATGTATCGCTAAAAACTCCCCTGCGGGGGAGTTTTTGTATATACTTAAAATATGAGAAAGTTGCAAATTAACCGAGTCTATCGGCATTTTAAGGGTGATTATTATTTAGTTGAAGCAGTGGCAAAATTTTCTGAAGATAAAAGTGATTTGGTAATTTATCGGAAGTTGTATGACGATGGCTCACTGTGGGCGCGGCCACTTGAAATGTTTTTAAGTGAGGTGGACCATGCGAAATATCCGCATGTGAAACAGAAATATCGCTTTGAATTGCAAAAAATTGATAGTGTAGCGAAAGAGTTTAAAGGATGAGTTTTTCATTTTCGACCACACGCGAATATATTGGCCAGACCGTGACGGCTAAAATCGATCGGCCGTTTGGCTCGAAGCATCCAAAGCATGGCTTTATTTATCCTGTTAATTACGGTTTTGTGCCCGGTACAACTTCTGGCGATGGTGAAGAGTTAGATTGTTATATTCTTGGCGTATTTGAGCCGGTCGAGGAGTTTTCTGGCGAATGTATTGCGGTCATTCATCGCACGGATGACGATGATGATAAGTTAGTTTTGGCCACGCGCGAATATTCCGATGATGCAATTGAAGCATTGACGGAATTTCAAGAAAGATTTTTTCAGCACGAAATTTGGCGTTAAAATGTCGGAGCCGCAACTTCGCTACTTTTTATCCTCTTTCAATCATATGGCTAACGTTAAGCGTCTATATCTTGAAATATGTTTTTTGTTGTCAATTCGAATAAATGTATTACGCTGATTGACGAACGAAAATGAAAACAACGGATGGCTATGTTTAATGTTAGCCAGATGTTTTAAAAAGTATGTCGAGGGTCCCGAGATGGGGGCAAGACGGCTATAAATTCGTACGGTTATTGAGCGCCGATGTGAGTGTAATTTGGTCGGCATATTCAAGTGAGACGCCAAGCGGTAGGCCGCGGGCGAGGCGCGTAATGCGTAAATCTGGATATTTTTCGTGGAGTAGTTTTTCGAGTAAGACTGCAGTAGATTCGCCCTCAACTGAAGGATTGGTGGCGATAATGATTTCGGTAACGGAATCTTCCGCTACGCGCTCGATTAGCTCGCGGATATGAAGTTTGTCGGCGGTAATGCCGTCCATAGGTGAAATGGCACCGCCGAGTACGTGGTAGGTGCCTGTAAATGATTTTGTACGCTCAATGGCATAAATATCTAGCGGCTCCTCTACGACTAATACTATATTTTTGTCGCGCGTGGGGTCATCGTAGAGCGGCGAAATTGATTCGGAGGCATCCATGATGGCAAAAGTTTTGGGGCAAGTCTTGACGCCAGTGTGTAGCGCAGATAATGCCTCGGCGATATTTTCAGAGACGTTAGCGTCGGATTTTAACAAAAAGTAGGCATAACGTTCGGCTGTACGCGAGCCGACGCCGGGTAGACGCCCAAGAGCATCAATTACATCATTCAGCGCTGCGGGCAGCATGTTTTATAGTCCAAGATTGCCAAGTGAGCCCATAAGTGGCTTCATCTTGTCGGTAGCAATTTCCTGAGCCTTAGCATAGCCATCGCGCATGGCGTTTTCAATCCAACGCTCGAGCTCATGGATGTCGTCAAAATCGATTTTTTCTGGATCGAGCTCGACTTTTTTGATTTTGAGTTCGCCGGTTATTTGAATAACGACAGCACCATCGCCAGCTTCAACTTCGACGATTTCGTTCTTAAGATCTTTTTGCGCTTTGCGAAGCTGATTAATCATCTTCATTTGGTCCATAGTGGCACCCATATTACTCTCCCTTGTTTTCAGTGATTTTAGAATATATATATAGTCTATCAGAGTTTTGACTCTTTGGCGATGTGATAATCTGTTTTAGCTCAAGATTATTGTCGGCGTATGGCTTGCCTAGCACCGCCACTTTGACATCCTCGTTGCGTTCGGGAATACTGCTCATGATTGTGACGCTATTGTAGCGCTCAAGAAGCTTATAGAACTGATAATCTTTGTCTGCCTCATCGATTATCAATACATCGCCGGCATGCAAGTTGTTTTTAATAATGGATATATCGTTATTAAAGTGTTTGGCAACACTTGGCGTATAGTGATAGCCAAAGATGAAATGCGTGAGGCCAGATACGACAATCATTAACACTACAACGATTACTGGCGTAGTGCCCAAGAAGTGCGCGTATGGGTTTTCTGGGAATAGCGAATGCCATTTATCGATGATAGACTCTAGGCCGGCGGCGGCCAAAATGGAAATTGGAATAATAATCGTGATAGCAATATCTTGATTGAGGCCGGATGCTAGAATTGCGAAAATAACAAGTAGGCTAACTACCGTATTGCGCGAAGTAAAAAGCTGGTTCATTGAGGCTAGCGCACCGATAATGATTAGTGCGACCGTGGCAAGTCCGAATAGTGGCGCTAGATAAATGCTGTCATAGGCCATACTAAAAGAAAAGAATGGCGCAAAAGCAATGGCGATATTATTGAAATAGTTGCCAATATTAAAATCTGGCATTAAGGTTAGCGTGCGGATGTTGTCTGGCGACATAATACAGCCAATGACGAGTGGCAATAGCGCGATCGCGAAGGCTGAAAAACAGATAATAAGTTGGTATAATTTGAGCTGCTTAAGTGCGAAACGCAGATGCGGGTGAATGAGGCCAGCGATGCCGATGCAGATCGAGACATAAATAAGATGTGGTGTATACATAGAAAATGCTAACGCCAATACGAAAGAAACTACGAGAATTGGCGAAGTGTGCTCGTTGCCAACAATTTTGGAACCAATCCATAAGATTAACGCTAACCAGAAAATATACATAATAATCGGTGTACCGGAGCCAGCTAAAAATAAGAAGGCGGTCGACAGAGTAGTAAGAATGGATCCCACGATTGCAACGTCTGATTTAAACCAACGGTTAAGCAAAAGGATGATGAATAATGCTGCAAAGACGGAAATAATGATAGACGGCAACTTAATAGAATAAAGTGACAGTCCGAAGATGGAGATGCTGATTTTCTGGAGTAGGTAATATGGTAAATTGACGACTTTTTCGTTCGTAGGGTTCGTGAAGCTAATCTCGTTAGCGGCAACAACAGAATCCATCTCGTTTTGGCTAATACCACCTGGCGCGATGCTTGGTAAAAAGCATAGCAAAGCAAAAAATACCAACATTAATGCGGTATAACCAATTTGGAAGCGATAGCGATATAAAAAAGGATTATTTAATGCTTTCACTACATCGTATTTTATCACGAGCGCGATGTCAGCCGCAAGTTTTACTCATGTTTTGAATCAAGTGACATAAAGCGGACACGGGCTTTGTCAAAGTAGAGTTCAACTGCACCGGTGGCGCCGCGACGATGTTTGGAAATAAGCAAATCCGTGATATTTTGGCGTTCGGTATCGGGGTTATAGTAATCTTCGCGGTAGAGGAACATTACGATGTCGGCGTCTTGCTCAATGGAACCAGATTCACGAAGGTCGGATAGCATTGGAATTTGTGGACTGCGTGATTCAACTGTGCGGGAGAGCTGCGAAAGCGCGATTACGGGGACGTCAAGTTCGCGGGCAATTAACTTTAACCCACGAGAGATTTCGGAGATTTCTTGAACGCGGTTGTCCATGGCGCGTTTGCTGGAGCCGGACATGAGCTGGAGGTAGTCTACAATAATGAGACCGATTTCATGTTCGTGGGCGGCACGACGGGCTTTGGTGCGCATTTCCATCACGGTGAGGCCTGGCGTATCATCGATATAAATTGGGGCTTCGGAAAGTTCGGCCATGGCTTCGGAAATTTGCGAGAAATCCTCCCCGCTAAAGTTGCCAGTTTCGAGCTTAAAGGAATCTATGCCGGATGCGTCGGCGAGCATGCGGTTAATTAATTGTTGGCGGCCCATCTCGAGCGAGAATACTAACACAGCTTTTTTATTAATGGTGGCAACGTTGCTGGCGAAATTTAGCGCGAGAGCGGTTTTACCCATGGCTGGGCGGGCAGCTAGAATGATGAGATCGGACTTATGGAAACCGGCGGTCATGCGGTCGAGATCTGGGTATCCGGTTTTATATCCGGCAATTGAGCCTTTGTTTTGATGCAAATCTTCCAAACGATCAAATGTTTCTGAAAGTAAATCTGAGATTGAAACTAGATCATTGTGGACGTTTTGTTCAGAAACCTCAAAGAGTGCATGTTCAGCCTCGCCGAGCAATTCGAGTGTTTCGGAGTTTTCGTCGTAGGCGTTTTCGGTAATATTCGCAGCGGCGGAAATGAGGCGGCGGCGCACAGCGGCTTTATTGACGATTTCGGCATAAGCAGTGGCATGAGCGGCAGTCGGCACGAAGCTAGCGAGTTCAGAAAGATAAGCGGAACCGCCGGCTTTTTCGGTAAGCTTTTTCTTTTTGAGTTCGTCACGGACGGTCAAAATATCAACTGGGCGATGTTTTTCGTAAAGATTCCACATGGCGTTATAAATGTGGCGGTGACGTTCGTCATAGAAATCTTTTGGTGAAACAATTTCCGTAACATCGGGCAAGGATTCTTCGGAAATTAAGATGGCTCCAAGAAGGGATTTTTCGGCATCAAGATTTTGCGGCGGAATGCGTTCGGCGCTGTTTTTCTTTTCATTACTCATCGATTGTGACCTCCTCTCCACCACCCATTAATTCTGCAATTGCCGCGAGATCTGCATCTTGCGTCAAAACCTGATTATTTACTTCAATTGTACAACCTTCTGGCAGGACTTCGGCGATAATACTACGACGTTTGTCGATTTGTTTTTGGTTGAAAGTTTTTTTTGCGTAAATTGTTAATTTATGATCGGCAAAAGTATAATCGGCATCTTGCAAGTATTTAACGATACCGGGTGAGGCATCTTCACAATGCAAGATAATTTGATTCCATACTTCGGCGGCATCGGCGCTGCTGCTAACTTGTGGGATACTCGGTGCTGGTTCTGGTGTGGGCTGAGGCTCTATTTCTGGCTCTGGCGCTGGTGTGGGCATAGGTTTTGGTTTGGGCGCGGCGGCTATAACTGCACGTGGTTTAGGCGCTGGGGCGACCGGAAAAGCGGGTGTTACTGGTGCGGCTGGCGCCGTGAGAGCTAATAACAACTTGACATTTGGATAAGCGTTGCGGCTGACTTCGGTAAGTTTATCCATCAACCCCAACCAAATAGGTTGCGGGTTGTCTAGAATGGCTGTGATGAGATTATCGGCAATTACTTCAGGCTTAATGCCAGAATCAAGTAGACTGGCAAGTTGTTCACGCACACGCGTGGCATCGCTGGCGGCATAGCCGTTTAAGATACTAATGAGCGCGTCTTGGGCTGGCAAACCGAGGGCCTTATTGAGTAGTTCGGCGTCAATTTCGTTGTCAGAAAGCGTTGAAACTTGATCGAGTAGACTAAGCGAATCACGGAAAGAACCACCACCGCGGCGAACGACGATTTCGAGCGCCTCGTCGGTGATATTGATTTTTTCGGCTTTGGCAATTTTCTTGAGATGTTCCAGCATGACGTTCGGGTTAGCGAGCTTGAAAGTAAATACCTGTGAGCGCGAGGTAATAGTAACCGGGACTTTGTAGGCATCGGTGGTCGCCATGATAAAAATCACGTGCTCTGGCGGCTCCTCGAGTGTTTTAAGCAGCGCATTAAAGGCTGATTTGGATAGCATGTGAACTTCGTCAATAATGTAGACTTTGTACTTCCCTTTGCTTGGCGCGATGATGGCCTTTTCGCGGAGGTCGCGGATATTGTCAACGCCAGTATTGGAAGCGGCGTCAATCTCGATAATGTCTAGATAATCGTCCTCAAGCTCATATGGGAAACCGTTGATTTGGTGGGCTAAGATGCGGGCGACGGAAGTTTTGCCGGTGCCGCGGGGGCCGATGAAAAGATAAGCGTGCGCAAGCTTGCCATTTGCGATGGCTTTTTCGAGCACGGAAGTAATCTGCTCTTGTCCAACTACCTCACTCAGCGTTTTTGGACGATATCTACGATACAACGCCTTCATTTATTTCTATTTTATCATATCTTGACGTCGGTGATATGCCCTATTGACAAATAATAATGTTTATGCTACAATTACAGAGTTGGCTTCAGTCAACTTGTTCCTTTCGTTTTTTTCGTTCCCGTGTTGGGAGGTGTAAAACATGGGCGTTCGCATCTGTGTGGGCATTATCGTTTTGATGATATTGGCCTTCTTCTGGTTGCGCATTGACTAACGGAAAAACCATTGTACCTTTAGGTCCTGGTCGTACCCCCAAGGAGGTTACGAGAAAAATGCACGAAATGATCAATATTATTTGTTCCACTATCATCATCCTGTACCTTGTTGTTGACATGAAGCGTCGCAGCCACAAATAAGTGGCGATTCCAGAGCATACAAAAAGCGCCCGGCGTGAAGCTGGGCGCTATTTTATTGGTGATGGTTATTTGCTTTTGACGCGGGTGATTTTCTTCACTTTTTCAACGTTGAGCGCGCCGTAAGTGAGAGCAGCGATTGCGGAGCCAATGAATGGGGCGATAATAAAGACCCATACTTGGCTTAGAGCTTCTCCGCCCATGATGATAGCTGGAGCTAAGCTGCGGGCTGGATTTACGCTGGTACCGGTGAGACGAATACCAAGGATATGTACAAAGGCTAACGTTAAGCCGATTACGATACCGGCTAGATGGCTCTTCTCTTTGTTGGCGGTGACGCCGAGGATTGTGTAAACAAAGACGAAGGTTAGGATGACTTCGACTAGCAACGAACCCCAGATGCCGAGATTGGAAGTAGTGTTAGCGCCAAGTCCAGCTACGGCTTTGTCGGTGCCCGTGAAGGCAACGATGGCCCAAAGTAGTAATGAGCCAAAGAATGCGCCAATAACCTGGAACAAAACGTAGCAGCCAAGATCTTTGGCACTAAGCTTGCCGCGAATCCACATCGCAAAGGATACGGCTGGGTTGACGTGCGCGCCAGAAATGTCGCCAATGGCGTAGGCGACCGCCACAATTGAGAGGCCAAAGGCCATGGCGGTAGTGAGAATATCACCAGAAATAATGGCTGTGCCGCAGCCAAAGAGGACTAGAACGGCGGTGCCAATACATTCGGCGATATATTTTTTGAGATTATTTCTCATATATACCTCTTAATTACTATATACTTCTGATATATCATGTATGATGTTTTTGCGCTAGTCTTGCGGGAATGAAGGTGGTTATGGTAAAATATGATTGATGCTCAAAAAGCAAAACAAACATCGTAAAGCCAAAGTACTAACCAAAAAGCAGGAACAGTCCAAGCGCCGACGTTTGCGTTTGTGGACGGCATTCTTTGCGGCGTTAGCCTTTTTGTTTGTATTCTTTAATTTTACCTTAGCGGTTAGTGGCAGTTGGGATGATTTGAGCATGTCAGCGATATTTATTGCGCCAATCGTGGCGGGTGTGGCGCTGTTGATTGCGGGCATTAATATCGCAAAATATCGTGCCCAAAATTATGAGTTAATTGCGCCGCTTGCTATATTGGGGCTATCGGCAATATTATTCTTTACTGTCTCTGTTATCAATTCAGCGGCAGTTTTTAGTGGCATTTAAAAAACTCCCGGATGCGGCGGGAGTTTTTTGACTATCTAGTTACAAGCTGGCTTCAACGGCGGCCCAAGTGGCGTCGTCATTGTCGGCCGGAATGACGACCGTAACTTGATCGCCGACCTTGAGGCGGAAATAAGTGACAGAAGCATAGAGAATCTTGAACTCTTTGCCATTTACTTCTACGAAATATTGATCATCGTGGCTAGTAAGGGTGCCAATTACGGTTTTACGCTCAACTGGGCCAATTTGCTTGTAGAGGAATTTGCCACTTTCACCAATCGTAAGTTTCAAAATGTCGCCTTCAACGAGTTTGGACTTGGACGCATAGTTGGCTGGAACTGGATAATTTTTGCCATCTGGGCCAATCATAATTTGACCGTCAAAAACGCCTTCGATAATTTTGCCATCAGGGCTATCAATAACAGTACTAGCGGGGGCGGTAATAATATCGCCATCGCCAAGCATTGACGTTAATAATTCCTTTGCTGCAGAAAGGTTAGTTTCGGCCTCGGTCAAGAGGCTGCGCAGCCTTTTTATTTGTTTTTCTGAAATCTCAGACATACCTCGCATCCTGCCTGTTTATATGTTTATTAATTATATGATATATTTTTGCACAGGTATTGTCAATGCGACTTTTCGGGGTTTTTCCACAGAAATTACAGAGGTAGGCCGCAAAGTGTTGTATTTTTTACCATTGACAGAATGCTTATGGTTTATTCAATGACGAATTAGAAATTATGGCTATCAGTAGTGGTAAGTTTGCGGAATTCTTCTTCTTGTTTGCGGCGCTCGGCTTCTTCTTTAGCTTTGCGCTCAGCTTCTTCACGGGCATGAATTTCGGCTTCGAAATTGGCACTGACTTGGAGTTTGCCGCGGCTAGTAGCATCTCCGCCACCAGACGAAAGGATGCCGGCGCTTCCGCGATTATAAGTGGTGAGTTGGTCCATTTCTTCAGCTTCGCGCATGCGCTGAGACTCACCCATGCTTAATGTGTGATATTCATCGTCGCGTTGGAGTTGAGTTTTTTCTTGCTCGGTTTGAGGCTCGGCCTCAGTGACGACAACATTATGATCCAGTGGCGTGATTGATGTGCCGCCCTCTGGCGTTTGGCTATCTGGTATGGCTAATGAATGATCTCCCATATGCTTAGTATAGCGTATTTTTAAGAAAAGGAAAAAGCCCCCGTGCGGCGAGCGACGGGGGCTGGCTTGGTGGGAGTTACTTAATGCCGAGATCAACCTCAGGGAGCGTTTTGGGCATTTTCGCCCAGGCCTTCTCGAATTCTTCGGGATGATTGCGCAGCAGACTATAATATTGCTGTTCGAAGTGTCGGCGCAGATATCCCTCAGAAGCGTGGTCGCGCCCAAAGAGCATGTCTGCGTTGGCGCTGATTGGGGTGATGGTCTGGTCGAGAAGACAGTGTCCATCGGTGAACACGATGGCGTTGGCACGCAGGAAGAATTCGGTGACTTCTTCGCGATACGAGCTGCGGATGACATGGATCGCCGGCAGATAGAAATTATCGCAGAAGAGCTTGATTTGCTCCTGCGCCACGAAGAGCATGTGTTCGTATTTATTGGCGTCTTCCTCGACGAAGGTGATGTGATACTTACCGCCGGCCTGAATCGGCAGGATGGCGTATTTGTCAATCGTTGCGTAGCGTTTTACGCCAGTGGTTTCGGACAGAGCAATCAGTTCATCATAGGAATACTTCATTCTTTCCGTACCTCCCTAGTAATGTGCAATATAGTATCTTTATATTATATCAAATATCTATGATTTTGTCAATAGTAATTATGTTTATTTTTATATTTTGCAACAAAAAACGACCTCATATGAGGTCGATTTTTGTTAACATTTCTGGCTAAATTGCTTAAACTTAAGCGAGTTCGACGGTTGCACCGGCGTCTTCCAAAGCTTTCTTCATAGCTTCGGCTTCGTCTTTGGCAACCTTTTCCTTAACGGTAGCAGGAGCACCGTCTACGATAGCCTTAGCTTCGCCAAGGCCGAGACCGGTAGCTTCCTTAACAGCCTTGATGACGGCGATCTTTTGAGCACCGGCGTCTTTCAAGACAACGTTGTATTCACTCTTTTCTTCAGCAGCGGCAGCACCACCATCGGCAGGTGCAGCAGCAACGGCAGCGACAGCAGCAGCTGGCTCAATGCCGTATTCGTCCTTAAGGACATTCTTAAGCTCGTTAACTTCGAGGACGGTGAGCTTAACCAATTCCTCTGCGATTTTCTTCACATCAGCAGCCATGTTAGACTCCTTTATTAAATTTAGCGGTTAGTAATTAATTGGTTGCTTTTTCGGCAACACCGTCAAGCAAAGCGTGCAAATTGCCAGAAAGACCATTGGTAACTTCGTTGACTGGGCTGAGGAGCATGTCCACAACTTGGCCAATGAGTTGTTCCTTGCTTGGAAGCGCGGATAGGTTTTTGACGTCTTGCTCGGAAAGGTTTGCACCTTCCCCGCTGAAGGCACCTTTGAGTTCAAGCGCTTCGTGCTCTTTGGCGAATTTCGCCAAAACTTGGGCTGGTGCCACTTCGTCATCGTTGGAGATGGCGTAAAGTAGCTGGCCTTCGAGGGCGCTAGTATCGGTGTTTTTGTAGACCGCAATATTGCCCATGGCGACACGGACGAGGCGGTTCTTGACGATTTTAATTTTGACGTTGTTCTCGCGCGCAGCTTTGCGGAGTTCTTGCATTTCCGCGACCGTGAGGCCTTGGTATTTTGCAAAAACTACCATCTTAGCATCGCTGAGAAGCTCGTTTAAGTCGGCAACCAATTGTTGTTTCTTATCTTTGCTAATTGCCATAGATAGAAATCTCCTTTTGGTATTAATTGTTTATAGCCAGAAAATGTTAAGAGGCGTCACCAATATAAATTGCAAGAAATAAATCTCCTCGGCGGCATAATTAAACCCTTATGGGTCGCCGCTGTCTTTGGTAACTGTTCTGCATTATAGCAAATTTTGCGCCTTGCGTCAATGAAATATTCGCAGTAGAGGATCCGTGAGGGCACGGCTTGTCTTTTCGAGCATATGGCTAACGTTAAGCGTCTGCATCTTAAAATGTGCAGTTTTTGTGTCAATTTGAGCAAGTTATTTATGGTAATTGACGATAGAAAACAGAAATATAGATGAGTGGATTTAATGTTAGCCATATGATTTAAAAGAGGTGTGGAGGCTAACCCGAGATAGGGGGTGATATAATTTAGGCATGATTAAGATTATCGCAGGCGGCAAAAAGCACGCCAGTTGGCTAAAAGAGGCGGCGGACGAGTATGAAAAGCGACTAAGGAAGCCGTGGAATATAGAGTGGCAGTTTGTAGACGAGGAGCGTTTGCCGGAGCGGGTGGCGAAGTTAGATGCGCAGGATTATATGATTTTGCTGGATGAGCACGGCCAGATTTTTAGTTCGCCGGAATTGAGCCAAAAGCTCAGAATGTCATTAGAAAATGGCCGTGATGTAGTTTTGGTGATTGGCGGCGCTTTTGGGCATTTCCCGCCAGAGATGACGCAACGAGCGAACTTGATTTGGAGTTTATCGAATTTAGTTTTGCCGCATCAGATTTGTAGATTGATAGTGGCGGAACAGGTCTATCGGGCGCAAGAAATTGCACACGGCGGTAAATACCATCACGCATAAAAAAGGCGCCGGGGTAAACCGGCGCCAGGTGCAGGGGTGTTCGGCTTGTGGCGAGCCGAACCGATGGTGAGGTGAGTGAGAGTGTGTATTACAACGTTGCGAGCACGCGGTTGAGGTGTGAGGCCGCGTCCACGGCGTTGTTTGTTTTGTATTCCGCCGGAGCGGCGGCAACGGCGTCAATCAGACGCTGGGCATGAGCCTTGATGCTGTCGGTACTGGAAGGGTCGATAGCTTCAGCTGCGCGCAAAGCGTCGCTGAGCTCGCCAGTGCGAAACTGGACCGGGATCCCTCTCACCGCGCGGACGAGGCGTTCCACGTCCACCATGATTTCTTCTCTCTTCTGTTTGTATCTGTGGTTAACACAATCCATCATTCCCATGGTTGCATCCCCTTTCTTAATATACTTATGCCTCTTTCTCTCATTTGGCATACGACGAGAAGCATAGGCGTGGCAAAAAACCAGCCTATACTCTTATTATATCACAGATACGTAAAAATGTCAATAGAGTATAATAGAAATATGAGTTTTAGTTTTACGGACGAATCTGGGCACGATCCAGTGCACGATTCGGCAAGATTTATTATTAGCGATGTATTTGAAATAATCGGTAAAGGTGTTGTGGCAACCGGTTTGGTGGATTACGGCGTTTTTAATGTTGGAGACCATGTTATTTTAATGAAGCAAGATGGTAGCGGTATCAAGAGCACGATTACTGGCATTGAGGCTTTTCGCAAGGAACTAGATGCGGCAGAACCAGGCCAAAATGTCGGCTTGCTTCTTAGGGGCGTAAAGCGCATTGATGTGTCTATGAGCAAAGAAATAGTTAAAGTTTAGCTATGACAAATGTTTTGGATTATGTCGCCAAATACGGCGGGCTGACTTTTAAACAGAAGCCTTTTAATGAGGTGGATAATCTGGTTTTTTCTCTGCTTGCTTATTTGAATTATAAAAAGACTCGTATTAACGAAAATACTCATACACTGCAAGAAATTGGTCGTGAATATGTTCGCATGCATTCTTACCGAGAAATCGCAAAACTTGGTATCGCCATGGGGGGCGCCTATAAGATGCTCGAAGCAGCCATAGAGGCGCCGCGTTATCGCGATGTCGTATTGTCGGATTTTATTTATGATACGGCGCGCAATAAACAATTCTGCGTATTAACTTTTCATTTGACGCCGAATTTAGATTACATTGCATTTGAGGGTACCGATCAGCTGATTTCGGGTTGGCGCGAGGATTTTGAATTGGCTTGCTCCTTCCCTGTTCCGTCACATATTGAGGCAGTTAAGTATTTGAATGCGCATGTGCACTTGTTTGGGCCAAAAGTGATTATTGGCGGTCATTCCAAAGGCGGCAATTTAGCTTTAGTTGGCGCGATGTATATGAAACGCCATAAACTTTGGAAGGTAAAGACTATCTATAATAACGACGGTCCGGGCCTGCGCAAGGCGGAGTTTGATTCGCTAGAGTATGACCGCATTAAGCCGAAATATGTGCATATTGTGCCGCATTGTTCGATTGTGGGTATGATGATGCGCAATGATGTCTATAAGGTAGTAAAGTCAGACCGCGACAATATCGTGGGGCATTCAATTATGACTTGGGAAATCACTGACGATCATTTACGCCGCGCGGCGCGCTCGGAGATGAGCAAAGAGGTGGAGCGTCGTTTGTGGCGCTGGCTTGATGATCATGACGATGCGGAACGCAAAAAGGTGCTTGAGGCGGTATTTGGCACGATTGAGGGTTGTGACATTCTTGATACGATGTCTTTATTTAAATTTAGGAATTTAGTTAAAGTATTTCGTCAGTCTAAAGAGCTGGACAAAGAAAGCAAAGATTTAGTACTTGGCCTATTTAAAATGGTGGCCGTGGGCAAGAAATAGAAAGCGCCCGAGCGGTCACGCTCGGGCTTATGTTGAAGTTATCGGTTAATCATTATGATACTTTTTGCGGACCCAAACTAGGTCTTTCCAGTTGCCGACCCTGATCAGGCGTTTGGCGACCATTACGTCGAGCAACAAGCCGAACTCTTGGGTATTAAAGACGAAGTGAACGGGATCGAGCGCGAGGTATCTGCGCGCGAGCGGCTGGGCGTTAGCCTCAAGCACCAATGCAACATCAAACGGCATGCAGAGATTGTAGATGCACACTTTGACGATGCGTTTGCGGCAGAGATGTCCAATCTTGCCCAATTTGCTAGCATTTTCCATGATGACGTCGATAGCCCATTCTTCGGGCGTATTCAACAAGTTCCAGTGACCACGATCGTCGATGCCAATGACGACCATTTCCCCTCTTGGTTCACGGATGAACTCGCGTTTACGCAGAAATTTGGCGCAACGATTTAGCACTTCCTCCATAGTGTCATGGTTTGCATTTTCCTCCGGTTCGTCGTACGAGAAGTGATACAAATTGCCACATGTATCCTCCGCCTGCAAAAATTCCGATATTTTCTTCATAAAGAACCACACTCCTTTCTCGGAATCGTCTGTAGATTTTGCTATTATATCACAAAAAGCCGACCTTTGCAAGAGGTCGGCTTGGATATACCGCAATTAATCTAGGTGTTTACAATCTTTCCACTGGAAGCCGATGCCGACCGCAGCCAAAGCGACTAAGATTATAAGTGGCCATGGTGATGGGATTGTAAAGACGGTGGCGAGTAATGTAGATAGCATTTGGGCGCCTTTGATGCCGGAAGCGATGATGAACATCGGCTTGATGGCCCAGACGGATATGACGCCTGCTACGACACCTACTGCAATGGAGATACTAATGTGCGCCATTGGGTCTGCGATAGCGACGGCGTTAAAGAAAGATGAACCGATTGCAAGCGCAACGATAGCAAAGATTGCAAGGCGTTCAATCGTGGTAGCAAGAATAGCTAGTAAAGCGCCGCAGGCAATTTTAATAATAAATTGCCAGAATGGGTCGGCGATCATGTTTGGCGCAAACTGAGAGGCAATGCTCCAACCAACAACAAAGCCGATAATAATCATGGCGATACGCTTGAGGCGATAGCCAAATAATAATAGCAGCACGCCAAGCACCAATACGATGATGTTTTGTGGCACACCGGTGATAAAATTGATAAAACCTTCCATAAGCTTATTGTAGAATAATGACGCCGATTACCGCAAGTATTGTCGCGAGGAGGTGAGCGATGATGATGTGGCGGTGGATTTGCTCGCGCCCAAATTTAGGCCAAATAATTGAAAGAATGATGCCGAGTACAAAGGTAATGATTAGCTCGGCGGTATTAGCTACCACGCTTGCCAGCGCGGCGACGCCAAGAATCATGGCGGCACGATAGGCAAATTCGGCAACCGTATGGAGCGCTTGGTCGGTAATGGCGGATAAGAGAAATTGTTTACGTTTGCGCCGCCAAATATATTGAAAACGTTCACGCCATGAGCCGTTAATTGCAAATAAGATGACATCGCAGCAACCGCGACCGATGAGATACCAGAAGAACATCGTAAAGAAGCTAATATTATAGCTGAAGTGTGTTGAAAAGAGGCCTGAAGCTACTGTAATTATTGCGTACAGAATGAATAATAGCGCGGCGGCCATTTCGTTGCGGCGGCTTTTTGGACGCTTGCGCGAGAAAATGACTATGACGGGCGCGGCAAAAATAATTAAGAATCCGAGGATTTGTTGGCCACTAATTTCTTGACTGAAAAAGACCCAGTCGGCAACTAAATAGAAAACTGGGATGAGCTGATAATAAATCGCCGCGCCCGTTGCTTCTTCGTGTTTGAGTGCATTGTAATATGGGATAGAACCAACCGAACTTAGCGCGCCAGATAGCATGAGCATTGCAATTTGGAGCGGCTCAGTGGCCTCAAGACCAGCAAATAGCGCGATGGCTCCCGCGATTAGCAAATAGAACGGTCCATTGATTGCCTTGAGGGCTTGAGGGGTTTTATTCTTAAAAATAACGTCGGCGATGTAGTTGTCGATAAAAGCACCAATTGCCCACGCGGAGGCCGCGACAATACATAGAATTATCCAGGTCATTTTATATTATTGTAGCAAAATGCTTGCGGTTTTGTGATACAATTAGATTATGTTAATGAGGAACGATCGTGGGCTTCTTCGGTGACTTTTTTAAAAAGCCAAAAACCGATGCAATGTATGAGATTAAATCTCCAAACAATCGGGTAGTTGCTACATTTATGCTCGACCATGGGCAGATTTCTTATTTTGTGAAGAAAGATGAAAAGATTTTGCTGCGCAAGTCGCGTTTGGGCATAGCTTTGAAGGAGGCTTCTCCACTAGCTGATGGTTTTGCCGTAGTACGTGCTTACTCTCGTGCAATTGATGATACTTGGAAGGCTGAATGGGGTGAGCAACATACAATCCGCAATAACTGCAATGAAACCGCTATTTATCTTGAAGAAGTTGAAAAGCCGAGTCGTTTGCTGACAATTCGTTTTCGTGTCTATGATGATGGCGTAGCTTTCCGTTATGAGATTCCAGCGCAGCCGGAAATGGAGCGCATGGTAATTTCTGATGAGTTGACCGAGTTTTCGGTGGACACTAACTCGCGTTCTTGGAGTATTCCAGCCTATCAGCCGGATCGTTACGAATACGATTATATAGAACATCCAGTCCATACTTTGACCGAATCAGTGCATACGCCAATTACTATTCAAACGCCAACCAACCATTTCTTGGCGATTCATGAGGCGGCGCTATATAACTATGGCGGTATGACATTGAAATTGAACGGCACCTCCCTAAAGACGGATATTACGCCTTTGTCGGATGGCATGAAGGCCTATGTTGAGCTGCCGTTCTCTACGCCTTGGCGCATGATTATTATTGGTGGTAATGAGCTTGATTTAACGACGTCTCGCATGATGTTGAACTTGAATGACCCGCCGCGTGAGGATTTCTCATGGGTGGAGCCAACTAAATTCCTTGGTATTTGGTGGGCGATGTATGTGGGTGAATGGACTTGGGCGCCAGGTGAACGCCATGGTGCTACCACTGAACATGCCATGCAATATATTGATAGTTGTAAGAACCTTGGCGTACACGCGCTATTGGTCGAAGGTTGGAATGATGGTTGGGAGGGTGACTGGCTCGAAAATGGTGTCTCAAATAAGTTTATGCAGCCAACGCCGGACTTTGATATACAGGTGGTGGCAGATTATGGTCACGCAAATGGCGTGGAATTAGTTGGCCATCATGAAACGGTAGGTTTTATCGATAACTATGAGTCGCAACTAGAAGATTCTTATAAATATCTGAAACGTTTTGGTATTCGTTACATTAAATCTGGCTATGCTGGCTCAAAGATGACGATTAATGGTCGTCGCGAGTATCACCATTCACAATTAGGCGTATTGCATTATCAGCGCGCGCTCGAATTGGCTGCAAAGTACCGGATTATGCTTGATGTGCACGAGCCGATTAAATCGACTGGTATTGAACGCACTTGGCCGAATTTGATGACGCGTGAAGGTGCGCGCGGCCAAGAGTATGAGGGCGGTGCGTTGGCGCCATCCCATGCGTGCTACTTGCCATTTACGCGCTTGTTGGCGGGTGGTATGGATTATACTTCCGGCATTCTTGATGTGGCGAACTTCTCGAAACGCATGGCAACTACTATCGTGCGTCAATTGGCTTATTATGTGACTATTTATTCTTCGATGCAAATGGCGGCCGATCGCCCGCAGTTCTATGAGGTACAATATCCAGATTTGTGGGAGTTCATTCGTGATGTGCCAGTTCGTTGGGAACGTACTGTGCCACTACTAGGCGAGATTGGCAAGTATTATGTAGTGGCGCGCCAAGAGTGGGACGGTAAAGATTGGTATATTGGCGGTGTCACGAATGAAGAAGGCCGCAAAGTTGAGCTTTATATTGATTTTCTTGAACCGCAATCTAACTATACCGCCACAATTTACCGCGATTCCGAAGATGCGCATTATCGTGATCATCAACTTGGCTATGTGATAGAAGAAAAAGTCTTGCGCCAGGGCGATCGCCTTGAGATGTATATTGCGCCAGGTGGCGGTTTTGCGATTAAATTACACAAACAATAAGATGAATGCCTCCGCTCCATGCGGGGGTATTTTTTAGTTGATGTATTGTTCCGGTTTGGCAAAGCGATGGTCTATAATGCGCTGATTGTCGATGCTGGTAAAATTGAAGTTTTTGAGCACGTCGGCGATTTTTTCGGAGTTTAGGTTGGTAATCATGGTGGTAAGTTGTTTCATGGCCGAAAGGTCGTAATAGCGAACTTTACGCATGCGTTGTTTGCCATAATAATCGCAATATAAATGTGGGGCTTCGAAGTATTTTTCGGCGGTATGTTTGAGGTATTTGCTGATAGTTTGTTTGCTAACGCCGAAGTATTCGGCGAGCGCGCGCTGTGTGAATACATAACGCTTGGAAGCGTACTCGATGTCTTCGATTGGTGGCACTCTGGTAGGTTGGATTTTGGGTATATTTTGTTTCATGTAGATAGTATTGCTATCAATTTAGGGTTTGAAAAGCATGATTACAATGTTTTTCGTGTCCCGTCGTCTCGCACTTTTATATGTTTTTGAAGTATATGGCTAACGTTAAGCGTTCGTCTCTGTGATAATGAAAAATAGCGTCAATCGGCGACAAAAAGTTGCTCAAATTGACGAAAGACCAAGGGAAAAACAGATGAGACGGCTTAACGTTAGCCATATTGTAGAAAGAAGATGTGTGGGTGGCTAAGTGATGAAGTGATGGTGGGTATTTACCTGGCGATTTTTAGCGAAACAATTGTGTCGTAGCCAAAGCGGGCGCGGACTTCGTATCCGGCGGCGATGAGCTTGGCTTTTTCGTCGGCGAGTAGAGTGTGCCGGCCGGAATTTTTAACTGAAAGTTTAATAAAGTCGGTATTATCTGATTCGGAGAGCGTGATTTTATCGCCAGCAGTACAATTGCGCAAAGCGCGGCGGATTTCGGTGCGCAAGAACTTCTCTGCCGGTTCGGGATCGGCGATGCCGATGGTTAAATCTTGCACATCTAAATTGACGGAGATTTTGCGGCGCTCGCAAGATTTGAGTAGGTCTTGGTAAATTGGGCTAATAATATCAATTAAATGTGTCATTAGCTTCATTATAGCATGAGCGTTTAAACGCCTGGCGAAAACTGTTGGAGTTGCTTGCGGTGGCGTTTGTAAAGTGGATCATGTGAGCCCACTTCGGCCCAAAATTCGGCAGAGTGGTCCATATGGTTAATGTGAGCAAGCTCGTGAATTATTACATAGTCGCGAAGCGGTTCCGGTACTTTCATGAGGCCGATATTCAGCGAAATCGTACCAGACGATGAGCGCGAGCCCCAGCGCGTATTGGCATGTGAGAGGCGAATGCCGGAATACTCGTAGCCATATTTTGTGGCCCAAAATTCAAGCCGGTAAGGTAAATATTCGCGGGCTTTTTTCATTAAAATCTTCTTTTGCGCATCGCGGGCGCGTTGTGTAGTTGGGTCTTTAATGGGTAGATTTTTACGAATTAGTTCGCGGTTTGTTTTAAGTAGGCGTTTTGCAAGAAAATCTGAGGTGTGGGAAGGCACGGTGATTGTGAGTTTGCCAGAAGTGGCGACGGAAAATTTTGGTCGCGTAGACCAAGCAGAGCGACGAATAACTACTTCGCCAAATTCGGGGTCAGTAAAACTAGACATCTTTTTTGTCGGAAATACCCATCAAGACATTTTTGCACTGGGTTTGGAAAGTGTGTTTACCGGAGATAACGAGCGGTTTTTCGTCATCGCTTGGGGCCTCAATAGTTTTGAGTGCTGCTTCGAGCATAGCTTTAGCATCAGTAACTTTTTTGTATTTGCGACGCATGCGGTGTTTTATCTCGTTAAGATCGGTTTGTACCCAAACTAGCACGGGCTGATAGCCAGCTTTTTCGACGATGGCGCGTACTTCATTGCGCTGACGTTCATTATCGAGGGCGCCTTCGATAACTATAGTGCTCTTACATTTGGCAATTTGCTCAATGAGAGCAAGGGCGACTTTGCGGCTAATATGATGTTGTTCGTGGAGGGCGGCAAGGTTCAAGAACGGCGCATTGAAGCGAGTACTAAACTGCTCCGCGAAAACAGTTTTACCGCTCATAGGCGCACCGAAAACTAGGATTGCGTAAGGTTTTGACTTCCCATTCATAAGATTAGTGTATCTTATTTAAGATTTTTTGACAAATTGACGTCCAGTGCTGCTATTTGCGATGAGGACTTGTGAAGGATAATAAAAGACCCAGATTAAGAAGGCGACTAGCGGTAAGATTTCGATTGGCAAGAAACCGTCAAGGGTTAAATGGCGCAAAGCCACACAGAGATCGCAGGCGATAAAGGCGGCAAAACCGTACAGCGCGCAACGGGCACGGAAATCTTTGGGGTTCTTGCGATACCGGCGATTAGCGAGCACGAGGTTGCAAATTAATTCCAGCCCATACACTGTACAGATAGCATATAGTGGGTTGAGTCCAGAGATGATACTGAAAGCGGCAAATAAACCAAGGGCGGCCGCGTACGCGCCAATAATTTCTGGTTTAGCCTTTGAGAGGCGAAGTAGGTGCATGAGCTGTGCAAAGCAAAATACATATACGCCGGCGATTTCCCAAGGCGTCCATACTAAAATAGTGTCGGCGAGGAATGTCAAAAACAGTGCTAAGATGAGCATGTTGTCGTTGTGGTATTTTTGGTAGGCATAAATGGTGCACAAAAAGATGCCCACGTATTTGAGGACACTAGTGCCCCAAAAACCTGGGAAGAAAATATCAAGCGTGAGAAAAGCGAGGTAGATTGTGACCCAGGTGGTGAGCCATTTAGCGTCGATATATGATATGCGCTTAAAATCGTCCCACCAGTTGGAGATAAAGAGTCTAACTTCGCGCCATTTAATCATAAGGGCCTCTGGTTCTATTTTCTCATGATTGGCAACTTGGCGCAAACAAGGAAAAGCCCCCGGGCGTGAGCGCGGGGGCTTAGATACTACTTAGGCAACGGCGGTGTGATACTGATAGGTGACATGCCCATTTTCCATGCGTTGCCATTGTGGGATGATATAATCATCGATCCCTTCGGCGGGGCGCACGATATAAGTGCGCCATTCGTTGTGGTTGTGGCTGAAGTTGTCCTCATCCACAAAGTGCGATTGCAGCTTGCGATCGAGCACCATGGCTTTCAGCAGACTTGTCAGCACGAAGCTGACATAGTCGAGATTGCCGAGGTGGCATTTTTCTGGATCATCGGGCATCTTTACGCGGGCATCTTCACCTAAGGTGATGCAGGTGATGAGTTCGCCGTTGACGAAGGCGAAGTCAATCTGAGTGTTGTCCTCATGCTGCCGAACGAAAATACCCTCATGCTGATTGGTGCCAGCGATGACGCCTAAATCGAGGAAAAAGGTTTTAAACGGCAGGATGAAGTCTTGCGGGCTGCATTTAATTTCGCCCCGTTCTTGGAAGATTTCGTCCAGTAGGGGCGCCGTAATGAGGTAGGTCTGCGCAATGCGCTTCCAGTACTCCACGGTGCGGTAGGTGATCATGGTGTAGGCCAGCTTGACTGCATCTTTGGGGTGAAGGGTTCCGCTTTGCTGGAGCAAGCCGCCGTAGCGTTCGATGGTGCCTACGGCGGGATCGCTTTTGATTTGCTCGAACAGCTCGTAGAAGCCGCGCGGATCGCGTAGATGCTCCCGCAGGGCTTTGTTCTGTTGGGCGATAGCGATGGCGACCGAGTCGCCGGGGATATACGCATAGGAATCGCGCACGTCTTTATCAACTTTAGTGCGCTGCTTTTCTTTGGGCGTTTGCTGGGCGTGGCGTTTGTGGTTTTTGCCGCGATTGCGAGTCTTACTTACCGGCATTAATAAATCACACTCCTTTGAAAGTAGTATGGAAAGTTGCGTTCGGATATCAAGGTTTGGCGCTGGGCGTCAAAAAACCGAATATATCTTTATATTATAGCACAGATAATATAAAAAGTCAATGTTAACAGAGACAGGTGCTTGAGTTTGCTGAGGTTGGGGTGTAGATTGAGTTGGCGCGGGATTTGATGGCGCCGGTTGTGGTTCCATCGGCTTAATTCTTTTCTTATACGTTCAGCTAGCGCTAAAAATAACCTCTTTTCTCTATTATAGCAAAAAGAGGTTATGGTTTTAACTGTGTCTCATTTATGATTCTTTGAGATTGCGCAGAATGTCAATGGTCCTAATGACGCCATCTTTGATAGTATAGTGCGGCTTCCAGCCGAGTTTGCGCAGTTTTGTGCCGTCCAATCGAGCGATGGTGGCAGTAGTGTAGCCTGCTTTTTCGACGTCGTCTGGGATTTCAAATTTTAGTTTAGTGCCACAATAATCGGCGATAGTTTGGGCGAGGTCTTTTAGCGTTGTATCGCCCGAAATATCAGCAATGTTGTATGCTTGGCCATTTTCACCCTTTAGAATGATGGTCAATAAACCGGCAATTGCGTCAGCGGTGTATGTGTAAGAGAAATATTGGCTGCCGTCGCTTTTAAGCACAATGTCTTCTTTATTAAGCCCATTATTAATAAATTGAGTCATTGCTTTAGTATCGGTTGGTAGAACTGTCGGACCGTAAGAATGTGAGAAGCGTACAAGTACAGCGTCAACGCCTTTTTGTGCGATATATGATTGGCATAAGGCCTCGCTGCAACGTTTGCTTTCTGGGTATCCCGCGCGAGCAGTATTACAGTCAATATAGCCGCAATAGCTTTCGTCAAATAAATCGACGTCGCCGCGGTTTTTGCCGTACACTTCGCTCGAAGATGAAAAAGCGAAGCGTTTGACTTGATGTGTAGCGCAATATTCAAGGAACGAATTTGCGGCAAAAATATTCGCTGTTATTGTGCCGATTGGATCAGTAGCGTAAGCTAGTGGATGGACATTGCCCGCGGCGTGAAAGATATAGTCGGCGTGCTCGGGAAGCTTTTTAACGAAAGACGCATCATTGATATCACATTCAATAAATGAAAAGTCTGGGTCGTCAAAATAACTGCCAAAACGTTTGCGTGCTTTTTCTTCATTGCGGCCGAGCGCATAAATATGACAGTGCAACTTTTCGGCGTTTTTGTGCATTAAGACATCAACGAGGAAACTGCCCAGTAAGCCTGTGGCGCCAGAAATAATAAAGGATGATCCTTGGAGCTTATCCCATGGTAAATCGAGAGAGGTAACGTAGGCGATGTCTTCTTGATATAATTTATTATCAAGTAATCTAGCCATTATTCGCCCGCCTTGATGTAAGCTTTGAAGATTTCGAGGTCGCCTTCAGTAGTGAGTTTAATGTTTTTGTCTGATCCAAGAGCGAAATGAAGCGTCTTGCCGAGCTCTACCATCATAGTATTTGTGTATGATGAACCGTAGATTCCAATCTCCTCTTTATATGCTTTATGGTAAGCATCATCTAGTTCCTTGAATTCATAGGCTTGCGGCGTAGAGACGCGACGTAGGGTTTCGCGTGGGATGTATTGGTTAGTGGTAGTTTCATCGTCTTTGTTGACCACAAAGATTTGCTCATTGTACGGCATTGAAGTGACACCGTTGCCGTATTTCTTTGCAGTTACAATTACGTCGGACAATACTTCTTCGTCAACGATTGGACGAATACCGTCATGGATAACGACAATGTCGCCTTTTTTGGCTTTTCCTTCAAGGCTATATAGACCATTACGGATAGATTCTTGAGTTGTTTCGCCGCCAGAAATAATATTTTTGAGCTTTGTAATCTTCCACTGTTTAGAATAGGCGCGGAGTACATCGTGCCAGCCATCAAGACAGACGACAACCATCTCGTCAATCATTGGGTTACGTTCGAATGCTTCCAGCGTATATATTAAGATAGGTTTGTTGTCGACATTAATAAACTGTTTCGGAATGTCTTGCCCCATGCGTTTTCCAACGCCACCGGCAATAATAACTGCATATGTCTTCATGTTATCCTCTCGTTAATTGTAAGTTCTAAGTTAAGTATAACATAGATGACTCCCTAGTCTCTTAACAAAAATCCCGAACTGAGGTTCGGGGTATTTGTTTGGTGCTGGGAGTAGGAGTCGAACCTACGAAGGCCGAAGCCGGCAGATTTACAGTCTGATGCGTTTGACCACTTCGCTATCCCAGCGACTGTGATTATATTAGCATTTTTAGGCTTTAGTTGCAAGCGAAAACGGATTATTCGAGAGTGGTGGTGGTCTTTTTGCGACGTTTGGCGCCGAGGTAGTTGCCGACGGCGTTTTTGGTACGAAGCGTGGCAAGGAGTGCGCGTTTGCCGCCGTAGGAAATTTTGGCGTAGCCACGGATATTCGCCTTGGACTCCGGATCCGCTATAACGGCAGCACGATTATTTTTGATAATTTTCCAGACGCGATCCATGACGTCGGCATATTCTTTAGTACGCGGTAAATCAGTAAAGATATAGATTGCTTCAGTAAAAAGACGATTCGTGGCGGCAGTATGAAGTTCTGGGAATTTTTCGTCCACGAAAGTCACAGCTTCTTCACAAAAATCTAGCCCTACGACGCGGTCGCGCTTAAAGTTGCGCATTTGTTTTTGCATCGTGCTGCTGGGATTGGTGAGGTAGTAATATAATGTTTGGCTATTAAAGACTACTTTTTTGGCGCGTGCGAACAATTGGTATGTAATGGCAAGGTCTTCGCAGATTTTGCCAACTGGGAATGAGATATTCTTAAATAATTTAGTTCTATAAAGCTTCGCGCATGGGCCCGGCGTTGTGCCCTTTTGGTAGAATAAGCTGCTCAGTGCTTCGGCGGTTGATTTGACGGTGGCTTTATTTTTGCCAGTTATTTTTTGCGGATGATTCCATTCGTAAACTTGTAGATTGCAAAGGCTTAAGTCGGCATCATATTTAATGGCGGTGTCGTAAAGTAACTCGACGTAATTCGGTTCCACATAATCATCGCTATCGACAAATAGTATCCAGTTGCCGGTGACTTGCTTGAGGCCAGTATTGCGCGCCACGGCATTACCGCCGTTTGGTTGATGGACAACTTTAATGCGTTGGTCTTGCTCGGCGTATTGGTCGGCTAGGGTGCCGCTTAAATCAGTGGAACCATCGTCCACTATGATAATTTCTAGTTTTTTATAAGTCTGGTTGATGACCGATTCGATACAGCGTGGAAAATATTGCTCCACGTTGTACATAGGAATAATGATACTAATTAATTCTTTTGCCTTCGCCATAAGGATATTGTACCATGCAGCCGCAAAAGCTTAGCTTTTGCTGGTTTTATTTGGAATAAAAAAGACGCAAACTAAGTTTGCGTTTTCTCTCGGATGGAGCCGCAAATCAGACTTGAACTGATGACCTGCCGCTTACAAGGCGGCTGCTCTACCAACTGAGCTATTGCGGCATAGACGTTATTTTAAATGATTTTGCGTTTTTTGGCAACTTTACGAACTGGTTGGGCGGTATGTGCGGTGAGAGGAGCTTTAGTATTGATTTTAGCGGGCTTAGTGGTGGCTTTTTGAGCTTTCGCGGCAGTTTTAGCGGCTTTATCGGCGGCTTTTTGCTCTTTAGTCTTATGTTGGATGAGTGAACGACGCGGCTTGGCGGCCTTTTCTTCGGCCTTGGCTTTGGCGGCCTGAAGTTCGTCGATGCGATGGCGGGTAATTTCGACATTTTCATAGTCTTCGATGTTTTCGTAGATCTCAAGGAGATGGCGCAAGACAACCGTACTAGGGTTGAGGCTATAGGCGGTCTCGAGGGCATCGATGGCTTTGGTGCGTTCGCCGAGTTTTTCGAGTGCCTTGGCATAAGCAATGTAACGACCAGGCTGGTCGCCCTCTAAATCGATGGCTTGGCTAAAAGCCATGGCGGCTTTTTCGTATTTGCCAGTTTCGTAATAAATAAGGCCAACATTATGAAGGCTAGAGGCGTTGTTGTCTAGCGATTGCGCAATTTCGAAGCATTCAATGGCCTCTTTGTAGTGTTTTTCTTTGGCATATAGGATACCAAGACGGTTATAGGCAGCGGCGTTTTTCTCGTCAAATTTTAAGATGGTGAGGAGGGCCTTTTCGGCTTTCAAAGGCTTACGCTCGCGCATGGCTGATTGAGCGAGGTTCCAGAGCTTTTTCATCTGTGGTGTACGGCGGATTTCTTCTTCGTCGTCATCTTCTGGCACGGCGTTGTATTTTGGAATGAAAAAGATGATGAAAATCGTGAGTACAAGAATTGAAACTGCTGAAAGCATAACTATATTTTAACATAGTTAACATCGTTTGTCCCGCGGTGTCCTGATGCCTTTTATTCTTATGGCTAACGTTAAGCGTGTATATCTAAAAAGATATTTTCTTGCGTCAATTTGAGTAAAAATATGTCGTCAATTGACGAATGATTTATGCATTTATAGGTAAATATATTTAATGTTAGCCATATTAATAAAAGATGGTGGATATAGTTATAACATTGCGGATACGAGTTGGAGTTTAATGTTGCCTCCAGCGCGGAGATTGTCTGCACAGGTAATTAAAGTATTTAGGCGTTCTAAAAAGCGCGGGTTACCAGTGGCGAAGTAGGATTTATAAAGGATGTTAATTGCGGATTCAACAACGGCAATGGCGCGAGTACGAGCATCGGTTTTATCTTTGGCGATGTCGGCGGCCAGTTTAGGCAAACTGGCTGGCGTACTAGAAATATAACGTTTGGCTAGATCGATAATTTTATCATCGCCAGTTAGAGGGTCGGCAAGCTTGGTGTGCGAGGCGAGATAATAATTGTGTGCGCGAGACTTAATGGTTGGCAGAATACTGGCCGCAGAGCGCACTAAAAAGATAAAGTGAACGAAATCGTTTGGCTCTTCAAGTGCCTTTAGGAAGGCGTTAGCGGCTGGTTCATTCATGAGCTCGGCGTTTTCGATAACGATGTTAAAATCGGTAGATTGCTTGCCTTGAATGACTGGGATAAGCTCACGAATCTGGTCGATATTGATAACATTTTTATCTGTAAGCGGTCGAATATGAAGCGAATTTGGCAAAATCGTACTAAAATCCGCGTCGGGCAGTTCAAAGATGGCAAAACCGGCGCGGCTAGAAATAGCGGAGACTTGGTTGGCGTTATTTAATTGCACGTTCAAATTCCTCTGGTAATTCGGCCGTGAAAGTCATACGTTCACCATGTTCGCGACCAGGGATAGTAATCTCGAGACTGGCAGCGTGGAGATACATGCGGTTGGCCTTCGGGCCCTTAGGATTATAAATCGGATCGCCGAGGATTGGGCAGCGAATATGATTCATATGAACACGGAGCTGATGGGTGCGCCCAGTGCGTGGTTTGAGCTCCACTAATGCTGTGCGGTCGCCGGCGCGGAGCACGCGGTATTCGGTTTGCGCTTCCCGGCCCTGTGGATCTGGCATAAAGGTGGTGGGTCGCTTGAGATTGCGCGTAAGTGGCACGTCAATCATGGCGTGCTCCGGCGCTGGCACTCCGCAAGTCACCGCATAATAAGTTTTATGCGTTTTGCGTTCTTGAAATTGGCGCTGTAAATAGGCGCGCGTGGTTTCGTCTTTGGCAACAATGATTACGCCAGATGTGTCGCGGTCGAGGCGATGAACAACAATGCCGAAGTCGTCAATGGATGGTTCAGCAAGGTAAGCACCTTTTTTAATTGATAACATGCCGGCTGGTTTATTGAAAACAATAACATGGTCATCTTCATAGATAACGGGCGGTTTTTCGCCTTTTATTTCGGGTAAATTGAGTTTAAGCTCGGCACCTTCCTCGACTGGCGTGTTCGGCTTGGTGACGATTTCGCCATTGATGGTGGCGCGGCCATCTTTAATCAGTTTTTGGATGGTGGCACGGGAGTGGTGCGGATATTGTTGTAGAAGTAAAATGTCGAAACGTTCAGAAGTTTCTGGAGCATCAGAAACAACGGCGTCAAATGGAATGTCGCCGTTAATCATGCGGGATAGCTCGGGTTTACTAAATTTTTTCGCCATTACTTATATTATATCATTTTTTGCGATTTTTTCTAGAGAGGTGGTTGTTTTCCATCATTTTGCGGAATTCTTGCAAAGCATCATTATAACGGGTAGATTGCAATTGTGGGAAGGCCCAGATGATGCGGCGTTGTTGGTAGGTGAGTATGGCGCGACCACGTTTTTTATTGTGGTCGAAGCGCATTTCGAAGGCGCGTTTGCCTCGGCGGATGAAGTTAATGATATGCGAAGTATGGTGCTCGATAAACTTCTGATAATCGCGGAGGGCGGCATTGAGTTTAATGAGACTGCGGTTAGTGCTAATAACATCCATTACAATTACTACAGCTAATAGAATTGATAAAATTGTACGGGCTGGTTCTGGGATATTGTTTGTGAGAATCATAATTGGTTGGGATACCCATGGCATAGCAGCCGCGGCGGCGCCAAAGATGATGAATCCATAAAGGCAGATACGACCGTTTAGGTTTAATGGTCGGTTTGAATAATCCCACCAGCGAGCATGGAAGAGTTTTTCTAGTGTAAAGCTAGTAATATATTCTAGGATACAAGCGATGGTGCCGCCAGCTAAACCGCGTAGGAATGGATCTGGGATTTGGTTGGTAGTAAAGATGAACGCTAGTGCGCCGAAACCATAGATTGGGCAATATGGGCCATTCAGAAAACCGCGGTTGATGTAGCGATGGAAGGTGATGTAATACAAAATGACTTCCCAAATCCAGCCAATCATGCTGAAGGTGATAAACCAGAGGAAGATTTCAAAGATATTCATGTATTGTCCTCAATATTTTTAATTTCATCTGCATAAAATGGACGACTAAAAACTTCTTTACAGCTGCAGATTTTATCGGCGACAGTTAGAATGAAGGTTTCTTTATAGCGTGGGATGGCTGTTAGATTAAAAGGAAACATATGTTTTTTAATCATATCCGCTTCTACCGGATTAATACTGAAATCTTTGGCGGCATTTTCGAGCGCTAAGCTGGCATGGCGCCAGCCGTGGCGCTTGGGGTGGTTTTTGGCGTGCCAATCATATTGAAAATAATCGTGTAACAACGCGCCGCGCACCAAGGCGGAGTAATCGTATTTGAGATGGGTTTTCTTAGCCAAGCTGACGCACATACAGGCGACACTAATGCTATGGTCGCGCACACTGGTGTCGCCGTGCTGGATGTAGTGCTCAGACTTTTTGTGCCCTTTGGAACTCAACACGTCGGCCCCTTGCGTGAGGACCGTGCGTTGAATCTGTTGTTTACGAATCGAATTACGCATTACTTGCGTAGCCCGACCGCCTTTTGGACTTGATAAAGTTTGCGATTGGCATATTCGTTAGCATAGGCTTCGCCGCGCGTCATCACGGCTTCGACTTCTGCGTCGGAAATAGCGGCAACTTTGGCCTGGAAATCTTCAAGGAAATGCTGAACACTGTCGGCAACTTTATGCTTGAGGTCGCCATAGCTGGTCTGGCCAGCCCAGTCAGCAATTACATCCTGGATGTCGCGGTTATTGAGCAAGGCTTCAATCGTGAGTAGGTTGCTGATGCCCGGCTGGTTAATCATATCGAAACGAATCACGCCTTCAGAGTCGGTAGTGGCAGACATAATTTTCTTGGCGGCGTGTTGTGGGTCGTCGTTGAGGCTGATTTTGCTACGTTCGTTTTCGCTGGACTTGCTCATCTTTTTAGCTGGGTCCACGAGGCTGCGGATGCGCAGACCTTTCTCGAGGTGCATAAACTTCACCTGCGCTTTTTCGTCGGCTGGGATGGTGAATAGATCTTCGCCGAATTTATTATTCATGCGGATAGCGATGTTGCGAGCAAGCTCGAGGTGTTGGAACTGATCCTCGCCGAGCGGAATATAAGTAGCGTCGTAAAGTAGAATATCGGCGGCCATCAGAATTGGGTAGTTGAAGAGGCCGACCGTGACAGCGTCTGGATGCTCGGCACCCTTTTCTTTAAACTGAGTCATGCGGCTGGCTTCGCCAAACGGCGTGAAACAATCGAGGATCCAGCAGAGTTCAGCGTGGGCCGGCACGCGACTTTGGCGGTAGATATGGACGTTCGGATTATTGACGTCGAGGCCGGCGGCCATGTAATATTTGATGCCTTTAATGGTATTTGCGTAGAGCTGACTATGGTCAATCGGCGTGGTAAAGGAATGTAAATCTGGCACAAAGAAATTAATCTGGCTATCGTCAGCATGTTCGTGCGAGAGATTAATCATTGGGGTGTAAGCGCCGAGGAAATTGCCAATCGTTGGTTCTTCATTTACTCGTACGCCCGTTAAGATGGTTTGCATAAAGCAAGTTATCCTTTCATTATATCACATTTGGTACAAAAAGTCAAGCATAAGGGGTAATCTAGCAGGCTTTGCGCCAATATGGGATGAATGCTGACAGATAAATCATGCTTTTATTTTATCACTTTTATGTTTGAATACAAAAAGCTTACTCAAGATGTAGTTGCCGATAATGATAATCACCTGGACAATGAGGGTGATGACGGCGACCCAAGCGTCGGAATCGAGGTGGAGGAAGTTGACGAAGAACCACATCAGGAACATTTCAACTAGTAGCGTGCCAACGCGGGCGGCGTAGAATTTGGCGGCTTCGAGGGGGATGTTCTTTTCGGTGCTTCTAAAGACCCATTTGCGGTTCATGAAATAGGCGGCGGTGACGGAAACGATCCAGCTGATAATTACGGCGATTTGGAGCTGCATTTCGTTGCTGGCATCGAGCACGGTATAAAGTAGCGCATATTTGACCGCGATGGAAATGACGGTGGTGAGGCCGCCGACAATGAGATAGTTGGCGATTTCTTCGTGCTGCTTATAGAGCGCAAGGAGCTTATCTTTGGCTTTTTTGATCATATGTATATATTTTAGCACTCCTAGACAAAAGCTGCGTTTTGCGCTATAATTGTATTACCCTAGTGGGGCACTAGCTCATTTGGTAGAGCGCTTCTATGGCATAGAAGAGGTGAGGAGTTCGAATCTCCTGTGCTCCACCATTTTTTGTGCTTTTTTATATGAATATAGCTTATTTGCCTAATGTCTCGTCTTGGACGATAAAAATATCTACAATTTGGTTGTCATTGTTTAGTTTAATTGAGGCGCGATAATACATATCTGCTCGGTCGGTGCGAAATATAAATGAAACTATATTTGTTGAAGCAGATTTATTGACGCTTGAAATATCGTAAATGATGGAATCATAACCGGTATCGGTGTAATATTGATCTAATGTTTCACGGATTCTGTATTCTATTGTTTTAATGTCTTCGTCAGATATTTGTTGAAGTTTTAGAAAATTTAAAGATTGGTTGTTCGGTATATCTACTTCTTCGCCGCCAGTATCGTCATTACTATGGTCGTATTCGATATGTTCTGCATCTTGACCGTTGGTCCCATTGGAGTTTTTATCTATTACGATAACTGCGACAACGATTGCGGCGATGACTAATAGAAAGATGACTATCGCAGTAATAATGATGGCTTTTTTAGGATCCTTTTTCTCTGGCTCGATTGTTTCGTATCCGGCGGGAATAACCGATGCGGAGTTGTCATAGAAGGTATTATTATTCATCATTTCCAGACCTCCCAGTATTTGGTTGCAAAGGCGGTTGCGGTTTCGAAGGATACGTTAGAAAAAGCGCTAGAGGCTGGGTTTTTGATGATTACATTATTACCGTTCATTTCTGAGAACATTACATAATGGCCATTTGCTGAGAACACTTTATTTGTTTCATTGTCACCACGGGCGCCACCAGCAATGACAGCGTGACCCACCGAAAGAGCTAGTTTGACGTCGCTTTTACTGATTTTCTTTGCGTGAACATTATAGTGGCTAATGTAGTGGTCAATGATCGGCTCGCCCATATTGCTCCAGTCACTATTTTCGATGAATAATCCCCTTCGGTTTGTAAAGTTGTTAGTGTAGTTTTTCATTTCTTCGGCAAACATTTTTGGCGTTAACTGACAATTTGTAACTTTAATGATAGCGTTGAGACTAGCAATCATTGGGCAGCCAGATTTACGAATGGTAGAGTTTGGATAATTGCCGCCTTTCCAAATAATGTCTGCATATTCACCGAACTGGGTATGGTAAACTGTGCCTGCCGCCACACCGTAACTTGAGCAGGTGTTGCTAGATGGTGTGGATGGAGTCGACGGTGTGGATGGGGTTGAAGGCGTGGATGGGGTTGATGGTGTGGATGGAGTTGACGGTGTCGATGAACCCGCTGCCGGTTTTGACTTGCGCGTAGATGTGTGGCTTACGACGTATGGTACGTTATTAGCAACTCCTCCCGGCAAGAATAAAATCATAGCAACATCAAAAATCGCAAAAGCTCCAATACCTAATATGGTTTGCCAGAGTCGGCGTTTTGCTTTGATGGTTTGAGCTTCGTCTCCGCGAGCTGTTAAATATAGCCCTCCAGCCCAAATAATGCCAACTGTACCACCGACAAATAGACCGGCAGTAAGTACATTTGTGATGGTCTTTACGATATTGACTGGTGTGCCGCAAAAACAGCTATTCTCATCGCCAAAGACATTTATATCTACACCGTTTTCGGTTTTGGTTGTTCCGTCCGAATAGGTGTTGCGGCATTCGCAAACTGTGTTGCCAGAAGCGTTAGCTGGGGCTGGGATTAATACTAATGTAAGTATTATAAATGCAGTTGCGACAATAAGGATATGCTTTGCGCATTTTTTCATGTTTTTATTATACCAAAAACGTTTATGCTATAGGAATAAAGGTTTTATTTAAACGTGAGCTTTTTCTGTTAAAATGAGGATGACGATGAAGAAGTTTTTAAAAGAAAAACTATACTTGATTATGCTGTTTTCTTTCTGCGTGGCGATGAGTGTTTCATCGACTGTTTTTGCAGAGGAAGATAGCTGCGCTAATATTTTGACGGCTTTTTGTAAGAATGACCAAGGTGATATAGGTGGTATTGTTTATCTTGTCTTAAATGTGTTAACGGTAGGCGTAATCGTGGCTGGCACGGTGGGTATTCTTGTATGTGGTTATCTTATTTTGACGGCGCGCGAAAACCAAGAGCAAGTCGCCAAGGCGAAAAAACGTTTATTTGAAATAGTGATTGGTCTTGCTGCTTGGGCGACAGGTTCGGCTTTGATTGCCCTATTTATACCTAACTTTAATGGTACAATTGAGGACCCAAATATAGACATTCCAATTGCGGAGCGCTCTGAGCGTGAGACGCCAAGTGATGGTGGCGATACTGGTGGCGACAGCGGTAGTAATCCTGGCGAAACATATCGCATCCCATCGACTTATGAATTGTCCAGTTATGCCGGCATGCAGTATTATTTGACTGTTCCAGAGAATGCTACGAATAATATGCCATTGGTTATATTTTTGCATGGTAGCGGAGAGGCTGGAGATTACTCTGCGGTTGGTAGGACGCCACAGGCGACGAATATGAGAACTCTAACTGCTTCTTTGAAATTTATCTCTCTAGTCCCTGTTTCTCCGACATCAGATTCAACTACTCGAAACTGGGAATATGGGACCAACTCTGCGAATCTTATGTCTATAATAGATAAGGTTGCGAATGAGCAAAAGGTTGATAAGAATCGGATTTATATTTGGGGTTTTAGTATGGGTGGACGCGGTACTTTTAATATGATTAATAATTATCCGGGCACTTTTCGCGCAGCTACGGTAATTAGTAATTGTCCAGCCTCCGGGAATACGTCTGCTAAGATTAGCCAGACGCCAGTTCGCATGATCCTTGGTAGCGCAGAGGTTGATTACAGCTATTACCACACTTGCATGTCAAACACTTATAACGAAGTCAAAAAACTCGGTGGCGAGATTTATTATGAGGAGCTGCCTGGTGTAACCCATAATACTATGAGTACGTCGCTCGATTATAGTAATGTTATTGGCTGGTTGTTAAAATATAAGTAATTTACACTTTTTTAGTCACTAGTAGGCTGATAAAGAATAAATAGATATATCCTATTTCCCAATACAAAATGCCGTTCATAAAATATGGTAAATGATTGGCGTAGGCAAATAAGAAATGCAGCCCATAGAGTACGAAAAGGCCTGTTATGGCGCGTGTGGGTTTGGTGTTTTTGTTATATTGCGTGATACCAATTAGTAGCATGACTATAAATAATGTAATGGCGAAAATTTGATGCATAAGAGTGATAGGGCTCTCGTATGGCAGGTGCGGGCAGATGCTTAATATGAGGTAACTAATGTCTAGAATTAAGAATAGAATCATGGAGCCAAGTTTTTGTGTGTGAATCGCGTAAAGTGTCATTAGTACTATAATAATGAGATTAACAATACCAAATGCTATGCTGCTCCATAGGTTAAGCCCAACGTAACGACTTAACGTTAGCGTAGCGTCGCCAGTATATCCTGCGGTTACCCAGTTATAACCAACGATTCCGAGTACTTCTAGCGTAATTAGTGCTAATATAATCCAAATTAACTTCTTCATGTCCTTAGTATAATAGATTTATGGCTAGATGCGTTAAAAAGCCTCACTATTAAATTGAAATCATTATAAAATAATAAGTGCAAATAAAGAAGGTAATACTATGCAAAAGACCACATTAGTAATTATGGCAGCCGGGATTGGTTCGCGTTTTGGCGAGGGGATTAAACAGTTAACTGCTGTCGGGCCGAGTGGTGAAATTATTGTAGATTATTCCGTACATGATGCACTTGAAGCTGGTTTTAATAAGATCGTATTCGTGATTCGTCACGATATTTTTGACGCTTTTCGCGAAGTGATTGGCGATCGTTTAGCAAAAAAATGTGAAATAGTCTATGCGTTTCAAGAATTAAATGATTTGCCAAAGGGCTTTAAGTTGCCAAAAGATCGTGTTAAACCTTGGGGTACTGGTCAGGCGGTTCTAGCTTGCAAGGGCTTAATTAATGAGCCATTTGCGATTATTAACGCTGACGATTATTATGGCAAAGAAGCTTTAAGACGCGTGCATGATTTTCTAGTTGAGCATGCGAATTCTCGGCATGAGTATTGCATGCCAGGATTTGTGCTTAAAAATACCCTTTCTGAGCAAGGTGGCGTGTCGCGCGGTATTTGCACTATTGATGAAAATAATCATTTAACAGAAATCGTTGAGACGCATAATATTGTGCAATCCGATGCTTGGACGGCTGTTTGTGAAGATACGGGCGCTAAAATTCCAATTGCTTCCTTAGCTTCTATGAACATGTGGGGCGTTACGCCGGAATATCTTGACATTCTTAATGAAGGCTTTAAAGAATTCCTTAAAAACCTTAAAAAGGATGACATTAAGTCTGAATACCTTTTGCCTACAATTATGGGGGGCTTGATTCGGAATCACGAAGTATCAATTACGGTTTTACCGACCAGCGATCGCTGGTTCGGCATTACTTATGCGGCCGATAAGCCGAAAGTGATTGAGGAATTCAAAAAGTTGGTCGATGAGGGCGTTTACCCTTCCCCGCTTAATGGCTAATACTTTTTCTTAATTTCTACGTATTCTTTCGTGCGCGCGTTTTGACCAACGGCGATATTCCAGTTTAGTTTGTACATTGCGCCATTTCCACCTTCCGTGTTGCGCAAATCTAAGGCTACGCCTGGAATGTTGGCGTGATTTTCTTTAATGAATGACAAAAATTCGCTCATCAGCTGTTCGCCTTCCTCGTAACTAAGCTCTGAGTAAACTATGACGTCTGTAAATGTTTTGTCGCTGCCGATGTATGGCACCGTAACTGGCGTTTCGCCTTCCAAGTCGTCCGTTTTATAATACTTTTTAAGGAAGTAAGTACAAAGATCGAGGCCCCCCGCATTTGCGGCAAATTCAGACTCTGCTTCTTTGGCATTAGTGGCGCTAACAATGATTTCTTTATCTTTTATTTCTGCGTCTATTTCAAAGCTATAGTATTTAGAATGTAGATAGTTTTTGCCGTTTTCGTCTTTTTTGACGTTGGGGGTTAAATACTTATATGTGCTTTTAGCATAATGGTCTAAATATGCGGTTTTCTCATCATAGTCGTAGGTATCGGTCGATGTCTTGGCATGATCAATAAACTCGTATTTACAATCGCCGGAATCCTCAATGATTAACTCGCTGCTGGCATAACCGGAAATACGTTTTTGACCATCAGTTAGACAAATATAGGCGTGATCGTAATAATTTGTGACGTAAGAATCTTCTGAATAGTCTTTTTCGTATGGGCTTTTAGATAAATTTGCTTTTTCGCCGTATTTTGTAAATGGATAGTATATTTTATTCTCTTTTGCAGATGTAACTATGCTAATATAGGATTCAGCATCTTTGCGAAGCGCTTCTAGGCGACTATTTTCTTGGCTAATTTGGAAGAAGGCAACGCCAGCTATCCCGCCGCCAATTAAGAGGATAATTGCAGTGATTACGCCAATTATTATTCCGGTTTTAGGCTTTTTTGCTTGCTCTTGTGGCGCAACTTGTATTGGTTCAGATATGAGTGCACCATTATCTTCGCTTGGCATTGGTTGAGCGATAGGGGCGTCATTTTGATTCGGGTTCATGGTTTAATTATAACGGATATGCTTATTTTTGAACAAAAAAATATACCCCCGAACGGAGGTATATTTTCTTAAAAGCGTCTTTAACGCTTGCTGAACTGTTCGCGTTTGCGAGCGCTGCGGAGACCGTAGTGCTTGCGTTCTTTTTCGCGTGGGTCGCGCTTCATGAGGCCGGCCTTCTTGAGCACTGGGCGGAATTCTGGGAATTCAGCTACAAGTGCACGAGAAATAGCTAGCTTAATAGCGTCGACTTGACCGGCGAGACCACCGCCTTTAACAAGGATGGTGATGTCGTATTCTTTTTGCTTTTGGGTCATTGCGAGTGGGTCGGTAATTTCGGCCATCAAAGTTTTATTCCCGCTCAAGTATTCGAGAGCCGGTTTATCGTTGATGGTGATTTCGCCTTTACCCTTGTAAAGACGCGCAGTGGCGGTAGCGGCCTTGCGGCTGCCGTCGCCGTAGGTATACTTAGCGTTCTTAGCTGGCATTATTTAATCTCCTTTGGCGTTTGTGCCGTGTGAGCATGCTCGGCGCCTGGGAAGACGCGGAGGCGAGCTAAGCGATCGGCTTGAAGTTTGTTCTTTGGTAGCATACCTTTAACAGCTTCAACGATGGCGATGGTTGGATCTTTCTCGATGATTTCAGCGAGTGTGAGGTCCGTCAAGCCGCCTGGGAAGCTGGAATGGCGGTAGTAGTGCTTGTTGGTCATTTTGTCGCCAGTAACCTTGAGATTTTTGGCGTTAATGACGACTACGTAATCGCCGTTATCGATATGCGTGGTGTAAGTAACTTTAGATTTACCTTGCAACTTGTCCGCAATAACGACGGCGAGCTTGCCAAGTGGCAAAGTGCTAGCGTCGATAATCCACCATTCGCGGCTAATTTCAGAGGATTTTTGGCTATAAGTCTTTTTCATACTTACTTATCCTCCTTCTTGGTAGCTTTAGCTGGAGCTTTCTTTTCGGCTGGCTTGTCAGCTTTTTCGGCAACTGGCTCGGAAATTTCATCTACAAAAGAGATGGTGGCCATTTCAGAATTGTCGCCACGGCGGTAGCCGGTGCGTTCAATTTTTAGATAGCCGCTATCGCGCTTAATTTGTGGTGCGATATTGTCTACGAGGTCATTACCGATTAATTGGTCATCGAGGCGAGCAATAACGAGACGGCGGGAGGCCAAATCGCCTTTTTTCGCGATGGTGATCAATTTTTCAGCTGGGCGGCGAATTTCTTTCGCTTTAGCTAAAGTGGTATTGATTGACTTGTATTTAAACAGGGAGCGCATCAAACCGCGTGTTAGTGCAGTACGTTGATCGTTTTCGCGACCGAACTTGCGCCCTTTATATCCATGGCGATGCATTTATACTTTTAACTCCGTGAGTTTCTCGCGAACCTCATCGAGAGCTTTAGCGCCGAAGCCCTTTAACTCTTTAAGGTCGCTTTCTGATAATACGACGAGATCACGTACAGTATGAATATCATTATTGATTAATGCATTTGCAGTACGAGCCGAAAGGCCGAGTTCTTCGATTGGAAGCATGAGGCCTGATTCGTCTTCGGCTTTGCTGGCGGTCGGAGCTGGAGCGGATTCCACTACAGTGCTACCGGCGAGTGCCTTGTATTGGTTTACCAAGATAGCGGCGGCCTCTTCGAAGGCTTCACGTGGGGTGATGGTACCGTTGGTATCAATCGTAAGTGTAAGCTGTTGGAGGTTGGTATCTTGGCCAACGCGGGTGTTTTCTGCGTTGTAGCGTACGCGCAAAACTGGCGTAAAGACGGCATCGAGGGCGATCATGTCGCTGTGAATGCGGTCAACGCTAGATTGTTCGATGCTGAGGTAGCCACGGCCAGTATCTACAACCATATCCATCTTCAAAACGAATTTAGGATCGTCAATGGTGCAGATAATTTGCTGTGGGTTGGCGATTTCGAGTTCGGCTGGGAGTTTAATGTCGCCAGCGAGAACGACGCCAGTGCCTTTCTTTTCGAGATGAATCTCGACTGGGGCGTCGGAATGAGACTTGATATGAATGTTCTTGAGGTTGAGCATGATATCAACTGTGTCTTCGACGATGCCAGGAATGGCACTAAATTCGTGAGTGGTGCCCTCAATGCGGAAAGCAGTGATGGCAGCACCTTTAATGCTAGATAGAAGAACACGACGGAGGGAGTTACCAAGAGTGTTACCGTAGCCGTAGTAAAGTGGCTTGATAACAAAGCTGGAACTGTTCTCACCAAGGTCCTTGATTTCTGCTAGTTCTGCTTCGTGAATAACTTTTGTCATAGTTCTCCTTTAGCGTGAGTAATACTCGACGATTAATTGTTCGTTGATGCCCACCTCAGCTTCTTCGCGCTTCGGCGTACCAGTGATTTCGATTTTCATTTTCTTGACGTCGGCTTTCATCCAAGAGAGCGGTGCCTGGCTAGCAGCACCGGCGACGTTAGCAAGATTTACAAAATAGCTGTTTTTCTTTGATTTTGGACGAACTTCTAGGACATCGCCAGGATTGAGACGAATCGAAGGGATGTCGACGCGCTTACCATTAAGCGTAAAGTGACCGTGCGAAACGAGCTGACGAGCGGCGCGGCGAGTAGTCGCAAAGCCGGCACGATAAACTACGTTGTCTGCACGACGTTCGAGATATTGAAGAAGCATTTCGCCAGTTTTACCTGGAGTGCGTTGTGCTTCGCGCATTAATTTTGCGAATTGCGCTTCGAGTAGGCCGTAAATGCGGCGAACTTTTTGCTTTTCGCGGAGCTGAGTCAAGTAAAGGCTACCACCGCGAACGCGCATATCGGCGTGTTGACCAGGAATACCGGTCTTTTTTGCCATGATTTTCTGTGCTTTTGGAGCAAGCGCATAACCTTCACGGCGAGATTGCTTACCAATAGGTTGAATATCGCGTGCCATTACGGTTTCCTCTCTCCTTTCGGACGGCAGCCGCCGTGTGGAATTGGCGTCTTGTCCGTAATGCTGTTAATAGAAATTCCCATCGTACTGAAGGCGCGGATGGCGCTGTCGCGACCAAGACCGATACCTTTTACGTATACATCGACACTATTCATGCCGTGATCACGCTTGGCGATTTCGGCAACTTTTTCAGCGGCGATTTGGGCTGCGTAAGCAGTACCCTTCTTGGAACCGCGGAAACCGTTTGCGCCAGCGGAAGAAGCGGAAAGGATTTCGCCCTTCTTGTCGGTGACGCTTACGATAGTGTTGTTGAAAGTGGCTTGAATATGCACTTCGCCAGCTTGTACGATGCGTTTGCCCTTTTTGCCTTTAGCTTTTGGGGCAACTGCTTTTGGCTCCATCTCAGGAGCGGTATTGACTGTTGTATCTTCTGCCATAATTTACTCCTTTGATTAAGTCTTACTTGCTGCTTTTGGTTGGGTACCACCGACGGCGATAGCTTTACCTTTGCGAGTGCGCGCATTCGTGCGGGTGCGCTGACCGTTGACTGGTAAACCTGCCTTATGGCGGAGGCCCTTGTAGGAATTAATATCCTTGATACGTTTGATATTGTTTGTTACGAGGCGCTTTAGGTCACCCTCAACGGAATATTTACTAGAAATAATATCGTTAAGTTTTTGTTCCTGAGCCTCGGTGAGATCTTTCACCCGAGTGGTCGGCTCTATTTTAGCCGCCGCAAGGATGGCTTTGCTAGTGGTGCGACCGATACCGTAAACGTAAGTAAGTGCAATCCACACTTGCTTTTCGCTAGGAATCGTAACACCGGCGATTCTTGCCATGCTTAACCCTGCCTTTGTTTATTCTTAGGTTTCTTCTTGTTAATGATACGAAGTACACCTTTGCGGCGCACAATGATATCATCAGGGCTGATTTTCTTTACACTAGCACGTACTTTCATGTATTGAAAATTACCTTTCTGAAAGCATCGGTTCTAAAATCTCTGGATAATAAAATATCCGAGAATTTTAGTTTTCTCGCTTTCGCTTAATTTAATCTTTTTGGCGGTAGCTGATGCGACCCTTTGTGAGATCGTAAGGGGTCAACTCAACGTCCACCTTATCGCCCGGCACGAGACGGATATAATTCTTACGCATTTTACCCGACATGTGAGCGATAATAATATGGCCGTTCTCAAGCTCCACGCGGAATTTAGTCCCCGGAAGGGTCTCAACAACCTTCCCGGAAAGCTTAATAACTTCCTTCTTATTTTTTGCGCCAGCTGAAAATTCAGCGTCTCTCTTGGCGACTTTTGTCGGTTTCTTGTGACTAGCCATAAATTACCCCGTCATTATATCAAAAAAAGCGCGAAAAGTAAATACTATTTCACGCTTTTTCACAAATTATTTTAATGTGGCGCGTAGCATCACGACGGACTCATATTTGGCACTGTCGCCAGCACTATGGACTGTCACTAAAGCCAACGTTTCTTTATCGTCGATGCGGCGTTGTGCGGTGGGTAGTTTGTTTTCAATTTCGTCTATATTGATGATTTGTAGGTCAGCTACTTGGTAGGTATATTTATCGCCGGCGCCGGTTTCGATGATGATCTCGTCGCCATTTTCGAGACTGTCTAAATTAGCAAAGACGCCCGGCTTGGTCTTACCGGCAGCGAGGCCACTAATGAGAATATTTCCGTCATTACCGGGTGTGCTGGAACCGGAAAACCATGCGACATCGTAAATGACATTTGGCAGCGGCAATACATCGCTATTGACAGCTGATTCGCGTACACGAGCATGAATATCAAGACGTGGAATGTCGAGATAGCGTGGATGCGAAGCGCTAACTTGATATTCGGCAATTTCGCTTTCTGTGGGCTCAAATTCGGCAGGTGCTATGATGGTTTCGATTTGCGTTACGACCACATCGGCTTTAGCGCGAGGTTCTTTGCTTTTATCGCGGTAATAGGTTTGTTCCCAAATAAAAACTTTAGCTAGGACTACTACAATGACCGCTACTAGTACCCACCCTAGTATTTTGCCAATATTACTTAGTCTACGATCAATCTTTAAGGCCATTATTGATAGTCGTCGTAAGTTACCATTAACGCGCGGGAATTAATCTGACGCAAGTTTTCAAGGGCAACCGTAACTACGATCAAAAGACCAGTACCTGAAATAGATAAGCCGAGCGGATAGCCAAGCGTGACAATAAAGATATAGTCAACGATATATGGCAGCATGGCGATAATGCCAAGTGCGAGTGCGCCGAATAGATTAAGGCGGTTTACGACTTTATTGAAGTATTTTTCGGTATTTTTACCTGGGCGGACGCCCTCAATGAAGCCGCCTTGCTTTTGGAGGTTTTCGGCAATTTCTTGGGCATTAAAGATGATGCTGGTATAGAAATAAGTGAACATAACTACCAAAGCGAAGTAAAGAGCTGGGTAGATGAAATCCTTGCCCTGGAGGCCTACCGATGAATCAAAGTTAGACGCGCTAGGTGCGGAGAACCAACTAATCATATTATTGGCGATTTCGCTTGAAGGATCGGCCTTAAGAATAAGCTGGCCCACGAAGGCTGGTACGGATAGAAAGGCGACGGCGAAAATCACTGGTACGACGCCGGCTGCAATGAGCTTGATTGGCATGATGGACTTAATGCCGCCATAGGCGCTATTGCCATGCACACGTTTGGCGTAATTAATAGTAATAATACGTTGCGCCTCGTTAATTTTGATGAGGATATATATTACGATAATTAGGCCAACAAGCAAGCCTAGTACGATGAAGAACATTTGGGGGTTTACTGGGAGGCTGAGCCAACCGAATAAATCAAGCGTACCTTCGGAGGTATCAAATAAGGCATTTGTAAGAGAGGCGAAAGTGCGTGGGAATGCGGAAACGATGCTACAGAAGATGACCGTAGAGATACCGTTGCCGATGCCCTGCTCCGTAATAAGTTCGCCGAGCCACATTAGAAGGATAGAACCGGCAGTCATCGCGGTGATAGCGAGCGCCCAATCTTGGAAAGTTGGGTCGACTGCGGTAGATAGGTTCGCCGCGAGAACTTCTTGAAATAGGATGTAAATATAAGCGATAGACTGTAGGATTGCGAGTGGCACGGTTAGAATACGAGTCCACTGGCTGATTTTGCGACGGCCAGTCTCACCATCCTTATTAAGCTCTTCCATGCGTGGGATAGCTTTAGTAAGAAGTTGCATGACGATAGATGCGGTGATATATGGCGATAGGCCGACTAGGATGATGCTAAGGTTTGTTAGGCCACCACCGGAAATTAGGTTAATAAAACCGCCGAGATCTGTGCCAGAAACTAAGTTGTCTACGGCTTGGCGGAAAGTACTTGCGTCTCCGAGCGGGACTGGAATATGGGCGAGCAAGCGATAAGCAACCAAAATGCCGATGACTGCAAAGATGCGCTTGCGCATGTCCTTGTTCTTGAAGGACCGGAATATCGTCTTAAAATTCATGATACCTCTTATTTACTCTTATTATATTATCATATATCTAAGATTCGTGGAATAGAATTAAGGGCTATATTGCGATATGAGATACAAAAAGAGCGCCAGTGGCGCTCTAATTGTGTTGCCTTCATTATTTGTCTTCCGACTCTTTAACGCGAGCTGGGGTGGCAACTTTCTTGAAGCTGCCGCCGGCTTTTTTGATAGCCTCAATTGCAGTCTTGCTTGCGAATTGCGTAGAAAGATCAATTTTAGCCGTTAATTCGCCGCGCGTAATAACCTTGACGCTAGCATATGGGTTAGCGATAAGATTGGCATCGGCGAGCGTAAAGTTGTCGACTTTGCCCTTTAGGTTATTGAGGTTGTCGGTGTAGACAACTTGAGCCTTGACGTGAATGCTCTTAAAACCTTTGAGCTTCGGGATGGCTTGCATAATAGCACGTTGACCACCCATGAAGCCAGCTGGCATTTTGTGGTGACCAGCGCGGGCTTTTTGGCCTTTGGTACCGCGGCCGGCAGTCATACCTTGACCGGCGGAAATACCACGACCAACACGTTTGCGGTTAGCGTTCTTAACGACGTTTAGTTCGTTGTATTTCATTTATTTATCCTCCTTTTTGGCGGATTTTTCGGCCTTTTCAGCTTTTTCGGCTGGAGCGGCTTTCTTTTCGGCGCCATTCCATTCGGAGCGTGGAACTTGCTGCTTTAAACCTTCCATTACGGCGTAAGCGATGTTGGCTTTGTTGGTAGAACCGAGAGACTTGGAAATCAAGTTCTTGATGCCGGTTAAACCGATAATCGAACGAACAACGCCACCGGCGATAATACCAGTACCAGGAGCGGCTGGCTTCATGAGAACATGGGCGCCAGTAACTTTGGTTTCTACTTCGTGGCAAATAGTTTCGCCATTCATGTTGATGGTAATCATATTTTTCTTGGCACGGCGTTCGGCTTTTTGAACGGCGCTAGTAACGTCGTTACCCTTAGCAAGACCGACACCAACTTTGTTCTTGTGGTTACCAACAGCTACGAGAGCCTGGAAACGCATACGGCGACCACCAGCTACGGTACGAGAGACGCGATTGACGGAAATATTGACTGAATCAAATTCCTTCTTGGTCTCTTCGGCGGCGCGGCGATTGCGACGATTGTCGCGGCGGCGACCACGGAATTCACGCTCAGCGCGAGCTTCCTTAGCAGCGGCGGCTTCGTTGGTAAGTTTGGTAGTACCAGATTGGTTAATGACTTTTGGTTGCTTCTTTTCCATATTAGAACTCCAATCCTTCCTTGCGGGCAGCATCAGCTAAAGCTTTCATGCGGCCAGCATAAAGGCGTGCGCCACGATCCAAAACAACCTTCGAGATCTTGGCTTTCTTTGCTTTCTTGGCGATTTCTGCACCAATGTAGGCGGCGAGTTCGGTCTTGCTGCCTTTTTGCTTACTACCGACGGTAGTAGCGTAAGCGAGCGTGATACCCTTATCGTCGTCGATGATTTGGGCGGAAACGTGCATGTTGCTGATATTTACGCTAAGGCGTGGGCGATCAGCAGTGCCATGGATCTTCGCACGAGTGCGATTCTGCCTAAATTCTGCTTTCATGATTATTTCTTCCCTGCCTTACCGGCTTTACGAATAATTTGTTCATCTTCGTACTTGATACCTTTACCCTTGTATGGTTCTGGCTTCTTCAAGGCACGAATTTCGGCGGCAACTTGGCCAACCTTTTGCTTATCGATACCAGACACTGTAATCGTCATCTTATCAGTCTTAAGATCAATGCCTTCTGGGGCTTTGTACTTAACTGGATGCGAAAAACCAAGTGCCATTTCGATTTCTTTTGGACCACCGCTCAAGCGGAAGCCAACACCGTTGATTTCGAGTTTCTTCTCAAAACCTTTGGTGACGCCAGTGACGGCGTTGTTGAGTAACGCGCGCTGAAGACCATGCCAAGCCTTAGACTTTGGCTCGTCATCTTTGCGTGTCACGATGATTTGTGTACCCTCGACTTTCGTCGTGGTGTTTTCCTGGACAGGAACTGAAAGCGTGCCCTTCGGTCCAGCGACGGTAATCTCTTTGTCGCCGACCGTAATTGTCACGCCTGCAGGGATGTCTACAGGTAGTTTTCCGATACGACTCATGCGTTCCTCTTTGTTAATAATATCTCGGTTATTTTATCATATCTGCCTCTTTTTTGCAAGAAAAAAGCTGGGCTTTTAGCCCAGCGCGGTGTCGGGTATGATCCCGGTGGAAATGAAGGTGCTGATTGACACGATGTCCTCCTTGAATAATTCCCAGAAGGTCGCCTGTACGTAGTCGCCGTCCGAATGAAATACGCGTTTCCAAGAACGTTCGATGGCGCGACGCCCGGCGTTCATATAGCGTTCCCATTCGGCGTCGAATTCTGCCTCGTCTGCTGTATGGATGATGGGATAGTGGCCAATGATGGCATTCCAGTCGTCGTAGTCGCTCAATACGACACGCCAAGGATCAATTTCTAAGGTAATAATGGCGTATTCGCGACCGGCTTCACCCCAATCACTAAAATCGTCGTCGTTACGATACCAGGCCCAAATCGGATATTTCGTATCAGCGGGCGGTTGACCGATGCGCTCGGCCATCTGACTAGCGAGCCAGTCGTAAGCGTCGCGAAAGCTAATTTCGCTATAATCGCGGTTGTCGGTTTTGTGGATATCGCAGACGAAACGTCCGCGGCGGTTGAGGATTTCCAGCACCTCGCGGGGCTGGATAGTGACTAATCGAATAAAAATCACCTCTTTCCTTGAAAGATACGTAGTTTTATGGTGAACTATACTTTTGTTATATCAAATTTCTTATGTTTTGTCAAGTGATTGTCCGACATTAAGATTTGGGCGCTTACGCTTGCCAGATATCCTGTTTTACGGCATACTAGAAACCAGGCGATTTTTTGTCGCCTAGATCCTTGAAAATCTTTTGCCTAGAGAAGGGGGTTTATAAAATGAAGATTAGAGTGATTGGTTCTACCAAGCCGGGCTACGTCTTACCTGTAGATGAGGCTCTGTTGTTTGCTGGGCACGAGGCTGGCATTTGCTATATGCCGGATGACTTCGATGCCCTGCTCGCAGAGCCGGTACAGAAGACGATGGGTCGCGTACGCGGAACGGTTGGCTCCGGCCACCACAGTGTCGCAGGACACGCTTCCTACAATCTCGTGTTCGAGGGCTTGCCGAAGATTCTGGCGATGATCCTGAACAACGAGCACGACTACAACACCAGCGAAAAATCTGCTCGCTACACCAAAATGGGCGTGACCGATGAGGAGGATTTCGATTCTGAGCTCTTCGAGGATTATCCGGAGCCGGTCGGAAATGAAAAGGCGATTTACGAGAAGTGGATCGCCAAGTTCACGAAGCTGATCAGCAAGGAGTATCCGCAGATTGAGCCTAAGACGGTCGACAAGCTGGCCAAGGAGAATGCGCGCTACTTCATCTCGGTGTTTACGCCGGCGACCACGATGGGCTACACTGTGAATTTGCGGCAGCTGAACTATCTGATTGGTTTCTGCGATGAGATGCTCGAGCAGACGCCGACTGATCCGTTTATGGTGCGTCTGCTCCCGTGGGTGCGCTACTTGCGGAAATTGTTGTCTAGCGTCACTGACGTGGATGGTCTGCGCGACAACAAAGGACGCAAATTCTCGCTGTTTGCCAGTCGCTACCGCCGAGAGGAATTTGGCGAAAACTACTGCACGAATTACAATGGCACCTTCGCGCAGCTCGCGCAGGCGCAGCGCCATCGTACGCTGACCTACGAGATGATGATTCCGCAACCGAATGCAGCCGACTTCTTCGTGCCGCCGATCATCCAGGATGCGGCCACCCGTGCCGAATATCTTGAGGATATGCGGTCCCTGAAGGAGAACTTCCCGCAGGGTATGCTGGTCCACATTAACGAACGTGGTACTCCGGAAAACCTCATCTTGAAGTGCCATGAGCGTTTGTGCGGAGCGGCGCAGCTGGAAATTTGCCACCAGACCAACGCGACCCTGGAGAAATACATCTCCTATGTAGCCAAGAACGGCAACCCTGACATCTTTAAATATCTGATTCAGTATTTCGGCAAGACGAAATGTCGTTTTGGATATTACACCTGCGATCGTCCCTGCCCGCTCGGACCGCAAAACGTCTACACGCGAAAGATTTAAACCACACGGACCGCCGGGAAACCGGCGGTTTTTGATGGTTTAAGATAAGCGTTATTGACTTTTTTATTAAAGTGTGCTATAATAGAGGTATATTCGGCCTTAGTTTTGGAAGGGGGTGGTGCTATGTACCTAAAGAATGCGAATTTTTGCATCAGCGGGGCAAGCCGTTATCAGGAGCCGGATATGTACCTTTGTAGCCTCGTAGAGAAAGTTGCGTGGAAAATGGCTACGCGCCAATCGTTTGATTTTGACGCTGAAGGGGTAAAGGAATTGCGCTTCTATGGTAGGGCGTTTGATTCCTCTAAGCTGAAGAATGGTTCCCTGGTTGTCACTAAGCCAATTGATCGTCTATCTTTTAATAAAGATGAAGATTGTGCTTATGCTGCCGTAGGGGGCAAAACCGTCAAAATCGAAAGTTTCAGTGAATCATTGAAAGAAAGCTTAAAACTTTTGGCGGCATCCGCCGTGGCGAAGGAAATGATCCGCGCGTACTAAGAATGGGCCCTCTTCGGAGGGCCCTTTTTCTATGCTGCTTCGTAGGTGTTATTAATTTTAGTTTTATTCTCTATGCTTAATACCCCGCGCGAAACGAAGTGGTCCAGTACTTTATCGTGAACACCATGTAGGCCTTCAAAGCCCCCAATGTGTGGGAAAGCTCTAACGCCAGCCATGGCTTTGGCTTCTCTTTTAGTGATACCTGAACTAAACACCTTTTTGAAACCATCGCCTTCGCCGTACCAGGTATACATTGACGCTTCTTCACTGTCTGGCGATTCGCCAATAACATGATTACTACCATCGCATCCAAAGCGGAGTAGGATGTAGTTGCAGCTGCTGAGTTTTACCGGTTTTAGCACTTCTGCGCCCGGATCAACGCCTGTTTCTTGGAGACGTTGGCGGATATAGTGCAGCGCCAAGACTTTTGCTTTAATGAGGATTTCTTTTTCTTCTTTTGTCCAGATTTCGCGTTTGGCGTATTTTTTCTCTGATTTTGAACTGCCGCCGCTCTTCTCGCCAGAGAAGGGTTTATTGGCATTTTCTATTTCGCGTTTTCTCGCTTCCTCGATGGAACTAGCTGGTTCTACGGTTTCACGGTCATCATTTTGCTTATGGACCAAATCAAACATAAAACCACTTCTGTCGATGTGGGCCATGATTTTTGTGTCGATTTGGGATACGTCAATTCCCCATTGTTGCGATACGTATTCAATCGCCTTGCGCGTGGTTTCGCCTAGGGTGCTGATGTCTTCAATCTCAGGCAAGTCTTCTTCTTCGAGGTTGTAGACTTCGTATTCGGTATCAAGGGTTTCATCGTCATCATCTTCAGCTTTTTGGCGCAGCCAATCTTGGTATTCTGGTTTTTGTTCGAGGAAACTCTTTAATATTCTTTTGGCTTTTTCGTCACTTTCGGCGTAGCGTTGCATCGCGATTGTTAAGTCGCCGAGATGCTCGCCGTAGTGCATATTTTGGTAGTACCACTCAAGCTGGGCGGTGTCGGGATTTTCTTCGTCTTTGATTGCATCGATGATGTTGCGGAAGCCGGTATATGATTGTTCGCGGATTTCGTCGGAATCGAGTTCGATGCCGTTTTGGGCTAGGTACTCTCTTGTGTCAATTACGGTTGGATTATATTGTTCGCCATAGCGGTCAACAAATTTTTTAACTTGACCCGTTAGCTCCGCCGGGGTGGTGGTAACTTTTTCCGGAACGGTGTAACGATATACCATTTGACCATCTGGAGCTTGTTCGTATAGCACGCCTTGATGGATAGCGGAAATATAAGCATCTCTACGGGCTTCTGCCACTGCGGTTTCGTCTAAACTTTCGGCGTAACGAGGGATAATATCGGACTCAATTTCATGCATATAACTCATTGTCTTGTAAGCCGAGCTATATTCTGGATTTGTCATGCGGACTTTCCAGAGTTGACGAGCATATCCGTTTAGGATGGCGTCAGGTGTTGTCGTATCTACGCCGTCATAGAATGCCGTCGCAAAACCCTCTGCGGCGAAGCGTTTGGCGTTATTGCGAATTTGGCGTTCGGCCTTTTCGAGTATTTCAGCATCTTCGCGTGGCTCTGACTCTTTTTGCGGCAATCCCTCCGCTCGGGCTAATGTATTATTCATGGCTCTGTCAACTTCAAAATGTTTGAGACTATGACCTCGCCCCTGTTTGTCTAGTTCAACCTGTTTGCGTTGGTAGGCTTTACTGTTTAAATCTTCGTGGCGACGAAATGCTTTTTCGCCGATTTTCCCCATACGTTGTTCGTATTCGTAGTAATCATCTTCGGCAGTTTCTCCGTCGTCTTCTGCCTCTGGGAGCGTGTCGTCAAACGTGCCTTCGGCTTGGCGGCGTTTGATTTCTTCGCCTGCTTGATTCGATAGCTGGTCGTTCATCTCTGGATCTGTAGCGATGTCGAGTAATGTGGCGTCACCTAGGCCAGAAAGATTTACGTCTCCCTTTTCGAATTTTTCCATTTTAAATTGACCTCCTATGTTAATTAAATTATAACATAAGCTCATTAGATGACTAGACAATCAAAAATACCCCCGTTTCCGAGAGTATTTTTTGCAAGATTGGATTACCAAACTTTGACGAGGATTTCTCCACCTAGTTTATTCTTGACGGCTTCTTGACCGGTCATAATACCTTTGCTCGTCGAAACGAGAACGGTACCGCGGCCAGATTTAACCTTTGGAATTTCGCTGACACCAGCATAAATGCGGCGACCAGGGGTGGAAATCTTCTTAATTTCGTTAATGCGTGCGACTCCGCCATCTTTGCAGATTACAATATGGAGGATACCGCGTGGCTTAACGTCTTCTACCTCAACGAGTTCGAGGTAGTTTGCTTTCTGTAGCTTGTCGGCCACAGCAAATTTGAGTTTGCTGGTAGGGACACGAATTTCGGTCTTGCCGACTGCGATAGCGTTACGAATACGCGTAATCAAGTCAGCTACAGGATCAGTTGTTTGAATAGACATACTTCTTCTCCTTTCCTTACCAACTACTCTTTGTTACGCCAGGGATTTCACCCTTGCTTGCTTTTTCGCGGAAATTAATACGGCTGAGGCCGAAGCGGCGCATATAGCCACGTGGACGACCATCTAGCATATCGCGGTTCTTAAGGCGAGTTGGGCTGGAGTTGCGTGGCAACTTCTGGAGACCTTCGAGGTCACCCGCAGCCTTAAGTTCTGCGCGCTTGGCAGCGTATTTTTCGTACATTTGGCGACGTTTTTCATCGCGGAGGACTGCAGACTTCTTAGCCATACTACTTTTCCTCCTTTTCAAACGGCATACCGAATTTTTCTAACAACTTTAAGCTCCCTTCAGGTGAACCATTCTTAATAACAAAAGTGATTTCGAGACCATGCAATACAGCAGCATCTTCGAAGGAAATTTCTGGGAAGACGGTTTGTTCTTTGAGGCCGAGGTTGTAATTGCCTTGGGCGTCAAAGGCTTTGCGAGATACGCCGTGGAAGTCACGAACATGTGGCAAAGCGATATTGATTAGACGATCAACGAATTCATACATTTTGTCGTTGCGAAGAGTGGTCATGTAGCCAACTGGGGCGCCCATGCCTTTGCGAATCTTAAACTGTGCAATTGACTTCTTAGCTGTGCGACCGACTACGGCTTGGCCAGTGATCTTAGTTAAGGTAAGTTCGACAGTTTCAGTGAAACGCTTGTCTTCACGTTTTTTACCAACACCAGAGGAAACCATAACTTTTTCGAGTCTTGGTACCTGATTAATGTTGTCGAGCTTGAGCTCTTTCTTCAGCGCCTTGGCGATCTCTTTATCGTAAAGAGTCTTGAGGCGGGCTTCATATTTAGTTTCGGCCATTACTTAATCTCCCGATTGTTAGCTTGGCGGGCGATGCGAACGGTTTTGCCGTCAGCGTTCTTGGCGTAGCCGACGCGGCTGATAATACCAGCTTTAGCGTCAACGACGAGAGCGACTTTGCTAGCATCGATGCCGACTTGAATATCTTTCTTGCCGCTGTTGCGATAGGCGGTGCGGCGCATATGACGGGTGCGGTTGCCAACACCTTCAACGAAAACTTTGTTTTCGGCTGGAAGAACTTTGGTAACTTTACCGGTCGTACCTTTATTGGCACCTGAAATAACTTTTACGGTGTCACCAGTTTTGATGCGGATTCCCATATTATAGTACCTCCGGAGCTAAGCTGATGATTTTCGTGTAACCGAGGTCACGAAGTTCGCGTGGAACTGGACCAAATACACGAGTACCGCGTGGAGTCTTGTCTTCGTTGACAAGTACAGCGGCGTTGTCGTCAAAACGGATGGTAGAACCATCTGGACGGCGGATTGGGGTGCGAGTGCGAACGATAACGGCACGCACAACAGCCTTTTTCTTGACGTTGCCGGTTGGAGAAGCATCCTTGACTGAGCAAGTTACGATATCGCCAACACGGGCATAACGAGCGCGAGTGCCACCGAGCACGCGGATGACGCCAAGTTCCTTGGCACCGCTGTTATCGGCAACTTTCAAGCGACTTTCTTGTTGAATCATGATTATTTCTCCTCTTTCTTGTCACTTTCGACCTCAGTGACTCCTTCTTTAAGCTCGACTTTACCGCGGCTCTTTTCAAGAATCTTGACGAGAGTCCAGGTTTTAGTCTTGCTGAATGTGCGGCCTTCGGCGATGACAACGACGTCACCTTCGTTGGCTTCATTCTTTTCGTCGTGAGCGGTATACTTACGAGTCTTAGAATACTGTTTCTTATAAATTGGATGTGTCTCACGAGAAGTGATGATGACCGTAATGGTCTTGTCGCGCTTGTCGGAGGACACAACTCCTGTTAGTGTGCTTGCCATTACTTGTCTCCTTCCGTGGCATTAATTTGCGTTAAGATCCGAGCAATTTCCTTTTTCAAAGCCTTGATATGATGTGGGTTCTGAAGTGTCGAACCGAGACCTTGTTGAGCGATAAGGAGTTCCTCGCGCTTGGCTTTGAGCTGTTCGTCGAGAGGAAGTTTGCTGACGGTCTTAGCTTCTTTAACAGCTTTTTTGACGGCCATATTAGAGCTCCTCTTTCTTTACGATTTTGCAACGAACTGGAAGTTTGTGGCTGGCGAGGCGAAGGGCTTCTTTAGCCTGTTCATCGGTCACATCGGCGATTTCAAACATGATAGTGCCAGCTTTAACTTTTGCTACATGGAATTGTGGTTCGCCTTTGCCGCTACCCATTTTGACATCAAGAGGTTTCTTGGTGACTGGGATATGTGGGAAAATGCGAATCCAGATTTTACCACCACGCTTAACATAGCGGGTGATAGCTTGACGAGCGGCCTCAATCTGACGACCGTTGACACGCTCGTTATCTAGGCTCATGAGGCCATAATCGCCGAAGGCTACATAATTGCAGCGGGTGGCGACGCCTTCATTTTTGCCCTTGCGGACTTTGCGGTGCGCTTCTTTGCGTGGTTGAGTAAGTGCCATATTTATTTCTCCCCCTTATAGATCCAAACTTTAACACCTACGATACCAGCAATAGTCTGTGCGTGTTCGACGTAGAAATCGATATCGGCGCGAAGTGTATGGAGAGGCACGGAGCCTTCAATAAACTTTTCACGGCGAGACATTTCTGCGCCATTCAAACGACCGGAGACTTCAACGCGAATGCCTTTGGCGCCAGCGTTCATCGTAGAGGCAGTAGCCATTTTGACGGCGCGGCGGAAGTTCATACGCTTGCCAAGTTGGAAACCGATATTTTCGGCGACAAGCTTAGCGCTGAGTTCTGGTTTTTTAACTTCTTCAACATTAATGCGAAGAGGTGCGCTAGTAACTTTTTCGAGCTCTTTCTTGAGTTCGTTAATACCAGCACCTTGCTTACCGATTACGGCACCAGCTTTGGCGGTGCGAATGGTAATGGTAGTAAGGTTTGGGCTGCGCTCAATACCGATGCGATCGATAGTTGGGCGGCTCTTAAAGCGATCCTCGATTACTTCGCGAATCTTAACATCTTCGATGAGCCAATTCTTGAAGTCAGTTTTGCGGGAGAACCACTTGCTGCTCCAGTTCTTGTTGACCTGGAGACGGTAGCTTACTGGGTTTACTTTCTGACCCATTACTTTTTCTCCTTTTCTTCTTTCTTGTCTGCCTTTGAATCAGCTTTTTTCTCAGCAGTCTTCTTAACTTTTTCTTCGCCTACGACCTCAACGAAGATGTTGGATGAAATCTTTTCATAAGGCAATG